>Ga0116161_1004101_pt1 | contig 12492 bp, 9 predicted proteins | sample AD_JPNAS3_MetaG_FD_89877 | JGI IMG/M metagenome (GOLD analysis project Ga0116161, IMG submission 89877) | Active sludge microbial communities of municipal wastewater-treating anaerobic digesters from Japan - AD_JPNAS3_MetaG | ecosystem: Engineered > Bioreactor > Anaerobic > Digestate | place... | reverse complement strand
TTGGTTGGCCCTGCTGGCTGCCCCTGGCGCGCCCGCGGGCGCGCCAGGGGCAGCCAGCAGGGCCAACCAACCCGCAAAAACCTCCCTCTGGGGCCGGCACCGGGATAGCGCGTCGCGTGAAAGCCGATCGCCACCACGGGGCATTTCACTCCGCCAGCCTGCCGACTGTCCCATCGAGCGCCGCCCGGAACTGCGCCGCCAAATCAGCATAGCCGGCCAGCGCCTCGCGCCCCTCCGCCCCCAAGGCGTACACGCCCACCTGCACGCGCTCGAACCAGCCGTAGACGTTGCGCCGCAGGATGGCCTGCGTCTTTTCGCCGGCGCCCAGCTCGCGCAGGCGCTCGGGGCTGAGCGGGCCGTGCTTCTCGAGGCAGCAGGCAATATAGATCGCCTGCTCGCGGTAGGCGGTGAGGATGCTGCGTCGCGTGCTGCCACCATGGTTGTGGTCGCCCGAACGGCCTGCCATCTCACGCAGGATGGCCCGGCGCCCGCGCGTGTTGCGCCGCGACTGCAAGGGCTGCGGGTCGAACGCCACATCGACCACCGGCACCGGCGTCGCAAACGAGACCAGGATCAGCCCCAGCTCGAGGCGGCGCAGCAGGTGCTCGATGTGCCGCCAGCGTGTGCGCTCAGCCCAAACGTCGGGCTTGGGCAGCGCCACATACACCGAGTCGGCCACGCGCTGGCGCTGCGTCGCCTGCAGCAGCAGGTCCACCGAAAACCCGCGCTTGAGCTCCACCACCACCAGTTCGTCGCCCCTGGTGGCCGCGATGTCGCAATCCTTGACCTCGCTGCGCACGGTGTAGCCCCGCGCCGCCAGCCAATCGCGCACCGGGCCGTAGAGATCCGTCTCGCGCAGATGCGCCCGCGTGCTCGCCGTCACCCCCGCCATCCCTTCTGCAGCCTGCACCACTGCAGAAGTGTAGCCTTCCTTTGCGGTCAGCGCAAATTCGAGGCAGCACAGCGCCGTTCATGGTCATGCTGATAGCTTGGCTCGCGCCTCCTGCAGCGCGGTCTCAGCCTTGCTGGCCAGGTCGGGCACGTCGATGAACTGCGAGCAGGTGTGTGCCTTCATGACTCGGCCGTGGAAATCGAGGAGCTTGGCAAAGCCCTGCGGATCCTCTTCCACCATGTCGCGGGTGATGGCCGCTTGTTTGCCCATGACAAACATCAGGATCTCCTTGTTGCTGGCCACGGCCTGACGGTACTCCAGCTCAGTCATCGAGAGTCCGCTTGAGGGCTCGATACAGCCATAGCGCATGCCGAGGACGCCTACATAGATGCTCGCCTCGCTGACCTTACGCCGGATGAGATCCCCAGGAGCGAGCGCCGTCGGCGCGAACTCTTCCATCCCGACAAACTTCAGGCTCAGCCGCTCGATCACCGAACGGAGCGCCTCGCGGTGTGACCGCAAGTCCAGCGAGGTGGAACTGAGAAAGACGGACAGCGGCCCAGCCGGCGCCTGGCTGGGCGAGGCCGGGGCGAGCTCGGCCTGGTAGCCCTGCCGCAGATCCTGGATCTGGGCGAGCTGCGCCTTGATCCGCGCCAGCATCTCGGGAGGGGACGGCTCGTCGCTGCTCAGCGATCGCAGCAGCAGCGCCTCAAGCTCGTTGCGCCGGGCGTCCAGGTGGCGCAGCATGTTGAAGGCCTGTTGCCGGCGCTCGGCCTCGCGCACAACCCCGGCATCGGCGCTGCCCAGCACCGCCCCGGGCGGTTCGAGCACGGCCTGCGTTCCGTGCTGCGCCGTGGCAACGCCCAGAGTGCGCTGGGCAAAGGCCTCAAAGAACATGAAAAAGTCGCCAGGACTCATGCGCTCAGAGCGGTCCAGGAGGTAGAGCTCGACGCAGTACGACTCCGCAGTGTCGAGGAGGCAGCGCGCCAGCACCGTAGCCATCTCCGAGGCCACGGTCTGGTACGGTATCCCCGCCACGCCAGCACCTATGGCAGGAAAGGCGATAGAATGGCAGCCCAGCAGCGGCAGGAGTTGCATTGCCTTCCAGGTTGTCTGGCGCACGATGGTGTCTCCTGGCAGGTCACAACGGCCGCCGGCGAGGGTGATAGCATGGAAGATGTACCTCGCCGGCAGGCGGCCGGCCGCCGTGACCACCACATCGCCGAGCAAGGCCGGCGCCATCTTGCCGGCCTCAGTCGCGATCTGGTCGCCGCCCGCGAGGAGGATGGCCCGCGAGACACCGCCGCCCATGGAAAGCCAAAAGTCATCTGAGCTCACCAGCACCTGCGCCTTGGAGGTCGTAATATCGTCGAAGCGGAGCGTGATCGTCGAATTGCCGGCGTGGTAGGTGCGACTGATCATGATTGCCTCTCCTGCAGAGCGTCGAACAAGGCCGTCCTTGCTATATGTATCCTATGAGCAGGTTCTTGCCCATGCCCTGGTAGTATTGCAGGAGTCTCTTGATGCCCGTGCTCTGTCCATCCCAAAACAAGACGACAAGGTCAGCCTTGGCAGCGAACAGCTCGTCGCGCCGGCTGGGGCCACCCAGGCCCCTGGGAACGGACTCAACCGAGGCATCGAGGAACTCGATTCGCTTCTGCTCCAGCAGCGCCCGGATGCGACTCGACAAATCGTAGCGATGGTAGCCCACAGCGACGGCCCTTTCCTTCTTGCGTGCGAGATACTCCAGGGCACACTCGTCAGCAATGCCATTGCTCCCACAGTACCATGAGATGTCCTGCGCCAGGTAGGGCTGCAGCAGAGTCTCGATCCGGCGCACGACCGCAGCCTCGGCGGCACGCATGGTACCGGTGACGGCCACAAAACGGGATGCAGGCTTGCGTTCACTGTCGGCCAGCATCGCCGGCTGCACCGCATAGCGTGCCAGCGTCTGGCGGACGGCTTCGCTCAGGCGCGGCGCCAGGTCGTCCAGCGCTTCGACACGATACGAAAGCACTCGATGCACCTTGAGGTCGAATGGCAACGCAGCCACATCCTGCCCGATGAGGATGGTAGGCTTGCCCAGCGCCATGGCGTACCCCGTTTCCCACATGACGTTGGCGTTGTTGCCGGTTACGTCGGCGATGCAGAGTGCAGACTCCTGCAGCCCGGTCACGATATCGTCGGTGATCTTGCCTGCCGCCTGCACATCCTTGAGCCAGTAGCAGTGGATCGGCTCGCCCGGCAACGCCTCGTGCGTGGCTTTGCGCACCACATGGTACACCAGGTCGAACTCACTTCGGAAAGGCATGATGACAAGACACTTCATCGCCGGCTCCATGGTGCCCTCCCTCTGAACAGCGCTGGCGCCAGTCAGTCGGCCGGCCCCAACCCCCTGCGGGCCAAGCCCTTTCGGTGACAACACCCGCGAGGCTCGACCGTATCCCCTGTCGTGCAGTTGGCTAGCCTCTGCCCCCAACGCCAGGTCGTGTTCGCAAACCGGTAGCATAGCCCCTCTTGGCCGCCGCAGGCGGCTTCGTGGGCGTCGTTGGCAGCCGATTCGGCGCCACAGCGAGGCGAAACGGGCACAAGGCCCTGGGCTACGCAGGTGTGCAGACACGACCTAGTAGTGCAGCAGTTCGGGGTCGCCAAAGTGCAGAGCCTCCAGCTCCTTGGGGGGCGGCGCGACCTTGGGAGAGACCAGCGGCACCGGGCTGATGTGCTCGAGCCCACGCCGCTCCAGGGCCGTGCTCCACTCCAGCTTGACCCATTCAGATATGCTGGCAGGCTTGGACCAGAAGAGGTACAAGATATCGCGTCTCTCGATCTCATGCACAATACGCTCCTGCCAGCGGTCGCCGGAGCGCAATGAGGTCTTGTCAATGAACACGTCGAGGTCCGGCCGCACCTTCTTCATGCCCTGAATGCGCGCCATGACCTCATCATAGTCCTCGTCGGCATATGAGGCAAAGGCGGTGCGCACCCGCTCCTCGCGCTCGGAGAGGCCGCGCGGCTTCATGCCGGCCGGGCCGACATGAAGCGTAATGTGCAGCCTGGCGATCCGCAGCCCCGCGGCATAGACGGTCACCTGCCCGGTACGCAGGCCATGCTTCGCATCTGCGGGCACGCTGACCTGGAACGTGGCGTCGATGATCTCGCCGTTCCACTCGACGGTCTCTTCGGGGTCTTCGACGATCAGGCTGGGCAGCGCCAGCCGCATGGTAAGCGATGTGCCGCGCGTCACGGTCACCGCTCCCTTCGTACCGATAGCACGGTGGTCGTACGCCTGCATGGCCCGCTCGAGCATGGCCTGGCGCTGCGCTTCGAGGTGCGCCCAGACGGCCACGATGCAGGAGGTGCCCGGCGCGACCGCCGTTGGGCCCGTCGCTGCAAAGTGCACCTTATCCCCCGACGCCGGCTCCCGGCGTGGCGCAGCCACGGCAGGCGACGAACGTGGGGGCGCAACGCCCTGTCGTGCCGCCTTGCCAGACAGCTCAAGGCTGCCGAGCTGCCCGCCTGTGCCGAGCGATGCCGTGCCCCCCAGCCCTCTCTCGATATCCTCGATGATCAGCGTGTCCAGCGTCGCCAGCTCCACCTGGGTGTGCACCGGCATGGCCGCCGCGCGCATCTTGTGGCTGAGCGCGGTCTCTTTGCCGGCCAAGAGCAGCACGGGCAGGCAGCGCGCGCGCAGCTCGCGCAGCACCGCGAGGAGCGCATCGCCGGTGGGAATCTCGCCATCGCTGAGGATGAACAGCAGGACGCCCTCGCCCGGGCAGGCGAGCACCTGGCGCTTCAGCTCTTCGGGGTCGAGGTGGGTGGTGCGTCCCCGCCGTTGGGTAAGAATGGTGCGCAGCGCGCGCTCGGCGAAATCGCCTGCGGCGAACCAGCCGCTGGATTGGGTATCTTCAAAGAAACTGAGCACGTCGAGGCCCAGGATATCGGGCTGCCCTTCGATCCACTTGACCAGCCGGTAGAGCGCCAGCAGTGCCTGGTGGTAGCGACATGACAGCGACCAGGGGACATACGGCGGGCGGACCTTCTCCTTGCCTTGGGCTACGGTCATCGATGTTGAGATATCGATCGCCAGCGCGATGTGGTCCAGCTTGCCCCAGCCGGCCAGGGCCTGCTCCAAGAGCGGCGTCGGCGCCAGGTTGCACAGCCAGGCCTGTCGCGAGCGTTGCGGCGAGTGCGACACGTGCGCCTGCAGCGCCAGCAGCTTGCGCGCCTCTTGCCGGTAGAAGGAGTCCAACGTAGCGGTCCTGAGGGCTTCGCTCGGTTGCAGACCTGCCCTCCGCCGCCAGCCGCAGGGGCGATCGCTCTCGGGGTCAAACCAGGTGTCGCTGCCACGCCGGCGCGCCTCGTCGGGCGAGTTGGGGTTCAGCCAGGGGTGCGCCGCCGAGGTCACCCTGGCGGGTGGCGACAGCGGCAGGAAAGGCGCCAGGATCTCGGCGCCCTGGCGGAAGAGCTCGGGCCAGGCTGCCCGGTTTCGCCGCACCGCGGCATCGCCCAGGAGCCCGGTGAGTTTGGTGATGGCCTCGGCGACGCCGTCACCGCCGAGGTAGGGCTCGAGCAGGTCCCGCGCCGCGCCATCGCCCGCGATGGCGAGCTGCGTGCCCACAAAGATGGCAAAGTAGGGCTCGTAGGGGCGGGGGCGCTGACGCAGAAAGGTACTGAGCCGCTGCCACAGCGACGCGTTGGCCGCCTCCGCCTGGTCGTACCAGTCGATCACGATGCCGTCGAGCGCCGCGTGGCCGGCCTCAACCAGCGCCAGGTTGGTGAGGATGTCGGCCAGCAGGTTCACGGTATAGCCGGTGAGGCCGACCCTGTGCTGCGGCTCCAGCACCTGCCAGACCGCCTCGTGCAGCTGGTCGCCCATCTCGGGGCTGCCTGGGCAGGTCTGGCGATGGCCCACCTCGTGGTGCACAATGAACTCGAGCGTGCCGGCGATGGGGTCGGCCAGGCCGAGCTCAGCGCAGTAACCACGCAGGGGGCGCTCGCGCCGCCAGCGCCAGCGCGGGTCGTAGCCGACGTGGATGTGCTCCAGCCGCTCCAGATCGATCGACCCCGAGAAGTGGTAGGGGTCGCCGCGGCGCTCGGCCACTTCCAGCGAGCAGGCCGGGTCGCGCCGGGCGATCAACTCTTGCAGGCGAGCCTCATAAGCAGCGGGTGAAGGCATACGGCGGCCCCCTCTCGTCAGGCCTGTTCCGGCTCGAAGGGAGGCTGCCGGTCGGTGTAGCGGCGGTCAAACAGCTTGGCAATCTCCTCAGCGTGCGCCTGGTCCTTGGCCAGCGCGCCGATATGGCGGTGCAGGGTGTTGCGGCGCACCTTCGGGTCGGCACTCAGCAAGCCGTCGCGGCCATACAGCAGCACATCGCAGATGAAGCGGCTGGCCTCGCTGGGTGTGATGCGTTCGCCGCCCAGGTCGCCTTGCGAGGCGCGCAGATGGCCGCGCAGCGCGTAGACCAGCTCGAGCATGGCCTCGGCGCGCTGCAGCGTCGGGGCACCCAGGGCCCGGCGCAGCGCCTCCTCCGCCTCTTCCTCGGCCGCCAGGCAGACGCCGGTCTCGTAGGCCAGGTTGTTGAACACCAGCGCGCGCTCGAACTGGAAGGCAAAGTCGCGGCGCTGTTGGCGGTCGGCCGGCACTGCCGCAGCGGGCGCCCCGCCGTCGGGCAGGTCATATCCCTCTTCCGATGGATCGTAGAGGCCAACACGGCGCAGGCGGCGCAGCAGCGCTTGCGGCAGGCGCACCGTGCCCACATCGGTGAAGCGGTTCACCGTGATCACGATGTTGAAGGTGGCCGCTGCCTGCGCTTCCTGCGGGCTGGCCGGGTCGGGGAAGGTGCGCCCCAGCTCGGGCACGTAGGTGCGCTTGCGCTCGATGGCATCAAAGAGCACCGGGAAGAGCGTCTCGCGGCCGGCGCGGTCGAGCTCCTCCACGATGAGCAGGCGGCCGGTGCGGATGGCCTCGACAAGGGGCCCGGTGCGGAAGTAATCGGCCAGGGGCCGCGCGGCGCCGGCGCGTGCCTCGAGAAAGTAGCGCACAAAGTCGCTCTCGCCCAGCAGGTGGCGCACCTCGGTATCTTCGGTAATGTCGATCTTGAGCGGCTCGCCGTCGTCGCCGGCCGCGGCGCACTGCTCGCGGTAGATGCGCCGCCCCCAATAGCTCACCGCCAGCGACTTGCCGATGCCGGGGCTGCCCTCCACGAAGAAGGGCAGATGGTGCCTGAGGTAGGTGGTGATGATCTCCTGGTCTTTCTGTCTGAGGTGTGGGATCAGCTCGGCCATGTCGCCTGTCCTCCAAAGAAGAGCTCGTGCAGGCTGGAAGCGCCGGCCCGGCGAGCGATGAGATCGACCTTGCGGCCCAGCTCGGCGTCAGCGGCTAATGCCCTGAGCCAGGGGGTGGCGCGGCGCGCCTGCAGCAGGGGCACATCGGAATAACGATCGGCCAGCAGGCCGAGGGCGCGCAGGTCGAGCTGCACGCTGCGCTCGCTCTCGGCCACCGTCCAGGCCGTCTCCTCCTGCAGCAGCTCGCCCAACTGCCGGCCGTTGACGCTGACGCAGCCGGCTTCGTCTTCGTATGGGGTGTAGATCGTCGTGGGGTCCAGCACGCGCAGGCGGGCGAAGGGGCGCAAGGCACGGCGCGCGCGCTCGACGGCCGCGGGCGAGAGGTCGAGCGCCTGCCCCGGCGCCAGCAGCAGGTCGCTCACCGCCCACACCTCGACGCGCGCCGCCCCGGTCGTCTCGCGGGCCACCTGCCCCAACAGCGCCGGCAGCCCGGCCAGGCTCAGGCGCGAACGGCCGCGCAGCCGGCGGTAGGCGGCCATGAAGCTCGCCAGGTCGGCGCACTCGGCCTCGAGCGGCCACAGCCCAGCGCCAAAGCCCCAGATGGCCACACCTGGGGCCACGCGCTTGGCGGCCACGGCCACCGCGGCCCCCCACAACGCAAAGGGGCCAAAGCTCTCCGAGAGGTCGACCAGGATCACCAGTTGCCGCTGGCGCGGCCGTTCGCGGTACACCAGGCGGCTCAGGAACTCGCCCTGGCGCAGATACTCGCGCAGCGTCGCCCGCGCATCGATGCGCTCGCGGTCCGAGCGCACCGGCAGCGGCCGGCGCCGCGCCGCCAGGCGCTCGAGCAGGCGCAGCAGCGTGGCCTCGAGGCGCGCCAGGTCGGCCGGGCGCTCGGGGTCGGCCTGGTCGAGCAGGCGCTCGAACTGGGCCAGTTGCTGCGCGGGCGTGCTGCCGGGGTGAGCCATGGCGCTAGCCCTGCTGTGGCTGGGGCTGCGCGGTCTCGTCCCGAATCTGCTTGTCGACGCCGGCCATCTCTCCCTGCAGCCGTGCCAGGTCGCGTTCCAGGGCGGCAGCCTCCTGCCTCAAGGGGACGATCGCGCGCTCGTCGTCGGCAATCTGCTTGTCGAGCTGGGCAATCTGCTGCTCTCTCTCCGTCATCAGGCGCTGCAGCTCGGCCTGGCGCTGGCGCAGCTCCGTCCGCTTCTGCAGTGACTCGCTCTGTGGCTCACCCTGTGCCTGGCGCTCGGCCACGACATGGTCGGCCCGCTGCAGCTTGTCCTGCAGTGAAGGCAGTTCCATTCGCGCCGCCTCGTGCTCGCCGGCGGCCGTTTGCCGCTCGGCGGCGTGCCGCTGCCGCCCGGCCTCGGCCTGTTCGAGCTTGCGCCGTGCCTCGGCCAGGGCCTGCTGCTGCTTCGTGCGCTGCCGCTCCAGCTTCTTCTTCTTGCGCTCCAAGGGAGTCTCAGGCCTGTGAGGCCGCGGCTCAGGGCCGCCATCTTCTCTCGGCAGAGAGCGCGTCGCCCCCGCGAGGCCGAGCGAGACTCCGCCAACTACCGCCGCCGCACCGGTGCCGATGAACCAGACCACCCAGGAACTCCGGAACGGCACGAGTGCCGCTCCCACAACCAGCAGACCCCAGAGCACGCTCGAGATCGCCCGCCGTCGGTTGAGCGACGCTTTGTCAAGGCGCTGCACCTTTGGACGCCGCTCGGCCAGGATGCCCAGGCCCCCGAGAGCCAGCAACGCCAGCATAGCGAGCGACTGCAGCCACCAGACCTCGCCGGCCGGGAAGGTCAGCAACAGCGCGGTCAGGTCCGCCGCCAACAGGAAGCGGCTCAGCCGCTCGAAGAGTGTCTGCCCCCTCCAGAGCAGCGCCAGCGGGCAGCAGAGCAGGCCGGCGGCCCCAATCACGCCGATCAGCGAGAGCGGCCCCACGATGCTGAGCGCCGCCTGCCCAAAGGCCTGCCACCAGCTCGCGGCCCAAGGCGCGAGGGGCAGCAGGTCCACGGCATAGGGCAGCGACAGTCGCACGACAAGAGCGTAACCGAGCAGCGCCGCCAGGGCGAGCAGATAGCCGGCCACCAGCAACACCGCCCGCCCGACGTTGCGCCAGGTGAACGCGCTGGCCGGTATCGCCCAGGTAATCCCCACCACCACCACGCCCAGGAGCACCCGGCCAAGCCAGCCCAGCCCCAGGCCGGCCGCCAGCGGCAGGGTTAGCGCCGCCAGCCCCCACATCCATGGACAGCGCTTGCACTCCTCGGGACCGCCGGCATCGTACTCATGCCCATACTGCCCAACCAGCACGCCCAGCCACGACACGACACACACCACCACCTGGGCCACCACCAGCAGCCAATGGCCGCCGGTGCAGCCCAGGTACACGCCCAGCGCCGTCAGCACCCCAAGGAGCCGCCCGGCGTAAGCGATGCGCCAGTCGTGCGGCGCCTTGTCACGGCCCCCGAGCCAAAAGGGGCACAGCAGGGGCAACAGCAGATAGAGGAAGACCTGGGCCACGCCGCTGGCGGAGAGGGGCCAAAAGCCCTTGATGAGCCACTGCCAACCGGCGGCCCACCACTGCAGACTCCAGGGCCAGCCCGGCGACGGCACGCCAGCGAGGGTAGGCCCGGCCAGGAAGGCGTAGGCGATCATGGCGAGCAATGCGGCCAGGTAGAGTCGAAAGGTCTTCAATGCGGCCTCCTCGTGGCAGGGCGCGCCCGGGGAATTGGCCGGCAGCGGCGCTGGCCGGCACCGGGGCAGACCGGAGTGCAGAGATGACACGCTGTATGGATTATACAACCCTAGAACGGTACAGTCAACCAATTGGGGCATCCATCGGCGCGTCGGCTGGAGTCTATCCCAGCATCGTCGGTGAGACTTGCGCTGGATGTGGAATGGCCATGCTGCCGTGGGGTGGCCCGAGGCTCCCGTGGTAAGCCTCGGGCTACAGAGACAAAGCCATGTGGGCTCGTGCGCTTCTTCTTGTCTGCGCTTGACGTGAGCTGCACTTCACGCCGTGGGCATGTGTCTCCCGAGGTCACGATGCCCAGGAGCCACACCAGCCCCATAGGGGTTTCGTTTCTGTAGCCCGAGGCTTACCACGGGAGCCTCGGGCGGCGGTGGCCGCACAAACGTGCCGGAAGCACATGCATGATTCCGGGCTGAAATACGCCGGCTGTCTTGGGATACGCCCCATAAAAAGAAGCCGATTGCCCTATCCGGCCCGACTGTGGTATCATGGGCTTGACGGAATCCGAGCACACTGCAGCATGCAGGAGGCACACGCCATGAGCAGCGTCCAGGTCCCCGTCGTCTATTTCGACCGCCCCGGCCCCGAGAACACCGAAGACACCCTGGCCCTGGCCAAAGCGCGCGCCGACGCCCTGGGCCTGCGCCACGTCCTGGTGGCCACCACCAGCGGCGCCACCGGCCGCCGCGCCGGCGAGATCTTGCGCGGCCGGCACGTGGTGGCGGTGACCCACTCCGCCGGCTTTGCCCGGCCCAACGAACAGGAGCTGCTCGACGAGCACCGCGCCGCCATGCAAGCGCTGGGCGTGGATATCCTCACCTGCCAGCACGCATTGGGCGGCGTCAACCGCGCCGTGCGCAGAAAGCTGGCCACCTACGAGCTCGACGAGATCATCGCCTACACCCTGCGCGTGCTCGGCCAGGGCACCAAGGTCTGCTGCGAGATTGCCATGATGGCTGCCGACGCCGGCCGCGTGCCCACCGGCGACCCGGTGCTCGCCGTCGCCGGCAGCGGCAGCGGCGCCGACACCGCCGTCGTCCTCATCCCGGCCAACGCGCAGAGCTTTTTCGACCTCGTCGTTCAGGAGTATGTCTGCAAGCCCGCGTTCAGGGCCTGAGCCAGGTTTGTAGTCGGCGCTTGAACCTACAGCCGCACTTGTCTGGGAAGGCGCGCGATCCGGGTACAGCGCTTCGCGTATGACCGGAACGGGGCCTTTGGGGGGGTCTTCTTGGCGGGTTGGCCAGAGCCGTGGCCGCCCGCGGGCGGCCACGGCTCTGGCCAACCCGCCAAGAAGACCCCTTCCGGGCCAGGGCCGGGCGCACGAGGGCATGTGCCTGCGTAGGTTTGCCCGCGCCCAAGGGGAGGCTGCGGAGCGTGTTAGCCGGCAGCTACCCGGATGGTCAGCAGTGGCAGCGCCAAGTACGGTTGTACTATTAAGCGCCAACTACAGACCCAACGAAAGATGGAACAGATCATGCCACAGAAGACAGCCTTCATCACCGGCATCAGCGGCCAGGATGGCTCGTACCTGGCCGAGCTGCTGCTCGAAAAGGGCTACCGCGTCGTCGGCCTGGTGCGGCGCTCCACCCACTTCCACCACGAGAATATCGGCCACCTCGTGGGCAAGGTGACGTTGGAGCACGGCGACCTGATGGACGCAAGCACCATCGAGGACATCCTCGCCAAACACCGGCCCGACGAGGTCTACAACCTGGCAGCCCAATCGGTGCCGGCCGATAGCTGGGCGCAGCCCATCGTCACCGCCGAGATTACCGGCGTCGGCCCGTTGCGCATCCTCGAGGCGCTGCGCAAATTGAAGCTGCCGGCGCGCTTTTACCAGGCCACCAGCCGCGAAATCTTTGGCGGCGCGCCGCAGGAGGTCGTCGACGAGTCGACCCCCTTCCTGGCCAACAACCCCTACGGCGTGGCCAAGCTCTACGCCCACCTGATGATGATGACCTACCGCCAATCCTACGACATGTTCGCCTGCGGCGGCATCCTCTTCAACCACGAGAGCCCGCGGCGCAGCCTGCACTTTGTCACCCGCAAGGTGACCATGGCCGCGGCCTGCATCGCCCTGGGCATCAAGGACCCGCCCCTCAACGAGCTCGGCGAGCCGCTGGTGCAGGGCGGCAAGGTGCGGCTGGGCAACCTCGACGCCGGGCGCGATTGGGGCTATGCCGCCGAGTACGTCGAAGCCATGTGGCGCATGCTGCAACAGCGCGAGCCTCGCGATTACATCATCGCGACGAACACCTACTATACGAATCGTGACCTCTGCCAGGTGGCCTTTGCCCGCCTCGGGCTCGACTGGCGAGAGCATGTCGAGTCGGACCCGCGCCTTATGCGCCCGACCGAGATTGCCGCGGCACGAGGAGACTATTCCAAGGCCAAGGCTGAGCTGGGCTGGCAGCCGCGCACGCAGTTCAGAGAGCTGATCGAGATGATGGTCGACGAGGATATGCGGCGGCTTTCTTGAGCGGCGTCTACAGTGGGGTTATGGCGGGTTGGCCTCGGGGGCCCCTGGCGCGCCCGCGGGCGCGCCCGAGGCCCCCGCGGCCAACCC
>Ga0116161_1004100_pt1 | contig 12493 bp, 10 predicted proteins | sample AD_JPNAS3_MetaG_FD_89877 | JGI IMG/M metagenome (GOLD analysis project Ga0116161, IMG submission 89877) | Active sludge microbial communities of municipal wastewater-treating anaerobic digesters from Japan - AD_JPNAS3_MetaG | ecosystem: Engineered > Bioreactor > Anaerobic > Digestate | place... | reverse complement strand
TGAACAGGATCTGCGCGACAAAATTCTGGGCATCCGCTCCCACATCGAAGTAACCGCCGGCCTGCAGGGACCAATGAAAGATTATCAGGCTCTGCGGGATCAAATTGACAAGACCCGGGGAGTTGTTGCCTCCACCCCCTTTATCTATACAGAAGCCATGATGCGCAATCAAAACGGTATCACCGGCGTGATCATCCGTGGCATTGAAACAAAAAGCGCGCCCGGTGTGCTGAATCTGGGAAAAATCCGCGAGGGAGACATTGAACATGTCAATCAAATTCCCGCTGATGTGCAAAAGGAACTGCCTGACGAGGATAAAGATCTTCAGGGTATTCTCATCGGCCGGGAAATGGCCCGGAACATGGGACTTTTTCTGTATGATCCGATCACCATCATCTCGCCGATGGGCGGTATCTCCACGCCGATGGGTATGGTCCCGCGCATGAAAAAATTTATTGTGACGGGCATTTTCGAATCAGGCTTTTACGAATATGACGCAAAACTGGCCTTTTTGTCCATTAAAAGCTGCCAGGAATTTCTGGAAATGGGTGATACCGTCTCAGGCATCGATATCGTCGTCAAAGATATTTATCAGGCCGATGCCATCGGACGCAATCTCCAGAGTTCCCTGGGATTTCCTTTTTTCGTGCAAAATTGGATGCAGATGAACAAAAACCTCTTTGCCGCCCTGAAACTGGAAAAACGGGTCATGTTTATCATTCTGAGCCTGATTGTTTTAGTGGCGGCCTTCAACATCATCAGCGCCCTCATCATGATCGTCATGGAAAAAAACAAAGACATCGCCATACTCAAATCAATGGGCGCCACTTCAAAAGGCATCATGAAAATTTTTGTTTACCAGGGGCTGATCGTGGGAACGGTAGGGACTGTTTTCGGCACTATCGCCGGTCTGGCCGTCGCTCTGAACCTCCAGAGCGTCTCCTCCTTCATTGAAAGAATCTTCAAGTTCAAAATCCTGCCCGGCGACGTGTATTACTTAAGTGAGCTGCCCTCAAAGGTCAATTACAGCGATGTGGTTGTTATCGCCGTCGGCACCATGCTCATCTGCCTCTTGTCCACCATCTACCCGGCGCTGAGGGCCTCGCGGCTGGATCCGGCCGAAGCATTGCGATACGAATAAGAGATGACACAATGATCATTTTGGAAAATTTATCTAAGACATTTATCAAGGACGGCAATCGGATAGAAGTCCTGCGCAACCTGAATCTGGAGATAAAAAAAGGTGAATCTCTGGCTGTTGTCGGTGTCTCCGGCGCAGGCAAAAGCACACTGATTCATATTCTCGGCACGCTGGATCACCCGACATCCGGCACTCTTTCCATCAACGGACAAAATGTTTTTGAATGGAATGAAAAAAAGCTGGCCGCCTTCCGCAATAAGATGATTGGCTTTGTTTTTCAGTTCAACAACCTGTTGCCGGAATTTTCCGCGCTGGAAAACACCATCATGCCGGCACTCATCAGCGGTCTAAAGAAGAAAGAGGCGGTGGATAAAGCGCGGCAAGTACTGGAGGAAGTCGGCCTGGAGCAAAGACTGAAACATAAGCCCGGAGAACTCTCCGGAGGAGAGCAGCAGCGTGTGGCCATCGCCCGCGCACTGATCATGGAACCGGAAATACTGCTGGCCGATGAGCCGACAGGAAACCTTGACACGGAAACAGGAAAAAGGATAGAAGACGTCCTGTTGAATTTAAATGCGAAAAAAAACATTACACTGATCGTGGTGACACACAACAAAGCGCTGGCAGACAGAATGACCGGAAGGATCGGCCTGCGTGACGGGGAAATATATGAGAATCACAAGTAAACTCTTTTCTTTTCTTTTCCTTTTTATGCTGCTTTGCCCGTGTGCGTACGGGCAGACAAAAGAAGTGTGCCTCTTTCCTTTCGCCGTGCATGCCGAGCGCGACTCCGGGCAGCTTCAATCCTCCCTCCATCAGCGTCTGCTGGCGCAGCTTGAGAAAGAAAAGAAGATCAGAACCGCACCACCGGACAAAAAGCTGCAGCAGGCAGTTTCGCTCGGCACCGGTGACGCCGCCCGAGCCGGCAGTCAGCTCGGGATTGATTACATCATCACCGGCAGCGTCACAAAGTTCGGCGATACTCTGAATGTCGATATGCGCATCATCGATACGGCTGCGCAAGCCACATTACCCGTCATCTCCGTTCAGGGCGGGGAGTCAACCGGCCAGGAGGAGCTTGCCAGGCAGCTTGCCGCAGCTATCATGGGAGGCCTGGGGCTGGCGGATAAAATAATTCGTATCGATATCGCCGGCAACCGCAAGATCGGCGCGGACGCCATCAGACAGAAACTGATAAGCAGGCCGGGCGAAATGCTCAATGAAGAAGATGTCTCCGCCGATATTAAAGCGATTTTCAAAATGGGCTTTTTCGCTGATGTCCAGGCGGAAGTCACAGCGGACGCCCAGGGGAAAATACTCACCTACACGGTAACGGAAAAGGGGCTCATCTCCGAAATAAGAATCCTCGGCAACAAGAAGCTGGACAAAGACGACATCACCGGCGTCATGTCGGTCAAGACACGCCAAAGCGTAAATCAGGATAAAATCAAGGAAGATATACAAAAAATAAAAGGGCTTTACGAAACCAAAGGATATTACAACGCGGAAATCACCCATCGTCTGGAGCAGGACGGCCCCAAAGATTTTGTCGTGGTTCTGAACATTAAAGAAAATGAGAGAGTTTATATCCGTTCAATCACTTTTGAAGGCAATGAGGCTTTCACCAACAAAGAACTGGTGAACATGATGTCCACCTCCGAGCGTACACTGCTCGGTTTTATCACGGATACGGGTATTTTGCAGCCGGCGCAGCTCAAACAGGATATACAGAAACTCACTTCCTTTTATTTCAATAACGGTTTTGTCAACGCTCAGATCGGCGAACCGGTCATCGAACGGGACACCAAAGGCATCCACATTAAAATTGCAGTCAGGGAAGGCCGGCGCTTCAAGTTCGGCAAGGTCGGGATAACCGGAGATACCCTCGATAAACCGCTAAGTGAGCTGATGGCCGATTTAAAAACAAAGACAGGCAATTACTACAGCCGGGAAACTATCCTCAAAGACATGGAAGCCATCACCACTGCCGCCAACGACGAGGGATACGCTCAGGCGGATGTCACGCCCAACATTTCCTCTCATGAAAAAGAGCAAACGCTGGATGTCAATTTTCATCTGGAGAAAGGCAATCCCATTTATATTGCCAGGATCAGCATCAGCGGAAACACCATTACCCGTGACAAAGTGATCCGGCGCAGGCTGGCGCTGGCCGAAGGAGATCTCTATTCCTCCAGCAAACTCAAGGCCGGCTATGAAGGACTGAACTATCTGAACTACTTCGAAGAAGTGGACATCCAGACGGAAAAGGGCCAGGGCGACACGATGGATCTCAATATCCGCGTGAAGGAAAAAAACACCGGCATGTTCATGATCGGCGCCGGCTACAGCGCCGTCGATCAGGCGGTAATCATGGCGCAGATTTCCCAGCAGAATTTCCTGGGCTACGGCCAGGAATTGAGCCTGAAGGCGTCTCTGGGATCAAAAACCAACAACTACGAGCTCTCCTTCACCGAGCCGTGGCTGTTTGACATGCCCCTGTGGTCCAAGGCGGATTTATGGAAGTACGATAAGGAATACGATAACTACAAGCTCGATACGGCGGGCGGCGGCCTGATGATGGGACATCACCTGTTTGAACGGGTTTCCGGATACGTCGGTTACCGGCTGAGTGTTGATAAGATAAATGTCACCAATGAATACAGGGTTTCGGAATATATCAGGCAGGAGCAGGGTCAGCGCGTCACCAGCTCGGTAACAGTGACGCTGTCGCGAGATACAACAAATGACATGATGTTTCCGTCCAAAGGATCGAAAGCCAGTGTTTCCGTTCAGCATGCCGGCATACCTTTCGGAGGAAACACCGAGTTCACCAGATACGGAGGCTCCGCGGCCTGGTATTACTCCATATATGGTGAAGTCGTCTTCGGCGTCAAAGGAAGGATCGGCTACCTGCAAAGCAACCACGGAAAATCCCTGCCCATTTATGAAAGGTACGTTTTGGGTGGAATAAACTCGCTGCGCGGTCTGCGCTACATCGGGCCCGAGGACGAGCTGGTGTTAAGAAGAAAATATTCAAATACAGGCGTCCCGGAAGGATACGAAGTTATCAAAAACCCGGTCGGCACCAGCGACGTCATGGGCGGCACAAGCATGCTGTCCGGATCTCTGGAAGTTGTTTTCCCCCTGATCAGGGAAGCGGGGATAAAAGGCGTCGTTTTTTATGATACAGGTAATACCTGGAACGGACATTACCGCCCGGACGATCTGAGGCACACCGTAGGAACGGGTGTCCGCTGGCAGTCACCGATCGGCCCGCTCAGACTGGAATACGGCTACGTTCTGGACCGCCGCGATAATGAAAAGGCCGGGCGATGGGAATTCACCATCGGCATGTTCATGTAGCGAACGGCTCGCATTGTACACACACAGAAATGATAAAGGGAGGAAAAAGAAATGAGAAAAACTATTTACCTTTTTGCCGGACTGATGCTGTTTGTTTTCGGATGGGCCGGTGCGTCCTTTGGCGCCGATAAAATCGGTTTTTTTAATATGCATCAGGTCATCCAGGGTTCCAACGCAGGGAAAAAAGCCGCTGACGAATTTAAGGCTTTTTATGATAAAAAGCAGGCAGCCATTAAAGCCATGGAAACCGAAATCACGAAAATGAAGGAGGAGCTGGAAAAACAGGGAGCCGTCATGACGCCGGCCGCCCGCAGCGACAAGGAACTGGCCTATCAGAGAAAAATGCGTGACTACCAGATTCTCGTTGACGACACCAATAAAGAATACCAGAGGCGCGACCAGGAGTACAGCGCAAAAATGATGCCGGAAATCCTGAAAGTTGTGCGCACTATCGGTGAAAAGGAAAAGTATTCGCTGATTATAGATTACAGCAGCGTTCCTCTGCCCTATCATGACAAGTCTGCTGATATCACCAACAAGATCATAGAGGAATACAATAAATCTGCGGCCGGCAAGAAATAAGACAAACGGAAAAAGATGGAAAAAAGCATCAGGGAAATAGCCGGCATCATCGGCGCGACGGTGATCGGAGACGAAACTGTTATCATCAGGGATTTGAAGCCTCTGGAAGAGGCAGGCGAGTATGACCTGACTTTCATTGCTCAGACCAAATTTTTAAAAATGCTCGCCACCACCCGTGCAGCCGCGGTTATTGTCCCGCCGGGAACAGTGGAGCCTGGCAAAAACCTGATCATCGCCGACGACCCGTATCTGGCTTTCGGGAAGCTGCTGGGAGTATTTTATCCGATCGATCACGGCGCGCCCGGCATCAGTCCGGACGCTTATATAGAAGACGGAGCATCCGTTTCTCCTGAAGCCGTTGTCCACCCGCGCTCCTTCATCAGCCGCGGAGCCAGGATAGAAAGAGGTGCAGTAATTTATCCGGGTGTGTTTATCGGCAAAGACGTTACCATCGGTGAGGATTCCATTCTTTACGCCAATGTCAGCGTTTATGCGGGCTCAATCATCGGCAGGCGTGTCATTTTACACTCCGGTGTCGTCATCGGCGCAGACGGGTTCGGTTTTGCCGCTCCCGGAGAGAAGAACGCCAAAATTCCGCAGGTTGGCATCGTACAGATTGACGACGATGTCGAACTGGGGGCCAACACAACGGTGGACCGTGCCACCATGGGGAAAACGTGGGTTCAGCGCAGTGTGAAAGTGGATAACCTCGTACAGATCGCCCACAATGTCGTCATCGGCGAAAAGTCGGCTATTGCCGCCCAGACGGGGATTTCCGGCTCCACCACAATCGGCAAAAGCGTGATGATCGGCGGGCAGGTGGGTATTGTCGGACACATCACGATTGGTGACCGTGCCGCCATTGCCGCTTCATCCGGAATCAATAAGAATATTCCGGAAGGTTTCACCGGCGGCGGCATTCCGCCGCTGCCCTTTAAGGAATGGATGCGTGTGGAGGCGGCTAAAATCAGGCTGCCGGATATGCGTGTCAAACTGCTGCGCCTCATCAGGCAGGTAGAAGAACTCGAAAAAAAAATAAACAAAACAGGAAAAGACGAAGTATGAATATTCATCCAACAGCCATTGTAGCACCGGAAGCCGAACTGGAAGAGGGAGTGGAAATAGGCCCCTACTCAATTATCGGACCCGATGTAAAAATCGGCAAAAACACGATCATCGGTCCACACACTGTTATTGACCGTTACACACAAATCGGCGAAGGCTGCCACATTTTGCAGTTCTGCTCACTGGGCGCTCCGCCCCAGGACATTAAATTCGCCGGCGAAAAAACGGGGCTGGTTATCGGCAACTTCAATATGATCCGTGAATATGTAAGCATTCATCGCGGTACCACCGCTGACCAAGGCCTTACGATCATCGGCGACCGTAATATGATCATGGCTTATTGCCATATCGCACACAACTGCATTTTGGGGAACAATGTGATCATGGCCAACGCCTCCACGCTGGCCGGTCATGTTCATCTGGAAGACTTCGCGTTTGTCAGCGGGCTGTCCGGCATCCATCAATTCTGCCGTGTCGGCGCCCACGCGATGGTGGGCGGAGCATCGGCGGTTGTCAAAGACATACCTCCCTATACCGTCGCCAACGGTAACCGGGCCTCTCTTTTCGGCCTCAATCTGATCGGGCTGCAGAGGCGGGGGTTCTCCGAAGCCACCATTGCCGCCCTCAAGCATGCCTACCGGATTATCTTCCGTTCTGATCTGCTTTTGGAAGAAGCGCTGGAAAAGGCGGCCACGGAAGTGGAGGATTGCCCGGAAGTGCGTCACTTTATCGAGTTTATTCAAAAATCGAAACGAAGTATTTGCCGCTAGAGTGAAAAAGATGAACAATACAAAACACATTCGCGCAGGAGTGGTCGGTATCGGCCATCTGGGAAACTATCATCTGCAGAAGTACGCCAAAACCAGCGATTGTAAAATCACGGCTGTGGCCGACACCGAGCCGGACAGAGCCCGCCAGGCGGCCTCTCTATACAACTGCGAGGCATTTACCGATCACAAACAGATGCTGGGTAAAGTTGATGCGGTAAGCATCGCCGTCCCCACGGCCTGGCACCATCGGGTCGCACGCGATTTCCTGGCCGCGGGAATCGACGTTCTGATTGAAAAACCGCTTTGCGCGACACTTGAAGAGGCGGACGACCTGCTCGAGCTGGCGCGCAAAAACAAGGCGGTGTTTCAAGTCGGCTTCGTCGAGCGTTTCAATCCGGCCGTGATGGCGCTGGAAAAAATCATTACGCGCCCGGTATTTATCGAAGTACACCGCCTGCATCCCTTTTTTGAGCGCGGTACGGATGTGGACGTGATTCTTGATCTGATGATTCATGACCTGGATCTGGTTTTAAAGTTTGTCCGCTCGCCGGTGATTAATCTCGAGGCGATCGGTGTGCCTGTGCTTTCCGGTAAAATAGATATTTCCAATGTCCGTCTGACCTTCGCTGACGGCTGCATCGCCAATCTTACGGCCAGCCGCATCAGCGCCAAAACAATGCAGAAGCTTCGCTTCTTCGGACCGGAAGGTTATCACGCGGTGGACACACGTAAACGTGAAATAATCTCGTTTAAAAAAACAACCGGTCCCGACGGCAAGGGACAAATTGTACAAAACAGCATCGAGGTGGGAAGCCACGACCCGCTCGAGGAAGAAATCCGCTCTTTTATCAGCGCGGTGATGACACGCACAAGACCGGTCGTATCCGGTGAGGAGGGGCGCTCATCCTTGGCGCTTGCCGTGGAAATACTTCAAAAGATGAAAACAGAAAAGGACTTTCAATGATGATTCCAATGGTTGACTTAAAACGGCAGTACAGCCGGCTGAAAACACAAATCGACAAGGCACTCGGTAGTGTCCTGGAACAGACACAGTTTATTTTGGGACCAAATGTCGCCGCCCTGGAAAAAGAAGTCGCCGCCTATCACGGCCTTCCCTTCGCCATCGGCTGCGCCAACGGCACCGACGCTCTGCTGCTTGCCCTGCGCGCCTCCGGCGTAGTCGCGGGTGATGAAATTATCACAACACCTTTTACGTTTATCGCCACCGCCGAAGTGGCGGCGCAGTTGGGCGCCAAAGCCGTTTTCGTCGATATCTGTCCGGACAGTTTCAATATCGATCCGCAAAAAATTGCGGCTAAAATCACGCCAAAAACAAAGGCCATCATTCCGGTGCACCTGTTCGGTCACCCGGCAGACATGGAGCCGATCATGAATATCGCCCGTGAACATAATTTAAAAGTGATCGAGGACTGCGCCCAGGCGTTCGGAGCCCAGTATCAGGGGAAAACGGTCGGGACATTCGGCGACATCGGTTGTTTCAGCTTTTTCCCCAGCAAAAATCTGGGCTGTTACGGGGACGGAGGCATGGTCATTACCGCCGATGAGGAAATCGCCGCCAAAATAAAAATGCTGCGTAACCACGGCAGCGCCGTGCGTTATTATCATTCAGAGGTCGGCTACAACAGCAGACTCGATGAAATCCAGGCAGCCATTTTGCGCATCAAGCTGGCACAAATCGATAATTTCAATGAAGAGAGGCGGGCCAACGCCTCCGCCTATTGCCGTGTGCTGGCCGGACAGGACCTCGTGCCTCCCACACAACGAGACGGCTGCCGGCACGTTTATCACCAGTTTACATTGCGCCTGAAAAACCGCCAGGCGGTTGCCGACGCTCTTGCCAAAGCCGGTATCGCCTCAGCCATTTACTATCCCGTCCCTCTGCATCAGCAGGAGGTGTTCCTGAAGATGTACGGCCCTCAGGAAAGTCTGCCCGTCGCAGAAAACTGCTGTGCCGAGGTCCTGTCACTGCCGATGTTTCCGGAGCTGACGCAGGAGGAAATAAGACAAATCGCCGATGTGATAGTCCATGCCCTGTAAAGAAACAGACACGCGAAAAAACGACGGCTGCCTGACAAAGGTCATGATTGTCGCCGGCGAGGCCTCCGGCGATCTGCATGGATAGCTCCTGGTTCGTGAAATGCTGGGCATCAATCCGGGTCTGGAATTTCACGGTATCGGCGGAACGAAGATGAGACAAGCGGGTGTGCAGCTTCTGGCTGACGCAAAAGACATAGGAGTGGTCGGCGTCACGGAAGCGCTCGCCAAGCTGAGAATTTTTATCAAAATAATTTCCGGCATAAAAAAATCAATGGACCTTCTGAAACCGGCCCTGGTGATATTGATTGATTTTCCTGATTTTAATCTGAACATCGTCGCTCCGGCGGCAAAGAAAAGAGGCATTCCGGTTTTCTACTACATCAGCCCCCAGGTCTGGGCCTGGCGTAAGGGACGGGTAAAACAAATCAAAAAATTGATAGACTCGATGGCGGTCATTCTCCCGTTTGAAGTTGATTTTTACGCAAGCTACGGATACACAGTACAATATGTCGGCCACCCGCTGGCGGATCAGGTCAAATCGTCATTCTCACCTCAGGCGGCCCGAGGTGAGTTCGGTCTGGCCGAAGCGGCCCCGACCATCGGTCTTCTACCGGGCAGCCGAAGCGCGGAAGTGAGCCGTCTTTTGCCGGAAATGATAAAAGCGGCCCGGATCATATCGGTACGGATGCCGGAGGCTCAATACATCATTCCGCTTGCCGATACACTCAGGCAGGAAAGCGTCCGGGGTCTGATCGCCGGGGCCGGCATCGACGTAAAAATAGTTTCCGGGCGCATCTATGACGTTCTGGCGGCCTGTGATCTGGCTATTGTTACTTCGGGCACGGCAACGCTCGAGGCGGGACTGATCGGCGTACCGATGGTCATCATTTATAAAATGTCGGTTCTGTCGGCGCTGATCGGCAAGCTGATCATTAACCCTGAATTTATAGGACTGGTGAACATCATCGCAGGCAAGTCCGTCGCACCGGAACTCATCCAGCTCAACGCCACCGGTCGTCGTATTGCTTCCGAGGCCCTGGGAATCTTATTGGACAGCGACAGGAAACTCAAAATGATCCACGAACTCAAAAACATACGCGAAAAGCTGGGCGAGCCGGGAGCAGCCCGGAAAGCGGCACAAATCGCCTGCAACATGATATAGGAACTGACATGCAAAGCTTCAAAAGACTGTTGTTGATGTCCAAAAAATATTACCTGCGTTTTTTACTGGCCGTGCCCTGTATGATACTGGCCGGCATGCTGCAGTCGGCTCTGCCATTGATCGCCAAACCGATCATTGACGAAATATTCATCAACAGAGACCTCTCCACTCTGAAGTGGGTTCCCTTTATCATTATCTTTATTTTTCTTTTGAAGGGACTTGCCACATACGCGCAAAGTATTATCATGAGCTCCATCGGCCTGCGCATCGTCACTAATTTACGCAACGTTCTGTACGAGAAGATACAGCTGCAATCACTGTCTTTTTTTGCCGAGCATCCCACGGGCCTGCTGATGTCGCGCATCACCAATGATGTGATGTCCGTGCAAACCGCCTCTTCCGAGGCGATCACCTCTCTGGTCAGGGATACGGTCATGCTCGTTTCGCTGATTGCCGTGATTTTTTATACCGATTGGAAGCTGGCGCTTATCGCAATTGTGGTTCTTCCCGCTTCCGCCTATCCCATTTCCTGGTTCGGCCGGAAAATCCGCAAGGTCACCACTTCTTTGCAGGTAACCATGGGGGCACTCAATTCGCTTCTGCAGGAAACGATTTCGGGAACACGCATCGTCAAAGCCTTTTGTATGGAGGACTATGAGTATAACCGCTTCGCCTCCGAAAATGAAAGAATCTACAAGCTCATCATGAAGGGCGTTTCCGTAAACGCAATTTCCAGCCCACTTATGGAACTGCTCGGCGGATTAGGGCTGGCCGCCGTCATCTTCTACGGCGGTTATAACGTCGTTCAGGGTCATTCAACACCCGGCACTTTTTTCGCCTTCATCGCCGCTTCACTCATGCTGTATGAACCGATCAAGCGCCTGACCGGCGTCAACAATACGATCAACCAGGGCATTGCCGGTGCCGACCGTATTTTCACCATCATCGATCGGGTGCCGGATATCATGGACAAGCCCGGCGCATATGAGCTGCCGAAAGTAACCAAGGGCATCGAAATCGAAAATGTCACTTTCAGTTATGAAACAGAGCCGGTGCTTAAAAACATAAACCTCTCCATCAAGGCGGGCGAAGTGATCGCGTTTGTCGGCATGAGTGGGGGAGGCAAGACATCGCTGGTCAACCTGATCCCCCGTTTCTACGACGTATCCCGTGGACGTATCCTTATCGACGGGCATGACATCCGTGATGTCACCGTGCGGTCGCTGCGCACCCAGATCGCCATGGTCACCCAGCAGACCATTCTATTTAATGACACGGTAAAAAACAATATCGCCTATGGTGACATCAAAAGGACGGACGAAGAAATAATCAGTGCGGCCAAAGCGGCCAATGCTCACAAATTCATCATGAAGCTCTCCAAAGGTTATGACTCTAACATCGGCGAGCTCGGAACGAAACTCTCCGGCGGAGAAAAACAACGCATCTCTATTGCGCGTGCTCTGCTGAAGGACGCGCCTATTCTGATTCTCGATGAAGCAACCTCCTCGCTGGATACGGAAGCCGAAATAGAAGTTCAGGGTGCATTGGATAATCTCATGAAAGGCAGGACAACGCTGGTCATCGCCCACCGCCTGTCCACAATCCGCAACGCTGATCGTATAATCGCCCTGGTGAACGGCGAAATCGTGGAAGAAGGAGACCATGACACGCTGATGGCCAAAAAGGGCGAGTATTACAGACTGCATAATCTGCAGTTTAAAGACGAAGGAAATGGCAATGATTCCCTGGCAAAGGATCTGGAATGAGGACGAATCAGCGCGCCGTTTTAGCCCGACCCGAGCGATTCTTTACCTCGCCTCCTTACCCTATCACCTCGTCGTCTCGCAGCGCAACTATCTGTACGACCGACGGATTTTGAAGTCCGTGAAACTTGCCCGCCCGGTCATCAGCGTCGGCAACATCACCGTCGGTGGCACGGGCAAAACACCCTGCGTGATATATCTGGCGCAAATGCTTGGGCGGCTGGGCTGCCGCACCGCCGTGCTCAGCCGCGGCTATGGAGGTAAAAACCCACAACCGGTCAATGTCGTTTCCAACGGGCGGACCATTCTCCTCGATGCCCAAGAAGCAGGCGACGAGCCTCTTTTGATCGCCCGCTCTCTTCCGGGTGTGCCGGTCCTCACAGGCGCCCGGCGAAACCTGACGGGACAGGCAGCCATTGAAGGCTTTGGGGCAGAGGTACTGCTTTGTGATGATGCTTTCCAGCACAGACAAATCCGGCGTGATATAAACATCGTTTTACTCGACGCACATCGGCCCTTCGGCAACGGTTATCTTCTGCCGCGGGGGCCCCTTCGCGAACCGATATCAGGCCTTAAACGGGCCGATTGC
>Ga0116161_1004090_pt1 | contig 12510 bp, 10 predicted proteins | sample AD_JPNAS3_MetaG_FD_89877 | JGI IMG/M metagenome (GOLD analysis project Ga0116161, IMG submission 89877) | Active sludge microbial communities of municipal wastewater-treating anaerobic digesters from Japan - AD_JPNAS3_MetaG | ecosystem: Engineered > Bioreactor > Anaerobic > Digestate | place... | reverse complement strand
TATGGCGTTGATTTGCCACCTTTAGGTGGCGCAAGAAAGTCAGGGTCGCGTTAGCGACCCTGTATAGCCGCTTTGAGCGGCTCACACAATGAAAGCCCCCGGCTCTGCCGGGGGATGGTTACTTATTCATAACATTATCCACACCTTTTTGGTAGACACGCTGGATCAGATGAGAAATATGTCGCTACGGCAAGCTTTCGAGTTTGTCTTGGCGAGCCGTACTCACGTGAATCGGATCGACTGGACTATCATCAAAGAACGGTTCGACATGATGGGCTATGGGCGTCCTTTACGACAGTATCTGGCCTTGGTAAATACGTGCTTTAACGACAGCTTGGCACTGTCAGGTGGAATTGTCGTCGATGCGAATGACCAACGGAGAATAAAACCCCATTTGCTCCGGCACAATCTGGAGAGCCGGGCTGCGCTTTTGACGATCGGTTTGTTTTGTTTGGTAATGGTTCGTCTGCGAAGACTTTACAGTGACCCCAAAAGAATCAAGAGGCTGCTCGACGCCGATTTCTACCGGAATCTGCATGACAGTGGCAGGCGTCTATGAGCGTGGTTGTCAAATTGAGCACGTTGTCGGGATCTGATCGACAAAATCCGGGCGCGGCAGGACGGCGAGTGGTCGGCTTGGGTGGAATACGTGCCGATAGAAAATCTAGCACGGCCCAAGTCCGATCAATGGATCGCTTCGCTCTATGCGACTGTTTGCTAAAAAGAGCGTATGGGTTGTACCCGCCTCATCAGCCGCTTGCCTCGCTGCCTGGATGAAGAATTTTCGATTTCGCACTGGCCTCTCGCGTCTACGCCAGCATGGCGCATCGTTGGCCATAAGTGGTGCCAGCCAGGCGATCAGCAGTTTGTCCAACTTCTGCATTACTCTGTACCTGATGCGGGTTATGGAGAAGGAACAGTTTGGACTCTATGGGCTGGGGTTTGGGATAGTGCTGATGCTAGCCGGTATCATCACGGCGTCTATCTCTGTGCAGTTTGTGGTCAACCTGCCGGATCAGCCGCACGGTCAACGGGCCTGCTACGCCATGCATCACGCAGCGGCCATTGCTCTTGTTGGTGCTGTGCTGACGGGGATCGCGGCGATGCTGTCGGTGGTACTGAGCAACTGGCATCTGCCCGGCGGCACGATAGCGAAACAGCTTGTCTTGCCGGTGGCCAGTGCGGCAGCCATTTATGGTTTACGCGATCTGCTGATGCGATTTGCTTTTTCGGAACGTGATGAAATGCTGGTACTGCGAAGCAACGTAGCTGTCGGCCTGGTGGTGCTGTGCACCCTTTTTGCTGCTGTTCAAATAGGCATCGAACTGAACGCCGGGATCGCTCTGTGCCTTTACAGTGCAGGGCAGCTAGCGGGCTGTCTCGTGGGGCTTTCCAGGCAAGGCATGCCGTGGCGTGAGTTTCGCTTGCGCCAGATGCAGCATGCGTTTTCACATTCCTGGCAGGGTGGTCGTTGGTCTGTGCTGACCAGCCTTATCTACAGCATGCGTACTCAAGTCCATAACTTTGTCGTGCCGCCGCTATTGGGCATCGCGGCGTTAGCAGAGATCAACGCTGCACGGCTTCTGGTGACTCCGGCAGTGATGGCTATTCCGCCTTTCACTCAGGTGCTGATGCCTAGACTCGCAGAGCAACGCAGCCGTGGCGTATCGACGCTCGTGCGGACAGCGAGAATGGCTATCATTGGACTCAGTGTGGTGGCGTTGCTCTATTCAACCATGCTGATGCTCTCTCTTTCTTGGCTCCTCCCGCTCGTGCTGGGTGAGCCTTATCGCCATGTCGGCGGACTGGTGCTGGCCTGGTGTGTTGTGACGGTGTTTCTAGCGCTGCGTAATGGTTTGTCGATCACTTTGCAGGTGCTCCGTGCCTTCCGCGGCCTGATGTTTGCCAACTTGGTAGCCGCAATTCTGGCAGTGGTGGTTGCCATTTTTCTGGTAGAGCCCCTGGGTGCAAATGGGGTAGTGAGCGCATTGGGGTTAGCCGAACTGTTGCTTTGTCTGGTTCTGGTAATGATGATTCGAATAAGAGTGCATGCAGAACTCGCTGGGAAGAGCACCGCAAAGCAATGACAGAGATCAATTACAAATGAATAATTTGGTAATTCTTGTCGCCGGTATCGTGGCGGTCGCCCTGGCCACACGAATGGAGCCTCTCCGCGGTTGGTGGCGTGCCATGCTCAGCGAGCGTTACCTTTTGGCGTTCGTTGTACCTCTCTCCGTTCTCTTGGGCTGGCCTCTCGAAACTTTTGACGCGTTCAGGGAAGGGGATCAATTGGGTTGGCAGCGGATCGGGCGAATGGTTCTCTTCGGCCTTGCTGCAGCGCATTTCCTTTTCAAGGGACTTGCCAGACGGCGTACCACCGCACCTCCGCTGACTTCGTTTGCCGTCTTCAGCGCCTATGCCGTGCTCTGTGCCCTTTCCGCCTTCTGGTCGGCGGAACCCCTGCAAACGCTATGGAAGGCGATCGAGTTGTTGGTGATGTTGATGGTGGCGACTGAACTCTATCAGGACAGAAGAAGCCCGGCTGATCGCGCTGCTGGGATCGCTGCCTCTTTGATGCTTCTCAGTTTCGCCCTGTGCCTGATGTCGCTGGCTGGTGCGGTGTTGGCACCTGAACGCGCGTGGAGGGACTGGGGCTTGGAGGGGCTGGGTGTTCGCTCAATGGGGGGCGTCGTCCCCATGGTCAATCCCAACATGCTTGGCCAGTTAGGAGGGATAGTGGCGATGGTGGGTATTATCCGATTCCTGCTGGGTTCTGGTCTGCGAACTGTCGGTGATTATCTGGTTCCCGCCGTCGGCATGGCAACCTTATTACTTGCCTATTCTCGGACATCGATTATCGCCTGTGTGGTCATTTACCTTTTGGTCACTGTAATACTTCGGCGAACCCGATGGCTGCTGTTCCTGGTTCTCACTGGCGCGGTCGCGGCAACGCTGTTTGCGGAGCAATTCACCACTTACCTGTTGCGCGGACAGAGTACCGAGCAACTTCAATCGCTGTCGGGCCGGATGCAGATGTGGGAATCGGCATTGAATGTTTTCTGGGAGCGGCCGCTGCTCGGCCACGGCTTTTTTGTTGGACACAAGAGCGTGGAGTGGGGTAGCTCAGGAATACTGTTAGCCACGGTCGACAGCACGTATGTTGAAACCCTGGTCAACTTGGGCATCGTCGGCTTCGCACTTGTGGTTTCGTTCGCAATCCTGGTTGGTCTCCAATCATGGCGAGGGCTTCGAGGTTGCCACTTAGCGCCTGCAAATTTACACGAAGTGGGGATGATATTCTTCGTGGTAATTGCTTTCGCCATCATCCGCTCGCTGACGGCGTCAAGCTTCCAAGTACTACATTACAACCTGATTTTCGTGCTCTTCTCGCTTATCGGTCTTTCCCTTTTGGCGCAGGGTCTCGCGCGCGAACGAACCGTCAGCAATTCCCGGCATAAATCTTTCAATACAATGATTAGAAACAGTTCCCAAAATGGATCTACAGTTTTAATGCGTTAAATATTGCTATAAATCAGTAAGCTAAGGAAGCGCTGATTAAGTCAGAAAGTGAGACTGCCGTCTCAATGAAATCAATGTGTTGCATGGTTATTCGACGTAAAAAATATATTAAATCAACGTTTCTCTAATTCAGGCGGGGAATTGTTAATGAACCGTCATTCCACTCGATCAGGGTTATTGAACACCATGCAGCGTCCATCTATTCTCATGCATGCCACCGGATTCAGTACGGGTGACAGCGATACAGTTAATCTAGGAGATTGGGCTCAGCAACTCCGCGCACTTCGACTGCTACGGCAGTTGTTTCCGAAACATCGAATTGTTGCCATCGCCAACTCGCTGAAAGAACGTCAGCCTGATGAGTGCGATGAACTGACCGCGGAACTCGCCCGTTACCTTGTCGGCCGTGTCGGCAGCCGGAGCGGCAGACTTCTGATGGGCGTGAGAGCAGTAATGCTGCTCTTCGTCGCTTCCGCCCGACGATGGCTCGGAGTCGAGTGGGTTGGCTATGATGGACGCGCAGTATTGGATAGAGTCAGTGAGTGCGACTTCGTCTTCTATTCGGGCGCAGGGTCTTTGAATGACAAATATCTGCGCGGGGTGGCTGCTCTGTGGCTGATTACCGCCCTGCTGGCACGAACTCTGGGCAAGCCTGTCGTCCTGCTGGGCCAACAGATAGGACCGCTTTCGTCGCCATTGGGAAGAATGTTCTTTCGCTGGTCAATGTCAGACGTGCTCTTCTTGGGCTGCAGGGATAGAGAATCAGTGACATTGAGCGAGCAGATCGGGTTGGATCCGCAGTCAGTCCAATTCACGGGAGATGAAGGTGCCTACCTGCCACCAGCACCTTGGTCGAAGGGCCTGACCTTGCTGCAGGGACTAGGTGTTCGTCCTGGCTACGTGGCCGTTCACTTCCGGCTTGACAGCAACTCCCCGTTCCAAGACTCAACCCATTGGTTGGCCGATGTCATCAATCGGATCATTGCCGACGTTTCTGCCGATGTCTTGCTCGTACCAATGGCCTATCGCGGCGCCGGTGATGACCGCGTTGCTCTGCAGCGACTTTCACCACTGCTGAACACGTCATGTGTTCTACTGGAATGTGAAGATCCTGCTCTGGTGAAGGCTTGCTTGGCGCATGCTTCGCTTGCCGTGGGTGTGGCGAACCACTTCATCGTCTTTGCGGCCTCGGTTGGCGTGCCGTCCGTGGGCATTCATGCGACGGAGTACATGCGCCAGAAGTTGCAGGGAGCGGGCGAGTGCTTCCCGCATGTCCTCTCGGTGGGATGCGAAAGTCTCGACTCAGCGGCGCTGGCCAAGGCAGCAATCTCAATGACTCGTCCTCCAGGCGAATGCGCGCTTCCTGCTGGATACGCGATGGAACTTCCGAAAGGGTACTGGGGGTGGCTTGATCGTTTGGCTGACCACGGGATTACGGCCGACCGTCCTGGCCAGGGAGAGGCATAGTGAGCAATGATGGAAAACTGCCACGCCGGCTGAAAATCTGTTTTGTGCAGCCCGTGCAGTCTCCGTATTGGACCGATCGTCTTCGCTCGTTGGCGCGGCATGAAGATCTCGATCTGACCCTGCTGCTCGAACGCGATACCTTTGTGCACCGACCTGGCTGGGCTCCCGAGCCTATCGACGGCGTTTCCATCGAGGTCGTGGGCAGCAGTGTTGTACCTTCAGTGCGCAGCAGAGACGATCTGCGTTATCAAATTCAAAGCGTCCGCTCCATTCCATGGCGAATGCCGCTTGTTCTTTGGCGACTTCGACCAGATGTGATCGTCATGTGTAATGCGACGCAGACGCTTCTGGCGTTGCCGACCAAGTGGTTTTTGAGGGCTCGCCTGGCCATTACCGTAGAAGATACAACTCACGCCATGAGCAACTACGATTCGTTCAACCGGTGGGCAAAAGGCTGGATCTATCGCCGAGTCGATTGCTGTTTTGCTTTTAGTGAAGATGCACGTGAATATCTTGCCAAACTCGGAATCTCGCAGGGCGTAAGACGTAGTTCCTGGAGTCTTGACATGAAAAGTTTCGGCCCCAGACCGCTTGTTGATCCATCGAGCGCAGGGTTGGTGGGTACATCGCTCGCAAAGACCGTCTTGTTCATTGGTCAGTTGATCCCACGCAAAGGTATTCTGCAGTTGCTCGCAGCCTGGCTCGAGTTGCCCAAGGAAACCCGGCAGCGCTGCAGACTACTGCTGGTCGGTGACGGACCTTTGCGAGAACAGGTTGAAGCGTTTATCCGTGAACGCCATCTGGATAGTGTCGAATTCATCGGCCAGATACCCTATGCCCGGGTCAAGGAACTGCTGAGTACCGCAGATCTGTTTGTGCTACCCACTTTGGAAGACCTCTTCAGCCTGACCGTTGTCGAGGCGATGGCTAGCGGATGTGCGGTAGTCACAACGCCATTCAATGGTGCACGGGAACTGGTCGACGAAGGCAGGAATGGGTGGGTCGTTGATCCGTCTGTACCGGGGGCGCTGACTGCGACTCTGCAGCGTGGACTGTCCTCGGAGACTGACCTGTTGACAATGGGTTTGGCCGCCCGCTCCCGTGTCGAGCGAATGGACAACGTCAAGGTGATGGATGATTTTGCGCAATCCCTGCGTCACCTCGTCGGGGGTATGGCCTGATGACAGTGCTGCAGCCAATCATGGCTTCGCCCGAATCCGTCTTCCTCAAGATTTTTTTCAGAGAGCTTGGTGCCAAAAGGCTCCGCTACGCGGTCATGCGCAACTACGATTCGTTGCCCGAAAGCGCCGGCGGCAGTGATCTCGATATCCTGGTGGCGCAGGAGGATGTCGCCGCCGCAGTGAAAGTGCTGCTTGCCGCCATTGCCGGTGTGAATGGGAAGGTCATTGGTGCGGTTCAAACATGGACCTTCTTCGAAGTTTATGTCATGGGGTTCTCAAATGGACAATGGTGGGGTCTGTGCGTCGAGCTATATAGTTCGGTTTCCTTCAAGAGTGCAGTGCCATTGGTCGACCTGAAAGCTTTGTATAACCGCTTTGAACTGCACAACAATATTTCGGTTATCCCGCGCGATATTGGCAACACCATAGGTTACATCAAGGAAATTCTTGCTCATGGCGCATTGAGGAAAGACAAGCCGCAGTATCAAAATAGCGCCAGTTTCCTGATGAGCCGGAGTACGCCCTTGTTTCAGGAAATATTCCATCCCTTGGGCGCAGGCGCTGCCAGTGACCTGGCAGGTGTGCTGAACGGTACGACCCCTTCAGAGATCGCGTCGCGAGCCATGAATTTTCATTCCTCAGTCCTCACTGAGGCGCCTGCCCGGACGCCGTTTCGATTCTTGTTTTTGCGAGTGGGACATGAGTTTTTCAGGCTGAGGCGGTTTTTTCGCCCCCCGGGCGCGGTGATCGCGATCTTGGGTGTGGACGGTGCTGGAAAATCGACGGTAATTCAAGCTATCCTGCCGGGTCTGAACGCAGCCACGCACAATGCCGTGTTCGTTCTGCACCTGAGACCAAGCCTGCTGCCGCCGCTCTCTCGGCTCAAGGGGCGGAAGGAGTCCCCCGCCGGAACAATCGTCGAGCCCCATAGTTCGAAACCGTCCGGCTACCTAGGATCTTTATGTCGACTGCTTTACCTCAGCCTGGACTATGTCCTTGGCTATTGGCTGATCATCCGCCCCAGGATTGCCAAACGCCCGGCATTAGTGATCTTTGATCGCTACGCATACGATATGGGCCTAGACCCGAGCCGGTTTCGTATTGGCGTACCGGGCTGGGTAGCAGGTTGGTTTGCCGCTCTGGCCCCGGAGCCTGATCTGATTATATGCCTTCACGGCAACCCGGAGATTATCTGTGCGCGCAAGCAAGAGCTTCCGCTAGAGGAAACGCGACGCCAGGTGGAAGCGCTGCGGGCATTCGCCGCTCGGAAGAAGGGGGCGATACTGATCGCTACGGATAGCAGCGTCGAAGAGACCCGGGATCAGGTATTGCAAGCGTTAGGTGATGTCCTGCGCACCAGGACGGGTCTCCAGCCCTGACACTGAATGTGCTATAGCGGGCTGGATTTTCGTTATGGTTGGCGATGGCTATTGCCTTTGGTGGCAGGGCAAAGCGTTGGCTTGTATGGTTTCTCCCGGGAGGAAGAATTATTTTGGAATGATGTGGTCATGACTGCAGGGTTGGTTGGGCACGTCGACAACGCCGAAGTTTTGTTGGTCAATGCCGATGGAGTAGCGAAGTATGGTAGCCCGGTCATTGCTGATATTGATATTGCGCAGGTCGTTTGCGTCGTTGCCAGCGGGCAACTTGCGCGGCGATGGCGGCGTGTTCTTCGTGCAAAGTTTTCGCAGTTGAAGGAGTACAGCCTATTGCCGGCTGCTAATCCACGTATAGTTGTGCCGCTTGATTCATCACGCCACGCAGCATCCGGCTTGAGCTTGCATCGACCAGGCCGATGGACAGTTCGACTGGGATTGCTGGCAGCACGCGCACTGGTGAAGGTTGGGTGCTTTGGCTTGTTACGCAGGCGCGTGCTGCTGATTGCCACTCGTGCCCCAGACTCTCTGCCCCTTGGTGCGCTGCAGGCGGAGTTTTATAAACGGTACCATCACCAAGGGATGGATTTTGCCTTGTATTTGGGTACAGCGGACGACAATCGGAAAACCGTTGTGCTGCCGGTTGGGCCATCAGTACCACAGATCATTCTCAAGATTGCAGCAACCCCCCGCGCACGCGCATCCTTGACTAATGAGGCAGCGGCCTTGGTGGCTCTGGCACAGTCGCCGTTAGCCATGTGTGTTCCTCAGTTGTCAGGCTTGGTTGCGTCGGGGAGTACTCTTAATCTTTACCAGGAATTCCGCCAACGACGATTCGTCGGCAAGCGGCGGATGGGTGCGGCAGTAGTTCATTTTCTCGCGCAACTCTCCCAAGTAGACCGCGAGTTAGCTCCACTATCCGAACTTCTAGCGAAGCTGCCCCTATTGCCCTTGGTTGACGAGCTGGACGGGTATGCAGTGGCTTACTGTGCAGTCCGCCGGCAACTGGAAGCTCTTGCCGCTTCGGGTGCAAAGCTGTGGGTGCACCGTGCGCACGGTGATTTTTCGCCATGGAACTGCGCCTGGTCAGACCATGGAATTTTTGTTTTCGACTGGGAAGAAAGCCGGCGACAGAGTCTGGCGCTTGGCGATGCGTTCTCTTATGTGATTTCTCCGGCACACCTGATTCAGCGCAAGGCAAATGCTCATACGATTTTGAGCGATACCTTGTCCCTCGCGGAGCGTGTAGTTCACGCAGGCGGATTGGCTGGGCTGGATGCACGTGACTATCTGGCCTTGTGGTTGCTTCACCGGGACTGTCACGCCCGATTGTACGGTGACTTGTTGGTCTTGCTGGAGCGTAACTGGCGGTGAAGGAGCGACTGAAGGTTTTGATTTCTGCCTACGCGTGCAGTCCCTATAGAGGCTCCGAACCGGGCGTCGGGTGGGGATTTGTTACCGCGTTGGCCAAGCGCCATGAGCTGTGGGTGCTCGTCGAAGAGGAGAAGTTCCGTGGGGACATTGAGCGCTACCTTGCCGAGAATCCCCAGTTTGCGGAATCAGTACATTTCCATTACTTGAGGAAACGGCGTAACCGTTGGCTACGGAGAATCTGGCCGCCTTCCTATTATTGGTATTATCGGCGATGGCATGAAGAAGCGCTTGAAGTTGCAAAGCAACTGCACCGAGAAATCGGTTTCGATCTGGCTCATCAACTCACCATGGTTGGCTTTCGCGAACCGGGCTATCTCTGGCAACTGGGTGTTCCCTTCGTCTGGGGGCCGGTGGGCGGGATGGGCTTGTTTCCCTGGCGTTTCATGCAGGCCGTTGGTGCCTACGGTGCTTTGTATTACCTGGGGTACAACCTGTTTAACGCGTGGCAAATGCAGTTTTCATTGCGCCCCCGGTTGGCTGCGCGCGCTGCGGGCAGTGGGCTGATCGCGGCCACACCGGAGAATCGGGAGGGGGCACACAGGTTCTGGGGGTGTTCCAGTACGGTGATGACCGAGGTCGGATTACCTCATGAACCATCACGCTCCATTACCGTGCGGAAGAATGGCGAAGCCCTGCGTCTGGTATGGACGGGATTGCATATCCCAAGAAAAGCACTCAATCTAGCACTTGAGGCCTTGAGCCGCCTGCCGCCTGAAGTTGCATGGCAACTCGATATTTTGGGTATTGGGCCACAAACCGTTCCTTGGAAGAAATTGGCAGCCCGACTTGGAGTCACCGATCGTTGTCATTTTCACGGTTGGATTGAGCGTGATCAGGCGCTGGAGCTAATGCAAAATTCACACGCGATGCTGATTACTAGCCTGCGTGATTTGACATCGACGGTCACTGTCGAGGCACTGGCTTCAGGAGTGCCGATTGTTTGCCTCGACCACTGCGGCTTTTCTGCGGTCGTCGATGATAGTTGCGGCATCAAGGTGCCGCTGACCTCAATTGTAAAAACGACGGCGGATCTTGCGCAGGCGATCGAGGCGCTGGCATACGATGAATCGCTGCGCAAGAAACTCGCCAAAGGTGCATTGGTTCGCGCGCAGGCGTTTACCTGGGCAGAGAAGGCACGCATCGTCGATCAGATTTACCGCGCCAGGCTTCAGCCGGATGATGCGGAACATCCTCCATGAATGCGAAAGTGTTATTGACGCACAACTATTATGGTTCCGCCGCACCGTCTGGCGAAAACCAGGTTTTCCAGGCGGAGCGCGAATTATTGCTTCAGCGCGGCCATGTGGTAGACGAGTTCGTTCGCCACAGCGACGAAATACGCAGCAAGGGGGCATACGGAATCGTCACCGGGGCCTTGGCGGTGCCATGGAATCCGTGGTCGGTTGCCGCCATGCGCCGCAAGCTTGATGCCGTTTCACCCGATGTGGTGCATGTTCACAACACCTTCCCCTTGATTTCACCGGGAATTTTTCATGCAATCGGTACGCGTGCGGCGCGGGTATTAACACTGCACAACTATCGGCTTTATTGCCCGGCAGCCATCCCGATGCGCGACGGCAAGGTTTGCACGGATTGCATGGACCGTCGCTCTTCCTTGCCCGCAATGCATCATGGCTGCTATCGCGATAGTCGCGTGGCGACACTGCCCCTTGCCTTCAGCGTCTGGCTGTGCCGATTGCGTCATACCTGGACCCGGCAAGTGGATGCCTTTATTGCGTTGACCGAGTTTCAGCGTGAGCGAATGGTCGAGGCCGGACTGCCGGCCGAACTGGTGCACGTCAAACCCAATTTCTACCCCGGTAATCCAGCAACCTTATGGTGGGCGGAGCGGCGGCAAAGCGTGGTGTTTGCCGGCCGCCTGACTGCCGAAAAGGGGTTGTTGGCGCTGATCAATGCGTGGTTGATGTGGGGGCCGGCAGCACCGGAACTGCGAATCGTCGGCGATGGCGCTTTGCGCAGTGATTTGGAGCGCCTGGCGGCGACCGCGCCCGCGGTGCCAATCCGCTTTCTCGGGCAGTTGTCCGGCCCGGAGGCGCAAGCTGAAATTGCGCAAGCACGATTGTTGGTATTACCTTCGGAGTGCTTTGAGGGTTTCCCGATGGTGGTACGTGAGGCGTTTGCGTTTGGCACACCGGTGGCGGTTTCAGCGATTGGCCCATTGCCGTCGATTGTCCAGAACGGAAAGAATGGAGTGTTGTTCTCTCCGGGCAATTCAGCCTCCCTTCTGGCTGCGGTGCGCGATATTTGGGAGCGGCCCCATGATTTGGAGCGTCTCGGCTTGGCCGCTCGTGCGTCGTTCGAGCGCCGCTATACCGAGGACGCCAACTACGGGATTTTGATGGAAATATATCAACAGGCGATTGAAGTAAACAGGACCAAGCGAACGGTTAAATGAGAAAAATTGAGAGAATTGCAGGTTATGCAGTCGATACACTGGATGTGCAGGGTTGCGTAGACTCAGTAGTCCGCTGGGTGATGGGAAAGCCGGCGCGGAGGGGCGATGATTGCCGTTGGCTGGCTTGTATGAATCCGCATTCTTTCGCCGTGTCTTTGGATGATGCGTTGTTCTCAAGTGCGTTGAAAGAGGCTGATTGGCTTATTCCAGATGGCACTGGGGTCGTTTGGGCCTCTAAAATATTAGGGGGAGAGATTCGCCAGCGTGTGACGGGGAGCGATATATTCAAAGGTGTCATGGAGAAATTAAATGGATCTGGTCCGTTCAAAGTGTTTTTCCTTGGATCGACACCTGAGACACTCGCCGCTATCGTGGAGCGAGTAGCCAAGGACTATCCGAATCTTGAACTGGCCGGAACGTATTCACCGCCATTCATGCCCGATTATTCAGAGTCGGAACTGAGTGCAATGATTGAAGCGATTAACGTGACCGTGCCCGATGTGCTCTGGGTTGGGTTGAGTGCGCCAAAGCAGGAGAAATTGATTTACCAAAATCGTGGCCGGCTAGATGTACGATTCGCTGGAGCGATCGGTGCAGTATTTGACTTCTATACTGGACGCATAAAGCGTTCACATCCCTTTTTTCAGCGGCTTGGTCTGGAGTGGTTGCCAAGATTGCTGCAGGAGCCGCGACGGCTTTGGCGTCGAATGGGCATATCGGCGCCAGTTTTTTTGTGGCATGTGTTGCGACAACGATTCTCACTGTGGTAACGTAATCGTTCACACCCCCTTGAACTCGATCGTGTAGGCCTGTTTCGGTATCTTCATTTCATTCCTTCCAAAAGTGACTCAATTTTAGGTCACCCTTGGCAGACGAAATTTCGGGGGAAGCTCATCATTCTGAGATAAAAATATCAATAAACCATTAGTTTGATTCAAATCGATCATTGACTTTAGAAAAAAATGGGGACACGTCGCGAGGCGTGTCCCCATTTTTTTAACCAAGACGGGAAATCCCCCGGCTCTGCCGGGGTGGCGGTAGAAGTTTGACATTTCAGGGAGTCCATCAGGGAAACTTCAGGTCGTGAGCCGCCAAGCACATGACTGAGGAGAATCCC
>Ga0116161_1004085_pt1 | contig 12521 bp, 12 predicted proteins | sample AD_JPNAS3_MetaG_FD_89877 | JGI IMG/M metagenome (GOLD analysis project Ga0116161, IMG submission 89877) | Active sludge microbial communities of municipal wastewater-treating anaerobic digesters from Japan - AD_JPNAS3_MetaG | ecosystem: Engineered > Bioreactor > Anaerobic > Digestate | place... | reverse complement strand
TCAAAGATGTTATCTTTTTCATCTAAACTTATGCAATTCATTATTTTTTCTATGTGATATTTTGAAGTAATAAAATTTTGACTATCTTTTATATTTACTTTGTTCATTATAACCTCTCCTTAAAGGTAAGCGCCTAATATAAGGGTATCTGTTCGCTTGGTCATATATTTGCCATAATAGTAGTAATCACATATGCCAGCATTTTACTCTATGATCCGGCGCTAGGATCTAGCAGTAAGCAAGCATTTTACTACAATTATGGAGGTTACATTTATGCAGACAGAAAGACGAACTGCCGATGAGCAATACCGGCTCATCATGGAATGTCGCAGCAGCGGACTAAGCGATTTTCAGTGGTGCAACGAGCACGGGATCAAACCCGGTACATTCTACAACTGGGTCAAGCGGCTTCGCAAAAAATCCTGCTATGATATTCCGCCGGCAACAGGCCGGGGAGGCTATAAGCCTTCGGAACAACAGGATGTTGTCAAACTTGAAATCGTTGACCAGCCTGTTCTGCACGAAGAGACACCACAGCTTTTAAGCGTGCTTCCGGATCATACGGATACAAACTGTATGGAAGCAACTGCTGAGATCAAACTCGGCTCCGCCCTGATCAGGATTTCAAATGATATAGATCCGGCACTTTTAGCACAGATCATCCGGTCTGTGGGAGGTGCATCATGCTAGGCGACATTACAGCTGCAACAGATATTTATATCATTTGTGGCTACACCGATATGAGAAAATCAATCGATGGTCTGTGCGCCATCATCAGAGACCAGCTTCACTTTGAACCGGAGCATACCACCGCGCTCTACCTTTTCTGCGGCAGACGCAATGACAGGATAAAGGCACTCCTTCATGAGAATGACGGTTTTGTGCTTTTATATAAACGCCTCGATCATAACACCGGAAAATACCGGTGGCCACGTAACCGTGACGAGGTGAAAACCATTACATGGAGGCAGTTTGACTGGCTCATGTCCGGTCTTGAGATCGAGCAGCCAAAGGCAATAAAAAGTGCCTGAAACGCTTGATTTTTCTAGGCTTTTGCACCTGTTTATGGTACAATAGAAGTATCAAAAAACGGAGCAGAAGACCATGCCTTCAGGAGTAAAAGATATCCAGCTCTTAGAGCTTAAGGATACAATCTCACAACTGAATAAAACAATCAGCACTCAGAACGAACTCATAAGTTCATTGCAGAAGATGCTGGAAGAACGCAATGCGAAGGACAGTGAAAAAGACCTTCTGATCGCGAATCTCCAGTCTCAGCTTGCGTATCTTAAGAACAAGGTCTTTGGCTCAACCAGTGAAATACGCCATGACCAGCTGGACGGACAGCTGAATCTGTTCGGTACACCCGTCGGTGATGAAAAGCCTGCGGAAGTGATCGAACCGGAAGTGATCAGCGTCAAGGGGTATACCAAAGAGCGGAAACCCAAGGCAACCTATGATGACAAGTATAACTCTGTGCGCTCCATTTGTAAACATTTTTTTACGGATATAGTAGGACTGTCTATCAAATTTTTCTGTGTTTCTTTACGACACATGAGCATTTCCGCCAGTGTTATATCCGCAGAATGCTCATTTCTGTTCCTTATGTATTTTACAGAAATTGCATCACCGGGGCTTAAGCTGTAAAGCAAGCCTTTGAACTTTACCAGGGTATTTACCTCAATATCATTGATATGGGTGATTACATCACCCGCTTTCAGTCCTGCTTTTGCTGCAGGGGTGCCGTTATTTACATTATAAACATATATGCCCTTTTGTATCTTTATGCCTGTTGCGTAGTAGCCGAGCATTTCGCTGTCCATGGGAGTAATTCCTATGTATGTGGGTATGAATTTACCCGTTGCTATTAGCTTCCGGGTTATTGGTTTTGTTATGTTTATAGGTATTGCAAAACCCAGGCCCTCTGCAGACCCCGAATTCCCCGATGCTGCTTTTATAGTATTTATCCCAATTACCTGTCCGCTGCCGTTTATCAGGGGCCCACCGCTGTTTCCGGGGTTTATTGCCGCATCTGTCTGTATCAAATCCTCCATTACAGACCCCTCGCTGACTATAATGCTCCTATTGAGCCCTGATATAATACCTTGTGTAACTGATCTCTCAAAACGGGTCCCCAGGGGATTCCCTATTGCAATGCTGACCTCACCTACAACAAGGCTGTCGGAGTCCCCAAGCTCGGCCGAGGGTAAGCCTGCGGCTTCAACCTTGACTACCGCTAAGTCAAGCAGGCTGTCTCTCCACATCACCTTTCCCTGAAGCTCCCTTCCGTCTTTTAGAAACACTGTCAGCTGCCTGGGATTTTCGCCTACCACATGGGCATTGGTAAGTATGTAACCATTTGAGTCAATTATTACCCCTGAGCCGACCCCCTCATAGGACCGTTTCCCAAAAAATAGATCCCTCTCTACTGTTACCGTACTGATTCTAACTACAGTGGGAGTTAACTTTTGGGCAACTGCTGCGGCAACATTTATTTCCCCCGAAGGATTTATAATTAGCTGCTGCCCTTGCTGAATATTGCTGTTTTGCTGCATAGGCACCAATTTATCATATAAATAAGCCGGCACCACCGCTGCTACAATAAGCCCGCCTATCACGGCCCCAACCAGAGCAGTAGCCAGATATGAAAGCCCCGAAGGCCTTTTAAGATACCTGTTATTATTTGGTGCTTCTGCAGTAAATTTTATATTCTGTGGAATATTATCCTTCTCCATAGGTTGAATGTTTTGTGTTTCCTGACCGGTCTCATCTTCCTGCCCTGCTATCCTGTCATCAAAATTGTCCATTGGTTCACCCTCCATAGGCATATTAATACTTATACCCCTTTATTAATATACCCGCCTTATGGCTGTAAATGCATTTATTCTTCAATTATTCTATATGATAATACCGGCTGAATGAGTTCCTTGGAGCAAGATCCAGCCTGATATCCCTATCCACCTTTACATTGTTTTTTCCCAGTATTTCTTTTACCGTTTCGTAGGCAAGCTCCGGGAAATTGTTTTCCTTGCTTAGATGTGCAAGCAGCACTTCACGTACCCCTGTCTGCAGCAGCTCATATACGGCATTTCCTGCTGCCTCATTGGAAAGGTGTCCACTCTCACTTAATATCCTTCTTTTCAAAAAATATGGATACCTGCCTACCTTGAGCATCTCTATGTCGTGGTTGGACTCTAACATTACCATATCGGATCCGCTGGTATTCTTCTTTACCGTTTCACTGAAATAACCTAAATCGGTAGCTATGCTTATTTTTCTGTTCCCATAGAAAAAACAAAAACCTACAGGATCCGCTGCATCATGAGGAGTGCTATATGATTTTATGCCGATTCCTCCAACCTCCAGTTCCTCCCCAACTGCAAAAAACCTGATGTTTTCTGTCTTAACGGTTCCTATCAGGTCCTCCATATTGTTCCACGTATTTGTATTGGCATATATCGGTATTCCAAGCTTCCTTGATATTATACCGACACTCCTTATATGATCTGAATGCTCGTGGGTGACCAAAACAGCTTTTATTGCGTTTGAGCATACACCTATGTTATTCAGATTGGCCAGTATCTCTTTGCCGCTTATACCGCAGTCCACCAGCAACCCGCAATCTTCGTTCCCTACAAAAACACAATTCCCGCTGCTTCCGCTTGAAAGCGAACAGAGCTTTATTCCCATTTTCTCCTCCGATACTGACTGGATAGATTAAAGAATCCGAATGCTATTTTTCTACCCTTGAAATATCTGCTCCAATTTTCTTAAGCTTCCCTACGAGATTCTCGTAGCCCCTGTCTATATGTTTCAAGTTGCTTATCTCCGTCTCCCCATCAGCAGCCAACCCTGCAATTACCATTGCCGCTCCCGCCCTTAGATCCGTCACATGAACCGGAGAACCGGAGAGCTTATGCCGCCCTTCAATTATGGCAACACGGCCCTCTACCTTGATGTTTGCACCCATCCTTTTAAGTTCATCCACATGCTTGAACCTGCCTTCCCAGATGCTCTCCGTAATAATCCCCGTACCCTCAGCTATAGAAAGCAATACGCTCATTGGCTGCTGCAAATCGGTAGGAAAACCGGGGTAGGGTATTGTCTTTATATTAACGGCTTTCGGCCTTGCTTCGCCCCTGACCCTTATAGAGTCTTCATACTCGTCAATTTCAATATTCATCTCCCTAAGCTTTGCTGACACCGATTCAAGGTGTGTGGGGATAACGTTCTTTATCAGGACATCGCCATGGGTAGCTGCCGATGCAATCATATATGTCCCCGCTTCCATCATATCGGGTATGATTGTATGCTCGCAGCTTCCCAGATGCTCTACCCCTTTTATCTTTATGACGTCTGTGCCCGCGCCTTTGATATTTGCCCCCATTGCATTCAGCAGGTTGGCTATATCAACTATGTATGGCTCCTTGGCGGCATTCTCAATTATTGTAATTCCTTTGGCCTTACATGCAGCAAGTATAATATTTATTGTGGCACCAACACTCACTACATCCAAATATATCGGAGCGCCTACAAGTTCGGCTGCCCTAGCCTTTATCACCCCATGCTCTACCTTTATCTTAGCCCCAAGGGCCTCAAAACCCTTTATGTGCTGGTCAATAGGTCTTATTCCTATATCGCATCCCCCGGGAAAAGGTACTTCTGCTCTCCCGAATTTACTGAGGAATGCTCCTATAAAGTAATATGATGCTCTCATCTTCTTTGCTGTTTCGAAATCAGCTTTGTAGTTCCTCATTCCTTTGCTTACAATTTTCATTTCCCCGGGATTGCCTTCTTCTACCTTGGCTCCAGACTGCAGCAAAAGCTCCTTGAGATATTTCACATCTTCTATGTCCGGCAAATTTTTTATGATACATCCGGAATCCGATAATATTACTGCAGGAATTATCCCTACAGCAGAGTTTTTCGCACCGCTTATGCATACTTCTCCGTGAAGTTTATTATTTCCTTTGATTATCAGTTTTTCTTCCAAAGTTTAATCCTCTCTTTATGTAATGGTAGAAGATTGCGACGCAATCTTCTACAACTATGACATCCTAATTATATCACTATTTATAAGCTTTGATAATATAGTAAAAAAAGGCTATTCGCAGCCTATTCTATCCCTTCCGGCTTCTCATTATATGCATTAATATAAATAATATCCCTGTCTGTTGTTATTTTCCATACAGGGAAAGCTGTTCCCCCTTCTACCTTGGAAGCATCCACCTGATTCATTGTCCCAGTGCCAAAGTAATAACCCTGCTGTATTTCCGTTACCTTCTTAATAGGCACACCAACTTTTTTGTTATGCTCCGGCAAGTACAACAATGCAACAACAGGGGAAATCACCCCTGCCTTCTTCCCCAGCTGCCTTGCCGCCTCAAAACATATTACTCTTGCATTCTTTATACCTGAGTCGTTTGCGTATATCTCAATTATGCTGTTATATATAACCGCACCCTTAAAGGACTGTACATAAACAAACCTTTTATAGCCCTCAATATTCTCCACCGTTTTGATATCGGAATCATCCTTCATACCAAGCCTGCCCAAAAATTCCTTTATGATCCTGCGACAAACCTTTTCACTGATAGTATCCGATGGCCTTATGCTGCTATCTGCATAATCAAGCTCTCTGTTGTCTTTGATGCTGATCTCCTTGTCTTTTCCTCTTAGGGTTATAATACCGCCTGATATTGATTCTTCAACCTTTTCATCAGGACTAAAAAAAACTCCAATATCTTCTTTTCTGAAAAGCTTATATTTAACGGTTATCAGTGGCATATCAGTCTTTTTTACCGGGATCTTGCCTTCTACGGTTATATTATTTTTAGCCAGGTAGTCAGTTATTTGCTTGATCCTCTCACTGCTGACATAACCTATGCTGCCGGTACCGTTTGTAAAAATAATATATGCAAAAAAACTATTGATCACCAGAAAAGCAGCTATCAAAATTGTCTTTGCTTTTGCCCAGTCCATACAAAATCCCTCTTCTATGACTTACTTGTCCAGTATTATTCCTGTCTCTGCGTTTATTATATAACGCTGATTCAATATTGTTCCTTTTTCAAACCTCTCTACGGTAACATCCGCTACCCAAACAGGTATATATGTTATGGCGTTTTGACCATATCTCTCATAATAGGCAAGGTATACGTCATTAACGCTTCTGATCTTCTCGCCGCTAAGTATTTCCACTTTCTTATCCAGCAAAATATCAAGCACATCTATAGGATTAATAACCTGCTTGTATTCCAATTCTTCATTGAACTTCCTTATAAGTCTTTTATACCTCTTGATTTCATCGCCTACAATCTCCACTTCTATTGAATCACTGTTCAGCCCTGAAGCCAATACTATTGGCAGGCCTTCGTATGCGTATCTGTATCTTATAATATACTTGTCACCATTCATACTCTTTATTATATCCGATATGTAGCAGCTATTTTCAGGGAAACCAAAATGTCTGCTCACAAATTCGGTGCTTATTTCAATTGCGCTCCCTATATTAATATTACTGCTTCCGGAGGGCTGAGGATCAAAGTTGATATACTCAATCATGCCGTTTACATATAGTTTAACCACCCGGCCCTCTCTATCGGTATAAACTATCGTACCGTCCATGTTTTTTATTATACTGAGAGAAGATATATCACTGTTAAAGAAGTCCGCAATGCCGTCAGGTATCACATCTTCTCTGGCTATTAACTCCTTTTTTCCGGATAAAACAGGCAATCCCTTTTCTATAACCTTTATAGGCACTATAGCGTTTTTACTGTACATTCCGGGCTGAATACTGTCAAGATATAGGCATGCCACTGTCGGCTGCTTTTCCATGCTTGAAATCATAAAGTCCAGATTATTCTGTATTCCTTCCGTTCTGAACTCATAAAGAGTTTCCTGCCCGGTATCATACAGATATACTCTGTTAAGACTCCGGGCTACAATTATCTCATCAATGCTCTTTATCCCAACATCTGTATAGCTGCTGATATTCATGAGTTTATAAACTGCCTCAATCCCTAAAGGCATATTGAAAATAAAGCTTACTCCCCTGGCATTCCTTATATTGTCCAATTCTTCCCTTGGAAGTTTTTTTACAGATTCTTTGGTATTTACCAATATGGCAGTACGGGTTATTCTTTTGGCTTCCTTGAATATCCTGTTGTATGTTTCGCTGTTTTCCTCGCTGTCGTATTGGAGTGTACTCGTGTCTCCAAAACATATTATGAGCTTATGAGGCTTCAAAAGATCCGACTTGTCATATTCTGCATTGAAATCAAGCTTTATCGATTTATTCGCGGGCATATTAAAAATACCCTCAATGGAAGTATAAAACCATATTCGGGTAGTCAATACTAAATTTAATATTATTAAAAAAAATAGGGTTATTGATTTAAGCCGCCCACGATTCAATATAATCACCTGTACAATGTATTTTCTTTCATTGCCTTATTAATCCGCATTTATGCTGTTTGATATATTCTCGACAGTTTTATTAATAGTAATCCCGCTTACTTCCTCGCTTGCCTGCTTTTCCAAAAAACGCTCCATCTCCAACGTAATTTCATCTGTGTTTCCGTTAACATCTTTAATGAAGAGCACTATTTTGTTTAAGCCCAGATTTAGCTCCACCGATTCTGCAAAAATACCGGAGGCCCCTACTTTAAATTCACTGGTCTGCTGAAAAATCCAGTCGCCTTCCTTTTCGGAATCCTCTAATGCTTTTTTCCTGGCAATAATGCTCTTTTTGTCTGCAGTTCTGAACCAGTATAAATCTATAGTGACCTTAGTACCCTCGCTTGCACTGCCTTTAATTGAGTATTTATTGCCGAAGGTTTTTGAGCCTTCGCTGTCCGGACGCAATTCAAATACCGGAAGGTTATCTCTCCCGTTCTTCATTTCTGATTGGGCATATACCGCCGAACCAGCTAAAAATACTGCCGTGATAATAATTACAGATACCAGCAGCTTCTTAAACATGATATTTCCTCCTGCCTTGAACTAATTGCCTTATTATCCAGACATATACCTACTATCATTATATAAGAAATATATTACAGCATCATTACAGTCTAATTAAGCTTATTTTACATTCAACCATTTGTTTCATATCATACATTTCATTCTGCAGTATCTTTTTCTCCGCAGGGCAAGTTTATTATTACTTCGCTGCCCTTCCCATACTCACTCTCGATCCTAATTGTACCTCTATGAGCTTCAACTATATTCCTGGCTATTGAAAGGCCCAGTCCGGTACCTCCCATAGCCCTCGATCGGGCTTTGTCAACCCTGTAGAATCTTTCAAACAGTCTTGGCAGATCCTCTCTGGGGATTCCCAATCCGGTGTCGGCTATTCTGATCTCTACTTTATCATCTACTCTGCCTGCTTTCACCTTAATAGCACCATTGTCGGGAGTATACTTTATCGCGTTGCTGATTATATTTATAATAACCTGCTCAATCCTATCCTTATCTCCGGTTATCTCGCACAGCTCCCCAACTGCCTCGAAAGATAAAGATTGGTTCTTTTGCCTGGCTGCAATCTCCATTTTCTGAACACAATCTTTTATCATGTTAAGCAGGTCCAAGTTTTTCATATTCCATTCCATCTTGTCATAGTCAAGTTTGGAAAGCTGCAGCAAGTCTTTGACCAGTCTTGTCATCCTCTCTGACTCGCTGTTTATAACCTTTAAGAAATTTAAAGTATATTCCTTGTTATCCAATGCCCCATCAAGAAGAGTCTCGGTATAGCTTTTAATTGTAGTAATCGGTGTCCGAAGCTCATGAGATACATTGGCGACAAATTCCTTACGCATTTTGTCCAGCTTCTCTTGCTCGGTCACATCCTGGAGTACCAGCATTGCACCTTCTGCTTCATTTTGTTCATTCATGATCCTTACTGCGCTGATTTTTATTATTCGGTTGTTAATGCTCAAAATATTATAATTATTATCGCTATCGACAATTATATCGCTGAAGGTTATCCCCAAATTAAGCTTTTGTGCAGCTTCATCATAATTTTTACCGTACAGGTCTTCCTTTTGAATATTAAAAATACCGTATGCTGCCGGGTTTGCATGTATTACTACTCCTTCAGCATTTACAGCTATGATGCCATCGGTCATGTTGGTAAGTATTGCTTCTACCTTATTCTTCTCTCTGTACATCTCTTCCAATGTACCCTTCAGTCTGACCGTAAGATAATTGAACATCTCCGTTAATTGTCCTACTTCATCCTTGGATTTTACGGTTATTATCTGGCTATAATCCCCTTTTGCCAGTCTTTCGGCTTTGGAGGTTACTTCTTTTATCGGCCCGGTAAAAGTCTTTGATAATAAGTTGCCTAAAAGTGCTGTTATGCAAAGAGCAAAAATAGTCGCATTTGTAAGTATGTTCCTTATACTATTCATATTTTCTTCAATACTGGACAGGTCTGCACTAATATATATTGCCCCGACCACAGTATTATTTGAAGATATGATCGGCACAGCAAAACTCATAAGATATTTGAAGCTGTCATTCGGCAAAACTATTTCCTTGGCCTGCTCTATTGCCTGCTCTACTATCCACAGCCCTACAAGATCATAGTCATTGGCAGTCCCCTCATAATTCTGGTGGCTGGCAATGAAACCTCCATTTTCATATACAAATACTGCTCTTACCTGCTTCCCCTGGCCAACAAACCAGTTGGATACAATGTCCTGGATATTAGGCGCTCCTATTGTCTTGTCCTTCAAATTATCGGCCAGATAATAACCTCGTGCTATAATAGTATCCGTCATGCTGTCAATCTGTTCTCTTTTTATGGCTTCGGTTATATATACGCCTACAATGGACATTGCAAGCCACACCAACAGAAAAGACATTATTACCAGCTTCCATTGGATGCTTTTCAACATTTATTTAAATCCTCCTGAAGTAATAGCCTACGCCTCTCTTTGTCTGTACATACCTGGCATTGCTAGGGTCATCCTCTACCTTCTCTCTCAGTCTTCTTACCGTAACATCAACAGTCCTGACATCTCCATAGTATTCATAGCCCCAAACTTCTTCCAACAGTGTTTCCCTTGAAAAAACCTGTTCAGCATGAAGAGCCAAGTATCTTAAGAGTTCAAATTCCCTAAGGGTAAGCTCTAATACAGTATCGTCCTTTCGCACTTCATATCGGTTCAAATCGATTGTCAGATTACCCGATCTTACAATCTGGCCGCCCCCTTCCATACCGGAACTAAGGAAGTTTGCTCTTCTAATATTGGCCTTGACCCTTGCCATAAGCTCCCTTACGCTGAAGGGCTTTGTCATATAGTCGTCCGCCCCAAGCTCCAGACCGAGAACCTTGTCTACTTCCTCTTCCTTGGCTGTGAGCATTATTATAGGAGTGCTGACATTTTCCCTGAGCTTCTTGCAAACAGTGAAACCATCCATTATAGGAAGCATAATATCAAGAATTATTAAGTCAGGCTTGCATTCGTAGGTCATGTCCACAGCTTGTTGTCCGTCCCCGGCTACAAATACCTTGTAACCTTCCTTTTCCAGGTTAAATTTAATGATATCTGCTATCGGTCTTTCATCATCTACCACAAGAATCCTTCTGTTATCCACTGAATACATCACCCCATAAAATTAATAAGAATCTATAAGCTATAAACACATTTTACTACTTATGATGTAATTACGCAACAAATCAGCTTATGCCGCAAGGCATCCCGAAGCACGTTTGCCTGAATTTATATTTCCGCCAATTAAGACTATAGTCCTATAGAAATAATACAAACTCCTTATTCAAATCCAAGCAACAGTACTGTAAAATAAAGGCATCCTAATAAAATATTTTATATCCCCCCGGATATAATCAAGGCCTCTTCTGAATTGATTTACAATCGAAGAAGCCTTCCGTAAACACATTTAATGGAAAGTAATGGAGTAACCAATCTTTTACTTTCCTGCGGATTTTAGAAAACAGATTTTTTATTTGTTTTCTTTTTTTTATTCCTCATAGAGAGCAAGTCCTTAAGTTTATGTTAACTTTATTGGTATATTTTGATACAAAGGGTTTTTCCTAATGGCAGCCGCTGCATCCCCCGCAGCTTCCGCTGCTGCAACTGCCGCCGCCTTTTCCCGAACCCCCCATGCTACATTTCCCTTCGAAAATCTGTCTTATGCTTTTGCTTCCGCATTTCGGGCATATAATATTCTCTCTGTTGGATAATTTAACAATCTCTTCAAATTTTTCCCCGCATTTATCACATTTAAAATCTATTAAAGCCATATATTTCCCTCCTTTTCGTATCCTGCTCCAACGCCTCACTCAAATCTAGTGTCTAGAATCTCGCGACTAGCGTCTAATGCTCTATAGGAATACCCTATAAATTAATCTATATCATTCACCATTTTTTTTCAATAGCATATTATGAAATAAGGTTTTTGCCCTTTTAATATTTCTCATAGTGGAGGATTGTTATGAAAAAATTAAAGGAACTAATAAAAATCATTCCTTTTCATTCATATTTTAAAAAGATTGATCCCGTAATAAAAAAAATCATTTCTATAAAGAAGGTAAAAACCATACCCGTAATAATAACCTTTAAAAAGCCTCTTGACGCAAATACCGAGTCACGGCTCAGGCGAAAAGGTTTCAGGATAAAATACCATCTTCCTTTTATTAACGCGGTTACCGGCAAAGTAAATATCTGCAGCTTTGATTCTATCAGTAGTTTTACCGAGATTTCCAGAATTTATTTTGACGGCACTGCAAGTTTGATGGGCACCACCGACAACAAGGACTGTAAAAACGAAAGGATCGGGGCAGCTCTCCCCTATCTCAGCGGAAAAGGCATTGCAGCCGCCTTTATTGATTCAGGAGTATATCCTCACCCGGATCTTACAAGGCCCCGGAATAGGATCATTGACTTTAAGGATTATTTGAACGAAATTGATGAACCCTATGATGATAACGGGCATGGCACGGCATGCATAGGGGCAGCCTTCGGGGCCTCTATGGACGGCAGATTCCGGTCACCGGCCTACGACTGCAATATTATCTGTGCAAAAGCCTTTAATAATCTTGGAATTGGATTTTTTTCAGATATACTTGCAGCAATGCAATGGATATATAATATTAAAGAAAATCATAATATCAGGGTAATTGTACTACCCTTCGGCACTTGCTGCATCAGCAAGCATTTTGATATCTTAAGCCTGGCGGCGGAAAACCTCTGGAAAAGCGGTTTATTTGTTTGCACCTGCTGTGGAAACCTTGGCCCCAACGAAGTAAGTATAACCTCTCCCGGAGTATGCGGCTCCACATTCACGGCTGGAGCCTGCACTGCATCAGGACCCTCTTCAAAGGTAGTCCGGTTCAGCGGTCGCGGTCCTGTAGGAAACATGCTTGATAAGCCTGATGCTGTAATGCCGGGATATAAAATATCCACGCTCAATTCCGATACCGACTACATACCCACAGGAAAACACTCACACCAGTCAAATACACTGGGACAATACTATACAAAAATAAG
>Ga0116161_1004079_pt1 | contig 12526 bp, 6 predicted proteins | sample AD_JPNAS3_MetaG_FD_89877 | JGI IMG/M metagenome (GOLD analysis project Ga0116161, IMG submission 89877) | Active sludge microbial communities of municipal wastewater-treating anaerobic digesters from Japan - AD_JPNAS3_MetaG | ecosystem: Engineered > Bioreactor > Anaerobic > Digestate | place... | reverse complement strand
TCTCGATGCCCTGGCCTTTGAACCCGACATTGTTACCATCAAACTGGGTACCAACGATACCAAACCCTTCAACTGGGTGCATCACCACGAGTTTATGCGCGACCTGGAACAAATGGTGAATGCTTTTAGCCGGTTAAGCTCAAAACCGCAAATCTGGTTGTGCTATCCTGTGCCGGCCTTTCACTACGACTGGGGCATCAACGATACGATAGTCCGCAACCAGGTGATCCCTTATATTCGCAAGGTGGCCCAAAAACACGATCTGAACATCATCGACCTGTACACGCCTTTTATAGGTAAGGGACATTTGTTTGCCGACGGCATCCATCCCAACGAAGAGGGAGCTTTGGTGTTGGCCAAAGAAGTTTACCGTGCCCTCAAAGGTGAGGAAGTGCCGGTCGGCTATCGTCCGCAGGCGTATCCCGGTGTTCGCTCCGACTGGCAGGGTTACGAACGCTATAATTTCAATTTCAGGGAAAAACAGGCTACCCTGGTGGTGCCCAAACAAGCCGCCGAAGGTAAGCCCTGGATTTGGCGGCCGGCTTTTTTCGGAGCTTTTCCTTCGGTCGACCTGGCCTTGTTGGAAAAAGGCTATCACGTGGTTTATTTTGAGCTCGACAATGAATTTGCCAACCCGGCTTCGCTCAAGGCAGGCGATGACTTCTACAAATACATGGTCAAATATTACGCCTTGTCGCCCCGGGTCGTGCTCGAAGGCTTCAGCCGCGGAGGCTTGTATGCCTTTAACTGGGCTTTGAGCTATCCTCAAAAAGTGGCTTGCCTTTACCTGGATGCCCCTGTCTGTGATGTTTACAGTTGGCCCGGCCGGGAGCGTCCCGAATGGCAGGATTTTCTGAAAAAATGGCGACTGGGCGAGGATCAACTCGAGCAATTTACAGCCAACCCGGTGGACAACACAGAAGCCCTCGTTGCAACGCAGATTCCTTTGATACTGGTGGCCGGCACCAAAGATAAATTAGTGCCTTACAAGCACAACGGAGCTCATTTGTATCAGGCCTATAAAAAGGCCGGCCTCGAAGTGAAGCAAATCCTGAAAAAAGGCGGGGGGCATCATCCCCACAGCCTGGAAGATCCGGCGGAGATAGTGGAGTTTATTTTGGAGCACACTAAATAAAAAGCCGGTCTCTTATTGGGGCTTCCATTTCGGGGGCTTCCCTTCCCGAGGGGCTTTTCTTGCCCGGGAGTTCTCCTGCATGGGTCTTTTTCCTGCCGGAAAGCTTCTCTTCCGATAGACTTCTCCTGGCGGTCCTATTCCTGTCGGAAAGTTTCTCTGTCCGGGGCCTTTTCTTGCGGGGGCCTTTCTCGCCCGGGAGCTTTTTCTTGCCGGAGCCTTTCTGCCAATTTTTTAGCCCGCTTGCTTTTTTGTTCTTTAGAGGATAAATAAATATCTTTGTTGCTGCCGTTAATTTTAGTAGTTATGAAAACACCCAACATCATCAGTCTGGTCCTGATAGCCCTGTTAATCACGGCTTGCGGACCTTCTCAATTGCAAAATGGTATCCCCAATTTTCCCTGGATAGCCGAATGTGGTTCACAAACCCAACCTCCTGTAGATAAAAAGTTTATGGCCAACGATTACGGAGCGCTTGCCGATACAACGCAGCTCAGTACCGAAGCCGTTCAGCGGGCCATCGATGCCTGTGCCGAAGCCGGCGGGGGCATGGTTAGTTTCGAGCCCGGCAGCTATTGCATAGGCTCCATTTTTCTCAAAAGCAATGTCAATCTGAATATTCCCGAAGGGGTTGTTCTCCTGGGCAGCGAAAACATCCTCGATTATCCTCTGATCTCTACCCGGGTGGCCGGTATCGAAATGGAATGGCCGGCAGCACTGATCACCGCCATCGATCAGGACAACGTGGCCGTTTCGGGCCGGGGACTGGTAAATGGCCGGGCAAGGTGTTCTGGGACAATTACTGGGAAATGCGCCGCGAATACGTGCCCAAAGGCCTGCGCTGGATAGTCGATTACGACTGCAAAAGGCCGCGTCTCCTGTTGATGCAGAATTGCAGCAACGTTACGCTGAGCGAAGCTAAATTCATAGAAGCCGGTTTCTGGACGGTGCATATTTTGTATTCCACCCAAGTGACCATCAAGAATCTGACCATCGACAACAACAATGCCGGCAGGGGTCCCAGCACCGACGGCATCGACATCGATTCTTCCAACCGGATACTGATTGAAGATTGCGACATCAGTTGCAACGACGATAATTTCTGCCTCAAAGCCGGCCGCGATGCCGACGGCCTGCGGGTGAACCGTCCCACCGAATACGTGGTGATCCGCAATTGCATTGCCCGCTACGGTGACGGCCTCTTCACCTGCGGCAGCGAAACCTCGGGCGGCATACGCCATGTGGTGGCCTACAACCTCGAAGCCATAGGCACCAAGATAGGTTTGCGCTTTAAGTCGGCCTATACCCGTGGCGGCGTAGTCGAGGATATTTACCTGGCCAACATCAAAATGAGAGGCCTCAGAGAGCCTTTACAGATCAACCTCAACTGGAACCCCAGCTACAGCTATTCCAGCCTGCCCGAGGCCTACGACATCAACGAAGTGCCCCCGCACTGGAAGGTAATGCTCACCCCGGTCGATCCACCGGAACTGGGTATGCCTAAATTTCGCAATGTTCATTTTACCGATATCAAGGCCGACAGTTGCTCGGTGGCTATCACTTGTGAAGGAGCCGAAAATTCGACCATCGATCAGTTTTACATGAACAACGTACACATCACCGGAGCCAAAGCCGGCCGTATATATTGGGCCAAAGACTGGAAATTGAAAAATGTGTGGATAGGCAGCGAAAAAGGCGAGATGCCCGACATACAAAACACCGTCAATGTGCCCTTGCTCCAGGAATAATTTTTCTAATAGAATAAAAACACAGACCTCAACAGATGCCAAACATGAAAAATCTTTTACTGACTGCCACCCTGGCGCTCGGAATTTTTGTGTCCTGTCAGCAGGCGGGACAGGAGTCTATCGATCGCAAAGCTCTGGTCGACAGGAATAAAGTACAGGTGAACGCTTTCGATTCCCTGGCCTCTCTATCGTTGGGTAATGGTAATTTCGCTTTTACCGTCGACATTACCGGCCTCCAGACTTTTCCCGAACGATACAGCAAAGGAGTGCCTCTGGGCACACAGTCGCAATGGGGCTGGCATAGTTTCCCCAACACTCAAAAATACCGTTTCGAAGAAACGCTCAGGGCCTACAATTTCAGAGGCAAAGAAGAATTGTATGCGGTGCAGTTCAACGAAAAAGGTCGTCCCCAGGCTGCTGCAGATTATTTCAGGATCAATCCCCATCGCCTTCATTTGGGCGTGGTAGGCCTGGAATTGCGCAATCCTCAGGGGGAGATTATGCGGCCCGAAGATTTGAGTGAAATCAATCAGGAGCTCGATTTATGGAACGGGACAATAAATTCCTTATTCAAAGCCGGCGAATTCAGCGTGCATACTCAATCTTACTGTCACCCGGAGATGGACATGATGGCTTCTTCCATAGAATCGTCCATGTTCCTTAGCGGCAACCTCCGCCTGAGGCTGGCATTTCCTTACCCCAGCGGCAACCACAGCGACGACGCCTGCGACTGGAGCAGCCCCGGCAAACACAGTACCAAAGTGTTGGCTCAAAAGCCCGGAGCTGTCTTGCTGGAGCGTCGTTTGGACAACGACAGCTATTACGTCCTGTTGTGTTGGAAGGAGCAGGCCGAATTTATCTCCGGCCCCGCGGCGCACCATTTTTACCTGCAACCCGCCGGCGAAAAGCTGAGTTTTACCTGCCTTTTCCTCGAACGCAATCCTCTGCTCGATTCTTCCGAATTACCGGCCTGCCCCGAATCGGAGCAGGTGGCTCAGGCATCCTCGGATTATTGGAATCAATTTTGGCTCAGCGGAGGCGCAGTCGACTTTTCGGCTTGTACCGATCCCCGTGCGCCGGAGCTGGAACGCCGGGTGGTGCTTTCGCAATACTTGATGGCTATTCAATGTGCCGGTGTTTATCCGCCTCAGGAAAGCGGGCTCACGTATAATACCTGGTACGGTAAATTCCATTTGGAAATGCATTGGTGGCACGGGGTGCATTTTGTTCTCTGGGGACGTCCCGAATTGTTGGAACGCAGTCTCGACTGGTACCGTACAGCAGAAGCAAATGCCGCTAATATTGCTCAACGTCAGGGCTTCAAGGGAGTGCGCTGGATGAAAATGACCGATCCTTCGGCCATAGAAGCTCCTTCGAAGGTGGGCTCCTTTTTGATCTGGCAACAACCGCATATCATTTATATGGCCGAATTGCTGTTCCGTCACCAAAAGGACAGTTCCGTCCTGGCCGACTACAGCGACCTGGTGTTTAAAACAGCCGAATTTATGGCCGACTTTGCCGATTACGACGGAATGGGAGACCGCTATATCCTGCAAGGGGCCATTCCGGCGCAGGAAACCCTGAGGGCTTCGGAAACCGTCAATTCCCCCTTTGAACTCTCTTACTGGCATTATGCGTTGAGTGTGGCTCAGCAATGGCGTTTGCGTCTGGGTTTGCCTAAAAATATGGAGTGGGAGATCGTGCTGGACAAGCTTTCGCCTCTGGCGCACAAAGACGGACTGTATCTGGCCGCCGAAACAGCTTTGGACACCTATATTGACACCCGTTACACTTCCGACCACATGGCGGTGCTGGGAGCTCTGGGGATGATGCCCAAATCGAGGCTGGTACGCGAAGATATTATGACCAACACGTTCAACTGGATTTGGGACAATTGGAACTGGGGCAAAACCTGGGGCTGGGATTACCCCATGACGGCCATGTGTGCCGCCCGTATCGGCCTGCCCGAAAAGGCTGTGGATGCCTTGCTTATGGATAGGCGCACCAATACCTACCTGGTCAACGGTCACAATTATCAGGACGGCCGCTTGCGGGTGTATCTACCCGGAAACGGAGGCTTGCTTACGGCCGTAGCCATGATGTGTGCCGGCTGGGACGGTAGCGAGGGTAAAAATCCCGGTTTCCCCAACAACGGCCAATGGAAGGTGAAATGGGAAGGCCTGGATGTGATGCCTTGATCAGAAAAAGTAATTATGAAGTGGATATTGCGCGTTTTTCCGGCCTTGTTTTTGATTTTTTCTGCCGGTTTAACAGAGGTAAATGCCCAAAATAAACTGGCCTTTCCCGGCGCCGAAGGTTTTGGCCGTTTTGCCACCGGAGGCAGGGGAGGCAGTATTTACCACGTAACCAACCTCAACGACTCGGGCGAAGGTTCCCTGCGTGATGCCGTCAGCCGGCCCAATCGAATCGTTGTCTTCGATGTTTCGGGCGTGATTCGTTTGCAATCGGCTTTGGTTTTTTCCAAGAACCTTACTGTGTTGGGTCAAACTGCTCCGGGCGGCGGTATACAGGTGTATGGCGATCAGGTGTCGTTTTCGGGCGCTGATAACATCATCGTGCGTTATCTGCGTATTCGTATGGGGATAGACGGCACCGACGGCAAAGACGCCGCGGGCGTTGCCAACGGCAAAAACATGATCTTCGATCATATGTCGGTGCTTTGGGGCAAAGACGAGAACTTTTCGGTCTCTTGGGGTAATAGGGGTACGGAACCAACGAATATTACCATTCAAAATTCCATTATTGGCCAGGGTTTGCAGCCGCATTCCTGTGGCGGTCTGATTCAGACCCGAGGAGGTGTCACTCTGTTTCGTAACCTCTTCATCGAAAATAATACCCGTAATCCCAAAGTAAAGGGACTGAATCAATACGTCAACAACGTGGTCTACAACTGGGGCGACGGCTGCTACATCATGGGCGGTTCCGAAGGGCCCTCCTGGGCGCACATCGAAAATAATTATTTTATAAACGGGCCCTGGGAAGGAGCAACGCCTGTGTTTACAAGGGGTAATGTCAATTTTACTTTTTACGGGGCCGGCAATTACCACGATGCAAATAGGAACGGGCTGCTCGACGGTAGTCTGATGACGGCCGATCAATATTCTGCTTCGATACCGGTGTCCGATTGGGCTACCTGGGACAATTCTACTGCCAGACCTCAACCGCATCCGGAAATTTTGAGTATGACGACTGCTCAGGAAGCCCTGGCCTGGATTATCGACAGTGTAGGGCCCTGTCTGCCGGTGCGCGACGAGGTAGATCAATACCTAATCGATGAATTGGTTTCTTACGGAACCAAAGGCACTGCCAACGGTATTATAAGCGAAAAGACCTTGCCGCACAAAGGTACAGGTACCCTGCGCGGAGGTTATAGACCCCCGGATACCGACCAAGACGGAATTCCCGATGCCTGGGAAACGGCCAACGGACTCAATCCGAACGATCCTTCGGATGCTGCTGCCATTGCCGCCAACGGCTACAGCAACATCGAAAATTATTCTTTCAGTATAACCGCCTGCATCAAATCGCCTTTGTAATCGAGACTAAACACTTGTTCTCGAAGCGATATGACAGAATTTAGGCGATTTATATATTTAAAAAGGTTTTGTTGTGAACGTAGTCTTTCAGCAAATTGTATATGCTCTGGTGGCCCTTACGGTGCTGAGCGTCGTGCTGGTGATTATTTCGGAAAACCGCAATCCGGTCAAAAGTGTAGCCTGGATACTGTTGCTCATTTTTTTGCCCTTGCTGGGCCTGATCGCTTATTTCCTTATAGGACAAGATTTTACCAAGAAGTATGCCTATAAAAGAAAGAAACACAGAGGTAAAGATCAGGCTTTTCTGATCAAGAGCGACCAGGTGCTGGATGAACAGGAGTATCCCCGGGCTTTTACCGCTCCGGTAAAATTGCTCAAAAACATCCAGAACGCCCTTCTGATAGGCGGCAACGACGTGAAGTACTTTACTCTTGCCGCCGACAAATACCGGCAAATGCTGGCCGATATGGAAGAAGCCAAGCGTTTTATTCACCTGGAATATTACGCACTTGAGAACGGCCTCTGGGGCGATGCTCTTAAGGATTTACTCATACGTAAATCGGCCAGAGGGGTGGAGGTCAGAATCATTTACGACGACTGGGGTTGTTGGAGAACCAAAAAAAGCTACTTCAAAGAGCTGATAGATAATGGAGTACAAGTACGTGTTTTTTCAAAAGTTCGTATACTGCCCTTGACGGCCCGTCTCAACTACCGTGATCACCGCAAATTGATCATCATCGACGGTCTTATCGGATATATTGGCGGAATGAATATCAGCGACCGCTATGTGAATGGTTTCAACTGGGGCTGTTGGGCCGATACCCATTGCCGGATTGCCGGTCCCGGGGTGGTGCAGTTGCAATCGGTCTTTTTGTCTAACTGGCAGCGTCAGTCGGGCGAAGTCTTGTGGGAGGACGAGTATTTTCCTTTGCCGGCTTCTTGCGGCGACAACGCTTTGCAGGTGGTGGCCAGCGGACCGGGTAGCCTCGATCCCGAAATCTTGCACGTTATGATTCAGGCTTTTTACAGCGCTGAAAAATACATTTATGTTCAGACTCCCTATTTTATTCCCCCGGAACCGCTGGCAGGCGCCCTGCAGGCGGCAGCTATCCGTGGTCTGGACGTACGTCTGATGATATCCAAACGTTCCGATCTGCCTCTGGTGCAAATGGCTTCGCGTTCTTATATTCGTGAGATGCTCGAGCGTGGAATAAAGGTCTATTTCTACACCCGGGGCTTTTTGCACTCCAAAATGATGGTGGTCGACGGGGAATTGAGCATTATGGGCTCGGCCAACGCCGATATGCGGAGTTTCGAAGATAACCTCGAAGTGCAGGCCTTTATCTACGGCCGATCTGCCGCTCTCAGGGCTCAGGAGATATTTCTCGAATATCAGCAGGATTGTGAAAAAATTAACCTGGAACGATGGAAAAAACGTTCCAGGTTAAAACGGTTTGTGGAGTCCTTTATGCGTCTGTTTGCTCCCTTGCTTTAAGACTCAAGCCGGCTTAGGGTTGGTAGTGCTTGACGATCCGGCTGCTTTTGCCGCTTTGGAGTTTGATCAGGTAAATGCCTTTGGCCAGGTTTAACTCCTTGACATCCTTTTCCCATTCGGTGGCCTTGCTTTCCAGGCTGGCGACGGTGAGTCCGTTGATGTTGACCACCTGTATGTCGAGCATTTCGTCCCAGCTATTGAGCTGCAGGCCGTTGGCATCGGTTACGCTGAGTTTGCCTCTGCCGGTAAAGAGTTCGCTGGTGTCCCAGGCCAGGTTGGCCGGCAATTCCGGCAAGACCAGTTCGGGAATACTACTGCTGAAGCTAGTGCAGGACCAAAGCTCAAAACTGTCGCCCAGAGAAGGTGTGTATCCCTCTTTGAGCAGTATGCGCAGCGTGCCTTTCAGAGTCATTACATTCAAACCTTTTATACTCGAATGAGAGGTGGCCGAGTTGAGCCGGAATTCCAGCACTCCTCCGGGGTTTTGATAAATGGATCCGTCCACTTTCAGTTCGCCCACGTAATAGGCTCCCGGTATGAACAGGCCTCCGGAGTTTATGTAAACGATGTTGTTGTCTATAAATCCTCTGCCGGTTAGCGTGCCTCCGTTGTTGATGTTCAGCCGGCCGGTTCCTGTGGCGCTGACGGTAGCGTTGGCGTTGTTTACCCTGAGGATGCCTCCGTTGATGTTGGTGTCTCCGGTATAGTTGTTGGCTCCGGAAAGAAGCAGGGTGCCGGTACCCACTTTGGTCAAAGCGGAAGCGATGGTGCCGCTGAAGCTGTTGGTGGTGTTCAGGTAACCGATTTCCCAGGCGTTGGAACCGCCCAGGGTTCCGTTGCCGCTGACGGCTCCGAGCTTAAAGTTTCCGCTCTGGTTGGTCACCGTGGTGCCGGCGGCTACGTCGAGCGTGGCCTTGGGTAAGCCGTAGCTGTTTTTGAAATCAAAAGAAGGAGTATAGCTCGAATTGGCCTTACTGGTGGCCTTGACCACTCCCTCGAAAGCCGACCAATTGCCACAAAGATAATTCCTGACATAGGGGGCGCTCAGGGTCAGTGTGCCGCTGCCGTGCAGGGATCCGTGGTATTCGCAGCGTCCGTCCAGGTAAATGGTAGCCGATTTTCCGGCAGGTACCACTATATTCCAGTTGGCTCTGCTGTAGGAACTGTTTCCATCCAGGCAGATCACCACTCCGCCGTTTAGAACCAGAGTGTCGCCAAAATAGCCGTTGATTAAATTGGGCTCTTCCAGCACTTTGAGGGTGCCGCCTTCGAGGATGGTTTTTTTGTGCGTGTTCACTGCAGTTACTTCGAGGGTGCCGTTGCCCCGTTTAATCAGGGTGCCGCCGGAAATAACTCCTTTCATGGTCAGGGTGTTGGTAATGTCCAGACAACCACCTTCGGGTCCCAGATACAGTGGGCTTTCCATGCTGATGTTGCCGGTGGTTTTCAGTATCGCGCCGTTTTGAATGGTCAGGTTGTTCGACACCGAACTCAGGGCGCCCAGTGAGCCGGCTCCCTGCGAAGTGGCCAGCGAACTGACTTCTACCGTTCCCCCTTTGATAAGGGTTTTGCCGGTATAGGGATTGGTATTGAGCAGGCTGAGTTTACCCTGGCCTTCTTTGATGAGCGAGGAGCTTCCGCCTATGCCGCCGTTACCGGTTATGGCATAGTTTAAATCGCCTTGAATTCTAACCTCCGAAGGAATGACTTCTTCGGTGATATTTACCGCTCTGGCGCCGGTGTTTTGGTCGAAGACCACGGTGTCGTTGGTAACAAATTCCACCGTATCTTGTCCGATGTAAAAGTTTCTCGTATTGTTCAGATTCCAGATCCCCTGATCGAATTTACCATGCCAGTAGACCAATTGTGCCGCGCGTTGTTCGTCAACGTGCAAAAACAGGCTGTCGTTTTGGTTTAGCACCGAGCAGGCGACGCCGGGCAGGCCTTCGATGACGATTTTGTTCAGTTCGGCCGTAACGATGCCTTCACATACGGCAAATAGATAGTCGCCGGGCTGTGGTTTAAAATCCGGTCTAGGTTTTACAAAACGGAAAACAGCGCCGTCGCTCAGCTCCAGATTTTCTTGAATAATCAGAGTGTCGCAGGTGAAATCAGCGTCGGAAAGATTGAATTCCACTACGGCTCCCTTGTCCATTTTTATGGACTTCAGGCGGAGGCCGCTTTGTTTGCCGGAACCTCCCGGGCGCAAAATGGCCCCGTACTCCATTTGCAGGCCTCCTTCCAAGGAGTTATAGGCGTCCAGCTCTGCGAAGCGACGCAGCAACAGAGGGCCGGCTAAGCTGCCTTTGAGTGTAAGCAAGCCGTCCCAGACTTCGGTATTCCCGCTGTAGGTCTGCGCTCCTTCGATGGTGAGGTTGCCGAGTCCCTGTTTGTGCAGGGTCATGGGGCCTTGCAGTTCCCCTGTTCCGTAGAGCCTGTAGTCTCCGGGTGAATTAACATTCACAGAGGCGGGACTGACCTTGCTCCTAAGCTCGACTTCTGCTCCCTGGGTGTTGGCCAGCATGAGCTCTTTTCCCTGATGGTCACCGCTGATAAAACCGTCGACTTCCGTTTTACCGTTGCTTATCCAAGGGGGAGGGGGAGCGGTAATACCTTCCCTTTCGCCCAAAAAGAAGCTGGTATGCGGGGGCTGGTTGTAGCCGCACATTTGCCAGCATATGGCCTGACGGTACTGATGGTCGTGCATCAGGGTATATATGGGCCAGGGCGATGGAACCACGCTGGTATAGATTCTTAAGTACTTGTTGTCGGTGCTGCGCAAGACCATTTCTTCGCGCCAGTCGCCAAACAGGTCTGCCTGCAGGCAGGGATTTCCCTTGGTGTAGTTGTTGGTGGCTGTGCCGGTGGCAGTGAATATATTGCTCACACTACCCTTGTTGTATTTAAACACTGCCGGTGTTCCGTAACCGTAGCCGCCGGTAACATCGTTTACATTAGTGTAATCGAAGGTCTCTCTCAGCAGGTCTCCGTCCCAGTAGATGGCAAAGTTTTGTGTTCCCCCGGAACTGCCAACCAATTCTCTGGTGGTCGCACTCCACATTTTTCCGTCTGCCCATAGTTCCGCTCCGGGATAATCGTCCGTAACGTTGGCAGCCATACAACGGCCGCAATCTCTGCCCCTAACGTATTTGATAAAGGTTTCTGTGGTGGCGCCGTCGCGGAAAGCAGCTCCCCAGTGGGGAGAAGATTCCAGGCAGGCAAAAATCTCCAGCCCCCGGTGGTAAGGATCAAAATCGCTGACGTGCATGGCATCGCCGTGACCGTAACCGGTAGAGTACAGGCCCCTGCCGTTGTCGTCTACCGTCATCGATCCGTAAACGATTTCATCGCGGCCGTCGCCGTCAACGTCGGCTATGGTGTAGTTGTGATTGCCCTGGTAAGCGTAAGCCGACCATAAACTGTTGTTGGTATCAAAGTCCGACAGCCAGCGTTTTTGTAATTTCTTGTCGACCACGTCGTAAGCGCGCATTACTATGCGGGTATAAATGCCTCTGGTGGTAAGTATGCTGGGACGGCGTCCGTCCAGATAGGGAGCGCCGAAAAAGAATTTATTGGCGCGATGGCCGTAACCGTCGCCCCAGTCATTGACGTTGCCCCGGGCAATGTAATCGACTTTATCGAGCAGCTCGCCGGTTTCTCCATCAAAAAGGCATAAGAACTCCGGCCCCTCTATCATAAACTGCATATTGGGAGACTGGTTGACATAGGAACGGTAATTGGCCGTCGGGCTGCCTATAACATTACCCTTGCCGTCTATGGTTCCGTCGGCCGCCCGCATGATAACTTCGGCTTTGCCGTCTTCGTCCCAGTCGAAGGCAGCAATGTTGGTTTCAACGTGTCCGCTGCTCAACAGGTTGGGGCCGATATCAATAGCCCAAAGCAGGGTTCCGTCCAGTTTATAGGCTTCGAAATAGCTGAAGGCACTGTCGTTGGCTACCGAAAAGTCGCTGTTGATGCGTTTGACAATAATTTCGTATTGTCCGTCGCCGTCGAGATCGGCAGCCGTAGCATCGTTCAGTTCGTAGAGTGGGCCGTAGTCGATGCCGTTTTTGATGATCTGGCGCATGGGGATTTCCAGGTATTGTTTGTTCCAGACCGCGTAATTGCCCGGTTCAGGGCTTTCAACACCTTCTTTGACCAATCCGAGGGTATAAGTCGAAGCATTGCTGCCTCCCTCGTCCAGGTAGTTCGAAACACTCAGCGGTTCTGTGTTCAGTTTGACGCCATTTCGATATAAGTTGTATTGGGTATTGTTCCATTCCGAACCCGGAATGCGCCAGGAAACAAAAACACCATTGGAAACTTTCACTACCGTCAGTCCCCGGTCGAGATTTTCCATAAGCCGCTGGCCGTACGAAAACATCACAGTGACCACGCTCAAACAGAGGAATAGAAGAAACTTTTTCATCTTCTAATATAAAGTTGCAGATTAATCTTATTTCAGATCCAGTTTATAGATTTCGGAACCGGCCAGCAGGAAGCAGCCAAGGCCGTAATCGTCAAAATCGGGCTCTATGTCGTAACCCACCGGTTGTCCGTCTTTGGGTTCCTTGCCCGTTCCCTGCACATAGCC
>Ga0116161_1004068_pt1 | contig 12554 bp, 11 predicted proteins | sample AD_JPNAS3_MetaG_FD_89877 | JGI IMG/M metagenome (GOLD analysis project Ga0116161, IMG submission 89877) | Active sludge microbial communities of municipal wastewater-treating anaerobic digesters from Japan - AD_JPNAS3_MetaG | ecosystem: Engineered > Bioreactor > Anaerobic > Digestate | place... | reverse complement strand
GGCCCGCCGGTCGGCGAGTTCAGCCACCGCCATCGCCGCGGTCCCCTCTCCGCCATGCTCCTCGGGATTCTGGTGGGCATCCTGCTGATGGCCGCCATCGCCGCCTTCGGCTTCTACTATTGGCAAAAAACCGGCGAGGGGCCCCAGGAGGACGTCATCGCCCGCGCCGACATCAACGCGACCATCGAGCAGGCGCGCCTCTACAGCGAACGCGGCGAATTCGCCAAGGCCATCGAACAGCTCAACACCCTCCCCGCCATCCCCATCCGCGATTCGCACCTGGCCAACATCTACATGGACAAAGGCGACCGCGCGCTCACCTCGCGCCCGCAGCAGCTCAAGGCCGCGATCGACGCCTACGGCGAGGCCGTCGCCCTCAAGCCCGACGTCCCGCGCTACGCCCTGGCCCTCGGCCAGGCTTACTACATGCTGGCCATCTCGCAGTCCGACGACGAGGAGGCCATGCGGCGCAACCTGCTGCTGGCCCGGCAAACCTATGAAGCGCTGCTCGACCGCCATCCCAATCACCTGGAGGCGCTCAACGAACTGGCCAAGGTGGCCGGCAAACTGAAGGACCCGGTGCTGCAGGCCAAGACCTATCGCACGATCATCGAAGTCGCGCCCGAAGGCAGCCCCGCGGCCCTCGAGGCGCGGCGCAATCTGGAATCGCTGGGCTTTAAATACTGATCGATGGAAAGGAACGCCCCGATGAAGCTGGCATTCCTCGGCATGGGCCTGATGGGCGCGCCGATGGCCGCCAATCTGCTCAAGGCCGGCCATCAGCTCACCGTTTATAACCGGACCCGCGCCAAGTGCGAACCGCTCGCCCAACAGGGGGCGCGCGTCGCCGATTCCCCCGCCGACGCCGCCGCCGGCCAGGATTCAGTCCACCTCTGCATCGAGGACACCGCCGATGTCGAGCAGGTGCTCTTCGGTGAACGGGGCGTCGTCCAGGGCTTGTCGGCGGCCGACGGCCGGCCTCCCGTCGTCGTCGATCATTCCACGATCTCGGCCCTCGCCACCGAACAGTTCGCCCGGCGCCTGCGCGAACAGACCGGCGCGCTTTACCTGGATGCCCCCGTCAGCGGCGGCGATACCGGCGCCCGCGCCGGCACGCTCGCCATCATGTGCGGCGGACCCGCGCCCGCGTTCGAACGCGTCCGCCCCGCCCTGGAGGCCATGGGCCAGACGATCGTCCATATCGGCCCGAACAACGGCGACGGCCAGCGCTGCAAGATGATCAATCAGCTTGTCGTCGCCATCAACTGCCTCGCCACCACCGAGGCAATGCGCTTCGGCCGCGCCATGGGCCTCGATATGGACAAGGTGCTGGCGGCCATCTCCAGGGGGGCCGCCGGGTCATGGTCGCTCAGCAACCTGGGGCCGCGCTACCTTGCCGGCGATTTCGCCCCGGGCTTCCGCCTGCGCCATCTGCTTAAGGACCTCAATTACTGCGCCGAGCTCATCGCGCAACTGCCCGATGCGTCCCCGAGCGACTTCCCCGCCGTCCACCTCGCCCGCGAGCTGGTGCGCCACGCCGAGAGCGCCGGCCACGGCGACGAAAACATCCATGCCGTCGGCCGGTCCCTTGAACGCTCCGGGCGCTCGAACGCGTGAAGCGGCTGCCGACCGGACTCCCCTGGCTTCGGCGGCTCCGGCGCCGCAAGCTCCCCCTCCTTGCGGCGGCTTTTCTCCTCGCCGTCATCCCGATCCTGATCGCCGAGGAACGGCGCGACTGGCGCACCGCCGACCGCTCCAGCGCCGGCATCGCCCCGCGACCCGAGGACGAACCCCGCGCCGTCGTCCAGGTCTATGCCGCCCGCGCCTTCGGTTGGCGCGGCTTCTTCTCCGTCCACTGCTGGATCGCCACCAAGGAACGGGACGCGGATCATTTCCGCACCTTCCATGTCACCGGCTTCGGGCTCCGCCGGCGCGGCGCCACCGTCGAGATCAAGTCGGATATTCCCGACCGCCGTTGGTATGATGCGGAACCCTATATTATTCAGGATTTGCGCGGCGAGAAGGCGGCCGCCGCCATCCCCAAAATCGAGCGCGCCGCCGCCGCGTATCCCTACCCGGCGACCTACCGCGCCTGGCCCGGACCCAACAGCAACACGTTCACCTCGTTCATCATTCGCCACGTCCCCGAGCTGGGCGTCGAGCTGCCGCCCAACGCCATCGGCAAAGACTGGCTCGGTCCGGGCAAAATCTTCAGCCGCTCCGAGTCCGGCACCGGCTTCCAGGCTTCGCTCTTCGCTCTGCTGGGCGTCACCGTCGGCCTCGGCGAAGGGATCGAGGCCAACCTGCTCGGCCTGACGCTGGGCCTCGACCTGTGGCGCCCCGCTCTCAAACTCCCCCTGATCGGCCGCGTCGGCTTCCCCGACGCCCCGCTGTTCGACTGATCTCCCCCGACCAAATTCCGCCCCTCGTCCCTTGTCCTCTCGTAATTGCCCCAAGGGCCCGCCCATTATTCGGCTCTCGGCTCCCGTCCCTCGTCCTCGGCTCTCGAATATCTTCTGCCTCCAACCACACTGGGGTAATTCGGAGTGGTTGAGGCGGCATCACGCGGCATAAATGGGTCGGGCGGAAGACGGTATCTCGCGCCGCCGCAGCGGATTGTGACTGCGCTCGACGCTCACCCGCTCCAGCAGATCCACCTTGCGGCCGAGCGCGGCGCTCTGCTGCTGTTCCATGGTCACCAGCTCGAGCAGGGACCAGCGGTTCTCGGGGGCGAACGTCACCAGGAAATCGGCATCGCTGTCAGCGCGGAAATCGTCGCGCAGCACGGAGCCGAACAGCTCCAGTCGGATGATCGACCCGCGGCGACAGAAGGCTTTAATGGCGACGCGGGGCAGGTTGATTTCGGGATGCATCCCCGACATAACATTTCCTGTTGCGTCGCCAGGCATTATACCACTTCTGGCTAAACACACGCCCGGTCCGCCCAAGTCGACCGTTATTCCCTCCTCCCCGTTCCTGCATCCCCCTCACCCACCCTCGCCTGGGGCGGCGGCGGCCCGGCCCCGACCTGCGGCGCGGGCGTCATCGCGTCGGCATGGCGGGCGGCCGTGGTGGCCGCCGTCGTGACCGCGTCGGTCGCCGGGGTTGCCACCGGCGTCGGCGCCGGTGTGGCGATCGGCGTCGGCGTCGGCGTCGCCTCGCGCCGGTCGCGCACGCCCTCCAGCAGCCGCAGGTTCGCCAGGGCATCGGGATGGCGCCGGTTGATCTGCAGCGCCTGACGCGCCGCCGAAATCGCCCCCTCCAGATCGCGGTCGCGATTCCACAGCAGCGCCGCCAGCGCCGAATAATAATCGGCCCGCATCGGACCCTGCACGCCCGCCATCCGTTCCAGGGCCCACTGCGCGCGGTCATAACGCGCGTGCGCAATGAAATAGCGCGCGGCGTACCCATACAGCGCCATGTCGCCGGGATAGTCGCGCAGCGCCCCGGTCAGCCAGTTCAGCGCATGATCCCGGCGGCCCTGATCCTCCAGGATACCCACATAGAGCTGGGCTAGGTCGACATACGACGAAACGCGCGCACGCAGCATCGCGCGGGCGATCGCGTCCTCGGCCAGTTGATATTCCTTGCGCCCCCAGAAAATCCGCGCCCGCAGCAGGTAGGGCTCATACAACCCCGGGTCGAGTCGCAGCGCCTGGTTGAGTTGCTGAAGCGCCTCATCCAGGTAGCCGGCGTTGGCCAGCGTCTTGCCGTAGAGCGCCATCGCGCGGGCGCGCGATTCGTCATTCACGCTGGCGGCGGCCGCCATCATCTGGTCCGCCAGATCCAGCGCGCGGTTCCAATCGCGCTGGCCGGCCGGTCGCGCCTCCTGATCCTCCAGTTCGAGCCGCAGCAGCTCGTGAACGGCCTCAAATGAATGGGGAAATGCCGTCAGCTCCGCCTCGAGCAGTTGCTGCAGTTTGTCGCGCATCCGTTCCCCGTGCGCGCTCGTCGCCAGCCGCAGAAAGTGCCCTTCCTCCGGCGGACGCCCCGACTCCAGCTCGTCGCGCATGAGCTGGCGCAGTTGGTCGCGCCGGCCGGTCTGCTCATACAGCAGCGCGCGCAGCCGCGCCAGCCGGTTCAGATCGGCCGGCGACGCCAGCGGCGTCACCTCCTCGACCAGCGCCTCGGCCTGTTCGATGTCCCCCTGCAACACCGCCAGGCGCACCCGTTCGATCCGCGGCGCCGGGTCACTTGGGTGCCGCGCCGATTCCGCCTGATACAGCTCATCGGCCGAATACCATTCCCCCCCGCGCCGCCACGCCTGCCAGGCCATCGCCGCGACCGCGAGCATCCACACCCCGGCCACCGCCCGCCGGCGCAGATCGCCGCGCAGCGGCAGCCGCACCGACTGGCCGAGGGCGTCGAGCGCGAGCGAAACGAGCAGCGCGAAACCCGGCAGCGCGAACGCCAGCGGCATCTCGCTCATGAACGCGGAGAGCGGAATCCAGTGCGACAGCCCGATCAGCGGCGGCAGCAGCAGCCCGAGCGCCAGCGCCCACGGCGGCCGCCGCCGCCAGCAGTAAATCAGCGCGCCGATCAGCAGCGCCAGCACCACCCATCCCGCGCCGATCAGCAGCCAGCGACCGGCGATCGCCGCCGGCTCATAGAACAAGGTCGGGTGCGCCGGCCAGAGCAGACGCCCCAGATACGCCAGCACGACGGCCGGCGCCGCCAGCCACGCCGGCGCGGCTACATCCCGGAACATGAAGTCATGGATCGCGGCGGCGGGTAGCATGCGGTCGAGCGCCTGATAGCGCAGCGCCAGATAGAACCCCGCGGGAATCAGCCCGCCCAGCAGCAGCACCATGCCCGCCAGCTGGCCGCGCCCGCGCCCCGGTTCACTCGATTCCGCCTCGACCTTCCCACGCCGCCGCCGCGCCGGCGTCGTCTCCGGAACCGGAACCGGCGCGAGCAGCAACACCACCCCGATCCACAGGGGCAGCACCAGCGCCATTTCATGGCACCCATACGCAAGCCCCGCCATCACGAACACCAGCGCGGTGGCGCTGGCCAGATCGATCCGGCCGCGCCGCTGCAACAGGACGACGACGAGCGCGCCCAGCGCCAGCCCCAGCCCCAGCAGAATCCCCTGACCGGCGACGCTCAGCACGCTCTCGGTGAGCATCGGATGGATCACCAGCAGCAGGACGGCCAGCGTGCGGGCCAGCCCGGCGGGCGCCAGCAGCCGGAAAAACGCCATCCCCGCCCCCAGCAGCCCCACCAGCAGAATCAGGCTGAACGAATGATAGCTCGACGGGCTGGCGCCCCACGCGCGCCATTCCAGCCGCAGCAGCGCGGCGAAAATCGGTCGATAGCGCGCCGGACCCCGCTCCATCGCCGGCGTCGAGTTGAGCCACACTTCCCGCCAGCGCAGTTCCCCCGTCACCTGCGGATTCAGCTCCGTCAGCTCCTGCCCCGGGCCGATCAGCGGGTTATCGACGACGCCGATGTAGATCAGCAGCACCAGGATCGGCGTCAGCAGCACGAGCCACGGCGAAAGGGTCGGCTCTTTGCCGTAGGAGGGGGAGGCGACAACGGGCATGGACGATTCGGCTGGGCAAGAACCGCTTTCTGGGATGCGCGTGGGAGAGTTCCGGTGGCCGAGCGCTACAGCCCGAGCAGGTCATCCATCGAGTAGAATCCGGCCGCCCGCCCGCCCAGCCAGCGCGCGGCGCGCAGCGCCCCCGCCGCGAACAGCTCGCGGGTCTGCGCCCGGTGCGTCAGCTCCAGCCGCTCGTGCGGCCCGGCCAGGATCATCGTATGATCGCCGATCACGTCGCCCCCGCGCAACGCATGCATGCCGATCTCGCCCGCCGGCCGCTCGCCCACCAGGCCCGCGCGCCCATGGCGCACGGCGTCGTCATACGAAGCACCCCGCGTCTCGGCCACGACCTCCGCCAGGCGCCGGGCGGTCCCGCTGGGTGCGTCTTTCTTATGGTGGTGATGCATCTCGACGATTTCAATCTCGTATTCCGGCCCAAGCAGCCGCGCGGCGTGGCGCGCCAGCCAGAACAGCACGTTCACCCCCAGGCTCGTATTGGGCGTCAGCAGCACCGCAATCTCCGCTCCGGCGGCGCGGATCGTCTCGCGCTGCGCGTCGCTGAACCCGGTCGTCCCGATCACAAGCGCATGACCCCGCCGCCGGCAATCGGCCAGGTGCGCCAGGGTCCCCTCCGGCAGCGAGAAATCGATCGCCACCGCCCCGGCGGGGGCGTCGGCGGGGATCGCCGCCGACAACGCCAGGTCGGCCGGAGCGCCCGGCACGAGCCGCGCCATAGGCTGCCCCAGATCGGGGTGGTCCGCCCGCTCGATCGCCCCGGCCAGCCGGTAGATGGCCGGCTCCGCGGCGGCCAGCGCGACGATCATCCGGCCCATCCGGCCGGCGGCGCCATAGACGAGGATTGGCAGCGGGTTGGTCATGGCGGAGCGCATCCGTGTTCGCGGGTTTGATACGGCGCGGCGGCCCTCCCCGGGCGCGCCGCGGCCAGACCAGCTTTGCCCAAAAGGGCTCAAAAGACAACCCCGCAGTGGGTCGTTACCGCCAGGCGGTAATCTGTCGGGTCCAGCAGATCCGACCGATCCGACTGATTTCCCGCGCCGACCTTTGTGCTGGCGCTCGGCCGGCCCGCCCCGGCGAAAAGACATTTCCCTCCCGCGTTGCATAGCCTATACTTGCAATCAGGCCGGGCCGATGCGCCCGGCGCGCCGGACGCCGCGTTGCGGCCGAACCCATCCGGGAGCAGGGCCATGCCGGAATTCCTCTACGAAGCCCTCGACAAGGGCGGCAAGCAGGTCAAGGGAATCATCGAGGCCAGCAGCGAGGAAATCATCTACGAAAAACTGCGCGACATGGGTTATTACCCGGTCGATGTGCGCGTTCACAAAAAGAAGAGCGCGGCGCAGTCCGACATCTCCGCCCTCCCCATCCTGCGCATCATCTTCCACCGCATCAAGACCAAGCACATCATGACCTTCACGCGCCAGCTCGCGACCCTGATCGACGCCGGCCTGCCGATCATGCGCTCGCTCAACATCCTGCGCGAACAGGTCGAATCGGTCATCTTCAAGGAAAAAATCATGGAGATGGCGCGCGACATCGAGTCGGGCTCCTCCCTCTCCGACGCGATGGCCAAGCATCACAAGGTCTTCGACAAGCTCTACGTCAACATGGTCCGCGCCGGCGAGCTCGGCGGCGTGCTGGAGCAGGTCCTCAACCGCATCGCCGAGTTCCTCGAAAAGCGCGAGGCCCTCAAGGGCAAGGTCAAGTCGGCGATGATGTACCCCGTCGTCGTGATGATCCTCGCCATCGGCATCGTCGGCTTCATCCTCATCATGATCATCCCCAAGTTCGAGGCAATCTTTGCCGAACTCGGCGCCGATCTGCCCGTCCCGACCCAGATCCTGGTCGATCTCTCCTACATCCTCGTCCACCGCATCTGGATCCCGATCGTGATCGTCGTCGCTATCGTCATCATCTGGAAGCAGATGAAGAAATACCCCAACTCAAAATACGTCCTCGACCGCACAATGCTCAAGATGCCGGTCTTCGGCGACCTCTTCCGCAAGATCGCGATCACTCGCTTCGCCGGCACCCTCTCCACCCTGATCAACGCCGGCGTCCCGATCCTCCAGTCGCTCGATATCATCCGCGACTCCTCGGGCAACGAGGTCATCGCCCGCGCAATGTCCAAGGTCTACCAGAGCGTCAAGGACGGCGAAACGATCCACGAACCCTTGAGCGAATGCGATGTCTTCCCCCCGCTCGTCGTCCACATGGTCGCCGTCGGCGAGGAGACCGGCGCCATCGACCACATGCTGACCAAGGTCGCCGAGGCCTATGAGCGCGAGGTCGACGACACCGTCAACGCGCTGACCTCGATCCTCGAGCCGGTCCTGATCGTCTTCCTCGGCGCCATCGTCGGCGCCATCGTCATCGCGCTCTATCTGCCGCTCTTCAGCATCCCGAAACTGATCAAGTGACCGCCCCTGCCCGGCGGTTCGCTACCGCTCGCCGTCGCGCGCCCGTTTCCCCCTTCGGTTTCTGATGGGTGCGCTTCGGCTCGGAGGCGCCTCTCCCAAGCAGGGCCCGAACCTCCGGTAACAGTTCCACCGGAATCCCTGGCGCGGCTTCGGCGGGCGAAACCAGACGAATGACGAGCCGAATCGTATAGTTGTATTCCTCGCGAAGCAGCTCGCGCACGTGCTGGCGCGAAACATGCATCGCTCGGGCGAGCTCCGCCTGGTGCATTCCACGTTCCTCCATCGCGGCCAGGACGTCCTCAACGAGTCTTATGACACGAAATCTGTCCGATCCGTCGGAGCCGTCGGATCCGCCGGATTTCAGCTGAGACGCTCGCGCCCATCTCTGCTATGCTGGCCCAACCCCCGACGGAGGGCCCCCGATGCCGACACCGCGAACCCCGACGCTCCCGCCGCTCGGCGCGCACATGTCGATTGCCGGCGGGATGCCGCGCGCCGTCGAGCGCGCGCTGGCCGTCGGCGCCACCGCGCTCCAGATCTTCCTCAAGAACAACAACCAGTGGCGCGGCAAGCTCATCGACGACGACGAGGCCGCGGCGTTCCGCGCGGCCGTCGCGGCCGCCCGCCTCCCCCCCGTCGTCGGCCACAGCAGTTACCTGATCAACCTCGCCTCGCCCGGCGCCGATATCGCCCGAAAGTCCGTCGAATCCATGACCGACGAAATTGTCCGCGCCGGCCGCCTGGGCGTCGCGGGCATCGTCATGCATCCCGGCGCGCACCTCGGCGCCGGCGAGCAAGCCGGCATCGAGCTGATCGCCCGCCGCATCAATGCGATCTTCGCGGCGACGCCCGGCAACCCCGCCGGCATCTGGCTCGAAACGACCGCCGGCCAGGGCAGCCATCTCGGCTGGCGCTTCGAGCACCTGCGCGACATCCTGGAACGCGTCGAGGACCGCTCGCGCGTCGCCGTCTGCCTCGACACCTGCCACGTCTTCGCCGCCGGCCACGACATCCGCACGGCCGACGGCGTACGCCGGATGCTCGCCGAGTTCGACCGGGTGATCGGCCTGATCTGGCTGCGAGCGATCCACGCCAACGATTCGGCCAAGCCGCTCGGCTCGCGCCGCGACCGCCACGCCCACATCGGCCAGGGCGAGATCGGCGAGGCCGGCTTCGCCGCCCTGCTGCGCGACCGCCGCCTGCGCAAGATCCCGTTCCTGCTCGAAACGCCGAAGGACGACGCCGGCGACTTGGACCGGATGAATCTGGCGACGCTGCGGCGCCTGGCGGCCTCGCCCCCGCCGGCGGCGGCCACCCGGCGCCGCAAAACCGAGGGCCCGGCCAAGCGATGAACCCCACCGGCTTCATGGCCATCGATACCGGGAGCAACGCCACCAAGTACCGGTTGTGGCGCATCGACCCGTCCGGCCACGCCGAACCGGTCGACGCCGGCCGGACGCCCCTGCGTCTGGGGCGCGGCGCGTTCACTCAGGGCCGGCTCGAACCGGAGATGATGCAGAAAGCCGAGGAGGTCTTCGTCGGTCTGCTCAAGCTGGCGCGCCGCCACGGCGTCGAGCCGATCCGCGCCGTCGGTACCAGTGCGCTGCGCGACGCCGCCAACGCCGCCGACCTCGTCGGCCGCATCCGCAAGGCGACCGGCATCGATATCCGCGTCATCTCCGCGCTGGAGGAAGCGCGGCTGATCATGGAGGGCGTCCTGGCGGCCCCGGGCGTCCGCGCCCCCGGCGTCGGTCAGTATTTGCTCATCGACATCGGCGGCGGCTCGACCGAAGTGATCGCGACGCGCCCGGACAAGCCGTCCCACCTGCTCAGCCTGCCCCTCGGCGCGGTGCGCCTCACCGGCCAGTTCTTTCCGACCCTGCCCTCCAGCGGGGAACAGGTCGCGCAGGCGGCGCGCCACGTCGAACGCACCCTCGCGCGCGCGGGGAACCTCCCGCCGGCCGCCGGCGAGCGCCGACTCCTCGGCGGCGGCGGCTCCATCACGACGCTCTACCGCATGTATTCGCCCGGCGCGCCGATCGCCCCGCCGTCGCCCCCCGACCTGACGCGGGACCAGATCGACGAACTGATCGAGGAGATCACGCCGCTCGCGCCGGAGGAAATCGTCCAGCGCTATCAGATCGAGGAGGATCGCGCCGAGGTGATCCTGGGGGGCGCCGTCGTCGCGCGCCAACTCCTCATTCAGCTCGGCGCGGACCGCGTCGCCGTCGTCTGGGGCGGCCTGTGCGACGGCCTGCTGCAGGATTTCTTACGGGTGCCGGCCGGCGGTTGAATCACTCCGAAACGTGCGTTTCGGCGGGCGGCTGCTGCGCCCGTCGCCGGCGCCGCTTCTGGAGCTGCAGCTTGAGAATATAGCCGCCGATCAGCACAACCAGCCCAACGATCACGTACGGCAGCATCCGTTCCTTCAGTTCGGTCTCGAACCGCTCCAGCGTCCAGTCGCGCAGAAACCAGCCCAGCAGCGCCAGCACGGTGACCCACAGCCCGGCCCCCAGCCCGCTGTAGAACGTGAAGCGCCAGAAATTCATCCGCGCGACGCCCGCCGGGATCGAGATGAGCTGGCGCACCGCTGGCACCAGCCGCCCGATGAACGTGCTCGCCTCGCCGTAGCGCTCCCAGTAGTGATCCATCCGCGTCAGGCTCCTCTCGCTGATCAGGACGTATTTGCCGTATTTCTCGAAGAACGGCCGGCCGAGCTTGAGCCCGAGAAAATAGTTGACCCACGCGCCGACCAGGCTCCCCAGCGTCCCGATGAGGATCAGCCAGATGACGCGCAGGAATGAGCCCGCCTGATGCCCGGCCGGCGGCATGATGACCTCGCTCGGGAACGGGATGAACGAGCTCTCGATCGTCATGCCGACGAAGACATACAGCTCCAGCCCCATCGTGTTGATCTGATGGAAATACCAGTCGACGAGATCGTGGATCCAGTGCACGCGGCGATCCTTTGCCGGCTGAGGTGGCGCGCTACAACGCGCGCGCAGAGATTCTAACAGAAGACCGCCGGAATTCGAGCAAAAGCGCGAGGCCCTGACACCCGCACCGGGCCTCGGCCCGGTGACCGGACGCGACGGGTCTTCCCAACCGTTTCACCGGTTTACTCCGTGCTCCCATCGCGCGTCGATTTCTCAAATCAGGGTGGAACTATCCCGCGCCGCGGGTATATTGGAAGGGATTGCCATGAGGGCGAGGAACACGATGGGAACGACTGCGACCTCCATTCCATCCGCCGGCGCCGATCACGCCGCCACGATCGACGCGATGGTCCGCAAGGCCCGCGCGGCGGCCCGGCTGCTCGCGACCTGCCCCACCACCACCAAGAACGCCGCGCTGCGGGCGATGGCGCGCTCGTTCCGCGACCATGCCGACGAAATCAAATCCGAAAACGCCAGGGATCTGGCGGCCGGCCGCGACGCCGGCCTCACCCCGGCCATGCTCGACCGGCTGGAGCTGAACGACAAGCGGATCGAGGCGATGGCGGCGGCGCTGGAAACCGTCGCCGGCCTGGAGGACCCGGTCGGCGAAATCAACGACGTGCGCGTCCGCCCCTGCCGCGTCCGCATCGGCCAGATGCGCGTCCCGATCGGCGTCATCGGCATCATCTATGAATCCCGCCCCAACGTCACGGCCGATGCCGGCTGCCTTTGCCTCAAGTCGGGCAACGCCGTGATCCTGCGCGGCGGCAAGGAGGCGTTCCATTCCAACACGGCCATCGCGCGCCTGATGGACGCCGCCGCCCGCGAGACCGGCCTGCCCGACGGGAGCATCCAGCTCGTCCCGACAACCGATCGCGCGGCGGTGGGCGAACTGCTCCGGCGCAACGATTGCGTCGACCTGATCATCCCGCGCGGCGGCAAAAGCCTGATCGAGATGGTCGTCGAAAATTCCACCATCCCCGTCATCAAGCATTACGACGGCAACTGCTTCATCTATGTCGATCGCGCGGCCGACCCCGCCATGGCCCGCGAAATCATCCTCAACGCCAAATGCCAGCGCCCGGGCGTGTGCAACGCGGTCGAATCGCTCCTGTTTCACGTCGATGCGGCCGAACGGATCGGCGGCGAAGTCCTGCGCAAACTGCTCGCCCAGGGGGTCGAAATCCGCGCCGACGAGAGCCTGCGCCGCCTGCTGCCCGACCTCGAGCTCAAACCCGCCGCCGACGCCGACTGGGAGACCGAATACCTCGACCTCATCGTGACGGCCGGCGTCGTCGGCTCGGCGCGCGAAGCAATCGATTTCATCAACATCCACGGTTCGCATCACACCGACGCGATCATCACCGACGATTACGCCACCGGCATGGAATTCCTCCGCGCCGTCGATTCGGCCTGCGTCTTTATCAACTGCTCCACCCGCTTCAGCGACGGCGGGGAGTTCGGCATGGGCTGCGAGATCGGCATCTCCACCGACAAGCTGCACGCGCGCGGCCCGATGGGCCTCAAGGAATTGACCACGCTCAAGTTTGTCGCCTTTGGCGAGGGGCAGGTCCGCACCTGATCCATGTCCGCTTCCCCTGAACCCGCCGTCGCCGCGCCGCCGCCGCGCGCGGT
>Ga0116161_1004062_pt1 | contig 12571 bp, 16 predicted proteins | sample AD_JPNAS3_MetaG_FD_89877 | JGI IMG/M metagenome (GOLD analysis project Ga0116161, IMG submission 89877) | Active sludge microbial communities of municipal wastewater-treating anaerobic digesters from Japan - AD_JPNAS3_MetaG | ecosystem: Engineered > Bioreactor > Anaerobic > Digestate | place... | reverse complement strand
TGAACTGTAATTGACAAGAGGGAAGAAATATGCTATACTATAGATACAGCAAGAGAGAAACGAAACAAACAACCACACCTTGAAAGGAGTTCGCCATGAACGCAAGAGATATTGCAAAGTATATTCTTTGGGAGTGTATGGATGAATTAAGTAAGATGTGTACTTATGTAGATACTGATACAGCACATCTTTTACCTATCTCATTCAAGATGCACACTCTCGCTTATGACTATGTTATGAAAGGAGAGTATTGAAATGTTACCATACTTCACAATACTTGTAGTAGGTTACACACTCGCAAGAGCGTTGCAGGAAATCAACACTATATTAGAAAGGATGTGATCTCATGCAGATTTTAATTAAGGTCATCGACAGAGAGGAATTCGACAAGAATATGTATTCAGGTGTAGTTTACACACATGAAACATTTTGCAGACTTCCTCATGAAGAAATCAGAACAATGCACAGTGACGGAATGTTTGCAAGGTTCATAATTTCACTTGCATCTATGTACAATCATAAGAGCTACGAACTGTTCATGCACCCTGTAAGACCTTGTATTACAATCCAGTTCGATGAAGTAAACCTGAGTGCAACAATAACCTATTATGTAAAGGAGCTTTAAGATGAACAGAGCAAAGATCGAAAAGTGGAATGAAACAGTATATAAGAGAGCTTCAAACGCTATAGACTTATGTGCAGAACTCGAAGATACTCTCTTTGAGCTTATTCCAGCAAGCAAGGACAACGGCTTAACACCTATCTTTATTGATGCAGACGAGAAAAAACACGCTATGGAAACTATCGGTTATATTGCAGCTTTAATAGCTTCAATACAGGATAACGGCTGAAAAAGGAGTATTTATATGAAAAAGATATTAATGGCTTTACTAATTTGTTCGACTCTGTTATTTACAGGTTGTGACGAAGCATCTAGAGTTAGAGAAAATCTTTCCAAGCAAGCTGACAACTTTAATTGTTTACGTAGAGTAACAGTTATTGATTGTATCACTGGAGATACATTATTTCAGATGGAAGGGCGGTCGTCTATTGTAGCGGACACTTCCGACGACCAACTTGAAATTATAACAGAATACGAAAAAGGGAAATACAGCAAACAAATTATAGGTCTTTCCGATAATGTTACTTATATTATTGAAGATCTGGAGGCTACGGAAACAGACGAATATCATTACATTATTAATTTCAATCCAAATATGTGGATACCTTATTCGGCAGATTTTATAGATTAAAAAACTATATCAGTTGTGCAAAATGACGAAAACAAAGAAGCCGAATAAACTGTTGGTAATTCTTACAAATCGGTTACAGAATACTTGACAAAAATAATTTAATGTGATATTATAAAGGCGTACTAAGACAGTACGCCTTATTTCTTTAAGGAAGGAGAACAGCATGGATACAGAGACAGTGGTTTCACTTATCATTAATAATGGTGTTGCTGTTGGTTTGCTCGCTTATTTCGTCTATAGAGATAACAAGTTTATGAATCAGCTCACCGTCACATTAACAACGCTTCAGAAGAGTGTTGACAGTGTAAAACGACTATTAGAAAAGAGGGATAAAGATGGGTGATCTATCAGAACATTTTTCATTAAAAGAATTTATATGCCCTTGCTGTGGTAAAGCTGCACCGTCAAAACTTCTTATTCAGCGGCTTGAAAAGCTACATCAGCTCATGAATGCAAAGAGCGTTGTTATTACTTCTGGTTATCGTTGCCCTTCTTATTCTAAGAAGATCGGTGGATATGCTAATGATGCTCATACTTGCAATATTGCGGCTGATATCATCGTGAATAAGAAAAGCGGCGGTACATACACGGCTGAAGATATTGCTGAAGCGGCTGAAAGAGTAGGTTTCGGCGGTATCGGTCTTATGAATGGTGCTTGTCACGTTGATAACAGAGACAGTGAAAGTTATGTCAACAATCACTGGTTCGGTGATGAAAGGGACGGACGGAACTTTATTAAGACGTTTCAGAGAGGAACAAAATTTGACGGTGAAAATCAGTCGGCTGAAAGTGGGGTAACAATCTCGCTAACAATAGACGGCGAAAACTACACCGGAACAGTAAAGAAGGTGTAAGAAATGGCTATCACATATGTAATGAGGAAAGGCAAAACAAATTCATTTCATAAGGATAACTACGCAAGGCGGCAGATAGAGCGTGTAGCTGAAGCTGTAAACAATAATGCTGCACTTCTGAATAATGTAGTTCGTAATCTGGTAAAGTGGGGAACATACACCACAGGGGCTTCATCATTCGGAACGCTGACCTCAGCTTCATTCACTCGTGAAAGCGGTGTTCCTTCTTCAATCAGCGGTGCAACTCGTGTTGTTATCACTGTATCGGGAACAGGTCAGAAATATTTCGGTTTCACTTTTCTGAATACGGCACTGGAAAATATCGGAAGTGTGTATGATAGCGGTGTAGATATTCAAAACGGCGAATATGTCGAACACGGCATTGACCTTAACGGCTTCAGAATGACAGAACTCAGATCGAACAGTCCTGCAACAAACAAATACACTTTTGATGTAGCTCACATAACAGATCTTACTTCAGTTATAGGAGATTTTAGAATTACTCAGTCGGGCGGCTCTCCTGCTGCTGGTACTGTATTCACGGTATACGCTGAGTTTTAAGAAAGGAAGTTGAATTTATGACAATAGTAGAATCCAGTACAATTGTAGCGGCTCAGGTCGCTCAGACTCTCGGTAAAGAGTACATGGAAAAGAACGGCTATCTTGAAGGTATTCCTTCTGATAAGCTCGTTGATGTAGGCGCTGATATTACAGCAGATGAAAAAACATTCAAATCATTCCTCGAAGGACTTGCAGGCAGATGTGCAAGGCTGGAAGTTGAACAGCGCATCTATAAGGGCGATATGAACAGTTTCATGGTCAAGTCCTATGAGTGGGGAATGTTCATCGAAAGAACAGTGTTTGATCTTGCTGAAATCGTTCCTGATACACGTTGGAACATCTTTGACAGTCCTGCATATGACTACTGCAAGGACGAACACACATACTATGATGTGAAATCTTCTACCCTCATTTTTGAAGAGCTGAAGCCTATTCGCACTCAGTGGAGCAGACCTAATGACGTTGCAAAGAACGCTTTTGCAAATGATGTTGAAATGGGTCGTTTCATGTCCGGTCTTCAGCAGGCTGTAAGAAATACCATTGAAAAGGGTATTGAGTCTTATCGTCACGCTCTTGCTCAGTGTGCTATCGCATACACAACAGGCTCTCTTGCTTCTCCTAATCAGGCTATTCATATGCTTGATATTACAGATGCTTTGGGTATCACAACAGAAGATGATACAGCAGAAACATTCATAAAGAATGCTGATGCTATGGCTGTACTTGCTATGACAATCGGTGAGACAAGAGACAATATGCAGCCGCTTTCAACAATTTTCAATGATGGTACTGTACCGACACATTCTCCGTCCGGTGACTCTCGTCTTATTCTTCTTAATAAGGTTGATAAGACGCTGAAATTCCTTGTTAAAGCTAACACCTATAACAAGGATGAACTCGGATTCGGTGATTACGAGCGTGTAACTTGTTGGCAGGCTATGAAGAACTCAGGCGGCGACTTCAACCTTGAAACTGTATCAAGCGTTTATATCTCTCAGAATACAGCAGAAGACAAGCTGGGTATCGGTCTTAAAACAGCAGCATATCAGCATAAATACTGTGTAGGTCTTCTCTTCGACTATATGGCGCTTGGCATCTGTCCATTCAGAGAAAGAACAACTACAAGCTATACTGCGAGCGGCGATTTTTGGAATACGTTCCATTTTGTTGATCTCAATCTGCTTCTTGATAAGCGTTATAACATAGTATCATTCTGGCTCGATAGAGCTTCAGACTGGGATTAAGAAAGGTGGTGTAAGGGCGGTATAGAATAATCTATGCCGCCCCTATTTAATATGCTTTATAATTACGAGAAGATGAAGGCAAAAGAAAAGCAGCTTATAAGGGAGCGTGCTTACTTCTCTTATCTACTTACTTCTTTGTCAAATATAATCAAATGGCGTTACCCTGCTTCTCTATCAGATGCAGCAGAACGTTACATGGAACGTTATCTGCACATCTCAGCAAGTTTTTGCTGCAATGTCCCTAAGTCTGAAGATGAACCGATATATATTTGCGAAGCACCGTCAAGAGCGGGCACACTTGATATGTTCGGTGACGGTGAAGAGGTTACAGGAATAACAAGAAACGGAATAAATATTACAGGCAAGGTTGACAAAGATATTGTCATCTGCTATAATAACAGTGATAGAATTGAGGATCTTGATTTGGTACGTTATGCAGACGCTTTTTCACAGGTTGATAAAGCTATTATGGCTAATGTACGCTGGACTATTCTTGCTCCGGTACTCTGTACAAAGGACGATAGAACAACGAAAGCCATTGAACAGCTTGTAGACGATATGCTGGACGGAAAGCTGAAGTGTATTACTTCAGAAGATGTTCTTGATGCTCTTAATGGTGGTAGGGGTGATGGAGTATACAGCATAGATATAACACATCCTGAAAGAATAAAGAACGTGCAGTATCAGTCTGAGCTTTATGATGTGCTTCTCAGAAGGTTTTTCAATAAGTATGGTCTGAATATTCAGAATACATCTAAACACGCACAGGCTACAACAGACGAAGTTCACGGACTTGACAGCGTTGCATGGGTGCTTGTTCTTGATATGCTCAAAGAACGTCAGCGATTTTGTGATAAGATGAATGAGCTTACAGGTCGTGACGATTGGGGAGTTGAATTCAATGAACCGTGGAAGTCTGAATATGAGCGTTTTATGATCCGACAAGTGCAGGCTGATGTTGAAGATGAACAGAGTCTTGAAACAGGTTCACTGGAAGGAGAGGTCAACAATGGCTAAGAAGGTATGGGTGAAGATAGGTGATGTTATTACCACGCTTGAACAGACAACATATTTTCAGCTTGAAGTTGGTGGTGAAATAATCTTCACCAATTCTCAGGTATGGAATGAGCTTGACTATAAGTATTCAGAGTTCTGCTTTTTAGCTCGTCAATTTGAAACTTATGCAACACGCTTCACAACGCTTTATGCACAGTATTGTACAAACATGGGTAAACAGTATGCAAGAATGCTTGATGCTATTACACGAAAGTACAATCCTATTTATAACTATGAAATGATAGAAAGCGGCGCAGACGGTAGAAAGCAGAGCAAGAAAACTGATGCTGAAAATCTCAACAGCGTATCAGCTACAAAGAACGCAGGCTACAGCACTAAGCGCAACGGAACACAGGATATCACAAAAAGCGGAACTGAAACGCATGATATTAGCTATGACGAAGATCAGGAAACAAACAGATACGAAAACGCTTTTAACAGCGGCGTTTCTGCTGAAGGTACTCATGTATCAAAAGATGTAACATCAATTCCCAATTACACTGATGAAACATCTTTTACAGATCGTACAGACTCAACTACATTTACAGACTTTGGCGATAAATACACATATGGGAATAATGTATCTCAGTCTATCACTGTTGGTGTGAATAATATTTCTGGAACTGGTAACAAAGCAACAGCAGGACAGGCAATGAATGAACGTACTGAAGAATACGAGAACAATGTATCTGTATCAGCAAAGAAACAGAATGCAGACGGAACAGAAAGCACTTTAGAGCTTGGCTCTCAGTTTACAGATGGTTCAATGCACGTTTTCACAAGGTCTGGTAATATCGGCGTAACAACAAGTATGCAAATGGTAAGCGGTGAAATGGAACGTGAAAAGCTCAATCTGCTTAAAATGTGGGTACACGGCTTTATCTATGAATACTGTACTTATATACATTTTAATCTAGGAAGTGATGACTAATGCCTGAATATAGATTAAAGCGACTGTATAACGGTGTGTTCAATCCGTTTGGCGGCAGAGTCGGTTTTGATGCTCAATTCTGGGGAGAATACACCTATGCTATACAGTCTGATACTATACCGACAGAAAATGTGTATTTGCAGCTTGATAAAACAGATGCAACAAAAATTCATGTTAGAATGAGACTTAGCAGAAACTATGATACGTTCTGCCCTGCTCAGTGTGGTATAGATCCTAATAGCTCTGATTATAATCCAATGCTTTTTTATGGTGGAAGTGCTTCAATTGAAAACTGGATAAGGACTGATAGTTTTACTGTACCTTATTTGGTAGGAATTGAAGAAGGATTCTTTTTGTATTATCTCGGCGGTACATATGGTAACAATGCGTTTTGTGAGATAATCGGTTTTAAAAGCTCAGACGATACAAAGAACGGTTATACGACTGGCGAACCTATCTTATGGCGTATTTCAAGCATTTTTACTGGTTACAAATATGCACCTGATTTAGAAATTTATCTGGTGTATTCTAATTCTGATAAAAATTATTACTGGTGTGTACGCTCAGCTATCAATAACTATTATATGTATAAAATGGCTGAATATGGATGGAAAGTTTATGCAGAAGATACAGACGAAGGTGAGGAGGATGATGAAGTGATTGGAATTCCCAATTTACCGACTTTAGGTGTTGAAAATGTCGGTGTTAAAATTTACAGAGCTGGAGACTATACGAATTTACTTCAGTATATGTGGGGAACTGATACACTAATTAACGGAATACGAAAGTTAGTTGGTGATGAAACACCTTATGAATGTATAGTTGCTTTTAATGTAATGCCATATGGTGAAGCATTTACACCATCTTCAAGTGAAAATATTATAATCGGTAATGTAAATACAGGCTTGTCAGCACCACGAACAGGACAGTATGCAGAAATTGATTTTGGTACGGTTGAAATTGAAAGAAAATTTGATAACGCTCTTGATTTTGCACCTTATACATCAGTCGAACTTTTTCTTCCTTTTATCGGTAGAGTAAAACTTCCGACTGATTTTGTCATGGATAAAACTTTAGGTGTTGTATATCACATGGACTGTGTTACAGGTGGCTGCTTTGCGTATATAACTGTAGACGATGTAGGAGTAATTCAGTGTGAAGGTGGTTCGTGTTTAATTCAGCTCCCAATTACTGCACAAACAGCAAACGGAGCAAGACAGGCTATTTCTTCAGCTATGGCGGCTGGAGCTTCATTTGCATCTGCTGGAAGTGTAGCAAGTACGATAGCACTTCCAAAAAGCGGTGTAAAGATAAAGACGTTCGGAGAAGGTGCAACGTCCGGCGGTGATTACTTATCAGGTGTTAATCAGGCGTGGAATGCTCTATCTGCAAAAGACAGTTATTCAACATTTGGTGGCTTATCACTTGCAAACGGTTTTCTTGGACTTAATAACCCTGTTGTTTATATACATAGACCTATAAACGCAACGCCAGCAGGCTATAACAGCATAATTGGCTATCCTACAAGTGAGATAGCGACATTAGGCAATCTTACCGGATTTACTCAGGTAAAAGCGATCAATTTAGGAATTGCAGGTGCTTCAGAAGAAGACCTTGCAGAAATTGAAGCATTACTAAAGGAAGGTGTTATTTTATGACAGTAACTCTTTATACTACTTCTTCATCTACAAACACCGTTGAAAAAGTTTTATCAAATGCAAAGGCGTTGACAGGTGGCAACGCATTTAGAACAGATGATAGTCCTTCAGACAGAAACCCTACTATAACTGTTTTAGCTGCAAGAAATACTCTCAATACCTATAATTATGTGTATATTGAAGATTTTGGTGCATACTATTTCATACGAGACAAAATAGCTGTAACAGCTCAGACAACTAAACTTATTCTAAAGAAAGATGTTCTGTACACCTATGCTGCTGGTATCAAAAGTAATAGAGGTATGATAGTTAGACAAGCAGAAGAAGAACATTCAGACGTTGATCTCGATGATGAAGCTCTTGTGGTTAAACGTAGTGAGCTTGAAGCTCTCACATTTTCAAATTTTGGTGATAATGTTCATACACCAACAATTATTCTTGCAGTAACAGGAGTGCTTTAATATGGCTGATAAAATTCAACTGAAAAAATGGACACCAAAAGAAAAGATAGAATACATAGACGGAAGGCAAAAGCTCGGTATCAAGATTGACTGGAAACTTGTTCGCAAGGAATTCAGAAAGCTGCATTGCCCTGCTACATCACACAATCCTCTGAAAGCTGATATGAATCTTTGCGGCTATGTCATTGACCTATCAGACCGATCAAGAGGTAAAACCACGAATAAACTTATCGTAGGGCTTATATTGTTTAAGCTCTACGGTATCAATCTTCACTACATCAGACAGAGTTCTGAAGATTGTGAGCTGAAGAACATCAGAAAACTGTATGATACAGTGCTTGACTATAACTATATATCAGCTATCTTCAATGATGAATACAACGATATCAAGTTCATAGGAAAGCGCTGGTATCTACTTAAACGCAATGAAAACGGCATCTGTTATCAATGTGAAGATGATTGCACTTACTGTTGTGGACTTGATGAAAGCGACCATATGAAATCAACATATAATGCGCCTCGTGGTGATATGATTTTCTTTGATGAATTCATTTCAACATATTACGGCGTATCGGACTTTATCCGCTTTTCAGATATCTGCAAGACTATCATTCGCGACAGAATGTCACCTGTTATATTCATGTCTGCAAATACTATAGATAAGAACTCACCGTGGTTTGATGAACTCTGTATCAGAAAAGATATAGAGCCTATGGAAATGGGCGATAAAAAATATATTGAAAGTGAGCTGGGAACTCATATCTATCTTGAAATCCTTACCGCTGATACCTCTGAAGAGCGTGAAAACGTTAATAAGCGCTTTTGGGGATTCCCTAACCCTAAACTATTGTCAATCACTGGAAAAGGCACATGGGCGACTGAGAACTTCCAGAGAATACCTATATACTCTGATGATTACGAGCCTGCAAGAACTCTTCTCAATTGTGTATTTATCCGTATGTCTGGAAAATATGTCAAGCTGAAGCTGGTAGAAGATAGCAAGCTCGGACTTGCTGTATTTATAACACCGGCTACAAGAACATATGATGACAGTGTTATTCTTACAGCAGATGACATTCTCAGCAAGCGTGAGCTGTTCGGCTTTGGAAAAGGAACGTTTGTTGAAAAGATCTGGAAACTGTACGATCAGAACAAGTTCTACTACAGCCGGAATTCTGAAGGTGCTTTTGTAAAGTCCTACATCAGCTACTACAAATCTAAGGCAGTTAAAATGAAAGGATAAGAAAAGAGGGACAAGCGTGTCCCTCTTTATTCTTCGCAAATAACTTCTTGATATATATGTGATATTCCTACATGGTCTTCAACAACTTCTTCCATGCTTTTAAGTGTTTTTGTAGTTTTCAATAGTATGCAAGATGAAGCAACTTCTGTTCGATGACCGTTGATATATTCAATATGAGGCATAGCATAAACGTATTTCTTTGTCATTCCACCACAATAATTGAAAACAAATGACGGTGATAAATTATCTATACTGCCTAACTCTTCTTCACGAGAAATTGTATTACCGTTATCATCTTTTCCAAAACGCTTCACTCCAGCTATTACACAAACAAGCTCAGTCTGCTTATTACCGTTTTCGTCAAGCATTGGGTTTCCATCTTTTCTATACTTCACTTTTTCGTATGCGTAGCATTTAGCATGAAGAAATCTGAAAGCTACTATATCTTCTTTTTCAAGCTCAAACTGGTCATAATGAACTTTTTTGCCCTTATTTGATACGATGAAAGCACCAACTTTTTCAGAGTGTTCTAAACAGGCTTTATTTGCTTTTTCTACTTTTTCTTCTATTTCAGCGTTCGACAAATAAAAAATACTGTCTGTATCACAATATAAAACATAAGCCCAACCTACTATTATACAAAACTTTAATAGTTCAAGTCTTGCATGAGAGGTAGTCCATAAACCAAATTGATAATCCATGAAATGAGAAAATGATTTTTTACCAGTATAATATTCAGAAAGCATAACAGCTATCTGTTCTTCTGTATAATGTTCTTTTTTCCATCGCTCATTATTGTCTAATTCTTCGTATTCTTCATAAAACGTTGTTCGTATTGGATCAGTTGCACTCATTCCATAAATACCATTTAACAGCCCTTTTGCGATCATTAGGTTTGTGATAGCTTCAATAAGTCTCGGATCAGCTCCTTTTACCTTCATAGATTCAAGTTCTTTCACTTGATCTTTATGGTCTGTTTTACCTTTGAAAAAATTGTCAATACTTTTTGTTAAATACTCGGGGAGAGTTCCACGCCGCATTGTAACGACTTCTTCCACACACACTTTCATATTATACATATATAAAAGAATTTGCAGATCGTCTTCATTGACCGTAATTGAAAACCCTTCCCAATCTTTTATTTTGTCGCCTATCCTAATAACTCTTCCATTATCAACAATAGCATTTTGTAATAGACCACATTTGCTACTCTGAAGATATGGAATAGTTATTTCAGGATCTTTCAATTCAGCGTACTTAATACGGAGTTTTACAAGCACACACTTTGTTTTAGCTATCTCCATAACACGCTTTATTGAGGGCGGTTTCATTCCACGCTCTTTTGCTAAAAATTCATCAAAGTATATATATGGTTTCCCAATAGGAAATTCATGTGCTCTTTGCTGAGAAGGGTAATGGCTTCTAAAATCTCTATGTCTTATAAACCAACCTTTCTTAGGACGTACTGTTTTTTCTGCAAGATACCTATTTCCATGTGTTAAACCGCCTGCAAATTCTTCACGACATAATTTATATATCTCAGGTGAAAGTCTACGATTTAAGAAAGCATAACGATTTTTCTTTTCTTTAAGATATTCATTTTTAACCTCTCTCCGAACATATCCCGTAACAGTAAGAGGCACACTTATTAAATCATCATTATATATTTTAAGCTGTTGTCTCATACATTCATCAAGAACAATAACATCATAGAACATATATTTCCAGTCCGTAAAGGTCAGCTCACTATCTTGATAATGTATAGCATCATAATCAACTGTATCTACAAGTTTTCTATGTGGCGTATTTACATCTTTACCCCATTGAGCAAGGCTTTTATGTGTTAATTTGAAGCTACATTTAAAACAGAGTCCAGCGCATTCATAAGATAATAAGCTATGCGGAGATATAGCAAGCATCGTCTGTGAACTCATACCGGAACGATAGAGACAACCAAATGTATCTCTAAGCCAATCGCCTATATATGTGTAATCATATGACAGGTTGTGTACATAAATGTCAATCTTATGACAGATAGAGCCTTTTTCAGATATAGCATATTCGCCTAACTGATTAACACGCTTAATCTTATCCAGAACGAACAATAATTCAGATGGTCTTCTACCATAAACAACATTGCCCCTATATGTCAAAGCCCATTGATAAATCCAACCAACAGGATTTTCTTCATCGTGATTCCACGAAGTTTCAGTATCAAGCGTTATGAAATCATCACATAAGGTATCACCACGCTCATTCATAAATGAACATGGAATCGGATCAGGTTCAAAGTTATCCCATCTTCTGTACTTCCATGATTTATAAAAACTATGAACAGAAGTGTTGATAGTACGTTTAGCCATATGAACAACCCCCCTTTAATAATCAGGAGACATAATATTTGCTATAGTTTCTTCATCTGTTATACTTGATGTATCTTCCCAATTTGCTTTATACCATGCAGCAAATTCACTTTCCAACATACCGCCTTGACTATCAAGCGGATTGCTGCTTTTGAAGAACTCTGGATGCTTTTCTATGAAAGCATTTACTGATTCTTCACTATAAGTTGATACTATGTAAGCCGCTGTATCAGATCCGTAATAGCGTGAAATTGTGTCATAAGCATCATCAGTAACTAAGGCGGCGTATTCATCAAATGTACCTGTATAGCCGTGTTCTTGCATATTCTCAAATCTTTTCTGAAATGCTTCCATCATGCCCGATACTGTACTTGATTTATAGCTTTCCCATTTACCCATTTCAATAAGCTGTTCAATAATTTCCGCTCTTGTTCTCTCACGGACTTTCATTTGACCGCCGTCAACATCTTCATAAACGTTGACGGCTGTTTCAAATCTTGGCTTTTCCTGCTCACGCATGAACTGATAATGAGCTTTACTTGTATGAGTTGCATCGTAAGCCATTTGAGCGGCTTTTTGATAAGCGTAACTACTTGTCATGCCTTTGCTTTCAAGAGCTGATAAACGAGTATTAAGACGTTTAGCCTGTGCTTTCATCATGTTCTTCAGCTCTTGCATTGAATACTTAGTGAAGTCCTTTGAAGATAAATTTCTATCACCGGTATAACCGATAAAGAAGTATTCTCTATCATCCATTTTTCTTCATCTCCTCAATATATTCTTGCTCGAACTCTTCTTCTGTGCCAACCATCATAGCAAGCCACTCTTCATCAGTGAACTCAGGATCAAGTGATATTTTATTTTCGTTCATGGCGAACTCCTTTCAAGGTGTGGTTGTTTGTTTCGTTTCTCTCTTGCTGTATCTATAGTATAGCATATTTCTTCCC
>Ga0116161_1004058_pt1 | contig 12588 bp, 12 predicted proteins | sample AD_JPNAS3_MetaG_FD_89877 | JGI IMG/M metagenome (GOLD analysis project Ga0116161, IMG submission 89877) | Active sludge microbial communities of municipal wastewater-treating anaerobic digesters from Japan - AD_JPNAS3_MetaG | ecosystem: Engineered > Bioreactor > Anaerobic > Digestate | place... | reverse complement strand
CAAACGCAGGAGACTTAAAACAGAGCGTCACCATTGATCCAAACGAATAACACCCTCAAATCACCCAGTGTTCATCGGGTGATGACGCAACCCCTATGCCCAAATGCATTTTTCGGGTTTATGTGCGGCTTCTCTGCTGGTGGCGGTCGTCGTCCGGCTCGCCTTGCTTGTCACCTACCGGCCGCTGTACAGCAACGACAGTCCCAGCTATGCGGCCCTCGCCCATATGATTCAGGCCGGCTCTTTTGCGGACTATGATGGGCGTAGAACGCCGGGATATCCCTTGTTCATGTGGTTGTTGCACTTCAACAATCAATGGATTCGATTCGCTCAATACCTCTGCGGACTGCTCTCCATCCTGCTGATTTATGTCTTGGCTCGGCAAGCCGTTCCACGGTCGCAGGCCTGGGTCTTGCTGATGTTCATGGGCATTTCCATTCAATTCCCCTTTTATGAATCCATGATTCAAACCGAGGCGCCGGCCATGCTCGTCATGCTTGGATCCCTGTATTTCTTCGTTGCGCCCGCATCCCGTCCCCGGTGCAATCTGGCCATGGCGGGCGTGCTTGCCGCCAGCGGCGCCCTGATCCGGCCGCATCTGGTCATCCTGCCGCCCATCTATCTTGCCATCTATGCGCTGCAAAACCGACGCAACGTCCGACAACGGCTTGGCGGCCTTTTAGTTTTGGCGCTCCCGGCCGTCCTGTTGGTTGGCGGGTGGATCCTCTTCAACTACAACATGCTGTCGCGCGCCACCTTCACGACCCTGCCGCGGGCGGATATCATTGCACATATGATCCACTATCTGCCCGATGCCGACGAGAAATTCGGGCAGGTGAAGGATGCCTATATCGAGGCCTATGCCGCCATGAAGGACAAAGTGGAGGCTTCGGATGACAATCGCTGTTGGTATACGACCTATGCGGGCCAGCTTTTGCGGCAACGCGGTTTCGCGATCAATCTTGCGCTGGGCGATACGATCCACGACATGGCCATGGATCTGATCAAGAAACATCCGTTCGGATACTTGAAAAACGTGATTTATGCCTGGCTGCGGTTTTGGAGGGTCCATATCATCGTGTATGAGGAGTGTTTTGCGCCGAATGCAGGTTTGTATCGGGCCGTCATGTGGCTGTGGCTTCCGATCAAAGGCTTGTGGCTTGTAGTCAACGGTCTGTTCCTGGCCTTTTTGCCGATATGGCCATTCCTTTCGATGTCGTCGCGCCGCCGCTTCTTGCTGGTCACACTATATGGTTTGGTATTGGCGGCTTCGCTCTCGCAAGCCCTGACGCAATATTTTGACAACGCGCGGTTTGCCGTGCCTTTCCAGCCCTTGGTTGCGATTGCCGTTGCGATGGTTGGCGCCACGCTTTTCGAACGTTTTGGAAAATCGGGTGCGGGCGGGGCCCTGCACGACCAAAACCCGCAATAGAAAGCAAAAGGGGGCGCTGCATGGGAGTTCGCTACAATGCAGTAGCAGTGGGAGGGGTTAACGCTGTCTCGCGTGTCCTTGGCGTGTGCGCAAGCGCTTGACCGTGGGCGATGGGGGGGGGTAGATTGACAAATATGGAGAATCACAAGGAGATAGACCTGCCCGGGGCGCTGGATGTGGCGGTGGCGGCGGTGACCAACGCCGGTCGCCTGCTGCTGGAATTGCGGCAGTCTCCGATCGAGATTCTGGGCGAGCCGGGACATGACATCAACCTCAAGGCGGACCAGTTGGCCGAAGACCGCATCTTGAAGCTATTGCAGGAGCGGATGCCGTTGCCGGTGCTGACGGAGGAAAGCGGCGAGCACGGCGAAGTGCAGGAAAACGCTCCCATGTGGGTGGTGGATCCGCTGGACGGCACGTTCAACTACTCCCGCGGAATGCCGATGTGCTGCTCGTCGGTGGGCTTGTGGGCGGATGGAAAGCCGGTGTTGGGCGCGATCTATAATTTCTTTCTGGATGAACTGTTCACGGGGATCGTCGGCAAGGGCGCTTGGCTGAACGGCAAGCCCATCGCGGTTTCGGGCGTCAAGGATGTGGCGAAGGCCTCGCTGGCGACGGGGTTTCCGCACCACCAAAACTTCGACGACGCGCCGCTGCGCGAATTCATCCGCCAGGTGCAGAACTTCAAGAAGATCCGCATGCTGGGCTCCGCGGCGCTGATGGGCGCCTACACGGCCTGCGGTTGGCTGGATGCCTATGTGGAAGAGGATGTCTGGCTGTGGGACGTCGCGGCGGCGGTGGCGATCTGCCGGGCGGCGGGCGGCGCCGTGTCCGTGCGGCCCGGCAAGGCGGGACGTTGGGCCCGCGAGGTGGTTTGCGCGGCTTCGCCGGAGCTGTTGAAGATTTTGGAGGAGGAGCAAAATCCATGAAAAGCACATCAAAAACAATTCTGGGCGTGCATGTGGCGCAACGGACGAAGCATACGACGAAAGTGCAGAAAATCCTGTCGGCCTACGGCTGCTCCATCCGGACGCGCGTGGGGCTGCATGATGCATATGAAAACGTTTGCTCCCCCAACGGGCTGATCCTGCTGGAGGTCGTGAGCCAGGCCGCCGAGCTGGCGGCGGCTCTGGCGAAGGTGCCGGGCGTGAAGGTCAAGAAGATGGTCTTTGGGGAATAATCCATGAGCATGCTGAAAATCGCGAACATCCACACGTTGGTCACGGTGGACGACGAGTACCGGATCCTGCACGACGTGGATGTGGTGGTGGAAGGGGACAAAATCCACTCCATCGGCAAGAACCTGCCGACGCCGCCCGGTGCGCGCGTGATCGATGGTCGCTGGTGCGCGGTCTATCCGGGTTTCGTCAATACCCACCACCATTTCTACCAGACGCTGACGCGAAACCTGCCGGCGGTGCAGGACGCGAAGCTGTTCGACTGGCTGCTGTGGCTGTACGAGGTGTGGCGCGGACTGCATCCGGAGGCCGTCCGCGTCAGCACGCAGATCGCCTTGGGCGAGCTGCTGCTGAGCGGCTGCACCACCAGCACCGACCATTTTTATGTGTTCCCGCAGTCCGCGCCGCAGGAGTTTTTGGACATCGAGATTGATACCGCGCGCGAGATTGGTGTGCGCTTCCATCCCACGCGCGGCAGCATGAGTCTCGGGCGGTCGCAGGGCGGCCTGCCGCCGGACGATGTCACCCAAAGCGGCGAGGCCATCATGGCCGACTGCGAGCGGCTGATCCGCAAATATCATGATCCCAAGCCGTTCGCCATGACGCGCATTGTGTTGGCGCCGTGCTCGCCGTTTTCGGTCAGCAAGGAATCGCTGGCGGAAACCGCGGTCTATGCGCGCGAGAAAAAGGTGTACCTGCACACCCACCTGTGCGAGACGCAGGATGAGCAGGATTACTGCCTGCAAAAACTGGGAATGCGCCCGCTGGATTACATGGAGAGCGTGGGGTGGGTGGGGCCGGATGTATGGTACGCCCACGGCATCTGGTTCACGCCGGAAGAAATCAAGCGCCTTGGCCAGATGAAGTGCGGCGTGGCGCATTGCCCGGTGAGCAACCTGCGCCTCGGCTCGGGCATTTGCCACATTCCGGCATTGCTGGAGGCCGGTGTGCGGGTGGGCATTGCGGTGGATGGCAGCGCCAGCAATGATTCCTCCAACCTGCTCAAGGAAATGCAGACGGCTTTGCTGGTGCACCGCGTGGGGACGGGGGTGACCTCCATGCCGCCGGATAAAGTGATCCGCATGGCCACGCGCGGCGGCGCGGAGATACTGGGCCAGCCGGAAATCGGCCAGATCAAGCCGGGGATGGCGGCAGACCTCGCGCTGTTCCGGTTGGACCGCATTGATTTTGCCGGCGCCATGACGGATCCCGCCCACGCGCTGCTGTTCTGCGGCAGCGCGCCCCGCGCGGAATGCACCATCGTGGCGGGCAAGGTTCTAGTGGAGAAGGGTGCACTGGTAGGCATGGACGAGAAAGCGATTTTCCACAAGGCGAACGATTTGACGGCGGATTTGTTGCGCAAGGCGGGGAAGTAAGCGGCCTTCTGGATGAATCATTTGCGAAAATCAGCGGCGCGCGAGCGGCGAGCACCGATTTATTGGTGGCTCCTGGTGATGGCGGCGACCGGGGGGGGCTTGGTCGCGATGGTCTATGATCATTCGCGCGCGGGATCTGTATTGCTGGGCATACTGCTGGCAGGGGCCTGGGCGGCGCCGTTGGTCGCGCTGTCGTCGATGGCGGCGCCGCGCCGCGCGAAGCATCTTCCCCCCGCGCCGGGCGAGGGGACCTACGACGAATGGATGAAGCAGGCGCGCCTGCTCGGCCGCGTCTTGCTCTACTACGATGAAAATCCGGATTTGCCGCCGGAACTTCGCAGCTCCCTCCATGCCGCGCGCGCCGATTTGCGCGACACCTTCCGGGCGCATCCCCTGCAGGACGACCTCGAACGGGTTTGCCGGCGCATTCGGGAAGGGGCGCTGAAAGAGATCAAGGACTGGTTCGGCCGGGAATACCGCCGCGACATCCGGGAATTGGCGAACGAATACGAGCAAGCGGCGACGGCGGGCATGGATCCAAACCTGCGGTTGCTGGCCCTGCAGTCGGCGGTGGAAAAGGCCGCAGCCATGATGAGCCGGAGTTGCATGCCCCGCATGCTGGAGCGCGAGCGCTTGGCGTGCGCGACGGATTGCGCCTGGCTCGCGGTGCAGGCGGCCGTCGAGGGGGCGGGACAGGTTTCGCCCGTCGATCTAGCCGAGATGCTGGTGATCGAGTGGAGCGACTTCTCGGAGCCGTGGCAGCCGGCGCACGCGCTTCGGAACGCGATGGCGCGCATGGAGAAAGCTTCCGCCGCCGCGCCGCCGGCCGCCGATAATGGCGCTCCCCGAAAGTTTCGCCGTGTGCGCATTCGCGTCCGCATGGGGCGCAAGCATCGGCCGCGCCGCCATCGAAACCGCGCGCCTTCGATGGTGGATGTTTTGCTTTCCTTCGGACAGTGGCTGAGCTATTCCGTCCGCGCCTGGATGCTTTATCGTTGAAAGAAAGATGGATGATGAAAAAGAAAGAGCATGTGATTCCCAGCGCCCCCGTCCCGGTGCCCTATGGCGCGCACGTGGTGGATCAGGGGGTGCATTTCAGCATTTTCAGCCGCCATGCGACGCGCGCGTGGCTGCTGCTGTTCGATCACGCCGATGACGAGGCTCCGAAAGAGGAGTTCGAGCTGCGGCCCGAGCGAAACCGCCTCGGCGACCTGTGGCATTTGCACGTGCCGACCGCGCGCGTCGGCCAGTATTACGTGTATCGCATGGACGGCCCGCGCGATGGCGCCGCCGGACACGCCTTCGATCCGGACCAATGGCTGTTGGATCCCTATGCCCTCGCCGTGACCGGCCAGAAGAAGTGGGGCGACCGGGAGGGCATCGTCCCCGGCAAGCTCATCAAGAACGGGCGGCTTTTTCCCAAGGGCATCATTCTAAAGGACGATTTCGACTGGGAGGGCGACCGCACGCTGCGGGTGCCGCTGAACCAGACGGTCATCTACGAGGCCAGCGTGCGCGGCTATACCGCGCATTCCAACGCCGGCACGCAAAATCCAGGCACCTACCGGGGGTTGATCGAGAAAATCCCGCACCTTCGAGAGTTGGGCGTCACGACGCTCGAGCTGTTGCCGGCGCAGGAATTCAACGAGATGGAGATGCTCTGGGAGAACGGCGCGCGCAAGAATCTCCGGAATTTCTGGGGCTACAGCACGCTGGCGTTCTTCGCGCCGAACGGGCGCTTTGCCTGCGCCAACCAAGCCGGCGAGCAGGTGCGCGAGTTCAAGGAGATGGTGCTGGAGATGCACAAGGCCGGCATCGAGGTCATTCTCGACGTCGTGTTCAACCACACGGCCGAAGGCGGCATGGGCGGGCAGACTTTCTCGTTCCGCGGCATCGACAACTCCATCTATTACATGATGGAAGAAGACGGCAAGCGCTACAAGAACTTCACCGGCTGCGGCAACACGGTGAATGGCAACCATCCCGTGGTGCGCGATTTCATCCTGCATTGCCTGCGCTACTGGGTGCTGGATTTGCGCGTGGACGGCTTCCGCTTCGACCTTGCCACCATCCTCGCCCGCGGGCGTGACGGCGAGCTGCTTGCCAATCCGCCCGTCATTGAGCAAATCGCCGATGATCCCGTGCTGCGCGGGGTAAAGATCATCGCGGAAGCGTGGGATGCCGCCGGGGCGTATCAGGTTGGCTCGTTCCCCAACAAGCGCTGGAGCGAATGGAACGGCAAGTACCGCGACGACATGCGCGACTACTGGCGCGGTGGCGCTTCGCTGAGTACGTTTGCCACCCGGCTTTGCGGCAGCCCCGACCTCTATGACCGCCCCCGCCAAACCCCGCTCAAGAGCGTCAACTACATCGCCTGCCATGATGGTTTCACGCTGGCCGACATTGTCGCCTACAACGAAAAACACAACCTGGCCAACTGTGAGGACAATCGCGACGGCGAAAACCACAACCGCAGCGACAACTGCGGCAAGGAAGGCCCCACGGATGATCCCGCCATTCTGGCGCGGCGCCACCGTCGGCAGAAAAACCTGATCGCCACGCTGTTCCTCTCGCAGGGGGTGCCCATGCTGCTCGGCGGCGACGAGTTCAGCCGCACGCAACAAGGCAACAACAACGCCTACTGTCAGGACAACGAAATTTCTTGGGTGGATTGGAGCCTGCTCAACACGAACCGCGCACTCTACGATTTCACGCGGCGCATGATTGCGTTCCGGCAGGCGCATCCCGCACTGCGGCGCACGTCCTTCTTCAAGGGCAAGAATATCGCTGGCGACTTCCCCGACATCCGCTGGTACGGCCCCGATGGTGCACCGCAGCCCGATTGGGAAAAAGGCGTGGCGCTGGCCTGCCGGATTGACGGTCGCCGTCAACACACCGGCGCGGACGAGGAAGACGATCACCTGTTTCTGGTGTTCAACGCCGGGCCGGAGCCGCAGGAGTTTGAGTTGCCGCCCAACGATAACGGTGCCCCGTGGAAACTGGCGCTGAGCACGCAGGAAGCCGAGCCGGTTGTCCGCGCCAAGGGCCGGCCAGTGGTGACCGTGGCCGGCGAAAGCCTTGCGGTGTTCACCGCGCGCTGACGAACCGCACGCGGGCTTTGGGGTGGCGGGGTGCGGGCGGAAGGGATACACTGCCGCGCATGAATCGGGTTGGACAGATTGGTCGGTGGCTGGCCGGCGTGTTGCTGGCCGGTACCGTTCTCGCTGGCGCACAAGTGCCGACGGACTCTCCCCAAACCGCTGCGCCGGGGCCACGACTCACCTTGAGTTCGCCACAACTGCGCTCCACGGCGGATCGAATCAACATGCCGTGGCTGATGCCCGACAAACTGCCGGACTTCCGCTTGAAAATCGAACGGCCCGCGTGGGATGCGTTATCGGTCACCGGGCTGGAAAGTCGGGTCCGTGGAATTGAATTTCAACTGCCGATTCCGGGGTTTTGGATCGGCTATGAACTGCCGCAGGCCGATGAGGAACCCCGCGCCACGTTTTCGATTCAGCGCGGGTTTTGACGTTCACCACGTCTCGCGGTGCACGCGCGCCACGCTGTAGCGCGTACGCGGCGGGGGTTGCACGGCGGGATAACCCGCCGCCACCGCGCTGATGGGGAGGATATCGGGCGGCAATTGGAACAGCTCGCGCACATGGGCAATGCGGTCTTCGCGCGGGTGCACGCCAAGCCACACGCCGCCCAGCCCCAGCATGGGAAGCGCCAGCAACAGGTTTTCGATAAGGGCCGCGCAATCTTGTAGCGCGTAGGAGAGCAGGCCGCCGTTGGCCCGCGCCACATCGGCGCAAATCACAAAACCGAGCGGCGCACCCGCGAGCATTTTGCCGTAGGGCAGGCCAGTGGCCAGTGCGGCGAGCTTGGCGGGGTCTTGCACCACGATGATTTCCCACGGGTCCTTGCCGTTGGCCGATGGCGCGGCCATCGCCGCCCGCAGCACATCTTCGATCAACTCCGGCGGGACGGGTTTGGCCGCAAACTTACGCACGCTGCGGCGGGCGAACAATGGGGCAAGGGCGGGGTTCATTCGCGTCAGACGGTTTCGCGGCCGAGCAGTTTGTCCTGGGTTTCCGTTTGCAGGCGCTTGAGCTTGGTGCGGATGGCGAGTCGCTTGACGTGGCTGAAGTGGTCAATGAACAAATCGCCGGCCAGATGCTCCATCTCGTGCTGCGCGGCGCGGGCCATGAAGCCCTGCAGGGTGGTCCGTTGCGGCTGGCCGTCGAGGCCAAGGTGCTTCACCACGATGCGCCACGGACGCTCCACTGCGCCGCGGATATCCGGAAAGCTCAGGCAGCCTTCCTCCATGGTGCAGGTTTCGTTGGACTTCTCGACAATCTCCGGATTCACCAGAACCAGCGAGAGCGGCACATCGGGATTCAGCCGCGGGCCATTTTCTTCTTCGCGGTCGTACTCCTCGGGAATCTCGATGATGCACACCGCTTCCGTGCGCCCAACCTGTTGTGCGGCCAAACCAACGCCCTGCGCCGCGCGCATGGTGGCATACATATCCGCAACCAGCTCCCGGATTTCCGGGGTGATGGCAGCCACGGGGCGGGCCGGTTCGCGGAGAACCGGATCGCCATAGGTATGAATGTTCAAGATGCGACTCATGCCGTGGGCAAGATACTGCACAACAGGGCGAAAACAAACGGAAAAACTTGCTCGAAGACGGGGCGGGGCTAGAATGCTTCCGCATGAAACAAATCGGCAAACGGCGGATTTCCTTCGCGTGGGTGGCGGCGGCCTGGGTGGCCGTCATGGCCATCATTGCGGCGACGGGGCTGTTTGTGCTGCAGCGCTGGCATAGCCAGGCGGCGCATCAGGCCGCGACGCAGGCGGTGGTGGAGCGCGGCCAATGGCTGGCCATGAGCCTCGCCTTGCGCGCGGCCGGCATTGCCGGCAGCAGCGATGCCGAAGCCTGGCGCGAGTTTTCCGGTTTGGTGCATTCCTTGCGCGAGGTCGAAGGCGAACTTGAATATGTCGCCGTCCGCCGCGGCGATGTGACGCTCTTCCAGGAGCACGCCGCGGAAGTCAGCCCGCCCGCGGCCGCGGACGACTTCAATTTTGCCGGCCCGGTCGCCATTGGCCGGCAGCTATTGGCCGTGGGCGAGGAACGCATACCCGTGGTGACGTTTGCCGTGGCCGTGACGAACATGGCGCAGGAGACCGTGGCGCTGGAACTCGGCATGCGGCGTGGTGCGGTCGCCCGCGAGGAGTGGCCCACCACGCGCGCCATTGAGTCGCTCTACCGGCTAAGCCTGCTGATGATCGGCGGCTGTTTCGCGGTTTGTCTGGCGCTGGTGGCGTGGATGGTGCGCCGCGAAGAGCGCCGCGAAGTAGCCCGCCGCCGTGAAGAGCATCTGGCCTTTTCCGGCGTGGTGGCCAACGGCATCGTGCACGATTTCCGCAATCCGATGTCCAGCCTCCGGCTGGATGCCCAAATGCTGGAAAAAGAAACCACCCGCGGCGCGGAAGCGCGCCTGCCGCGCGTGGCCGAACTGGCCGGGCGGATGCGGCACACGCTCGACCGCATGGAAAAAGTATTCCAAGAATTTCTGATATTGGCGCGACCGGGCGAATCCGCGCCGGAGAGCATCGAGTTGGGCGCATGCGCCAAAGAGTGCGTGGAGATGCTCGCGCCGCGCTTTGAAGCCGCCGGCATCACGCCGGATGTGTCCGGAATCGCGCCGGACTTGCAGATTCGCGCGTCCGCCGCCGCGGTCAAACGCGCCCTGCTCAATATTTTGCTCAACGCCACGCAGCATGCTGGCAGCGGCGGGCGCGTGACGGTGACCGCCGGCCGTCACGGCGCGAAAGTACGCTTGGAAGTCGGCGATACCGGCCCCGGCATTCCCAAGGCGGAGCGCCAGCGCGTGTTCGAGATGTTTTATACCACGCGCCCGCAAGGCACGGGCCTCGGCCTGTTTCTGGCCCGCACCGCCATCGAAAAATATGGCGGCACACTGGCCGTGGTGGATGCGCCCGAAGCCGGCGCGCGGCTGCGCGTGGAGTTTCCCGCGGCATAACGAGGAGATAGCATGGACAAGGCGCGGATTTTGATTGTGGAAGACGATGCCGACAACGGGCGCTCGCTGGTGGATGCCATCGAGGACATCGGCTATGCCTCCGAGCTGACCCCGACCGCGCAGGAAGGCATTGCCGCGTTTCAGGCGCGCGGCGCGGATGTGGTGCTGGCCGATCTGGTCCTGCCCGACCGCGATGGAATCGCCGTGCTGCAAGCCATCCGCGACCGCGATGCCGGACGCACGCCGGTGATTCTCATGACCGCCTACGCCTCGGTGGAGACCAGCGTGCGTGCCATGAAGGAAGGCGCCTACGATTACCTGCAAAAGCCACTGGATATTGACGAGCTGCAAACCAAGTTGGCCCGCGCGCTGGAAGCCGCACGCTTGCGCCGGCAGGTGGCCGAACTGAGCCAGGAAATCCGCGGCCGCTGGTCGGCGCAGTCGTGGGTGGCGGAATCGCCCGCCATGCGTGAGGTGGTGCGCCAAACACTGGCGTTGGCGCAGACCACCGCCACGGTGCTGATCCGCGGCGACAGCGGCACCGGCAAGGAGCTGGTGGCCCGCGCGCTGCACGCCGATGGCCCCCGCGCCGCCGCGCCATTTGTGGCGGTGAACTGCGGCGCGTTCACGGAAAGCCTGTTGGAAAGTGAGCTGTTCGGGCATGAAAAAGGCGCGTTCACCGGCGCGGTGGCCCGCCATGCCGGCGCGTTCGAGCGCGCGCACGGTGGCACCTTGTTTTTGGATGAAGTGGGCGATGCGCCCCCGCCGGTGCAGGTGAAACTCCTGCGCGTACTGGAGGACAAGGAAATCGTACGGGTGGGGGGCAGCCAAAGCTTCAAGGTGGATGTACGGCTGGTGTCGGCCACCAACCGCGACCTTGCCGCACGCGTGGCCACAGGCGAGTTCCGTCAGGATTTGCTCTACCGCCTGCAAGTGGTGGGCATTGCGCTGCCGCCGCTGCGCGATCGTCCGGAGGACATTCGTCCGCTAGCCGAACGCTTCATCGCGCAGGCGCAGGCCGATCACGGCAAGCGCATCCGCGAGGTCGAGCCCGCTTGGTACGGCCGGTTGCTGGCCTATTCCTGGCCGGGCAATATTCGCGAGCTGCGCAACGCCGTTGAAGCAGCGGTGGTCACCGCCCCCGGCGATGTGCTGGAAGCCGCGCGCCTGCGGCTGGCGGGCGAGCTCGCTGCGCCGCCGCCGGCAGCCGGCGACTGGCGCGTACCGCCCGGCCTCACGCTGGAAGAAATCGAAAAACGCGTGCTGGAAGAATCGCTCCGGCAAAACAATGGCAACCGCAGTTTGACGGCGGAGCAACTCGGCCTGTCGCGGCGCACCATCCAGCGCAAGATTCAGGATTACAACCTGCCGTTTTGAGCCGTCGCGCGCCCGCGGGATGGCCGCTGGATATTCGCGTTCAGGCGGCGGTCAGCGCGCGGAGAATCTGCTCGTTGGCGGGCACGGGGATGCCCAGCGGCGCCGCCAGCCGGCACACGGTGCCGGCGAACAAGTCCACTTCCGTCGGGCGGCCGGCTTCCACATCTTGCAGCATGGATGTTTTGCTATCCGGCGCAGCCGCACGGATGACATCCTCGGCCCACGCGGGGATTTCCTGCACGCCGGCAATGCCCAGCGCGTGGCCCACGGCGGCGGCTTCATCCATCAGTTGCCGGGCCAGCGCCATGGCGGCGGGGTCCTGTTGCAGACGCGCGGATGGCTCGCGATAAAATGCCTGCGCCTGATTGATGCCGATGTTCAGGATAAACTTTTTCCATTGGGCGGCGCGCATGTCGGCGGGGATGTCGTAGCGGATGCCGGCGCGGTCCAGCAGTTCGGCCACGGCCATGACGCGCGGGGAGGGGGGGGCGTTGGTGACCTCGCCGAAAACGATTTTGGCCTTGCCGTTTTGCCGCACGGCGTGACCGGTGCGCATGGAGCTGTCGCAATAGACAAAGCCATGCAGTACACGCGCCCAGCCAAAGACCGCGGCCAGATCATCCGGCGCGGAAATTCCGTTCAGCAGCGGCAGAATTTGGGTGCGTGGTCCCGTCACCGCTTGGATGGCCGGCAGCGCGTCGGTCAAGTTGGTGGCCTTCACTCCCACAAGCACCAGGTCCGCCGGCGGGCCGGGATTGTCGGGTGTGACGTAGGTAAAGGCCAGCCGTTGACCGTTGAGGCTGGGCGGATCGGCGGTATAGCGCGCGATGCGGGCGGCATCGGCCACCACGCGCAACGCGCCGGGTAGCCGGGCGGCCAGCGGCGCGGCAAACAGAATGCCAACCGCACCAAGACCCACGAGGGCTACGGAGTTCCGGGGAGCAGCAGTTGGCGGTTGTTGGACCATCACTGGAAACTAACCGAGAACCGCGTCGCACGCAACCCGCCGGGCACGCGAAAAAACTTCAAAAAAGTGGCTTCCCCGGATCTTTTGTAGGGCGGGAATGGTTGAAGAATGAAACCTTCCCGCCGGGAACGGCTGGAAGGTCTGCGACCGTTCCAGCCCTTCTATGGGGGCCGTCAAGTCATGGCGATGGATTTATTGTCTTACT
>Ga0116161_1004041_pt1 | contig 12628 bp, 10 predicted proteins | sample AD_JPNAS3_MetaG_FD_89877 | JGI IMG/M metagenome (GOLD analysis project Ga0116161, IMG submission 89877) | Active sludge microbial communities of municipal wastewater-treating anaerobic digesters from Japan - AD_JPNAS3_MetaG | ecosystem: Engineered > Bioreactor > Anaerobic > Digestate | place... | reverse complement strand
ACCGACATGTAGCCCTTCTCGGCCACACCAATCAGCGCGGTGGGTTTGGCAATGCCAGGCATCACGCCCTCCAGCACCAGCAGGCCTTCGTCCAGCACAAAGTCCAGTTGCACGCCACGGCTCTTGAGCAGGGCGGACACCTTGGCGGCGCCACGCAGGCCACCGACTTCCTCGTCCGCGCCGAAGGCCAGGTAGATGGTGCGGGGGGGCTTGTAGCCGCTGGCCACCAGCATCTCCACCGCTTCGAGTTGCGACAGCAGGTTGCCCTTGTCGTCCCACGAGCCGCGGCCCCAGACAAAGCCGTCTTTCACTTCACCGGCAAAAGGGGCCACCGCCCAGTCGCCCTCGGTGCCGGGCGCGACGGGCACCACGTCCTGGTGGGCCATCAGCAGAATGGGTTTGGCTTGGGGGTCAGCGCCCTCCCAGGTGTAGAGCAGGCTCAAATCACCCACCACCTCGCGCTTGAGTGCCGCGTGGGTCTTGGGGAACCGGGTTTGCAGTAGGGCGTGAAAAGCCTTGAACTGGTCGGCGTTGAGGTTGGCGTCGTCACGCGACGAAATGGTCTTGAGGCGCACTGCCTCGGCCAGGCGGGCCGCTACGGCGGCTTCGTCCACCGCTACCGGCGCCAGCGGTTCCACCTGCATCTGGCGCGAGCCTTTGCGCGCGGTGTTGATGCCGACCGCTGCGGCCAGCACCACTACCAGGGCCAGCAGGGCTATGAGTATTTTCTTGATCACCAGATGTCTCCTCGTGTTGTGGCGAGCATCTTACGATACGTGCGGAGGGTGCATTCTGCGGTGGATTTGAAGGCAAATTGGCCTCTAGCCCCCGCGGAATATGCGCGAGTAGCTCCTAAATCAGGAGCGTCTATGCGTCCTGCCCAAAATGCGTCAGCAGGGCCTCGCCCCATGCGCAGGGTCCGGTGAGTGTCAGCGTGACCGTGGTCCAGTCGCCTTCGGTCTGGGTGTGCTGGTCGGCATCCCACACGCCCCCGTCGTCCAGCGGACCGCGGGGTCCGGGGCTGTTGGCTTCTGCCCAGGCCAGCACCGTCTGGGTTTCGGCCAGTACCTGCGCCAGCATCGCCGGGCGCACGCTGGCCATGGCGTCCCAGCTGCCGGTGCCTTCGCCGTCGTCGCTGGATTCAAAACTCAGGTAGTCCAGGTGCATGCGCTGGATTATCTGCAGATCCCAGTCTGGCCCGCTGCGCTGAAAGTCCCCAAGACCATTCAACCTATGCCGAAACGGTGAAAATTGAACGCACCCAATTTGGAGGAGTTATCCCATGCAAGAAGACGTCGTATGAGTCATGTGAATCGAAGTACGCCCAGCCGTGGCGCACAGGCATTGGGCTACGGAGGATTGATACCGTTTGTGGGGCTGGCGCTGGCGGTATGGTCCATGCCTGCGCATCAGGCTGTTGCGGCGTCCGCGCTGCTGGCCTACTGCGCCACCATCGTGAGTTTTCTGGGTGCCATCCACTGGGGCTTGACCATGCGTGATGCCACTGGCCAAAGCACCCGTATGCTGGTGTGGGGTGTGTTTCCGAGCTTGCTCGCATGGGTTGCGCTACTGCTACCCGTTGCCACCGGGATGGTGCTTTTGGCGGTAATTTTGTGGGCCTGTTTTGCGGTTGACCGCAGGACCTACCCCCGCCAGCTTGAGCTGTATCGCCACCGCAGTGCGCCTGACCGGAGCAGCCTGGTGAACGACCTGCAACTGAACACCGACCTGTCACAGCGCTGCGTGGTGGATTCCAACACGCTGCCCTGGAGCGAATCACCATCACCGCTGGTGCAACGCAGGCTGCTGGAGCGCAACGGGGGAGAAGTGGCGCGCGCAACCTCGGTGGTGCGTTACGCCGCGGGTGCCCGGTTTGATGCACATACGCATGCGCTCGGCGAAGAAATACTGGTACTGGAAGGTACCTTGAGTGATGCGCTGGGCGACTACGGCCCTGGCACGTACCTCAAAAACCCACCCGGCTCCGCGCACGCACCTTTCTCTGAGCGTGGCTGCACCTTGTTTGTCAAACTGCGACATTTGGACCCACAAGACCCAGAGCGCGTGGTGGTTTCTACACGCCAAGCCCCATGGCGCCAGGGCCTCGTGCCAGGCCTGACCGTGTTGCCTCTGTGGGAGTTTGGCACCACACATACCGCCATGGTGCGCTGGGCGCCAGGCACTTACTTCAACCCGCACCGGCATTACGGTGGGGAGGAGATTTTTGTGGTGGAGGGCGTTTTTTCAGATGAACATGGCAACTACCCGCAAGGTAGCTGGATACGCAGTCCCCACCTCAGCCAGCACCAGCCCTTCAGCCGCGAGGGTTGCCTGATTCTGGTCAAAACAGGGCATTTGCTGCAGTAGCGCGGCAGGTCAGCCGTGTGAGTGCCCATGCAAAGGGGCTACAAGCCAAATTGGCCTGTAGCCCCCGTATTCATTGCGCAAGCAGCTACTGAAACAGTAGCGTCTGCGCCCGGCTGTCGGCTTACGCCGCTTTGACCTTCAGACGCCAGGCGTGCAGCAGCGGCTCGGTGTAGCCGCTGGGTTGCTCCAGGCCCTTGAACACCAAATCGCAGGCAGCCTGGTAGGCGGCGCCCTTTTCGTTGCCGGCCATGGGGGTGTAGGCCTTGTCGCCAGCGTTTTGCTTGTCCACCTTGGCGGCCATGCGCTTGAAGGTCTCTTCGACCTGGGCCTTGGTCACCACACCGTGGTGCAGCCAGTTGGCCATGTGCTGGCTGGAGATGCGCAGCGTGGCGCGGTCTTCCATCAGGCCGATGTCGTTGATGTCGGGCACCTTGGAGCAGCCCACGCCCTGGTCGACCCAGCGCACCACGTAGCCCAGGATGCCCTGGGCGTTGTTGTCGAGCTCGGCCTGCTTTTCGGCGTCGGTCCAGTTGGGTGTGGCCGTCACGGGCACGGTCAGCAGACCGTTGAGCAGTTCGTTGCGCACCTTGGCGTACTTGGTCTTTTCCAGGTCCTTCTGGATGTCGGACACCAGCACCTGGTGGTAGTGCAGGGCGTGCAGGGTGGCGCCGGTGGGGCTGGGCACCCAGGCGGTGTTGGCACCGGCCTTGGGGTGGCCAATCTTCTGCTTCATCATCTCGGCCATCAGGTCGGGCATGGCCCACATGCCCTTGCCAATCTGTGCCTTGCCGCGCAGGCCGCAGTCCAGGCCGACCAGCACGTTGTGGCGCTCGTAGGACTGGATCCAGGCGCTGGACTTCATGTCACCCTTGCGCAGCATGGGGCCAGCCAGCATGGAGGTGTGCATCTCGTCACCGGTGCGGTCCAGGAAGCCGGTGTTGATGAAGGCCACGCGGCTTTGTGCGGCGGCGATACAGGCCTTCAGGTTGACAGAGGTACGGCGCTCTTCGTCCATGATGCCGAGCTTGACGGTGCTGTCTTTCAAGCCCAGCATTTTTTCGACGCGGCTGAACAGCTCGGCGGCAAAGGCCACTTCGGCAGGGCCGTGCATCTTGGGCTTGACGATATAGACCGAGCCCTTGCGCGAGTTGCGGATGGCGTCCTTCTTGGTGCGGGCCAGGTCGTGCATGGCGATGGTGGTGGTGACCACGGCGTCCAGGATGCCTTCGGGGATTTCTTTAGTCGTGCCGTCGGCCGCGGTGTACAGGATGGCCGGGTTGGTCATCAGGTGGCCCACGTTGCGCACAAACATGAGGCTGCGACCATGCAGCTTGACTTCCTTCTTGCCGTCAGCGCTCTTGTAGATGCGATCGCCGTTCAGGCCACGGGTCAGCGTCTTGCCACCCTTCTCAAAGCTCTCGACCAGCGTGCCTTGCAGAATGCCCAGCCAGTTGCTGTAGCCCAGCACCTTGTCTTCGGCGTCCACTGCGGCCACGGAATCCTCCAGGTCCAGGATTGTGGACAGGGCTGCTTCCAGCACCAGGTCGGCCACGCCGGCCGCATCGCTCTTGCCGATGGGCGTGGCGCGGTTGATGATGATGTCCAGGTGCAGGCCGTTGTGCTGCAGCAGCACGCTGCTGGGGGCCGATGCGGTGCCCTGAAAGCCGACGAACTGGTCTTTGTCAGCCAGCTTGGAGGTGGTGCCGTCTTTCAGTGTCACCACCAGGTCGCCGCCCTTGACGGCGTAACCGGTCGAGCCGACGTGCGAACCCTTCTTCAGGGGGGCGGTGCGGTCCAGCACATTGCGTGCGTATTCGATGACCTTCTTGCCGCGCTTGGGGTTGTAACCCTTGGGGCCGACCTTTTCGCAGCCTTTGTCTTCGCTGATCACATCGGTACCGTACAGCGCGTCGTACAGCGAGCCCCAGCGCGCGTTGGCAGCGTTCAGCGCGTAGCGGGCGTTCAGGATCGGCACCACCAGCTGGGGACCGGCCTGCTTGGCCAGTTCGGCGTCCACATTGGCCGTGGTCACCTTGACCTTGCCGGGGTTGGGCACGAGGTAGCCGATTTTTTCCAGGAAGGCCTGGTAGGCGGGCATGTCTGCGATGGGGCCGGGGTTGGCCTTGTGCCAGGTGTCGATCTCGGTCTGCAGGCGGTCACGCTCGGCCAGCAGGGCGATGTTCTTGGGGGCCAGGTCAGCCACGAGGGCGTCAAAGCCGCTCCAGAACGCTGCGGGCGAAACGCCGGTGCCGGGCAGCACTTTCTCTTCAATGAACGTGTGCAGCGTGGTGGCCACTTGCAGGCGGTGAACTGGGGTGCGGGGTGTCGATGCAGACATGGGGAACCTTTCCAAAAAACAAAAAAATCAGAGGCGCACATCCATGCGCCGGGGCTTTTCGCCCATGGCGATACTGTATTCCAACCCTGGCGTGGCGACTATATGGAAGAATATCAATCTATTTGTGACAAAAAAGCGGGTATTGGTATGGCCGAACAAGCGTCGAGCGACACAGCACAAGCAAAACCCCTGCCGCTGGCGGGAGTGCGTGTCGTCGAGTTCACCCACATGGTCATGGGCCCCACCTGCGGCATGGTGCTGGGGGACCTGGGGGCTGAAGTCATCAAGGTCGAACCGTTGGCGGGCGATAGCACGCGCAAGCTGTTGGGCAGTGGCGCGGGGTTTTACCCGCTGTTCAACCGCAACAAGAAAAGCATTGCGGTGGACATGAAGAGCGCGCAGGGCCGCGAGGTGGTCTTGAAGCTGATTGCCACGGCCGACATCGTCAGCGAGAACTTCAAGACCGAGACCATGCAAAAGCTCGGGCTGGACTATGCCACGCTCAGCAAGTTCGACGAACGCCTGATCTACGTGAGCCACAAGGGCTTTTTGCCTGGCCCGTATGACCACCGCACCGCGCTGGACGAAGTGGTGCAGATGATGGGCGGCCTGGCCTACATGACCGGGCGCCCCGGCGACCCGCTGCGTGCGGGCTCCAGCGTGAACGACATCATGGGTGGCATGTTTGGCGCCATCGGCGCGCTGGCCGCGCTGATGCAGCGCCAGCAGACCGGCCAAGGCCAGGAAGTGCAGAGCGCGCTGTTCGAGAACAACATCTTTCTGGTGGCGCAGCACATGATGCAGTTCGCCATCACCGGTAAACCGGCCGCGCCCATGCCGCAGAAGATTTCGCCCTGGGGCGTGTACGACGTGTTCACCGTGCAGGACGGCGGTCAGATCTTCCTGGCCGTGGTGGGCGATACGCAGTGGGGCGTGTTCTGCCGAGCGTTCGGGTTCGAGGACCTGCTGGCAGACACCCGGCTGACCACCAACAACGACCGTGTGCTGGCACGTGCCTGGTTCATCCCCCTGCTGCGCGAGCGGCTGGCCCATCGCAGTGCGGCCGACCTGGCCGCAGTGTTCGAGGCCAATGGACTGCCGTTTGCCCCGATCACCGATCCCCAGTACCTGTTTGACGACCCGCACCTGCAGCAGACCGGTGGCCTGGCCCCCATGGAGTTGCCCGATGGCAGACAGACGCAGGTGCCGCTGCTGCCCCTCACGCTTGGTGGCGAGCGGCTGGGGCTGCGGCTGGACCCACCCAAGCTCGGCGAGCACACAGATGCGTTGCTGCAGGGCTTGGGCTACACCGCAGCGCAGGTGACTGCGCTGCATGCGCAAGGTGTGGTGCTATGAAACCTATAGCTGCTTGCGCCTATTCCATCCGAGCTAGAAGGCTGGGTGGTAGGGCGCTCTGCGTAGGTAAAGGAGGAGCCCGCGCAGCGGGCGGGGGACACGGAGCAGAGCGCTCTGCCATTCAGCCGTCAAGGGGCTAACCATGGACAAGCTCAAACAACTGGAATCCTTTGTATCCATTGCCACGCGCGGCAGCCTGACCGCCGCCGCCAACGCCGAGGGCGTGGCCCCGGCCATCATGGGGCGCCGCCTTGATGGGCTGGAGGAACGCCTGGGCGTGAAGCTGCTGATCCGCACCACCCGGCGCATCACGCTCACGCACGAAGGCAGCGCGTTCCTCGAAGACTGCCAGCGCATCATTGCCGATGTCGCCAATGCCGAGGCCAGCGTGAGTGCCGGTGGCGTCAAGGCCAGCGGCCACCTGCGCATTACCGCGCCGGGTGGCTTTGGCCGCCGCCACGTGGCGCCGCTGGTGCCCAGGTTCCGCGAACTGCACCCTGACGTGACAGTGTCGCTCAACCTGTCCGACCGCATCGTGGACATTGCTGGCGAAGGCTACGACTGCGCGGTCCGCGTGGGCGACATGCCTGACTCGTCGCTGGTGAGCGTGCGCCTGGCCGACAACCGCCGCCTGTGCGTGGCCACACCGGCCTACCTGGCACGCCATGGCACGCCGCAGACACCAGCAGAACTCGCCCGCTTCCATTGCCTCACGCTGTCCAGCGACGCCTCGCAGACGCGGGGCTGGGCATTCCGGGGGGTGAACGCCGAAGGGACTGAGGTCACGCATTTCAAGCCCGGGGGGCCTATGGATTGCTCGGACGGGCAGGTGCTGCACGACTGGTGTCTGGCCGGCTACGGCATCGCCTGGCGCAGCACCTGGGAGGTCGAGTCCGAGATCACCGCCGGACAACTGGTGGCGGTGCTGGAAGACTTTGCGGCGCCACCCAACGGCATCTACGCCGTATTCCCCCAGCGCAAACACATGTCCCTGCGCGTGCGCCTGTGGATCGACTTTCTCAAGGAACACTATGGCTCCGCCGGGTTCTGGCGGTCCGTGGCTGTCTGCTAAACGGGGCCGCTGTCTGGCAGTCCACGCCGGATGGTCTGAACCGACATCCGTCCAGGGTTGAAGCATTCCCGAAGCGCTGGCAGACTATTGTGAGGGTCGCAGCTTGCACACATGAAGACATCAATGGCGGCATACCGGTGCTCTGGCCAAGTGTGAATTGTGATGTGAGATTCTGCCAACAGCAGTACACCTGTAATGCCACCGCCGGGTGTGAAGACATGGAAGTAACCGTGTAGCACAGTGGCATGCGCGGCCAGGGCTGCTTGGGTGAGGCCTGTTTCAATGCGCTGAAGATCGTCCATACCGTCGGACTCCCACAGCTCAACCAGCAGGTGGGTACCCGCGAAGCGCTGGCCATCGACTTCGCAGAAATAGTCTTTGGGGCTTGCGTCGGTGGGAAGCATCGTGCGGGTTGCCAAGGGGGTTACGAAATATAGTCCAGCACCAGCAGGGCGAGGATGCTCAATCCAATCCAGGTTTCCAATGTGCCGCGCCAGGATTCCTGGGTTCTCTGCAGTTGTGCCTCCAGCCCGTCCAGCACAATTTCCAGCCGGTGTTCAAGCAGATCCAACCCGTCACTGGTTTGGGCTTGCGTGAGCAACTCGGTACGCAGGCGGGTACTGATGGTGACCTCTCCAGTGCGTGCAGGAAGCTCGCAGTAGGGTCGGATATCCACCAGGTTGAGGGCTAGTTGCGTGGCTTCGTTCAGGTACTTGCGCAGTGATGGAATCTGTAGCCGGGATTCGTTGTGCTGCATCAATTGCAGCATCTGTTCTCCCAGTGTCCTGGCTTGCTCTTCGGCATTTGCGATGGCACGTGCGAGCAGCGCATAGTCAAGGATGGCGTCCAGTGCCGCCTGCACGTGGCCGTCTGGTGCTTGTACGAACGCGCGGCCAGACTTCCACACCACCCGAATGCTGCGGAAACATATCTCCAGCTTCTGGCCTGCAGAGGCGCTGTCCACCCAGGCGTGCATTTCTGCGTCCAGTTCCGCGCGGGTATCCAACAGCAACTGCTGCACAAGAATGACATGCTCTTTGTCAGGCCAAGTTTGTTCTGGCTGAACTTCTGTAGCTTGCTGCAGTGTGGCTTCATACCCGAACAGGTTGCGACGATTCCCCGGGGTGTTTGCGACGGGACGCTGGATTTCGTAGGTGTATTGCAACATGCTTATGGTGCCGTGGGGCGACTGGGGAATACAGCGATGGGTTCACTGACAAATTCGATATCCGCGGGCTTGACAAATGAAAGGTCATCGCCCAGCGTGGGGCCTGGCATCGAGAGCATCCGGCGTGTGGCTGCGCACAGTTCAAACCGTGAAAGCATAAAGTTGCCGTCTACATGTTGCATCCATTCCGTGCCCAGCTTGCGCTGGATTTGCGCGTCGATGGACGCTGCGGAATACTCATAAGGGCGAACGTGGTCTGATGCCACGACAAACCCCCAGGGGGATACGAAGGATGGGATGTGCGATTGGTAACTATGCACTTCCGAAAAATTCGTTCGCAAAGTACGCACCAGTGCCGCATGCTGGACATGGTCAACGTGCGAAAACTCCATGCCTTGAACGACAACGATGCCCCCAGGACGCAATCGATTGCGCAAGTGGGCATAGAACTCCCGTGTGTAGATACGCTGCGCCGGCCCGTTCTCCAGCATGTCCACGACATCAATGATCACTACATCGTAAAAACGGTCGTCCTCTTCGACGAAAGCCCTCCCATCGACGTACACCAGTTGTGCACGCGGGTCATCCATTGCACCTTGGTGCCAGTCACGCAAGTGCTCCCTGCAGAGATCAACACAGGTCTCGTCGATATCCACCATAACGGCACGTTTCACCGTCCGGTGCGCCAGGACCTCGCGCAATGTAGCGCCCTCTCCGCCCCCAATAATCAGTACCTCTTGGGGGTTGGGATGGATGCACATGGCGGGTTGCACCAGCAGTTCGTGGTACAGCGCTTCGTCGAATTCGCTGCTTTGAAGGACGCCGTCCAGAAACAAGGCCCGCCCGTAGCTCACGGTATCGGCAATCAGAACGTTCTGAAATGCGGTCTGTACCGAGCAGACAACCGCCCTGCACCGGAAACCAAATATGTCGTACCGATCCGAGGTGTCTTCGCAGTAGGTCACCGGACCCGGAGGCTCGCCCTCAGTGGCGACATAAAACGCTCCGGGTCTGAGCTCGGGCAGCAATGCGTGCGGGCCACGTGCATTCATTTAATTCTGGCTTTTTCAGAATCCACCCATTCCAGCGCGAGCACTTCAAAGTTGTCTTCCGCCCATTCAAACACCATCAGCGACAGGTCGTCGTCGGTTGCGTTCTCAAATTTGTAATAGCTGATGCTGGTTTGCGTGCCACTTGTGTCTACGTATTTGGCATCATCCGATTCGTCGGCGTTGAATTTATAGGGCTGATTTTCAAAGTTCAATTCGCCCTGCGCCAGTTTGTCCATTCTCCAAACCTGCTTGGGATTTGCGCCAATGTCGCGCAGCTTCAAAAGGCGAATGCTGGATACCACTTCGACTTGCCCGTTTTCAATGTGAGCAATGATGGCTGCGGCGGACTGATCACGGCGCTTGCCGTTGAACCGGTACCACAGAGTCCCGTCAGGATCAGTGATGGTGGCTACCGTGTGTATGTCGATTGTTTCCAGTGCCGGCGTGTCGGTGTCTACAACAGGCAGTTCGAGTTGCGTTCCGGGTTTGATGCTTGCAATTTCATTGGGCGTCAAAGCAAGGGCCGAAGCAGAAAAAAATATTGCGCTGAGAACGCTAGCAAAATACCAGTGAGACATGCATTTCTCCGTGAGTTGGCGGTTAAAAAAACTCTGGAACAACTTGATATTGAATATACACGCAGCTGTTTCCAAGAACTGACTCTTGCTTGCAGAGATCAGCGTGTGTGAATGGGTGAGGCGCCTGTACCGCAAGCGCCTTGGCAAGATGCACGTACTACTGAATCCGCGTCAAGCAATCGTTGTTGGATTTTGGTGGTTGAAATTCAACCACGCAATGGACGATTCTCGATGTATTCTCAACCAGATCAAGGTAATGGAATAGCCACTTGCCACGTCAGCACGCTAACGTGGTTGTGTGTGTCAAGGGTAAATACGCTACAAAAAACAGAGCGCATTGCGCATATTCCACGGGGGGAAGGGGCCAAAAAGTCTTGAAGCCCTTGCCGCCCATGCTTCCCGAGGAACCTGCCATGCTCCGTACCCACCGCCGTGCCTGCAACCTGTGCGAAGCCATCTGTGGCCTGACGGTGGAGATCGATGGTGAGCGCATTGTTTCCATCAAGGGCGACGTGAATGACCCGCACAGCAAGGGTTTTGTGTGCCCCAAGGCGCTGGCGCTCAAGGACCTGTACGAAGACCCCTACCGCCTGCGCCAGCCCATGCGTCGCACGGCCCACGGCTGGGTGCCGGTGTCGTGGGAGGATGCACTGGACGAAGCGGGCCGGCGCATCGCCGAAGTCCAGAAGCGCGATGGCAAGGACGCACTGGGCATCTACTGGGGCAACCCGCCTACGCACAACCACGGCCTGGTGCTGACCATGAACCCGGTGTTTGATGCGTTGGGCACGCGCAACCGGTTTTCTGCCGCATCGGCCGACCAGTTGCCGCAGTACCTGGTGAGCCGCCAGATGTTTGGCAACCAGCTGATGTTTCCCGTGCCCGATGTGGACCGCACGCAGTTCTGGCTGATTCTGGGCGGCAACCCGTTGGCGTCCAATGGAAGCGTGGGCTCGGGGCCGGACATGCGCGGGCGCATCGCGGCCATCCGCGCGCGCGGCGGGCAGGTGGTGGTTGTGGACCCGCGCCGCACCGAAACGGCACTGGTCGCCAGCGCACAACATGCCATCCGTCCGGGCGGTGATGTCTGGCTGCTGCTGGCCATGCTGCAGGTGATCCATGCCGAGAAACTCACGCGCACTGAACGCACGCAGGCCTGGACGCACGGCCTGGATACCGTGGCCGCGCTGGTGGCCAGCGTGCCACCCGAGTCGGTGGAAGCCGAGACGGGCCTGAGCGCCGCAGCCATACGCCAACTGGCACGGGACTTTGCAACCGCGCCATCCGCGGTGGCCTATGGCCGCCTGGGCGTGTGCCAGACGCCGCACGGGACGCTGTGCCATTGGCTCATCAATGTGCTCAACACCGTGACCGGCAACCTGGACCGCGAAGGCGGCGCCATGTTCACCACGCCGGCCTTTGACATTCTGGGGCTGGCCCAACTGTTCGCCGGCGGTGGCCGCTTTGCGCGTTGGACCAGCCGCGTGCGCCAGCTGCCCGAGTTCAGCGACGAGCTGCCCAACGCCGTGCTGGCCGAAGAAATGGATACGCCCGGCAAGGGGCAGATCAAGGCCATGCTGCTGGTGGGCGGCAACCCGGTGCTGTCCACGCCGAACGGCACGCGGCTGGACGCCGCCATGGAGAAGCTCGACTTCTGCGTTGCGGTAGATTTTTATATCAACGAATCCACGCGGCATGCGAATCTCATCTTGCCGCCTGTGACGGTGTGGGAGCGCAGCCACTTCGAGGTGGCGGTGAATGCGGTGCAGGTGCGCAATGTGGCGCGCTACTCATCTGCTGCGTTTGCCACGCCCACACAGGGCAAGGAAGATTGGCAGATCCTCACCGAGTTACTGGCCCGGGTGGAGCGTCACCGCAGCTGGCTGGGAGCGCTGACGGGGCCGCTGCGGCTGGCGGCGTCGCGGATGCTCAAGCCTGACCGGCTGCTGGCGCTGGCACTGCGCCTGGGACCGCAGCGCAAGGTGCTGAGCCTGGACACGCTGCGCCGGGTTGATACCACGGTGGATCTGGGCCCACTGCAAAGCTGTTTGCCGCAGGCGCTCTACACCAGCGACAAGAAGGTACAGGCTGCACCGGAATTGTTCGTGCGTGAATTGCGGCGGGTGCTGGCGCAGCGCGCTGACATGTCCGTTGCCGGGGAAAGCCGCCCATCGGGGCTAGTGCTGATTGGCCGGCGCCATGTGCGCAGCAACAACTCCTGGATGCACAATTTCACCCGCCTGGTCAAAGGGCCTGCGGGCTGCACCTTACAGATGCATCCCGACGATGCTGCTTCGCGCGGCGTGTTCCATGGAGACACCGTCCTGCTGCGTTCCCGCACCGGCAGCGTGCAGGCCGAGCTGGCGCTCACGGAAGATTTGCGCCCCGGAGTGGTCAGCCTGCCGCACGGCTGGGGCCATTCCAGACCGGGGACCCAGACCCGCGTGGCCAGTGCCTATGCCGGCGTGAGCGCCAATGACGTGACCGACGAGCTATTGGTCGACCATCTCACCGGCAATGCCGCACTCAATGGGGTGCCGGTGGAGGTGCTGCCACTGACGCAGGCCGCGGCAGCACGCTAGGGGTTTATTTCAGTCCGGTCAGCTTGTCGGCTTCGATACCTGCGTCCAGTGCGTCCAGCAGGGCCTTGCGCATCTTGAGTTTGGTCTGTTTGTGGGCCGTCATGTTCAGGCCCTT
>Ga0116161_1004039_pt1 | contig 12631 bp, 13 predicted proteins | sample AD_JPNAS3_MetaG_FD_89877 | JGI IMG/M metagenome (GOLD analysis project Ga0116161, IMG submission 89877) | Active sludge microbial communities of municipal wastewater-treating anaerobic digesters from Japan - AD_JPNAS3_MetaG | ecosystem: Engineered > Bioreactor > Anaerobic > Digestate | place... | reverse complement strand
GTTGTTGCAGCAGCGTTGCGCATGACAGCTCCACAACCGGGCCGGCCTCGACACGGTCGAGCAAGCAGTATCCCGTCCGTCCGCCGGCTCCTGTGAGCGATCCGTCGCGCGCGTAAAGCTCAATCACCCCGTCCTGTGACGATGTCCATCTCGAGCTCACAACCTCAGATCCGGGATCTGCCGTCAAGTCGATGTCCAGGCTGAGCATGGGGCCGGCCTTTCCGTCAGCTGCAGTCGGCGCCGTTGCGCCCGCCGCCCCCGCCAATGCGCGCCCCGGCGCAGGTAGGGCATCAAACAGCGACATACCCATGGGATACCCGTGCTCCATCCTCCACCAGACGGCATTTGCCCCGAGCACCATCGCACACAGGCTGAACAACAGACCGGCGCTCGCCGCCCGAGGCAGACTGCACCGGCGGGCCCGGACTCTCCTGACTCGGGCATGCTTCTGCCCGCGTCTGCCAAGATGGTCCTGCATATAGGCAACCCCCCTCACGAGTCTGGTTAAATCCTACTCGTGCAGGGGACCACCAATTACGGTTACGGGCCGTCATTCACATGCCTTGCCCGCGTCCGCCGCAAACTCCGACACCAGCTGCTTGAACGTGCGCCCCCTCTCCTCGAAATTGCGGAACAGCCCGTAGCTGGCGCATGCCGGCGAAAGCAGCACCGCGTCGCCCGGTCGCGACGCCTGTCGCGCTGCCTCCACCGCCTCCCGGAATGTGTCTGCCCGGATGATCGCGGGCGGTTCGACCCCCGCTCTTCCGGCTGCTTCCTCAAACGCTCGCTGTATCTTGTCGGCCGTCACCCCTACGAGCGCCACGGTGTGAACCTTACCCAGCGCCAGCTGGGCCATTTCGTCAAAAGGAAGGTGCTTGTCGTAACCGCCCGCAATAAGCACGACAGGGCGCTCCATTGCTAGAAGAGCGGCAATCGTCCGCGACGGAGTAGTCGCTATCGAGTCGTTGATGAAGATCACGCCACCCATTTCGCCGGCCGGCTCCAGACGGTGCTCCACTCCGGAAAACGCGGCTATGGCATCACGCATCGCTTCTGGGTCCGCCCCTGCCGCGGCACACACCGCAATCGCGGCCAGCGCGTTCTGGACGTTGTGGATTCCCGGTATCTTGAGGTCGGAGCGATGCGCGACAACTATGTCGCCGGCGCCCGATCCGCCTGATCTGCCTGATCTGCCTGATCCGCCTGATCCGGATCCTGCTGACCACCTCATTACCAGCTTATCACCATCGAGGAACGCACCGCGAGGCACCGGCCGCGACGCGCTAAACGACATGATCTGACCAGGCGCCCTTTCAGCCATTAGCTGCGCCACATCGTTATCTGCGCCGAATATCGCCCAGTCATCGTCCCTCTGGTAACGCACGATGTTCTCCTTGGACCAGATGTAATCATCCATGCTCGGGTGCACGTCAAGGTGGTTCGGAGTAACGTTGAGCACCGCGGCCACGCGCGGGCTGACCTCAAGCGGCTTCAGCTGGAAGCTTGATAGTTCCAGCACTATGAAGTCGTCAGGGCCGCAAGTGAGCACACGTTCGATCACAGGAGCGCCGATGTTGCCGCCTACCAGCACCTGGCGACTCGGGTGATGGCGCCGCGCATCTTCGCGAAGGATGAGGCCCGTGAGCGTAGTCGTGGTGGTCTTGCCTGAACTGCCGGTAATCCCCACTGTCGGGGCAGCCGACAGCCTGAGTACTAGGTCGATTTCGGAGCTGATGGCCACGCCGGCTCGGCGCGCGGCCTCGATTTCGGGCTGCCCCGGGTTGACGCCTGGTGAGAGGTACACGATGTCGAAGCTGGGCAGCGCATCAAGGTAACCCGGCCCCAGGAGGTATCGAACGTCTAGCCCGGCGAGGGCGCGAAGCTCAGATATGAGCGAGTCCTCCTGTTTCTGGTCGCATGCGGTGATCTGCACGCCATGAGCAGCCAGGAACCGAATCAGAGGCACGTTAGTGACGCCTATGCCCACTATAGCCGCGCGTTTCCCCTCCATCCCCTTAAGAGAGCCAGTTTGAGCGTCAGTCAGCATCACACACGCCTCCCCAATGAGCTGCCGGCGCCAGGGCAAAGAAGGCTCGCACCGAGGCCAACGGCAACTAGGCGCGCGGCGGTTTCTGCAGCATCCGCCACGCGCGGGGCTGCATTCGCGATTGCCTCTTCGATTGTGCATGGACCCTTCGCGATACTCATCAGCGCGTCGATGCCGTGCGCATACAGACCGCCAGCATCGTCGGAAACCGCGCCGGATATGATCACGACCGGAATTCCCAGCGCTTTGGCTACGTTCGCCACTCCCATGGGAGTCTTGCCGAAGAGGGTCTGGAAGTCCGTGCGTCCCTCGCCCGTGATGACCAGGGCCGCTCCCCTCATCTGCTCCCTGAGCTGAACCGTTTCCACGACTATGTCTACCCCCCGCCTCAGGCTTGCACCGAGGAATGCCATCAGGCCTGCGCCGAGTCCTCCTGCGGCGCCGGCGCCCGGGATGCCGTCCACATCGACGTCCAAGTCGCGCCGGATGACCGAGGCCAGGTTCTTCAGCGCGTCGTCAAGCGTCCTCACTATCTCAGGCGTGGCGCCCTTCTGTGGGCCATACACAGCCGAAGCGCCACGCGGACCGGTGAGCGGGTTGTCGACATCGCATGCAACTACAAATTCCGACTGAGATGCCCGCGGGTCCAAACCCGCCGCATCGATCCGCGCCAATCTCGCAAGCTCGGCGCCGCCCGGCCCGATCTCGGCGCCGGATTCGTCAAGCAGCCTCACGCCGAGCGCCTGCGCCATGCCTGCGCCTCCGTCATTAGTGGCAGAGCCGCCTATGCCGATTATGAACTTCCGGCAACCCATGTCGAGCGCGTCCTTGATGAGCTCGCCTGTGCCCCGGGTTGTGGCGATAAGAGGGTTTCGCAGGCCCTGGGGAACCAGCGGCAGCCCGGATGCCGCGGCCATCTCAATGACAGCTGTGACTCCGTCGCCAAGCACTCCGAAGAATGCGGCGACCGGCTCGCCCAGCGGCCCTGTGACATCAATGCTGACTATCCGCCCGGAAGTTGCGTCGACCAGGGATTGCACCGTACCCTCCCCGCCGTCTGCCATTGGGACCGACACTAACTCCGCCTCGGGCCATACCCTGCGCAGCCCTTCTTCCGCGGCCTGGCACACCTGCCGGGCGGTGAGGCTGCCTTTGAACGAGTCAGGGGCTATTACTACTTTCGGTTGCTTGACCACGAAAACACCCCCGGAACGCGGAACTGAATGGAGCGATTGATCTCGATTGCGAGCCAGCTTGAGCAGGCGGTCTCTGGTGTTGATGGCAGGGTCGCGCAGAACCTCATCGAGGAGAGCCGAAAGGACACGTCTCACGCCGGGGCCAGGGCAAATGCCTGTTGCGCTCATCACGTCATGCCCGTCTACAGCCAAATCCCTGATGCGCAAAGCGGGCCTTTGGGCAAGCACGGCGCGAACCCGCTCATCCAGAGCACGTCCTTCGTCCGCGGAGCACCCTGCCAGGGCACACGCGATTCGTACGGCCGGCGCCAAGTTGGCCGCGCCGATCTGCGACGCCGCCAGTCGCAATGAATAGGAAGACAGGCCGCCGAGGCCGGCCGGATCCGAAGTCAGCGTCTGCGCGCCCCGGACTGTGGCCGCTACCTCGGCCCCGGTACGATTGGACGCACGCAGCCTGGCCATTGCCTGCCGCGCGCGACTCTCGCCGAGAGGAGCAAGAAGCAAGGCGAACCGTTCTACCGGCTCAGCCGGCAGTTCGTCACACATGACGTACAGCTGCCCCCGTTCATCTCGCTGAACTTCCGCACACAGCTCCGGCAAGATGTGCAGGGTGATCCCCATCTCCTCGAGCAACTCGAGGCCAAGCGAAGGTGCGCGAGTCTTCATCATCTTGACAAGTTCATCGTATACTCGCTCCACCGATACCTGTCCTACCTGGGGAGCCAGGCAACGCGCAGCGTCGACGAGGCGCGGTTCGGCCCGAAACATGAGTTTTGCAGCAAAGCGGGCGGCACGTACCATCCGGAGCTTGTCTTCGGAAAACCTGTCCCTGGGGTCGCCCACACACCGAATGGCGCCCGCTTGTATGTCATCTCGCCCCCCGTATGGGTCTATGAGCTCTCCGGCGATGGGATCGAAAGCCATCGCGTTTATGGTGAAGTCCCGTCGGGCAAGATCGTCCTGGATAGTCGGGACAAACCGCACGTACTCAGGATGCCTGCCGTCCGGGTAAGGCCCGTCCACACGGTATGTGGTCACCTCAATGCTCATACCGCTCTCGACGACCGTGACCGTGCCGTGAGCCGCGCCGCTCGGAATCACCCGGTCAAAAGCGGCCATCACCTGCTCAGGGCTGGCGGAGGTCGCCACGTCCCAATCTTCCGGTCTGGGCTCGCCCATGACCATGTCTCTCACGGCGCCGCCTGCTATGTACGCGGTGTGACCCAGCTCCTTGAGAGCTGAGACGACTTCGATAACTTGAGCCGGAGGAATGTAGCAGTCGTGATTCGATGCTCCGGCCGACATCGCCTAGACCTCCTTGCTGATGCCGTTGGTTTCCAGCGAGTTCCCATTCAGGGCCCAAGCAGCCCTCGTCCCCCTGCCTGTGGGAAGGTATAATTGAAGCGGGAACTCGTGCCTTGCGCACAACGTTGTTACCCAATTGAAGCGGATAGTCGGGCGCATATCACGTCTGGGCGGTGATGCTTTTGGTCAACCAGCAGGCACTGGCCACAACTGCACAGCACCTATCGAAGGAAGCTGAGTTCGAATCGCTCGTGCTTCGCTATCAGAACTCAGTATACAACATCGCGCTCCGTATGTCGGGCAACCCTGACGAGGCCCAGGATCTTGCGCAGGAGGCTTTCGTCAGGGCATACAGGTCGTTCGACAGCTACCGGCGAGGCACCTCTTTCGACAAGTGGCTCTACAGAATCGTGACCAACCTCTACATCGACGAAGTCCGCAGGCGCAGACGCAAGCCGTACATCGAGTCTCTGGATGAGCGTATCACAATGTCCGGAGGCGACGAGGTCGACCGAGAGATACCCGACCTGTCGCACAGCCCGGAAACGGTGTACGACCGCGAGCACCTGGACAAGTGCATCCAAAGTGCATTGGCCGAGCTGCCGCCGGAGTTTCGGATGGCGGTTATACTGTGTGATATCGAAGGGTTTTCATACGAAGAGATAGCTCAGATAATGGGCACGTCGATCGGAACAGTGAGATCGCGCATACACAGAGGACGGCGAGGGCTGCGCGAGCGCATTGCGCCTTGCTTTCCGGCGCGGTCAGGGGAGGTGAGGCCGACATGACGTGCAACATGACCCAGCGACTGATATCGGCCTACGTCGATCGCGAGCTGTCGGAGGATGAAAGGGCAAGAGTGCGGCAACATCTGGCCCTTTGCGCAGAGTGCATGGCAGTGTACGAGATGACTCTTGAGGTAAAGACGGCTCTGGGCTCGATGGCGCCTTCACCATGCCCCGAGTGCCTGTGGGAGAATGTGCGAGACCGAATAGAGGCGCTGCCCTTTCAGACTGAACTGGAGTGTGCGCCGCGGCCAAGTCCGCTGAGGGCAGTGTGGTCATTCGCGAGGTTAGTCGTCCCAGCGGCAGTATCAGGCACAATCGTAGCCATCCCGCTGGTGCAGATGATCTTCGGGGTGAACGTATTTGGTCTGGCCGGCCCGCGGCAGCAACCCTTAGCGTCTTCCTCTCCCCCACGCCTGATGATAACCGCGCCGGCGTCGGAAGAATCGAGTTCCACTCGATACCAGGCGGTGCGCGGGGTTGCATCCGGGCAGACAGCCAGCATGTCGTCGTCATCCGGCCTGTTCGGCCTGGACGCCGCGATTCGCCGCAACGACAAAGGCAGTGAGGGCCCGAGTTCGCCGGAAAGGCAGCTGGACCTGCTGCTCAGGCGAATGCAGGATTCAAGTTTGACCTATACATGGATTGGAGGGAGCACGCATGAGTGAGTCCAAGTTCAAAAAGTACCTTCCACTAATCGTTGTGGCCATCGTGAGCAGCATCATTACCTCTGTTGTAGTGGTGTCGTACGTGTTCCCAGACCGCAGAGGCAATCTGGCTGCGGCTGTGGGAACCGCAGCACCGGTATCGCAGGCCGATTTCAGGTCCGTGGCACTCCCATCCTTTGCAGACGTAGCGGAAGCGGTGGGGCCCGCGGTAGTGCGAGTTGATACTGAACGCGTGGAGCAATTCACGACAGGAGATCCTCGCATGGACTGGATGTTCCGCGGCCTGTTCAAAGGCCAGCAAGTAGTGCCGGGTACCGGTTCAGGTTTCGTTGTCAGCCCTGACGGGCACATTGTAACGAACTACCATGTGATCGAAGGGGCGCGGAAGATCGAAGTCACACTGACAGACGGACGAAAGCTCCGTGCCCAGGTAGTCGGGGGAAGCAAGGAATCCGACGTGGCGGTGATCAAGATCAACGCCAAGAATCTCCCCACAGCGCAGCTAGGCGATTCAAGTAAGCTACGGCCGGGCGACTGGGTCGTCGCTATAGGCAACCCCTACGGGTTCGACCACACAGTGACAGCCGGGATCGTGAGCGCGCTGGGCAGGAGCATAGACGATGGAGAAGGAAACACTCTGGCTACAGGCGACCTGATCCAGACGGATGCGGCGATCAACAAGGGCAATAGCGGTGGGCCTCTGATCAACATGGAGGGCAAGGTTATCGGGATCAACACCGCAATCATCCAGTACGCGCAGGGAATGGGGTTTGCGATCTCCATAAACTCTGTAAAAGACGTGCTGAACGAGATGATGACACGCAAGGTGACCGAGCAGTCCACGGACGCGCCAAGACCATGGCTCGGCATCTGGTATCAGCAGCTCGATGAGAATCTTGCCAGCTACTTGCAGTTGCCCGACACGAACGGCATTCTGATTACCGACGTCTACAAAGACAGCCCTGCTGACAAGGCCAAGCTTCAGAAGGGTGACGTTGTGCGCGAGATCAACCGGAAAGCGATAACGAAGGATCTGTCGCTCGCCGACGAGATCAGCAAGATGAAGGTGGGCGATACCGTGCTCCTGTGGATCTGGAGAGATGGCCAGAGGATGTACGTATCCGTGAAGCTCGCCGCGTACCCCGATGAAGAGCCGGAGCTTCGCTAGTACCGGTCGCTCGAATGATAGTCGATTGGGGGCCCCGCCGCGTGATCCGAAGGCGGGCCCCATATTATTCCTGTATCACTTTGCCGGGCTCACTGAATATCCGGCGAAGGAGTGCACACACTATCCACGGCGAGCAGGACAAGACGTGACGTTGCGGTTGTTGCCATGGGAACGATTCTCTCACGCACCTGCTCGCTCCAGCTATGCGTCTGGGGCCAGTTCTCACGACCGAGCAAACTTCCTGATGACCTTCACGAGTTCCTCAAGCCTCTCTTCAGTCGTTTCGGAGTCGTCATCACCGAGAATGCACTCCCGGGCGTGTTTTTCCAGAATGAGCACGCCGGTGTTGTAGAGAGCGGTCCGCGCCGCGGCCACCTGGTCAAGAATGTCGGAGCATCTCTTGCCCTGCTCAATCATGCGTTGTACGCCCTTTACCTGACCTTCTATGCGCTTGAGCCTGTTGATCACGATCTGCTTGCTCGAACCCGCCACGAACGCGCACTCCCTTTCTCTCCAAATAGTCGGCTAGTTCTGCATGACTGATGCAAGAAGGCGCCGCACCGGACGCGTGTCGCCTGCCCGCGGCCGTCCATGCGGATACGCGACGCAGTACTTGCCTGATCGGGTCCATACGGCCCTGAGCTCAAGGCCCTCAGCCAATGGATTGTTCCCCCTTTCACAAAGTGCCACATGCGTCAACCTCGCATCTAGAACGCACGCGGGTCCACATAGTGCTTCCGCCCGTTCCTCATGAACGACCGGAGTCTACCGTCTCTTTCAAGCTCGCGTAGGGCACGGTCTATGTCGCTTTCGGCGCTTCTGCGCACAAACCGGCGAACAACATCAAGCTTGGTCCTGGGCGCCGAACAGTATTCTACAATCCCCGGGTAAAGCCTTTCCGCGCCGGACGGCAGACGCCGTCGCGGGTAGACTATGGTGTACCCTGGGTTGCCGTCGATGTCTTCCCCAGGAGTGTAATCGGCACAGGCCGGGTTGGAATGAAGCAGTGAGCGCACCGCGCGACGCGTATCTCCGCCCGCTCCTCCCGATCCGTAGCCATGGATGACCTTGAGGCATGCGCCGGGGCGCGCGCCTGCGCCAAGCAGGCTGTCGTATGCCCTTGTGAAGCAAGCTATGGCTTCTGCCGTCTTCATGCCGTGAAGATCTACCTGTAGCACATTAACCGCCCCGCCCGACAAATACCGTGAAAAAAGATGTAACGAAAAGGGGTGACGCAGTACACCTCAGGAACCATCAGCCCTGCGGCGACGACACCCCCTACCCGTATCGCTCTCATTGCCTATACTAACATACAAGGCGTGATGCAGCAATGACCGGGCGGTCACTGACCCCAGAGTCACCCAGAGTCGCCGTCCCTGGAGCCACCGCCTGTCTCACCGCCTATCATCAAGGCACTATCTTGGAGACTTTCACCCCGCACAGAGTGTTCGATACCGGGCATCGCTCCTCTATCAGGCTCCGCAGCTTATCGATACTGGCCTGCGGAGACGGCGAATCGATGATCATCCTGTACCTGATTTCCTGATAGCCGGTACGCACGTTCCTATTCTTGCCCATGAATCCATCGGGATCGAGATCGCCCTCCAGCTCAACGCGGAATCCCTTCAGCTCCACACCGCATCCACGCGCGAAAGCCGCGGCGCATATGCTCATGCATCCGCCCAGAGAGCAGAGAAGCAGCTCGACAGGGTTCATCGCCCTATCGGCGCCGCCCAGTTCCTTTGGCTCGTCCACCGCGACCTTGAACCCTCTCGCACTGCCTTCGCAGTATAGACCATTGCCCAACCAGGCCACATCTGCCCTGAACGTCACATTCGCCATCCACATCCACTCCTTGCTCCGACCGACGTGATGTGATGGTAGTATGTCCAGTGTGGATCAGCTACCGTGTCTGACACGCCGCGTCGCGCCATCCCGCTGTCCGCATGAGGGCGGAAACAGATTGGCCGGAACCTCAGGCATGGCTCGACGGTTGGACTGCGCCAGGGCAGTGAACTCGGGCTGGAGAAAGCACTCCTGCCAAGAAAAGCCGAGAGATCCCGAAGAGAAAGCCTTGGAAACGTCGAAATCACTTCTCGATGTTGTGCAACGCGGCTAGCACTGCTTATCATGCTAACAATGGGCGTATTCTGGCGGGACTACTACATTATCATCAAGTCGAAGCCGTGCTGTCAGCATCCTCGCATCGCCCCCGCGGGAACATGGAAAGGAGTCGTGATAGGGCGAACGGCTCTGCGAGCATCACTCGAAGCCCAGGCGCAACGCAAGAGGGAGGATGATCGTATGGTTTGCCAGAAATGCGGGGCTGAAAACACGGAATCGTCATTGTACTGTTCGAAATGAGGCACTCAACTAGATAAGGGTGTCGATAGTCCACCCGATGCCGAAACTCCGCAGCCCTCGCCCACGAAGCCCCGGGGAGCCAAGCGCAGCCGCGGCGGAAGCATCACGCTGATCGTAATCGCCGTTTTAGCCTTCGTGTGCATCAAAGGTTGCACGCAGAAAGACGACAGTCCCGCGGCAGACAAGCCGAGCGCGCCCACAGCCGCTCAACAAGCGAGTTCTTCGCCGTCTGCCGGCCAGAGCTATCCCAGCCAGCCCTCGGACAACGCTAGCGAGAGTCGACAGCCGGCGAAGACGATGGCCGGCATTGGAGACACTCAGCAGACCAAAGTGTGGAATATCACCCTAAACAACGCTTATGTAACCCGGGCCATCAACGAGCAGAACAACGAGTTCCTCATAGCCAGATCTTACGCAGGCGAGGTTTTCCTGGTGGTAGACGTCACATTCGAGAACCGGACGAAGCAGACCCAGTCATTCAGCTCGCTCCTTGAGTCGCCCAAGGTCGTCACCGAAGACGGCTACGAGTACACCTACGACTTCGAGGGCGCCATGGCGCTCGGGAATTCATTTGAGGACGGCGACGTGACTCCGGGCCTCAAGAAACGCGGCCAGTGGGCCTTCAAGATACGCGATGATTCGACCGACCTGTACTTCGCCATCGAGTTCTTCTCCAAGACATATACATGGTTCCTGTGCAACACGCTGCCTGACGTCTGAACAGACGCTCGCGACCGCCAAACAGAGGAACAAAGCGCCTCTTGCGGGGTAACTGCATCACTCGCAGATCAGTGGGCTGAGCAGGAAGCGATTGTTCACGAAATGCCGAATCGCGGTTCTCTGTCTGCTGATCATCCCTGTGTCAAGTGTTGCTGCCCTCGCCTATCTCGGCCGTACGGACAGGCATCGCGGCCACGCGCACAGCAGGCCACAATGGCACAGCCTAGAGAAGCATCGCAGGTGGAAGAGCCGGAACATGCCATGGCTCTGTGGAATCGGGCAAAGGTCGCTCTGGCCGGGCGAAAGCTGCCGGAGAGGTAGAGGAAGCCCCTGTGACCCCGCCCGATCGCTACAGAGCCAGGCATCGTCCGATACCGGCGGCAGCGTCACTCCCAATGGCGTTTCCAAGCGACTGAGCCACTCCGGCATCGGCATCGCCGTGGATCTATGGGCCCACGCTCTAGAAGAAGGCCGTGATGCCGCCCTCACCGCGACCGAGTCCGGCTTCAGCCCCTCGCCTGAGAAAGCATGGCGGAAACGGCAAAAAACAAAGCGCCCACAGCTGGGCGCGAGAGCGTTAGTGCGCATATTGTGCGCTAGTTACCGAATTCTGAGTCCCGTCTTCTGCTATCCATCATGGGGCCTAACTGGGAACAAAATGGAGCCGGCGAAGGGAATCGAACCCGCGACCTGCGCATTACGAGTGCGCCGCTCTACCAACTGAGCTACGCCGGCCCACTAACCTTGCGCAAGTGTTATGTTATCAGCTCCGACAGCGTGTGTCAATCCACACCTCGCTCCTGAGGAATTGAACGTGGCTGGGAATCAGATGGGCACTTGCAGGAGCCTCTCACTTTCCGGAGTTCAAGAAGCATGCTGCGGGGTCTATTCGATGCCACCGAAGGAACTCATGTCTGTTGCTCCCCCGATATTAGGCTGAGAGCCTCTTCAACCGACATGCCCTGCCCTACCAACTCGCCTACACGTCTAGTTGCTTTCAGGCTCGATAGATCGACATACCGCTTGTAGCTCATGGCTGCGTAGATTCGCCTGCCGGGCACGACAACCACTGCGCCGTAGCCAAACAGGTAGGTCTTCCGCTCTTGCCTTTCCATCTCGCTTCTGAGCTTCTCCGCGTCCTTCGGCGGACAGACGCGAGTGCGCAGATCCCCCAGGGCCTCAAGAAGCAGTTCGCGCTCGTCAATGTTGATCGGCCCCATGGCCGGTGCGACTATCCGCGGTCGGTCGTGCGACGGGTCGGAGATGTACACAACCTTGTGGCCGTAGACATGCTTCCTCTGGTCAGGATCCCAGATCCTGCCGCATCCCCCGTAGGCGTTCCCCGACGTGGTTACGATCTTCATGCCATCTGCGCCGTACACCGCGCCCCTGAGCCATTGGCGGTTCCTCATCAGCGTCACGTGCTCGTAGAACGCCCTCTTGCTTTCGGCTATGAGGATTAGCTTCAGGCGGTTACGCAGAGTATCTCTATGAATGACGCCCTCGTCGTTCTTGAGTCTGTCCTACACCTCCATGAGGTTGAAGCCCAGTTTGGCCATGAGCCGTCCGTCCGTCAGCATAGGATTGGCATACTAGATCGCTTCCAGGCCTGATAGATTCATTGCCGCGCGAAGTCCGCTGAGGCATTCCGGAGACACTCCGCTATCCCGTTTCAGATCGGGTCGGATCAACTGCAAGATACGCCAGAAACCTTTCTCGTTGAGCCAGTTAAGCAAGTGGTCGTTGCACCCGAACTTGGGCTCGATGAACACCACTTCTTCGCCTTGCTTCATTGCCTCTTCAACCCCGGACATGTCGAGCCTAAGAACCTGTTGGTGAGCCGTCGGTCTCTGTGCCTCCTTCCTCCGCTTTCTCGGGGAACTCGATTCGGTTAAGCTCAACGACCTAATCGAAGGTCCCATCGAGATCGCGGTTGATCCTCCGGATCTGCGTTCTTGCCCTGTGCAGCCTCGTATGCCTTCCGACCAGCACCTTTGCCAGATCGAGGTTGTCTTCCGGCACGTAGTCGTACCGGATCTTTCCATCTACCCGGCGGGAGATGTAGAGAGGGTCCGTCAGGTTCTCCCTGAGCACATTTGCACCCGGGCTTGCCGCATTTCCTGTACTTCTCCACGAGGCAACCGTCAGTGTAAGCGGCGGCATCGAGCATGATGCGCTCGAGAGCTTTACGCTTTACGTTTGCGGATAGGCAAGGCAGCATGGCCTTACAGCTGGAGCAGGTTCTTCGCGTTACCACCTCCCAGACTGTACCCGCATCTTTCCATTGATAGGTCAGGCTCCTGCCAAAAGCGAGCTCCAGATATATGTTTCATCTGGAGCCCGCCTCTGCGCTGTTTAGCTCACGTTAGTGAACGTTC
>Ga0116161_1003991_pt1 | contig 12755 bp, 14 predicted proteins | sample AD_JPNAS3_MetaG_FD_89877 | JGI IMG/M metagenome (GOLD analysis project Ga0116161, IMG submission 89877) | Active sludge microbial communities of municipal wastewater-treating anaerobic digesters from Japan - AD_JPNAS3_MetaG | ecosystem: Engineered > Bioreactor > Anaerobic > Digestate | place... | reverse complement strand
GATTTATAGTTCTTCATGGTGAATTCTAAGAGCATTATAACCTCCATTTTGCAAGATTTTTGCAAAACTGTATATATAGTATGTTGCCAATCAGTAATTCGTCAATAGATTCAAATCTATATTGCATAGATTTATCAAAATTATTACTCATACATGAAAGGCATTCATTGCTTTTGCTCTCTGACTCGGCGAGAAAATCAACCGATTCTTCTCGCTTTATAATTAAATTATAATTATAATCTAGTCATGAGAGCATTGGTCTTCGACTGGAATTCAGGGATATCATCGCTGAATACAATGAACCAGAATGTTGTGTGTAGAAAGACTTCCTCAAGAGGTATCGCAATATGAAAGACTCGTATGATTTTTCCAACGGTGTGAAGAACCCGTATATCTCAAAGTTGCCAAAGCAGCAGGTCACCATCAGGCTCGACGTAGCCACTGTACAGTATTTCAAGGAGATGGCTGCACGGAGTGGGATTTCCTATCAGAACATCATCAACCTCTATCTCGCTGATTGCGTGAAGGAGAAGCGTGAGATAGCTATATCGTTTACGTAGCCTCTCTGTTGTTGGAGCGATATCTTATAAGAAGGTGAAGTGTTCAGGGAGGGAGAAAGTACCCACCCTCATATTCTTCGATATGTCATCCTCTTCTTGCTCGGGACAGAGGCTGCCCAATGGGCGAACATCAGATGTGCTTGGTGCCCTCTGTCGAACCTGAGGTGGTTTCTCTTGTTCGAGGTCCCGTACAAACCGCAGGCCCAACCCAGAGCGGAGGGCAAAGCAACAACACACGTTACCCGTTTCTACACTGTGTCGTTTTCATCCAAGCCTGCCAATATTTGTTTGCCAACGACACTGACCCGGTAACTTTGCTTGCTGCTTGTGCGTTTCTCGGGTCTTGTCATTTCTATAGCGTTGATTGCAAGCGCTGGATTTATATAGGATGTTCGGAAGTGATCTGCATCACGGAGGCCAATGGCCTCCTGTAAATCCCCCCGGCTCATTTCACCCGTGAGATGCTTCAATAGCTTTATGACTTCCGGGGTGACTTCCGGGGTGACTTCCGGGGTGACTTCCGGGGTGACTTCCGGGGTGACTTCCGGGGTGACTTCCGGGGTGACTTCCGGGGTGGAAAATGTTACCGTAACTCCTAGCTTCGGATCCGACTTCCAAAATGGGGAGGGCAGTCCACTGTCGAGGCATTTTTGTACCATCAGCACGCTACCGCGCCCAGCTTTTTCCATAAGCCCACGAAGATACAATACATGGGCGATATCGGGATTGCGAAGAATTGAAATTTGACCTTTTAGCAGGCTCTGCTCGGTCACCCCGTCTGGGAGTGCACCAGAGTTCCATATCTCCAGCCGATGAGGATACACATGGATGCTGACACCTCCGGATGCTGCACTATAGTCCCGATGTGCCAACGCGTTTATCAATGCCTCTCGAACCGCTTCTTCAGGATATACCGGGATATCAAGGCGTTTGGGATTACCTTTGATGAATCTTGAGATGCTGGAAGTATTACGAATGATGAATGTGTAAGCATCCTCGAAGATACGATGCAACGGGCCTTCGAAAGATTTCATGTCAATGAATGTATCACCAGCTTTATCTGAACTGTAACGCATAGCCCTGATTCGAGTTTGGGGTAATCGGATAGCAGGATTTATGGTAAAAAGCACATCGCCAGCGTTTGTCAATCGCCCATAACGAGCAACCGAGAAGTCCTCCAAGACCATGGATAGGTTTTTTTCATCCCGAAACAATACCCTACGCACATTCCCTGCTTCTGACACAGCAGCCCTTACTCCTTGCATGTCAATATCTCTCTCTAAATCGGCGAAAGAGAAACGCCGTTCCCAACGTTCAGGCTCAATTTGGTGACGCATCACAATATCGCGAATGGTTTGGGGGGGAGCTACTTGAGTGACTTCTCCTGTTCGGATGTAAATGACATCTTTGAAAGCATACGGGACATCACTGCCTGCTGGAACCTCAATGGAAATCACCAGCTGCTTATCTAGTTTCTCAGCTTGAACAGCAACGAAAGCCTTTGGAGAGATATGTTCAAGCAAATACCGCTCGAGCTTGTTCACTGCGTCAGGCGAATCACCAATACCGATTATATTGCCACTCTCGTTAACACCGCAAATCAGATACCCACCAGCACTATTTAGAAATCCGCACACGGTTTTCCCCAACCCCTCAAGATTACGGATGGAAGACTTAAACTCAACACGTTGATTTTCTCCAAGAGAAAGCAATTTCTTAATCTGTTCCAGATTCATGAATTCCCTCCATTTTTCTGAAACGACTCTCCGTCCTTAAAGTTTTCCTCAATGAATTTTTCAACCTCCTGATACCTGAAGAACTGGGAGATAACAAAAAGTGATCCATCATCGTTAATGTGATACTTCTGCACCCAGTTGCCTTTTCGTTCATCCAAAGGAACGCTCTCAGGTGATTCATGATCAATTGTCGCGTCTTCGTAGAGGTCGATGATGCGCAAATCTGTAAAGACCTGATTCTTCTTCAGTTTCAATTCAGCTCGTCCAGTCTTGCCTTTATACCCCAGGTTTGTAAGCAGTGAACGGGCAAACACCACATTGTCATGGGCCAAAAGCCAACGAGGTTTGTTCAGTTCGATGGCTTTCAGCATTTCCTGATGTGTGATGGAAAGGCTTGAGGGATCATCGCGATTCTGGCCACTTCCATAGTTGGGTGTAATGATTCCGAGAAACAAATCGCAATCCTTCACGGCTTGTAGACAGTTTTCAAAAGCGGTTCGATTGGAAAAAACGGGAATGGTTCCTTTATGGGACATCCAAACCTCGTAGCCGTAGGAGGTTAAAAGTGTATACACGCGGTCAAGCAAATCTTCTATTCCATATACAGTCGAAGACACCATTATCTTCAACTTGTCTCGTATTTCGTTCACCTATCGTCTCCTAGTGCCCCTAGGGTATATAATCCTCCATAGAATAATACACTACAAACTTCAAAACCTTTGATTCTCAGGGGTTGTTTGATTATACAACATTTCTCGAGATTATGCGATTTCTATTAACACTTCCATTTTATCAACTCGCTGATTGCGTGAAGGAGAAGCGTGAGATAGCTATATCGTTTCCGTAGCCTTATACACTCAGCCGCCTCATCCGCTCGTCGATCAGAGCGATGAGCTGCGCTTGCAGATCTTCATCAAGGAAGCTTCGTCGGATGATGAGGGCGAATTCATCTTGCATGTCGAGGAGGCGGCTGATGAGATTCACCGCGACCTTGTCGGGGATCTCGTAGGTTTTAGCCAGAGAGAGAAAGTCTCTCCTTGTAATCTTGTTCTTCTTCCCGCAGAGCGTCAGCGCCGTCTCCTCCTTGTCCTGAGGCAAGACCAATGTAACCGGCAAGAGGTCGTAGGCTGGAGTGAGCATGGTCAGCCCCCTCTGTGGCGTGTAGAGGGAGAAGTTCTTCAAGTGCATGTCGTTGTTGCCGATGACGAACGAGAAGACCAAGAGGTAGAAGAGGTTGGTGAGGTCGAGCATCGCCTGGCTTGAGTGACGCTGCACGATGGCGCCACACTGTTCATAGGAGCCCTTGTACTTGTCTTCGGTGAGGCGGTCGGAGAGCTGGCAGAAATCCTCCATGGCGATCTTTGTCACGGTATCTTTCATGAAGCGCCGATCGATTCTCTTGGTGATGTACGCCAACTGTCCGTTCTCCAACCTCACCAAGGCGTGCTCGACGGCCTGGACCATCGCAGCATCAGCCAAGTGCATCGCCACGCTCTCCAGTTGCGGAAGATGAGGATACTCTGGGCTTTGTGGCTTGAGGATATAGCCTGAAGGGTGGTTCACCAAAGTAAGTTTGGTACTACCTTGAATTGAATCGAGGTGGAGAGAAAGCTTTTGTTGAACTCCTGCAGTAGTGACACCTTTTCTACTTGACTCTTCCGCAAGGGTCTGGATTGTCTCGTCATCTAGGGTGATAAGGGGTGGCTCATCGGCGGTGAAGAATGAGCGGCTGCAGCTTCTGTGCCACTCTCCGGCCTCGCCTGCTTCAAGGGGGAGATAGCACTTCAGGCATCTGTTCATACGATTGTCTCCACACTGACTGCCCCAACTGGGTCCTTGCAGACCGAAAGAAGCAGGCCAAAGCGATCTCTTCTCTCCAGTTTCCACACCGTGAGGGCTATGGCAAGGAGCCAGCCTTCGGGGATAAGGCCATCGAAGAAAGAGAAGAGGGTGGTACTCTCCCAGATGCGCGTATCGAGGGGGAGGGTGAGGCTGACCGGCTCTGCCTCAGGATTGTTCAGGTATGCGTCATCGTAGGTGAAGCGATATCCACCCTCGTACTCCTCAATGATGCCAGCCATCTCCCCTTGATAGCGCACCATCCCTCTTCGGTAGGTCATCATGACAGCTCCTTGATCGAGACCGGGGCTGCTGTGTGGCCGAACATCAGGAGCGCTTGGTTGACTTTGTCGAGTCTGACAGTGGGTTTGCCTTGTTCGAGGTCCCGTACAAACCGCAGGCCCAAGCCGGAGCGGAGGGCAAACTCAACTTGGGTAAGCCCGACTCGCTTGCGTTCTTTCTTTATGAAGGTACCGATTGGATTGTCCATGTAATCATATTATACCCGTTGTGGGATTATTACAAGTGATTATACAAAAAACATACCTGATATGGTATAAAACAACCAAAATAGTTCGAATTATACCCGATACCGGTTTATTGCAAGTAAATTAGTGGAGATTATACCCTTTATGGTATACATATGGGAAAAATAGAGAAATCTAGCAAAATTTATCAAAAATTCCACCTGTATTTGTCGAAAATTTGATAAGATTTGGATATATTTAACAAGATTTGATAATTCTTTGAGAAGAATTACAGAAATTAGACAAAATATTTATAATTTTGATTAACATATTACATGTGTGAGGTACTGTCATGTTGGAAGAAGAGTTGATTCAATTGGTTAGGACGATTCAGCAGCAGCGCTGTGAGAAGCAACACATCGAATTGAAGAAGGCAGCAGAAGGAGCGCCCACATGGCTGTATTCGACGCTCTCAAGCTTCTCGAACCAACACAATGGTGGGGCCATCATCTTCGGTGTCGACGAAGGGCAGGGGTTTGCCGTCAGTGGGGTGTATGATGCACAGGATCTGCAGAAGAAAGTCTGTGAGCAGGCAAACCAAATGGAACCGACGGTGAGGCCGCTCTTCACCGTGGCCACCATCGAGGAGAAGGTGGTGGTCAGCGCCGAAATCGCCGAGTGTGACATCACCCTCAAGCCCTGCTTCTACAAAGGTGCGGGCAGGCTGCGTGGCAGTTATGTCCGTGTGGGCGAGAGTGACCAGGCGATGAGCGAATTCGAGGTGTACGGGTATGAAGCGTACCGGCAAAGGATATATGAGGATCTCAGGCCAGTGGATGGGGCGACGAGGGCGGATTTTGATGGAGATCGCTTGACTGAGTACATGATCAAGCTCAGGAGAGTCAAACACAATGTGGTCAATGTTGATGAAGAGCGATTGTTGGAGACCCAAGGGATGACCAAGGGCGGCGTTCCTACCATCGCGGGGCTCTTGATGCTGGGCTCCTATCCGCAGCAATTCTTCCCGCAGATGAGCATTACCGCAGTGGTGGTCCAGGGTAAGAACATCGGGGATGTGGGGCAACGAGGGGAGCGCTTTGTTGACAACAAGCGGTTTGAGGGAACCATTTCACAGATGCTGGATGGGGCTCTGCAATTTGTACAGCGTCATATGACGGTGAAAACCATCATCGGCGATGATGGCCAGAGAGCCGATGAATCGGAGTATCCGATCAAGGCGGTGCGGGAGATTTTGCTCAATGCCTTGATCCATCGTGACTATAGCATCCATACGCAGGACAGCCCGATTCGATTGGTTATGTTTGATGATCGTCTGGAGTTGGAGAATCCGGGGGGACTGTATGGCCGCCTCACCCTTGAGACCCTGGGAACGGTTCCCGCAGATGTCAGGAATCCGTTCCTGGCTGGAGCTCTGGAGGTCATGATGGAGGTGGAAAATAGATTCAGTGGAATCCCGACCATCAGAGCGGAGATGAAGCGTGCACACCTGGACGAACCGGTCTTCACCGATCGAGGGGGAATCTTCAAGGTGGTTTTCTACAACCAGCCCATCAGTGTCGATGGAATCAGCGACATCGAGGAGGAGATTATCCGATATTGCAAGAGCCCACGCACTCGTGAGGAGCTTGCCTCCCACTTCGGCTTTGAGAGTGTCGGCTACTTCATCAGTGAATATATCAGGCCGTTGGTGGAGCGTGGCAGGCTGAAGATGACGCTGCCGGAGAAGCCGAGAAGTAAGTTCCAACGCTGGTATTCATGAGCGATGTACAAATTTACAAGGTATTGGTTAATTCCATCTCTATGATACTCTCAGATCCCGATGCACTGGGCACGCTGGCACAGACCTTTGTATTCCATGAGCTCACGGCCCTCCTCTCGGTGCAGCATGAGTACTCAATGTATCGGTATCGCGATAACCAGAAGCGCCAGATCGATTTCATCCTGGAGAAGACTGATCAACTGGTGGGCCTTGAGGTGAAGGCGAGCGAGACGGTGAGGAGTGATGATTTTACTCACTTGAGATGGTTTGCCGCAAACCTTGCCAAGAAGCCGTTTGTAGGCATCGTCCTCTATGCAGGAGGCCGGGTTCTCAGCTTCGGTGACGGACTCTGGGCTCTGCCGATCTCGCTGCTCTGGCAGGGGAAGGTCACAGGCTCTGCATGAGGCGTTTGGTCTGCCCCACCAGATAGAGGGGGAGGGTGACCAAGGTATAGCGATAGGAGGAGTTGGGCAACGATGAGGTCACCGGTTCAACCAAAGGCGTATTGGTAGAGAAACGGAGGGCCAGGGAGCGTTGTTTGAGTTCCATGAAGAGGTGCAGGGATTTCAGTGTCCCGGTCTTTCCCGCCTTCACCTCGATGGGGAGAATGGTCTGTCCCAGTTGGATGAGGTAGTCGACTTCTGCATTTGATTGTGGTTTTTCCCTGCTCCAATGATGGAGCTCAGGCTTTGTGTACTCCCCTTGCCCATAGAGGAGGTGTTGGCCGATGAACTGTTCTGCAAGCTGGCCTTGGTTGGAGAAGAAGAGCTCCTGTTCTTGAGAGAGGTCGGCGATGGAGAGGCCTTGCAAGGCCAGAAGGAGGCCGATGTCCAGCAGCACCCCCTTGGACCTTTTGCGGTTGATCTCAGCGCGAAGCGGGAGGTTGTTCGCGCTGCTGTGATAAACACGGTAGATGATACGGGCATATTCGAACAAGGTCAGGATGCGTGAGACGGTGGTGCTGCGATCTTGGTCAAGGAGGTCCACATAGCGGATCTTCCTGCCGACGGTGATCCCCAGCTTGTCATAGACTTCCTGGAGCTTTGCAAGATCACTTCTTCCCTTATACTTGGCAAAATCATCGCGATAGGTGTTGAGAATGGAGAACTTGACCTTGTCGGCCTCCAAGAGCGATCCGCTCTGTCGATATACCTTGATGACTTCAGGCATCCCGCCGAGCAGGAAGTATGTGCGCAGGTACTCCAATGCCCGCTCATGGATGGCCTGAGGGATCGCCTCCTGCAGCCCATACCCCTCAAGATATGCCAAGAGCGTATCAGCTCCCATCGCGGCGAGGAACTCCTCATAGGTCATTGGACCCATGAAGAGATACTCGATCCTCCCCACCGGCATGGAGAGCTCGTATTGTTCCAAGCCGAATTCAAGAAGGGATCCTGCAGCGATGACGGCAAGTTCGGGCATCTGTTCAAAGAAGTACCGGAGCGAACGGATGGCCTCGGGGTTGGCCTGGATCTCATCGAGAAAGAGCACGGTCTTGGCCGGCTCGATGCGGGTGTTGTGCAAGACCTCCAAGGTCTTGATGATCTCTTTCGGGTCGTTGGTGGAAAAGAGTTGCCTCAGTGTATAGGTTTGTTCAAAATTCACCTCGACCAAGGCCAGATCATTGCGCTGGCAGAAGAGGCGGACCAGGGTCGACTTACCCACCTGCCTCGCCCCCCGGATGAGGAGGGGCCTACGGTTGGGATTCTGATACCAATTGACAAGATACGTCTCTTCTTTCCTTCTCATGAGTTGAGTATATCACACAATATGTAAAATATAAGGGTTAAAATAGCACGCTACATGAGAAAACTAAGGGTAGTTTGTATATCTTGCACAAGAGCACGTGATGCCATCGTACGTGACGTTGGCCTCTTGTAGAGCGGCATATTATTCTACCAAGAACAGCCCTGAAAATTGCAAATTGTGTTAGTAAGAATGGAAGGGTCATGGTACATTAGTTGCACTATCCCTTAGAAAGGAAAATGGAGAGGGCAAACTGACCAAAGCTACCCCTCTCCAAGTTGCAATAATGCTCTTAGAGATTGCCATTGAACCAGTAGTTTTGCAAGTGGTGGAGGGCAAGAGCCCACCGAAATCCCAAGATCTTGGGCAGTTTCATTGCCCGGCGTGCAGGGTCAAGCTCCATGGCCATGGCTGGAGGCGCCGCTACTTCATCAACGATTCGTTGGAAAGCCTCCAGATTTGGATCCACCGCAAGCTATGTCCTTGTTGTCGGCGCACCTATACCCTGCTGCCCTCATGGGTCCATGCCTTCAAACTGTTCGCCCTGGAGACCATCACCCGGATGCTCTCCCACCGTGCCGAGAAGGGGCGTTTCAAGACAACCTTGGGCATCTCGGGCTATCTGCAGCGCCTTTGGTGGAAGGGGTGGTCCGACCGGGCCCGCAGTGACGGCGAAGTTTCCGACCTCTCCTCGGTGCTCGGCCGCCTGGGGGAGGAGCTCAGGGGGTGCCTGGCCTCCCCGCTTTGTGTGAGGATCGTGCAAGAGGTGCCCGCCTCGCGGATGGGTTCCTCCCTGCTTGGGCCATCCCACCAACGTTTGTATCTATATGTGCCGAGGGCAATCCCCTAGGCTGGTGCCATATCATTTTGAGGAGGCACCAACCATGGATGCACAGAAAAAGGAACAGATTGGGCTGTTCCGCTTCGGACTCATCTTCCCGCTGCTCGACGAACGCCTGCAGCACGGGGACATCACGCGACTGCTGAAGGAGATCAGCGCCAGGGAGTATGATATCCCCCACTCGAAGCGCAGGACGGTGAGCGTGCCCACGCTCTACAACTGGCTCAATGCCTATCGCAAACGACGCAGCATAGAGGATCTGTATCCCAAAGACCGGACCGACAAGGGCCAGAGGCGCAAGCTCAGCAGCGAGACCGAGCAGGCCCTGCTGCGCTACGGGATGGACCATCCCGACATCAAGATCACCACACTGGTGAGGATGGCGGAGCGCGACGGCATCTTCCTTCCCTCGGAGCGGGTGGACATGTCGCTCATCTACCGGGTCTTCCGCTGCCATCGGCTGAAGGGCAAGGTGGTTGGTGACAAGGACATGCGCCGCCTGGAGATGGAGCACGTCAACCAGGTGTGGTACCTCGACGCCATGGTCGGCCCGAAGGTGTATGTCGGCACGGGCGGGCAGCGCCGTCTGGTGGTGTCCAAGCTTTTCGCCCTCATTGACGATCGTTCACGCCTGATCAGCAACGCCCGTTTCTATCCCGACGAGACGGCCGACAGCCTGCTGGACTGCCTCTGGGGGGCCTTCAACGCGAGGGGGTTGCCTCGCCAGTGTCATACGGACAATGGATCTGCCATGCGCGATGAGCGTGTAAAACTCGGCTGTGCATCGCTTGAGGTGAACTTCACGCACTCAAGGCCATATTCCCCAACAGGGAAGGCGAAGGTGGAGCGCCTATTTCTCACGGTGAGGATGCAGTTCCTTCCCACCATCGGTGACAAGCCGCTCGAGTTGTTCGAACTCAACCGCCTGTGGCAGTCCTGGATGGAGGAGTACAACAACCGCTACCACTCGGGCATCGGCAAGAGCCCGCTCGAGTGCTACCTCTCCGAGGTGCAGGCCGTCAGGCCGGCGCCCCCCGATCTGCCCAAGCTGTTCCGTAAGCGCGAGGTGAGGACCGTCAGCAAGGCCAGGACGGTGAGCCTGGGCTCGGTGCTCTATGAGGTGCCGCTGGGCTATTCGGGGCGGAAGGTCGAGCTGCGCTTCAACGACGCAGATGATGTGGAAGCCTTCTATGACGGGGAGAGCCTGGGCAGGCTGCGCACGGTAGATCTGCACGCCAATTCCCGGGCCCACCGGATGGAGGCTTTACGATGAACACCGACATCCGCACCTTTTACGGCTTCAGGCAGATGCCGTTCTCCCCCGAGCTGAAACCCGAGCAGATGTACCTGCTCTCCTCGATGGTGGAGATCAGCGACAAGATACAGTTCGCCATCCAGAACGGCATGTACTTCGTGATCATCGGCGACGTGGGGGCGGGCAAGTCCACCAGCCTGCGCTACGCGCTCCACCAGCTTCCGGCGAAGAGCTACCAGGTCATCGATCTGGTCGGAGGGCAATGGAGCTTCATAGAGATGCTGCGCCAGTTCATGTCGGCACTGGGGATCATGACGAGGAGCAACCAGCCCTCGATGATGTTGTCCCAGATCCACGAGGCGCTGGACCTCGTCTACGCCGAGGGCAAGCGCCCGGTGCTTTTTGTCGATGAATGTCATCTTTTCGCCCCCGACCTGTATGCGCAGCTGCATCTCATAAGCCAGCGCAACCTCTCGAGGGCGAACGTCATCCCCATCGTCATGTGTGGCCAGGAGGGGTTGTTCGAGAAGCTCCGCAACCCCCACGCCAGGCCCTTGATGAGCAGGGTGCTCGACGGCTACAACCTGCACAGCCTCACCCAGGACGAGTGTTTCGGCTACATCGACCACCACCTGAAGGTCATCGGAGGCAGGACGACGCCGATCTTCGACAAGCCAGCGCTGATCGCCGTCAGCCAAGTATCGGCGGGAATCCCGCGCAACATCAACTCGGTGTGCCTGCTCGCCCTGCAGCACGGCATGGAGAAGGGGGTGCAGGAGGTCTCGGCCGACGTCATCCGCAAGGTGACCCGGAACTGGTGGGAGGAATGATCATGGCCGATACAACAACGAGCAGATTGGACAGGGAAGCCCTGGCCCGGCGCTACCTGCTGCTGGTCATCGAGCTCTACAGCTGCTTCATCAACGACGAGACGGTCCATGGCGGCATCTGCGAGATCGCCAGGCGCCGGGTGGCGGCGGAAATGGGGATATCCTATGACTTGGACCTGTTGAAGTGGCAGAGCGTCGAGGCAGGCAAGAGTGTGGAGGAGGTACCGTTCTGACCGGGCGCAAAACATTGCCGAGGAGCCTCGCAAGAGGCTCCTCTCCTTGCTTTTTCGTATTCTTCACGGCGACCATAATCATCCACGTCCCAATGGTTCTTCTACTCGACCATCGTTCAACTTTCCACTATCGCTCAATGTGCAATCTTTGCTATAGAATTATCTGCCAGGCAACACCTCTGGAAATGATATATTCTCATACAGGAGGATGAGCCATGACGCGAAAAGTGATAAAAGAGTACAGCGGGACACGAAAAGAGCGACAGGCGCTCTTCTCCCAAGCACCGGAGTGCTTGCCATCCAGGAGGCGCGCTCAGCGGGTTTGCCCATAACCTATGTGGAGGGAACCAACATCATCAGGGACCTCGACGGGAAGAAGGAGATCATCGGGACCGTCGAGCCCCGTGTACCGGTCACCAAGAAGAAGATTAAGATTCCACCGCAATGAATAAACATCTACGTACTCTCCAAGATCCAACGCTGATTCGCAAACCCTTTGTCGATTTGTCACAGAATAGGGGTATTTTGTAACAAATCTTGTCACAGAATATAGGTATTTTATAACAATTCGCTTGTATTGAGAGGAGCGCCATGGTACTGTTGGGGTGAGGGGATACCCATGATCTTCAAACGACAGGCGACAGAGTACTTGCAGCGATGGAAAGCATCGCCCCATCGCAAGCCCTTGGTTATCCGGGGGGCCCGGCAAACGGGCAAGACCACTCTGGTTACACATTTTGGTGATCAGTTCGACACCTTCTTGTACGTGAATCTTGAACGGACACATGATCTCTCTCTGTTCGACCATGAAGGATCGATGAGCCAATTGCTTCAGCGCATCGCCCTTGAGAAGGGAACGGCATTGAAGGGAGAGACGCTGCTCTTCATCGATGAAATCCAGCACAGCAGCAACGCCATGGGCTTGATCAGATATTTCTATGAGGAGCTGCCCTCCCTCTTTGTCATTTGTACGGGAAGTTTGTTGGATGTCATGATGGAGGAGCAGGGCATCAGCTTTCCGGTGGGGAGGGTGGAGTATCTCTATCTCTTTCCCTTGACCTTCGCGGAGTTCTTATCTGCCATCGGCGAGGATGAAGCGGCGCTTCTTTTCGAACAGGTTCCGGCCCCCTCATGGGCTCATGATCATCTCATGCGATTGTTTCGCGCCTATATGGTTGTTGGCGGGATGCCTGAGGTGGTGGCGCGCTATCGAGAGGGGCGCGATATCACGCGCTGCAGCAGCGTATACAACTCCTTGATGACCTCCTTCAGTGATGATGTGGCCACGTATGCGAGCGGTTTGGCTTCTCTACAGGTGGTGAGGAGAATCATGGAGGTGGTGCCCTCCCAGGTCGGCAATCGGATCGTGTTCAACAATTTCGGCAACACCGGGTATCGCTCCCGCGAAAGTGCCAATGCACTGAGAATCCTAGAGCGGGCGATGTTGCTCTACCTCTGCTATCCTACG
>Ga0116161_1003987_pt1 | contig 12758 bp, 11 predicted proteins | sample AD_JPNAS3_MetaG_FD_89877 | JGI IMG/M metagenome (GOLD analysis project Ga0116161, IMG submission 89877) | Active sludge microbial communities of municipal wastewater-treating anaerobic digesters from Japan - AD_JPNAS3_MetaG | ecosystem: Engineered > Bioreactor > Anaerobic > Digestate | place... | reverse complement strand
TCTCTTCCGCGCTCTGCACCCTTTCTTCAACTCCTGCAGTCCCCCGCCAAGCGCGTCTCCCGTCGAAACCCCCGCCGCCACTTGTCGCTGGCTCGACTTGTTGCGCCAAATGACCCCCAGAACATCGCTCAACCCATCCCCGCCCAAACGCCTTCCTTATATGCCCACTCAATCTACGCACTGACTTATTGCGCTATCCCGCCGGGCGCCGGCGCATTGCCCCTCCCGGCAATAGTCGCCGACCTGAGGGCCGGCTCTGGCCTGTAGCAGGCTGTGGGGAGCGACTGCCAGGGGCCGGCCGAGTTGACGGGCTGCCAGCCAGCTAGGTCGTGTTCGCAAACCGGTAAGCTAGCCCCCCTTGGCCGCCACAGGCGGCCAAGGGGGGCTAGGCTCAATGCCGTTCAAATAAGGGCACGTCGCTCACCTGAGACGGAGCCGGCGACTGCAAGTCGCGCCTGGGAGCCGCCGTTGGCGGCCAAGGGGGCGCTGCGGCGCCTGGCGCCCGCCTACGCGGGCTGGTCGCCACGACGTCGTCGGCGCAGACCGACGACCGGCCTCAGGCCCTCTAGTCGGCCGGCTTATTTGAACTGTATTGAGCCTAGGCTACGTCGTCTATACGAATACTTGACAGATGTTCTAGGCCTTGGCCCGCTGGCGGAAGGCCTTGATGTAGCGCATGGCATACTCGTCGTGGCCCATGGCCAGGTCGGCCGCGAGGATGTGGAAGCGCATCTTGGCGGCGTCGACAATCGGGCAGTTCAGGCCCAGCGTGATGGCCATGGCGATGAAGGCGCTGTTGATCGTTTCGCGCTCGGGCAGGCCGAAGGAGATGTTGCTGGCGCCGAGCGACAGGTTCACGCCGAGCTCGGCGCGCACCATGCGGATGGCCTCCAGGGTGGTGCGGCCAGCGTTGGCGTCGGCGCCCATGGTCAGCGCGAGGCAGTCGATCAGCAGGTCTTCCTGCGGGATGCCTGCCGCCTGCGCCCGCTGGGCGATCCTTTTGGCCACGGCCAGTCGTGCGGGAGCATTGTCGGGGATGCCATCGTCGTCCATGGCCAGGCCGATGACGGCGGCGCCGTACTGAGCCACCAGCGGCAGTACGCGCTTGAGGCTGGCTTCCTCACCGTTGACCGAGTTGATGAGGGGCTTGCCGTCGGGGTTCAGTCGCTTATGCATCTCCAGGGCGGCGGCCAGGGCTGCGCTGTCGGCGGTGTCGATGCAGATGGGCACGTCGACCGCCTCCATGACGATCTTGACCGCCTGAGGCAAGAGCGCGACCTCGTCGACGCCGGCCGCGCCAACGTTGACGTCGAGCACATCGGCGCCGGCGGCGACCTGGGCCAGCGCTTCCTGGCGGATGATGTCGAGCTCGCCGGCCGCCAGGGCCGCCGCCAGCTTTTTCTTGCCGGTGGGGTTGATGCGCTCGCCGATGATGACGGTGGGCCGGTCGGGCGAAATGATAACGGGATTGCCTTGGCCTTTGAGTCGGGTTTCCATAGACTGACTGTCCTCCTCTAGAATACTGCTTTGATCCTCATTTGAAAGCCCAGAATACGTTGCTGGATGGACTGCTCGGCGCGCCTTGTGCCGCTGCCGCTGCGCTTCGGCGATCTGGACGTGTCGTCTGATCGCGGGGGGTGACATCGCCCAGGCGATCGAGGGCCAGGTGCCAGAGGCGCAGGCTCAGGGCGTGCAGGCGGTCGAGCGTCTGCGAGTGGAACTCGTTGGCGGCTGCCTGGTAGATGAGGCTGTGGAACTGCTCGCCTCCACGATACACTGGATATACCACAGATACACCGACACTGCAAGTACCGTGGTACGTCTCGGTGGTCCGGCAGACTCACGTCCTACAGGGCTGCCGGGGGCTGTTGGCCTGTTCATCTCGACTGGGCACGCACTCGCGCGCGGTCACGCCTCACGCATCACGGTCCGCGGCGTCCCATCGCGGCCGCGCGACGGTGTAGGCCCACACGCTCGCGGCCCCCGCCTCGCGCAGGGCGGCGGCGCAGGCTTCGAGGGTGGCGCCGGTGGTGCAGATGTCGTCGATGAGGCAGACGGCGCGGCCGTGGAGCGACGGGCCGCTGTAGCGGAAGGCGCCGGCGACGTTGACCAGGCGCTGGCCGGCGCTGAGGCCGACCTGCGGCGGTGTGGCGCGGATGCGGGCCAGGTGCCGTGCGTCGACGGGCAGGCCGAGCTCGCGGCCTACGTAGGCGGCGAGGAGCGCGGCCTGGTTGAAGCCGCGCTCGCGGACGCGCGTGGGGTGCAGCGGCACGGGGATGAGCAGGCCGGCCGGCGGCGGGTCGCGGCGCCAGGCGGCGACGACGAGGCCGGCGAGCGGCGCGGCGAGGACGCGCTGCCCGCGGTACTTGAGGCGGTGCAGTGCGGCGCGCAGGGGGCCGCTGTGCCAGGCGGCTGAGCGCAGGCCGTCGAGGTGCTCGGGGTGGCGGTGGCGCCGCGGGCAGCATGCGGGGGCGCGCGCCGGCTCGCCGCAGCGGGGGCAGAGCGGCGGCGCGATCCACGCGACCTGGGTCAGGCAGGCCGTGCAGAGCCAGCTCCCGGGGCGGCCGCAGCCCGCGCAGCGCGGCGGAAAGAGGAGGTCCAGCAGGCCCGAGAAAAGACGCTGCGGCATCGTTACCTCCAGATGGCTATGGCGCGAAAAGACGCGAAAGGGCGCGAAAGGGGCACGAAGAAGGGGGCGCACCTTTCGTGCCTTTTCGCGTCCTTTCGCGTCCTTTCGTGTCTTTCGCGCTCCTACGCCTCGGCCGTCTTGCGCGCGAGGGTCGTGCAGAGGTCGCCGAGGTTGATGGAGATCGGCCGGCGGCTGAGGCCCAGGCGCCGGGCGCTGCCGCGCAGCAGGCGCGAGAGCTGCGGGCTGACGGCCTGGAGCTGCGCCAGCAGATAGTCGAGCAGCAGGTAGCGCCCCTGGCTAAACTGGCGGATGACCTGGAAGCCGTTCTCCTCGAGCAACTGCGCCAGCGTGCGCCGCGAAAAGTAGTAGAGATGCATCTCCATCAGCCAGGGCCAGTGCGGGCCGAGGATGCGCGGCATGAGGCTACCGATGTCGATGGTGTGAATGCAGATGATGCCGCCCGGCTTGAGCAGGCGGTTGACGCGCTGCATCTCTCCTTTGGGGTCGGTGAGGTGCTCGATGACGTCCCAGAGGGTGACGACGTCGAACCAGGCGGGCGCGAGGCCGGCCGTGGCCAGCGTGCCGCGGATGACGTGTAGGCCACGGCGCACGGCCTCCTCGGCGGCCCATGCCGAGGGCTCGACTCCCCAGGCCTCCCAGCCATGCCGGGTGGCGACCTCGAGGAAGACGCCGGCATAGCAGCCCACGTCGAGCAGCCGCGGGTGCTCCACATCGCCGACCAGGGCCAGCAGCGGGCGCAGGTTGCGCTCAAAGGTCAGCACACGGCCAAGCTGCTCTTCGACGTACAGCTCGTCGACCACGTCCTCGTAGCTTTCGAGGATGGCCTCGTCGCCATTCCGGGGCGAGGCGTAGACCAGCCCACACTGGGTGCAGCGGACGATGGCGAGGTGTTTGCCATAGCCGGAGCTGGTGCAGCGATAGCGCTCGATGCTGCCCGAGCGACGGTCGGTCCCCAGGGTGTTGGGGAATAGCAATTGGGCTTCGTTGGCCCCACACAGGTTGCAGGCGACAGGCACGGCCACGATGGTTCATCTCCATGCAGAGGATGTGTTCTTGCCGGTATTGTAGCACGGGCCTGCCTGTTGGCAAAGGCGCTTCCATCGCCCGTCCAGGGAGGGGTGGTGACCGGCTTTCCCACTACGCGCTACCCCGGTGCGGAACCCCCTGGCCTGGAGCCGGGCGATCGCGAAGCCGGCACCCGGCGATTGCCAGGATGCTGAGACGGACGAGCTAGCTCTCCGACAGGGGCCCAGCGCCCCGAGTTCGTAGCTGCGCCTGCGCTTGTCGATCTTGCGGCTTGCCCCACATGGGGGGCATGTCCCACGGTTGTGGGACACCCGGGCAATGGCCGGGTTCGTGCGAAGCCCAAGAGCCGGTCACCAACGATGATGGGATATACCCCCACATGGGGCGCATGTTGGCGGGCTGCGCCCCATGTGCTATAATCGGCTGCAGGAGAAGCAACTGCCGCCAGGCTCGTTGGAGGGAGGTGCCATGCCCGGCTTGCAGACCGTGTACCAGTTGCAGACGGCCGAGCTGGAGCGGGCGGATGCGGTGCGCAGACTCCGCGAGGCTGAGCAGGCCATCGGAGAAAGCGGAGAGCTCCGCGGCGCGCGCGAGGCCTTGCAGGTGGAGGAGGCCAGGCTATCCAGGCTCCGTGCCCGTGTGCGCGATCTCGAGCTGGAGGTGAAGGGCCTCACGAGCAGGATCGCTGAGGGGGAACAGCGCCTGTACGGGGGCACGGTGCGCAACCCGAAGGAGCTGGAGAGCCTGCAGGAGGACTTGCGCCAGTTGCGCGGCCGGCGCGACGGCCTGGAGGACAGCATCCTACAGGACTTGACCGAGATCGATGAGAGCGAGGCGCGGCTCGCGCTGCTGCGCCCGGCGTGGGAAGCGGTGCAGGCAGCCTGGCAGGCGCAGCAGCGCGATACGACAGAGGTGGTGGCGAAGCTCAGGGCGCAGTTAGTCCGCCTCGACGAGCAGACCGCGCACCTGCGCTCGGTGGTGCCGCCGGACCTGCTCGAGCAGTACGATGATCTGCGCCGCAAGAAGGGCGGCCGGGGCATTGCGGTGGTGCGCAACGGCCTTTGCGAGGCCTGCCGGGTGCAGGTGCCGACCCGCCTTGTGCAGCAGGTCCGCTCCGGCGATGAGGTCTACCGCTGCGGCAACTGCGGGCGCATCCTGTGCGTCGCGTAGCCGGTTCGTGGCAAGAGGTCAGCCTTTCATTGCGAGCGCAGCGAAGCAATCTCCAATGTCCGACGCGGAGTTGCATCGCTCCGCTCGCAACCTGGGGCTGCTGCGCTGCGCTTGCAGCTATGAGATTGCTTCGTCGGCGGTCCGTGCCCCGCACGAACCGCCTCCTCGCAATGACAGTCGCGGTTTCTGTGTTTGCACAGGCTGCACCGCGGCCTGGGATACTCGCAATGACAGGCTGTGGCCCTGCCCGTATGACCAATGGAGGTAGATATGGGCACGATTAGTATACCGTCTGTGGAGGACTTGCCGCGTACCGCCGATATGGTCATCGTCGGCGGCGGGGTCATTGGGGTGGCCACCGCCTTCTGGGCCGGCCGGGCCGGGATGCGGGTGGTCTGCCTGGAGCGCCGTGACGGCCTGGGCACGTTGACCACGGCGGCCTCCGAGGAGTGCTTCCGGGCACAGTTCTCCGAGCCCGACAACATCCGCATGATGAAAGCGAGCATCGGGTTCTTTGAGCGCTTTGCCGAGGAGACCGGCCTCGACGACTGCGACCTGGGGCTGCGGCAGCAGGGGTATCTCTTTCTGAGTAAGGCAGAGGATGGCCTGGAGGCGCTGGGCCGGCGCGTGGCGCTGCAGCGGCAACGTGGCCTCGACGATGTGGAGCTCCTGGACGGCGCCCAGGTGCGCAAGCGCTTTCCCTTTGTCGCGGGGCAGGTCACAGCCGCCACCTTCCGCGCCCGCGATGGCTGGCTTTCGACGCACGCCCTGACGTACAACCTGGCTCGGGCGACGGCGGAGGGGCGCTTCTGCCTGCGCACCGAGGCCACCGGGCTGACGAGCGATGCGCAGGGCGTGGCCGCCGTAGAGACGAACCGCGGGCCCATCGCCACGCGCTGCGCCGTGCTGGCCTCGGGGCCCTACGCCGGAGTGTGGGCGGCGCGCTGCGGGGTGCAGGTGCCGGTGGTGGCGGTGCGGCGCCACAAGGCCATTATCACCGGCTACCCCGAGATCCCGGCCGATGCGCCAATGACCATCGACGATGCCAATGGTGCCTATTGGCGGCCCGAAACGGGTGGCGGCGCCCTGGGCTGGGCGTTGCCCGAGCCCGAGAGCACGCCGAGCGACGCGGTGCCCACCGACTGGACCTTCCCGGCCGTGGTGCTCGAGGCCGTCTCGGAGCTGACCCCCTTCTGGGGCGAGATCGCCGAGCGGCTGAGGCGCGATGACGTGTTCCTCAGCGCGGGGCAGTACCCCGAGACACCCGATGCCAACCCGATCATCGATGCCTGTGCGGCGCTGCCGGGGCTGTACCTCAATGTGGGCTATGGGGGGCACGGCATCATGGCCAGCCCCGAGGGCGGGCGCATGCTCGTCGACCTGGTGCTTGGGCGAGGCGAAGACGAGTGCCGGCCGTTCCGTCTCGAGCGCTTTGGCCGGTCTGAGAGCAGGCGCTCGGAGTCGATGGTGATCTGAGCCAATGAGGTGAGCGTGCCCCAATCCTCTGGTAACCCATTCACTCCCGACGAGCCTATCAGCGAGGAAGAGCGTTTCTTCGGGCGCGAAGATGTCATCGATTGGCTGGACGACCGCTTCTTCGCCGGCGAGCGTTTCGTCGCCATCTATGGCACGCCGCGCATGGGCAAGACCTCGCTGTTGCTGCGCCTGCGCTCCAGGCTGGCGAACCGCGCTGTCACTGCCTATGTAGACCTGGCGGGCGCGCCCCAGGCCCCGGCGATCGAGCTCCTGTGGTGGCTGGTGTCGGACGTGCACGCCCAGCTCGGCCAGGGCCGCGAGGAATGGCCGCCCCTCCTTCACGCCCCCTTTGCCAAGGATCCTGACCTGCTGCACAGCGAGCTGCTGCCCGAGTGGCGCAAGGCGCTCCATGGCCGGCAACTGGCGCTGCTGCTCGATGGCCTCTCGGTGGCGCTGCTGAACGAGGGGCCATGGGCCGAGCTGCTGCTGCGGCTGCGCGAGATTGTGGGCCAGGAGGGCGACCTCCTGGTCGTGGTGGCAGTGTCGGGGATCTCGAGCGAGGCCGGCGAGCGTGTGCTTGCCCTGCGCGGCCTGCCGCAGCGCGACCTCGAGGGCCTGGATTCCAAGCAGAGCGAGGCGCTGCTGCTGGGCCTGGCACGCTACCAGCTGCCCTTTGACTATGATGCCATCGACAGCATCTGCGCGCTGACGGGGGGGCATCCGTACATGCTGCACGTGTTCGGCGCCGAGCTCTACCGGTGCCTGGTGCAGCACAGGGATCAGAAGAGGGGGCAGAAGGAACCACGGGTGACGATCCACGACGTGCGCGAGATCACGCCGGTGGTCATCGGGATCGTGGGGCAGCTCTTCAGCGCCGATTGGCAGGCGTTGGCGCGTGAGGAGCAGATCACCCTGGCGGCGATCGGCGCGCTGGCGGGGTATAGCGGGGCCGTGGCCGCGTGGGATATCGTCCAGTTGCTGCGCACGATCGGCGTGCACAGGTCGCTCACCGCGGCGGAGGCGAGCCTCGACGCCCTCTGCGGGCCCCGCATCCTGCACCGCCTGGCGGGCGCGAGCTATGTGCTGTACGCCGATCTGTGGCGTCCGTGGCTGGCGAGCGCCCATCCGCTCGTCGAAGTGCTGACCGGCAAGCGCCAGCGCCGCGAGGCCCAGCCGCCCGCCAAGCGCCCGCTGGAGGTTGACTGGAGGGGCGTGCTGGTCTGGGTGGGCATCGCCGCGGCCGTCGTCGTCGTGGCCCAGGTTTGGAGCTCGCGCCGCACGGTCGCCGTGGCACCGCTGCCCACGCCGACGGTTGTCACCCCCACGCCACGGCCGACGCCGACGCGGGTCGTCCTGCCGGGCAAGATTGCCTACATGGCGCAGGCGAGCGCCCTCGAGCCCTGGAGCCTGTGGATCATGGGCGACGACGGCGCCGACCCGGTGCAGGTGAGCGAAGGCACCAGCGAAGACACGCTGCCCGCCTGGTCGCCCGACGGCAAGCGCATCGCCTTTGTCTCCAACCGCAGCGGCAACCGCGACATCTGGGTGATGAATGCCGACGGCACCGACCTGCAGAACATCACGCGGACGCCGGCCGACGAGTGGACGCCGGCCTGGTCGCCCGACGGGGAGAGCATCGCCTTTGCCTCGAACCGCGACGGCAATTGGGAGCTGTACGTGGCCAAGGCCGATGGCACGGCAGCGCAGCGCATCACCTGGAGCGCTTCGTCGGACTATGCGCCGACCTGGTCGCCCGACGGCGCGCAACTGGCCTTTGTGTCGGAGCGCAACGGCAACCCCGAGATCTATGTGGTGAACCGCGGCGGCGATGGGCTGCTGCGCCTCACCGACGACCAGGCCACCGACCTCTCGCCGCACTGGTCGCCCGACGGCAGCCTGATCGCCTTCGAGACCTACCGCGACGGCAACATGGAGGTCTACACCATGGCGCCCGACGGCTCGGGGCTGCGCAATGTCTCGAATAGCCCCAACTCTGACGAGCATGGGCCGGCGTGGTCGCCCGACGGCAAGTGGCTGACGTACTATTCGAACCGCGACGGCACGTGGGATATTTTCAAGATGCGCGCCGACGGCAGCCAGAAGACGAACCTCACGCAGAGCGCAGCGATCGAGCAGGCGCCCGCGTGGCAGCCGCAGTTGTAGGGGCGAAGCCTCCCGATCGGTCATTGCGAGTACCCCGGGGTCTCGGACCCCTGTGCCCGGCGCAGAGCCTTGACCCGTCATTGCGAGCCGCAGCGAAGCAATCTCCAATGCCTAACGTGGAGATTGCTTCGCTGCGGCTCGCAATGACAAGCGAGTCTCTCAACAGCGCAGCGAAGAATCCTTGCCTCGGAATGGCGAGTCGGCCCTTGGCGGCAAGGATTCTTCGTCGCTCCGCTCCTCAGAATGACGAAATGACGCCGTCGCAGTAGGCGATGGCGTCCGAAGGCAAAAGTCGGGGCTTCAGGAACGCCCCAGTACTCAGGGCGGGGCCAGGCGGGCGGCGACGGCCTGGGCACTCAGCCCGCGGATGCGCACGTGCTTGAGGCGGCTGCGCTCGCCCACCGCGATGGTGACGTCGCGCTTGCGCAGGCCGAGCGCGCCGGCCAGGAAGGCCGCCAGCGCCTCGTTGGCGGCGCCCTCCACCGGCGGGGCGGTGATGCGCACCTTGAGCCAATCGCCCTCGGCGCCCACGATCTCGCTGCGGCTGGCCTTGGGCACGACCTTGACCGCAATGACCACGCCGTCCTCATCCTCTGAGATGATCCAGGTGGGCATGAGACTCCCCTCCAACCGGCTTACGTGCTCCGCGCCAGCCCGGTATGAGCCCCTTTTGGTGGGTTTTTGCGGGTTGCCTGGCCTCTCCGGCTGCCCCTGGCGCGCCCGCGGGCGCGCCAGGGGCAGCCGGAGAGGCCAGGCAACCCGCAAAAACCCACTCCTGGCACAGAGCCGGGTGCACGAGGGCATGTGCCTGCACGGGCTTGTCTGCGCCCAAGGGGTGTCGGCACTGCACATGGCCCGGCTATCACCAGGATGCTGAGGGTGACAAGCCTCCTCTCCGACAGGCTGCTAGCGAACCACCTGCCAGATGAGCGAGAGCAGGATGCGCTGCACGACCGAGAGCAGCAGCATGGCGATGATTGGCGAGATGTCGATCATGCCCAGCGGTGGAATGATGCGGCGCAGCGGCTCGAGGATCGGGTCGGTGATTTGATAGATGAACGAAACGATGGGGTTGTAGGGGCTGACGTTGAGCCACGACACGATCACGCGGGCCAGGATCGCCAGGTTGAGCGCATAGAACAAGAGATCGATAAACGTGAAGAGCCAGTTCATTCGTCCGTCAGTCCTCCCAGATAGCGCGACTTTTGATATGCCGCCCATACGGCCCGCGAGAGCACGGTGCGCAGGCCGCCCTTCTCCAGTTGATATAATGCCTCGGCCGAGGTGCCGCCCGGCGAGGTGACCATGTTGCGCAGCTCGGCGGGGTGCAGGCTCGACTGCTGCGCAAAGGCCACTGCGCCGCGTAGCGTCTGCAGCACCAGTTGCTGGGCCACGCGCCGCGAGAAGCCGAGGTGCACGCCGGCGTCGATGAGCGCTTCCATGAAGAGGAAAACGTAGGCGGGGCCGGTGCCGCTCAGGGCGGTGGCCATGTCGAGATAGTCCTCGTGATCTACGACGATTTCCTCGCCGAGCGCCCTCAGGATCTCGCGCGCCTGCGCCTGCTGCTCGTCACCGACCTCGGGCGTACGCATCCACACCGACATGCCCTCGCCGATCTGTGCGGGGGTGTTGGGCATGACGCGCACGATGCGGCTGTGCCCGAGGCCCTTGGCGATGGTCGCGATGCGCGCGCCTGCCACGATCGAGAGCACCAGGGCCTCGGGCTGCACCCGGCCATGCAGACCCGCCAGGACGTGCGCGAGCACCTGTGGCTTGACCGAGAGGACGACGACCTGGGCGCGGCAGACCGCCTCGGCGTTATCGGTCGTGTAGCGAACCCCATAGCGTTCGGCCAGCTCGCGCCCGCGCTCGGCGCGCGGGTCGCTGGCGATAATGGCGTGAGCCGATACCAGCTCCTGTCGCAGCAGCCCGTTGATCATGGCCTCGGCCATGACGCCGCTGCCGATGAAACCCAGACGCGAGTTGTCCAGGGCACTCATACCGTTGCGTAACCTTCCTGTGCGTTGAGCACCATCACCAGCGAGCAATCACGTCTGTCGTGGGTGCTTGAACGCCTTGAGCACACCAACCTGGCACCAATCCGCAAGGTCAAGGCGCTCAAGCGCCGACTACGAACCTGATCAACGCGGCCCAAAAACGGCCCGGCCCAGCCGGATCATGGTCGCTCCCTCTTCGATAGCGACCTGATAGTCGTCGCTCATGCCCATGGAGAGGTGCGTCCAGGGCTGCGCCGGGTAGCGGCGGGCCAGGTCATCGCGTAGCCGGCGCAGGCGCCTGAATACCGGCCGCACCGCTTCGGCGTTGGCCGCCAGCGGCGCCACCGTCATCAGGCCCTGCACGCTGAGATGCGGCTGCTCGAGCAAGGCTTCGATGGCGTCATAGAGGGCGGCCGATTGCTCCACCGCCTCGGGCCAGCCCCCGGCAGCAAGGCCGTATTTAGCCTCTTCGCCCGAGATGTTCACTTCGACGAGGACCGGCAGCACGCGCCCCTGCGCGGCCGCCAGGCGATCGAGCCGCACGGCCAGGCCAATGCTGTCGACGGTGTGGATCTGGTCGAAAAGCTGCACGGCACGCGCTGCCTTGCGGCTCTGCAGATGCCCGACCAGGCACCAGCGCAGCGTGCCAAAGGCCGTGTGGCCCAAGAGCGACGCCACAGCCGGCAGTTTCTCGGCGGCCTCTTCGACGCGATTCTCGCCAAAGCAGCGCACGCCCAGCCGGGCCAGCATGGCGATGCGCTCGGCGGGCACCGTCTTGCTGACGGCGACGAGCAGCACCTCCTCGGGCCGCCGGCCCGCCCGACGCGCCGCCGTGGCGATGCTCTCGAACACGTGATCTAGACGAGTCTCCAGGTCCTGTTCAGTGTCCATGGTCCCCTCTTGGCACTACAGCCGCGCTTTGTGGGTGGCCGCGGCCGGTCCGGGCGGCTGCCGGCTATACCGCTGCGCTTCCGCCCGGCCCCGGCCCGGAAGGGGTCTTGTTGGCGGGTTGGCCAGAGCCTTGGCCGCCCGCGGGCGGCCAAGGCTCTGGCCAACCCGCCAACAAGACCCCCCAAGAGGCCCCGTTCCGGCTATGCGCGAAGCGTGGCGCCCGGATTGCGCGCCCTCGCAGACAAACACGACCTAGGCCACCAGGCCAACGAGCGCGCCGAGCCGCCCGGTGCGCCCGGCCTCCTTGCGATGCGAAAAGAACTCGTCGACGTGGCAGGCGGTGCACAGGTCGGCCTGCTCGATGTGGCGTACGCCGGCCTCGCCCAGGGCGATGGTGTTGGCCGTGGGCAGGTCGAGGTGCGAGCTGCCGCTCGCGGGCCGGCTCACCACTCCGGCGCCGAAGCGCTTGGCGAACTCGGCCGCCAGCCCGGCGCTTACCTGGTAGCAGCAGGGGCCGATGGCCGGGCCGATGCCTGCCCAGAGCTGCGCGGGCTGCGAGCCAAAGTGGGCCTGCATGGCGGCGACGGCCAGGCTGGCGATGCCGTCGAGCGTGCCGCGCCAGCCGGCGTGCACCAGGGCGATGGCGTGATGCTCGCGGTCGTGGAGCATGACGGGCACACAATCGGCGAAGCGCAGGAAGAGGGCCACGCCGCGCTCGGCGGTCAGCAGTCCGTCGGTGGCCTCGATGACCTGCCCGCCCTGCGCCTGGCCCACCCGGGCGAGCACGGTGCTGTGCACCTGGTAGGGCGTGACGACCTGGCCGTCGGCAAAGCCCAGGGCGGCGCATGCACGGCGGCGGTTCTCGGCCACCGCCGCGGCATCATCGCCCACGCTGGCGCCCATGTTAAGCGACGCAAAAGGCGGCTGCGATACCCCGCCCAGACGCGTGAAAAAGCCATGCCGCAGGCCGGGCTCGGCGGCGAGCCCCTTGAATTGATAGTACACCAGACCCAGGTTATCGATACGGATCATTATTGTACCACATTCCAGGGCAATGTCTCATCTGGGCTGCGGGCTCCGAGGTAGGCCCGCTCGTCGACCCCTGCCTGGCGCACCATCGTGCGCCAACCCGCCAGTGTCGGCGCGGGGAGGTTGTTGAGCGCCTGGCCGAGCGCACGATCGCCGCGGGCGAGCACCCCTTGCACGCGCGCCCAGGCCGTACCCTCGGCGCGTACGGCGATGCCCGCCGGGCGCAGGCTCTTTGTCAGCAGCTTCATGCGCGCCTCGAGCACCCTGGCCTCGGCCATGGCCTCGCGCTCGAACGGCGTGTGCGGCTTGGGCACGAAGGGGGTGGCGTGCACGGTGATGCGCCGGCGGAAACGCTC
>Ga0116161_1003979_pt1 | contig 12777 bp, 10 predicted proteins | sample AD_JPNAS3_MetaG_FD_89877 | JGI IMG/M metagenome (GOLD analysis project Ga0116161, IMG submission 89877) | Active sludge microbial communities of municipal wastewater-treating anaerobic digesters from Japan - AD_JPNAS3_MetaG | ecosystem: Engineered > Bioreactor > Anaerobic > Digestate | place... | reverse complement strand
GGCGAGCATGGCGCCGCCTGATATGAATATGGTCGGCAAATCAAGCCGGCCGGCGGCCATGAGCATGCCGGGTACAATCTTGTCGCAGTTGGGGATCATGACAAGCGCGTCGAAGGCATGGGCGGTTGCCACACTCTCGATGGAATCGGCTATGAGTTCGCGGGTAACCAGGGAGTACTTCATGCCCTCATGGCCCATGGCAATACCGTCACAGACACCGATGGCCGGGAACTCCATGGGAGTACCACCGGCCATACGGACACCGGCTTTGACGGCGTTGACTATGGAATCCAGGTGCATGTGCCCGGGAATAATTTCATTCTTTGAATTGACAATACCGATGAGAGGCCGTGCCAGTTCCTCGTCGGTGTATCCCATTGCCTTGAACAGGGAACGGTGGGGAGCCCGCTCAATGCCTTTTTTTGCTCTGTCACTTCTCATATTGAACCTCCAGGTGTTGTACTGTCAGTACAACATATTTGTCTCCGGCAGATGTTTGCCAATTTATTGAACCAATAGTGTAATATATTCATGATTACACCCCATGATATTCAGACACTCTTTGGTAACAACCTGCGGCTCATACGCCGCAAAAACAATCTTTCACAAATGGGACTTTCCGAGAAAACAGGAAAGTCGCATACCTTCATAAATAACATGGAAAACGGGAAAAAATGGGTTTCGCCCGAAACCCTGTCCGTGTTATGCAATGCACTTAATGTGCCCGTGTACGAGTTTTTCCTCACGGAGGATATCAAAAAAGAAAACAGCGCCATAACCATCCAAAGCAAACATACACAGCTTCTGGAAACCATGCGTGATCTGGTTGCCAGATACGGGGAGGAACAGAAATAAAACCAGAAAAGGGAGACTGCAATGGACACTGTGAAAAAAAGAATGGTGCTCCGCATCTTCGCTCTGCCTCCATGTTTTGTTTCGCGCATACCGCACCGGGCGTTGCGCCCGGCAGGGCTCGTGCCCCGCTTTTTCAGGCGGGGCAGCTCCGGCCGGTATCAGGATACCGCCCGGTACCTTGGTACTGGCCGGCAAGAGCCTGCCGGGCAAATAAACCCGTCACAAAGCGCTCTTACTGTTCAAGAGCCTGAACAACCAGGTCGCCCATCTTCTTCGTACCGACAACCCGGTCCGAAGAAGCATCGCCGGCGATATCGCCGGTACGCCAGCCGGCATCCAGAACCGCTGCTACTGCCGCTTCTACCGCTACCGCTTCGCGTTCGGCTTTCAGCGAATACCGCAGCATCATGGCGCAGGTCAGGATGGTTGCCAGCGGGTTTGCGAGATCCTTTCCGGCGATATCGGGAGCGGATCCGTGAATCGGTTCATAGAGCCCCGGACCGGAATCCCCGAGAGAAGCGGATGCCAGCATACCGATAGAACCGGTTACCTGACTCGCCTCGTCTGAAAGAATGTCTCCGAACATGTTGCTTGTGGCAATCACGTCGAACTGCCCCGGATTCCGCACCAGCTGCATGGCCGCGTTGTCCACGTACATATAAGACAGTTCAACCTCCGGATAGTTGCCCTTCATCGATTCGGTCACTTCACGCCAGAGGCGACTTGATTCCAGGATGTTCGCCTTGTCCACTACGCAAAGGCGCTTCTTCCGCTTCATGGCGGATTCAAACCCGATCTTTACGATACGGGAAATTTCGTCGCAGGAGTACTTTTCGGTGTCCCAGGCGGTGGCGCCATCGTCGCTCCGTCCGCGCTCGCCGAAGTAGATGCCTCCGGTCAGCTCGCGGACAATGAGGATATCAAGCCCGTCCTCTACGATTTCCGCCTTGAGCGGACAAGCCGAAGCGAGCTGCTTGAACATGAGCGCCGGGCGGAGATTGGCATACACCTTCATCTCGCCGCGGAGGCCCAGGAGGGCGGCTTCCGGCCGTTTCGAACCGGGGAGGTTGTCCCATTTGGGACCGCCGACCGCGCCGAGAAGGACCGAGTCGCTTTTCTTGCAGACATCGAGGGTTTCCGCGGGAAGCGGGTTTCCGGTTGCGTCTATCGCCGCGCCGCCGGCGAGGGTTTCGGTAAACGTAAAGCTGTGGCCGAATTTCTTCCCCACCGCTTCGAGTACCCGGCAACCCTCCCGGACAATGTCCGGTCCGATTCCGTCTCCCGGTATGGTCGCAATTTTAAAGTCCATTGGTTTCTCCTTTCTTTCCCGCGTATCAGGCGAGTTTCGCCCTGAGCTGGTTCACGAGGCCGTCGGCCTTGATGATTTCCTGCATGAAGGCGGGAAACGGCTGCGCCTGGAAGGTCTTGCCGCTCGTTACATTGGTGATTTTTCCGGTGTCAAAATCCACTTCAACCTCGTCTCCGGCGTTGATACCGTCAACCGCTTCCGGGCATTCCAGGATGGGAAGGCCGATGTTGATAGAGTTCCGGTAAAAAATGCGCGCGAAGGTCGCCGCGATGACGCAGGAAATACCCGCGGTCTTGATGGCGAGCGGCGCGTGTTCGCGGCTCGAACCACAGCCGAAGTTCCGGGTGGCTACCATGATGTCGCCCTCCTTCACCTTCGACACAAAATCCGCGTCGATATCTTCCATACAGTGGGCTGCGAGTTCCTTCGCGTCCGAGGTATTGAGATACCGCGCCGGAATTATGACGTCGGTATCAACATTGTCGCCGTATTTGAATACGTGTCCGTGTGCTTTCATGAGTGTTCTCCTTACTTCCTGGGCAAATCGTCAGGATCGGTGATGACGCCGGTAATGGCGCTTGCCGCGGCTATCGCCGGATTCGAAAGATAGACTTCGCTTTCGGGATGTCCCATGCGGCCGACAAAGTTGCGGTTCGTGGTCGCGAGCGCACGCTCGCCCTTTGCGAGAATACCCATGTGTCCGCCGAGACAGGGTCCGCAGGTGGGAGTCGAGAAGGCAACTCCGGCCTTCACGAAGATTTCCGCGAGTCCTTCCTTGACTGCCTGCAGATAGATTTTCTGCGTGGCCGGGAAGATGATGCAGCGGATATCTTTCGATACCGAGCGGCCCTTGAGGATCTTCGCGGCAATGCGGAGATCCTGGATACGGCCGTTGGTGCAGGATCCGATAACCACCTGGTCAATCTTGAGGCCCTTGGCCTCGTCTATGGTCTTGGTGTTCGACGGGAGATGCGGGAAAGCGACCGTGGGCTTGATGGCCGCGAGGTCGATCTCGATAACCCGTTCGTATTCGGCGTCGGGGTCGGCTTCATAGATGCGGTTGGGGCGCTTTCCGTGCTCTTTCAGGTACTTGAGGGCAACCTTGTCCACGGGAAAAATACCGTTCTTCGCGCCGGCTTCGATCGCCATGTTCGCGATGGTAAACCGTCCGTCAATGTCGATTGATGCAAGACCGGGTCCGGTAAACTCCATCGACTGATATAGGGCGCCGTCCACACCGATCATGCCGATGATGTGAAGAATAACGTCCTTGCCGCTCGCCCAGCCGGAGAGCTTGTTCTTGAGGACAAATTTGATGGCGGAGGGAACCTTGAACCAGGCGGTTCCCGAGGCCATGCCGGCGGCCATGTCAGTTGAACCGATACCGGTGGAAAACGCGCCGAGTGCGCCGTAGGTACAGGTATGGCTGTCCGCGCCGATTACCACGTCGCCGGCGACAACGAGACCCTTCTCCGGAAGCAGTGCATGTTCGATACCCATGCAGCCAACCTCAAAGTAGTTTTCGATATCGTGTTTGCGGGCAAACTCGCGCACCTTCTTGGCCTGTTCCGCCGCCTTGATATCCTTGTTCGGGGTAAAGTGATCAGGCACAATGGCGACCTTGGTGCGGTCAAACACGGTCTTGCAGCCGATCTTGTCGAATTCGTTGATTGCTACCGGGGTGGTAACATCGTTTCCGAGTACCAGATCCAGCTTTGCTTCGATGAGCTGTCCGGCGGTTACCGAATCAAGCCCCGCGTGCGCGGCCAGGATTTTCTGGGTCATGGTCATTCCCATTTTCGTCTCCTTGTGTGAGTGCCGGGTCCGGCTATCCGGTTGTAATGGCACTGCACTTATACTTAACTTACTTTAGTATAGTTTAATTTTTCTGTATAGCATCCGGCAGTGATTTTACACTTTTTTTTCCGAATCCCTGATCAGTTTGTACTCAAATGAATCAACCAGGGCGACCCATGAGGCCTCGATAAGGTCACGGGAAACCCCAACGGTGGTCCAGTCGTCTTCCCCGTCGGTGGATTCAATGAGTACCCGGACCTTGGCGGCAGTCGCACTCTTCGAATCGAGTACGCGCACCTTGAAATCGGTCAGGCGCATCTCGGCAACAGACGGATAAAACTGCTCGAGCGCACTTCTGAGCGCACGGTCAAGCGCATGTACCGGTCCGGCGCCCTCGCCCGCGGTAATGGCCATGCGTCCTTCCACACCGATCTTGATCTGGGCGAAAGCATTGTTCGGCATGCCGTCCACCGGCTGCTCCTCGATGATCTTGTAGTACTCGAGGTCAAAGAAGGGCGTATACTTGCCCATGTTCTTCCGTATAAGAAGTTCAAAGCTGCCGTCCGCCCCTTCAAACTGATACCCGTCGTGTTCCAGTTCCTTGAGACGGTTGATAATCTGCGTGGCAACCGGACTTTCCTTGATAACCGCAGGATCGTACACCCTGAGCCGGTTGAGTATCATGGATCGTCCGGCAACTTCGCTCATGAGAAAATTCCGTTCATTCCCGACAGAATCCGGTGAAATATGTTCATACGCGCGGGAGTTCTTGTTCACCGCGTCTATGTGCATTCCGGCCTTGTGGGCAAACGCGTTGAAACCAACATACGGCATGCCGTTATCCACGGTAATGTTCGCGATCTCGGCTATCCGCCGCGCTATGGGCGTCAACAGGGCAACCTTCCCTTCAGGCAGGCAGGAGAGCCCCATCTTGAGTTCAAGATTCGCAATAATGGTGGAAAGGTTCGCGTTTCCGGTACGCTCGCCGAATCCGAGCAGGGTTCCCTGCACCTGGGTAGCGCCGCCTTTCACGGAAAGGAGGCTGCTCGCGACCGCCATGCCGGTGTCGTTGTGACAGTGGATACCCACCGGAAGTTTGCATTCCCGCACCACCACCTCGGTTATCTCGCGGACCTCGTCGGGAAGGCTTCCGCCGTTCGTGTCGCAGAGGACGAGCGCGGCGGCGCCGCCGGAAGCGGCGGCCTTGAGCGTTTCCATGGCATAGGAGGGGTTGTTGCGGTACGCGTCAAAAAAATGCTCGGCATCGTAGATAACCGTCCGCCCCTGTTGGACCAGATACTCCATGGTTTCCCGGATCATGGCAAGATTTTCTTCAAGCGTTGCACGCAGGATCTCGGTAACATGGAAATCCCAGGTTTTCCCGAAAATACACACATGATCGGTATCCGCGCCCAGAAGACTCGTGAGATTCGCGTCGTCCGCGGCGGTAATCCCCTTACGGCGGGTAGCACCGAACGCGACGATCTTCGAATTCTTCAAGGTGAGTTTTTTCACTTCCTGAAAAAACTCGAGGTCCTTCGGGTTTGAACCCGGGTTCCCCGCTTCGATAAAGGCGACGCCGAGCTCATCGAGTGCTTTTACGATGTGGAGCTTGTCCTGCACCGAAAAACTGATGCCTTCCCCCTGCGCTCCGTCTCGGAGGGTTGAATCGAATATATGCAGTTGTGTAAGCAGACTCACTGGGCACTCCTTGTTTTTTCCTGTTCAAGATCATACAGCATGGCGTTTATGGCAAAAAGATACGCCCGAAGCGACGATTCCACGATATCGGTGGAAACACCGCTGCCATTCCAGGTACGGCCGTCGCGGGTAATGCGGACATGGGACTCGCCCTGCGCGTCCGCGCCGGTGTCGGTTGCGTCGACAATCTGGAGATTGTAGTCTTCCAGCTTGATCTCTGATCCGCCGATTATCTTGTCCACCGCGTTGAAAGACGCGTCCACCGGACCGTCACCGATGGCGACCTTTTCAACCTTCGTACCGTCGCGCAGTTTGAGCCGTACCACCGAGGTTGCGGTCATGGAAGACCCGGAATTGATGACAAAACGGTCCAGCTGGAACGCTTCCGGAATTCCGCTCGAAGAGCCGGAAACCATCGCTTCGATATCCCGATCGGAAACCGTTTTTTTCTTGTCGGCCAATTCCTTGAACGCTTCGAAGAGTTCGTTGAGCCGTTCTTCAGACACCCGGTGTCCCAGGTATGCGAGACGTTCCTCGAACGCATGGCGGCCGGAATGCTTTCCGAGCACCATCTTGTTGTGTGGCAACCCGATCGACTCGGGAGTCATGATCTCATACGTTGCCCGGTTCGCGAGCACTCCGTGCTGGTGAATGCCGGACTCGTGCGCGAAGGCATTGTCGCCCACAATCGCCTTGTTCGGCTGACAGCGCACGCCGGTTGCCTTGGACACCTTGCGCGATGTTTGCCAGATCCGGGTGGAATCGACCCGGGTGGTCATGTTGTAGTATTCCTTGCGGGTGTACAGATTCATCACGATTTCCTCGAGTGCGGCGTTGCCGGCGCGCTCCCCGAGTCCGTTAATGGTACATTCAATCTGGTCGGCACCGGCCAGGGCCGCAGCGAGGCTGTTGGCGACTCCGAGCCCCAGGTCATTATGGCAATGTACGGAGAGTACGGCCTTGTCCACATTCGGGACGTTATTGCGGATGTTCCTGATCAGCGCGGCGTACTCCTCGGGAACCGCGTAGCCCACGGTATCCGGAATATTGACGGTGGAGGCACCCGCGGCGATAACACCTTCTATTACACGGTACATGAATTCGGGCTCCGAGCGGGAGGCGTCTTCCAGGGAAAACTCCACATCGCCGCAGAGATTGCGCGCGTATTTGACCATCGCTACCGCCTGCTCATATACCTGGTCCGGTGTCTTCTTGAGCTTGTACTCCATGTGAAGCGGGCTCGTGGCGAGAAACGTATGAATGCGGGGACTTTCCGCCTCGCGGAGCGCCTCCCAGGAAGCGTCGATATCTTTTTCCAGAGCACGGGAAAGGGACGCGATGGTTACCCCGCGGATAGTCTTCGCGATCGCCTGTACCGACTTGAAATCTCCGGGACTGGCAATGGCAAACCCGGCTTCAATAATGTCCACACCGAGACTTGCGAGACTTTCCGCCACTTCAAGTTTATCCTGCAGGTTCATGCTACAGCCGGGCGACTGTTCTCCGTCGCGCAGGGTAGTGTCAAAAAGTTTGATTTGTCGTGCCATGGATTTCTCCCTTTCAATGTGTGATAGTAGTAGTTAACCGAATTCCGGGACAAGATTCAATCTATTAAAATACCATTTCTTCATTTTATTGTCTTTTATATTTCTCTTTCAGTAGATAATTTTTATATTGTCTGTTATATTAGACATTCTATGGTTTATAAAAGAAGAAATTACATACAAACGATTATGGACGCCCGTAAAACACATCGGGTTATAATAGTCGGCGGGCTTCCCGGAACCGGCAAGAACCGGTTTCTTGCGTCGGTTATTCAGGAAATCAGGGGAGAAAAACCACCTGTACGGATCGTCCATCTGCAACACGATGACACAACCGGAACACGGGACATTTTGCAGCAGGCACGTGCGCTCGGTGTCGGTCCGTCGGTCATGGTGATCGAAAACGGAGACGGGATAGACGGTTTATCCGAATCACTCAACCGCATACTTTCTGACTATTCCGCGACAATACTCATTTCGTCCCGCCATGAGAGAGCGCTTGATACCCGGCTCAAACCGATATTCGGCACCCTTCTTCAAACCATCCGCCTTCCACCCCTATCCTACCCGGAGTTTCTCGACGCATGCTCAATGCGCGATTCAATGCGGTCCCTTGAACTGTATGCAGAAAACGGCGGACTCATTCATCACGCACTCCTTCCTCCCGACTCTCCCGACCGGTTTTCCCTGCTCCGCTTCCGCGCCGATTCCTTCCTGCTCACGGAAGTGCTTGAACGCTTTACCGTACGCAATCCTCGCGCCATTCGCGAACTGCTCCGCTTTGTTGCCCGCCATACGGGAGAAAGCCTTTCCTCGCGTCAGATCCAGGAGGCGTTCTCGACCCGGAACATAACCATTTCACCGCAGGCTGTTCTTGATTACCTGGGGTACTGTACCGACTCGGGGCTGCTCGTTCCCGCGCCCGTATACGATCTTTCCCGCAAGAAAACCCTCGACTCCGGAATGAGCTGGTACTTCGGAGACAGTGGCCTCCGCTGCGCTTTTACGGACCGTGAACGCGCCGGCACCTTCGACCGGGCGCTCGCGAATCTTGTTTTCTTGCATCTGACCGATTCCGGTTGGACGGTACGGCAAGGCCGGGTAATTCGCGGAAACGGTAATCGGGAAGACATCAGTTTTGTGTGTGACCGGGACGGAGAGCGGCGATATATCCAGATGGCGGGAAGCACCGCGACCGCGGCGGAACAGCTGAGGAAAAGAACAGCCCTGCTTTCCCTGCGGGACGGCTGGCCGAAATATCTGATTGGGGCGTATGGGGACGAACAGCCAGAAGACGGAATCCGGCAAGTGAGCGTACGAGAACTCCTTTTGGGGCAGTTCTGAACTGCTATCAAAATTGTTGAAAACAGTTTCAACAATTTTGATAGCACTTATTCGCTTTTGCGGTACACCATGCCCTGGAACACCGCGGCCAGCGTACCGTCTTCCTGCTCTATCCGAACCTGATAGGTTCCGAGCTTTCTCGACAGGGACAACTCTTCCGCGATTGCGCGAATCGTGCCACTCCTGACCGCCGAACAGAAATTGATGGTGGTGCTTGCCGCAACCGCGCTTCCCCGGGTATTCGACGCAAGGGCAAACGCGGTATCCGCCAGCGTAAATATCGCGCCGCCCTGGGCGATGTCTATTCCGTTTAGATGGCGGTCTTCAATATCCATCACCGCAACCGCTTTTCCTTCCGAACAGGACTCGACCCGGATACCGAAATATTCCGCTACCCGGTCATGTCCCAATACTTCCAGAATGGTTTGATCCATCAGGTTTCAATATCCCTGGTGATACCGCCCCGCTCCATGGCGGTCAGACCGGTACGAACGAGTTCCTTTATCCCGAAAGGTTCAAGAAGGCGAATGAGACCGGCAATCTTCTCTTCACTTCCGGTTACCTCGATAAGGAGGGAGTCCATGGCGACATCAACAACGCGCGCGCGGAAAATATTCGCCGTCTCGATAACACCGAGACGGTTGGTACCTTCGGCACTGACCTTGATGAGTGCGAGTTCACGGAATACGGTTACAGACGGGTCGCAGTGTTTTATTGAAACCACTTCAACCAGTTTCGCCAGCTGTTTTTCAATCTGTTCGAGAATGTATTCATCACCGCGTACGACAATGGTCATGCGGGAAATTTCCGGATTCTCCGTCATTCCGACGGTGAGGCTGTCAATATTGTATCCTCTCCGGCTGAACATGCCCGAAACACGGCTGAGTACACCCGAATGGTTTTCCACCAGAACTGAAATTACATACCGTTTCATATGATCTCCTTCACTGTATAAAGTCCGAGAATCCGGACATCCTGTATGATGCCGGAATCCTGATTCATTTTTTTCATTTCCACCAACGCGGAACGAATCCGTTCTCCCGAGACAACACTGGAACTGACCCCTTCCGGCAAACTGACATTGGCATAGAAGAGATACTTCCAGGGCTCGCCCTGAATCGGCCGGGATTCCAGCTTGGTAAGATTGAGTCCGTTCTTCATGAAGAGGCCGAGCGCGTCATGGAGAGCTCCGGGCCGGTTGGCAACCGTAAAAATGATGGACGCGTGATTCGGCGCGTCGCTCACAATTTCACCGGATCGGGCTATAACCACAAAGCGGGTATAGTTTCGCGGATTCGTTTCGATACCGGACTTTATCACGTCGAGATGGTAAATGGGCGCCGCAGTTTCGCTCGCGATCGCTGCACGTGACGGGTCTTTCCCTGCTGCAACGAACTCGGCTGCGCCGGAGGTCGAATCTGTTTCGATATGTTTCCATGCCGGATAGTGGGAAAGGAAATCGTCGCACTGGGCGAGCCCCTGGGGATGTGAATAAACCGAGGTTATCGAGTCAATCGTCGCGCCGGGAACCACAAGCAGGGAATGTTCGATGCGGATGGTTACTTCACCGACGATTTCTATATCCTCATAGCGCGCGAGGTTGTCGTAGTTTTCATACACGGACCCGGCAAGGCTGTTTTCGATGGGGAGCATGCCGCATTCGGCTTTCCCTTCAAGCACCGCATGGATTACTTCGCGGAAATTGGTTACCGGAAGCGATTCGGCTTCTTCATCATAGTAGCGGCGGATAGCCTGTTCGGCGTACGCGCCGCGGCCGCCGGAATAGGCGCAGACAATCGGCTGGTCGGGGCCGCCCGCCTTGCGGACAACACCGGTAACACCGGTAATCGATCCGGTCCGGGGAATTGACCTGCGGGACACGGCGCGGCCCACCACGGGCGCGAGCACTTCTATATCCCGCATCATCTTTTCGAACTGGTCGGGATAGAGGGACTGCACTCCGTCGGAAAGCGCCTTGTTCGGTGTCGGATGCACTTCGACGATGAGACCGTCCGCGCCGGCGGCAATGGCCGCGAGCGACATGGGCGGAACCTTGTCGCGTACGCCGACCGCGTGACTCGGATCTACTATGATGGGCAGGTGGGTCAGCGAGCGGAGAATCGGGATGGCGGAAAGATCGAGCGTATTGCGCGTCGCCTTCTCGTAGGTCCTGATACCCCGTTCACAGAGTATAACGTCCTCGGTACCGCTTGAAAGGAGATATTCCGCGGCCATGAGCCATTCTTCAATGGTGGCGGAAAGTCCCCGTTTGAGAATGACGGGCTTTCCGAGCGCTCCAACTTTTTTCAGGAGCTCAAAGTTCTGCATGTTCCGGGCGCCGATCTGGTACACGTCCACATAGTCCCGCATGGCGGGAATCGCGTCGGAAGAAACAATCTCGGTAACCACGGGAAGACCCCAGGCGTCGCCAGCTTCGCGGAGATACTTTACGCCTTCCTCGCCGAGGCCCTGAAACGCATACGGACTCGTGCGGGGCTTGTACGCCCCGCCCCGGAGCATGACCGCGCCGGACTCGGCGACACGCGCAGCGGACTCCATGATCTGCTCGCGGCTTTCTACCGCGCAGGGACCGGCGATGACCGTTACCCGGTTACCGCCGATCTTGACGCCGCGTACGTTCACCACCGTGTTATCCCGTTTGAACTCGCGGGAGGCCATCTTGTAGGGTTTTGAAATGGGAATGACCCGCTGCACGCCGGGAAGGATCTCCACTTCACGGGGATCGATACCGACCTTCCCCACCGCGCCGATGATGGTTTCTTCATCTCCGGCTATTTCGTTTACCCGAAGGGAATTTTTTTCGAGGAAAACCCTGATGCGCTGCTTGTCCTCATCCCTGATATTTTTCTCAAGTACAATTACCATGTTGCCGTCCTCAAAATATCTGCGAATACTCCGGCGGCGGTTACATCCGCGCCGGCCCCGTACCCGTGGATAACCAGCGGGATCGGTGAATAATACCGTGTTGTAAAGACAAAGGCATTACTGCCTCCCGTAATTACGGCAAGGGGGCCATCCTGCGGAACTTCCACCGGTCCGGCGGCCGCACGGCCGTCCGTGATGGTCCCGACGAATCGTAGTACGTTTCCGGCAGCTTTTACAGCGGTAATTCGTTTTTTGTACCATTCGTCTATCTCGGGAAGCCGTGCGAGGAATTCCTCGACCGTACCGGAGGTATCAAACGAATCCGGAAGGGCGCCTTCGCAGATCACATCGTCCAGATTGAGCGTCATGCCGGCTTCCCGCGCGATAATGAGCGCCTTTCGGGCGACATCCATGCCGGACAGATCGTCGCGGGGATCAGGCTCGGTGAAGCCCTTCTCGCGCGCCTCAAGGACAGCCTGTGAAAACGGGATACCTTCGTCGAGCCGCCCGAAAATATACGACAGGGATCCGGACATAATACCTTCAAACCGCAGGAGCCGGTCTCCGGACTTGAGCATGTTGCGGAACGTATCGATTACAGGAAGACCCGCGCCAACATTTGTTTCGTAGAGGAACCGTTTGCGGTTCTTTGCCGCAGCGGACCGGATTGACTGATAGTAGTCCATTTCACCCGAATTCGCCCGCTTGTTCGGAGTAACAACGTGAATGCCCGCTTCGAGAATGTCGGCATACCTGAGCGGAAGATCACCGGTCGCAGTACAGTCAACAAACACCGGATTGAGCGGCTGTTCGCTCCGGACAAAAGAGAGCATGCCGTCCACGGAAGAATGCGTGTCGGACGCGGCAAGCAGGTCGTTCCAGGCGGAAAGGTCGAGCGAACTGCGGTCAAGGCACATGACCCGGGAATTGGCGATACCGCAAACCCGGAGCGCTATGTTGGACTTTTCCAGTTCTTTTTGCTGCAGACGCACCTGCTCCAGGAGTTTTCCGCCCACCACGCCGATTCCGAACAAAAAGAGTTCGATGGTCTGCATGGTGTCGAAGAAAAATCGGTGCGCAATGCGTACCGCCTTGTCTCCCTCGTCCTTTGCGACAACCGTACTGATCGAGCGTTCGGACGAGCCTTGTGCAATTGCGTGAATATTGATGCCGCCGAAGGCAAGCGCGGAAAAGAATTTACCGGCAATGCCTTTGGTACTGATCATGCCGTCGCCTACAATCGAAACAATGGACATGCCCGATAGTACCGAAACCTCGTTTACGAGTTTGTCCTGCATTTCATGAACGAACTCTTCATTCAGGATGCGTCTGACCGTTTCG
>Ga0116161_1003978_pt1 | contig 12778 bp, 7 predicted proteins | sample AD_JPNAS3_MetaG_FD_89877 | JGI IMG/M metagenome (GOLD analysis project Ga0116161, IMG submission 89877) | Active sludge microbial communities of municipal wastewater-treating anaerobic digesters from Japan - AD_JPNAS3_MetaG | ecosystem: Engineered > Bioreactor > Anaerobic > Digestate | place... | reverse complement strand
TGGAGGTGTTGTGGTTTATAGTCAAGGTCAGGGAATTTACGTTGATAGAAAGCAGATTGCTGCAATTCTGAACCTTCCCATTCATAAAGTGCGGGTGATTTTAGTCCCCAACGGAGGGGGGTTTGGTGGCAAGGAAGATCTCACCGTTCAGGGACATGCAGCCCTATTCGCCTTCCTTCTTGACAAACCCGTCAAAATTACCCTTACACGTAGCGAATCCATACGCATGCATCCCAAGCGCCATCCCGTTTATATGGATATGGAGTTGGCAGCCGATGCCAATGGCAAACTGATGGGGTTGAAACTAATGGCAGTAGGCGATACGGGCGCATACGCTTCAGTGGGAACCAAAGTGATGGAAAGGGTGGCCGGCCATGCAACGGCAGGCTACTTTGTTCCCAATGTGGATATTGAGGCCAAAACGGTTTATACCAACAACTTGCCCTGTGGGGCAATGCGAGGCTTTGGAGCAAATCAGGTGGCATTCGCCATGGAAAGTTGCATAGACGACATATGCCATCAGGGGGGATTTGACAGATGGCAATTCCGTTACGACAATGCACTTGTTGATGGACTTTCCACCTCCACCGGGCAAAAAGTCTATGGTGTAGGCATACGCGCTTGTTTAGAGGCAGTGAAAGATGACTTCTACAAAGCCAAATATGCCGGATTGGCCTGTGCCATCAAAAACTCGGGAGTGGGCAATGGGATGATCGACGAGTCGAAAGTGATAATCGATATAGTTTCCGAAAAAGAGGTGGTTATAAAACACGGATGGACCGAAATGGGTCAGGGAATTCACAACATGGCCATACAAACGCTGTGTGAAGAAACCGGAATTGCCCCCTCCATTGTCAAAGTGGTTGTGGACACTGAGGCAGATATCGATACGGGAATGACCACCTCATCACGTGCCACCGCACTCCTAGGTCTGGCCATAATCAATGCCTGCAAGGCATTGAAAGAGGATTTAAAACGACAGACCATCAAGCAACTGTCTGGCAAATCGTATCGAGGGCAATACGTTTGTGACTGGACCACCAAACCGGGAGATGCAAGCGCCGATCAAAAAACCCATTACTCATACGGCTACGCCACTCAGCTGTGCATTTTGAATGACAAAGGGGAAATTGACAGGATAATCGCTGCACACGACGCAGGCAAGATAATGAACCCCATGCTATTCGAGGGTCAGATCGAGGGGGGAGTACATATGGGCTTAGGTTATGCCCTTTCGGAAAACCTTCCCATGAATGATGGGTACCTAATTAGCGATAAAATGAAGGATCTTGGTATTCTACGTGCTCACCAAACTCCGAAAATCATTGTTCGTGGCGTTGAAGTACCGGATCCGGTTGGCCCTTACGGAGCCAAAGGCATTGGCGAAATCGGACTTGTACCCACAGCCGCGGCTGTGGCCTGTGCTTTTTACGCTTACGATGGCATTAAAAGATGGCAATTACCCCTCAAACCTGTCGAAATGCGTAATGAGGCAAAGCAGTGAAGGCGTTCATGGTAAATCATGCTAACATTTTTTTTAAAAATTGTTGTTAATTTTCTAACAAAAAGTATTGCTTTTCCAGTAATATTGCATTAGGTTTGCCGCAATCAAATTCAACCATTGCCTTTTTTTAGAATTTGTATGTTTAATATAAAAAAAGTAAGCCTCTGCTTTTTTTTCATATTATCAATAACTAGCGCAATTGCTGGAAGTACAGCAAACGGTTTTTATCGCCCCTTTCAGCTGAACTATCACATACAGGGAACAGATTCGACCTACATCAAAACCTCACTTGATTCCCTTGAATTACTTATTTTACATAATGAATGGAACAAAGCTCTCGAAAAATCATTGATTTTGGAAGAGTATGCACACGAGCATAATGATTTGATCCTTCTTTCATATATCTATTCTACCAACGGAGCCATATACCATATTAAAGGGGAGCTAAACTGCGCACTAATCAGCTATCAGGCATCGCTACAGATTGAAGAGCAAAGTGGTAATTCCATGCTGCAAGCATCGCTGCTCAACAGTATTGGGACGGTATATACCGATATGGGCTATTTTTCAAATGGACTGAAGAATTTATACAACGGATTAAAGATAGCCGAACAAAACAACGATCGTCTCAATCAATCGAATCTTTTGTATTCCATCAGCCAGGTATTTCTTATTCAAGAAGAATTTGACAACTCACAATATCTTCTCAATCAGGCTCAGGGCTTTGCAAGGAATATTCAGAACACCTTTTTAATACCCCGAATACATAAAGCGATGGGCGATATACTTGCTCAGGAAGAGAAGTATAGCGAAGCAACTTTCGAGTACCAACAAGCACTTAAAAGATTTTCCAGCTATAACGATAGTATAGGGATTGCCAATACATACTCCGGTATGGGAAGCCTTTCATGCCTACAGGGAAGATACAAGGAATCGTTGGACTATTTTCATAAGTCCATAGGTATCCAAAGCAGGAATGGTTATCAAAAAGATTTAATGGTATCGTATTACGGAGCGGCAAAGGTCTTCTCGTGCATGAATATTCTGGACAAGGCGTTGCTATACGCCTCAAAATCAATGGAGTTTGCCCAACAATTCAATATGCTCTACCTCCAGTACCAATCGGCAGATATTATTGCCAACATATACGAGCAAAAGGGCGATTACCGCACTGCACTTCAATGGGTTAACAAGAGCAAAAAAGTACACGATAGCATTTTTAGTATAAATAATACCCGTTTAATAGTACAATTTGAGAATAGCTACGAAGTTGAAAAGCTAATTCAAAAACAACGGGTTGAGCAGGAAAAGAAAGATTTACTGATGGAAGAGCAGGGTAAACGAAACCTCATGGTCAGGCGATACCTTATCTTTTCTTCATTACTAATCTTTCTTACCCTTATGGCTACACTGTATGGGTACAATCAAAAGAGGAAACACAGCTTTCTGCTACAAGAGCAGAACGAAGAGATAAAAACTCAGAATGAGGAGATTAAATCGCAAAACGAAGAAATTGAGACACAACGTGAGAATCTTTTTCTACTCAACGAAGAGCTATTACAGAAAAATGAGGTGATCTCAAGAAATCTTGAGGAAATTAAAAAGCATAGAAACTCACTTGCCAATCTGGCATGGGAACTCCAGGAACGAACGGAGATCATTGAAAAGCAAAGGGATGAATTATTCCACCAGAAAAAGGGGATAACCGACTCGATAATCTACGCCGAAAGAATACAAAGAGCATTACTCCCCCCGATTGAGGACATTAAACACATTTTTAGCGATGCATTTGTATTCCACAGGCCTAAAAACATAATCAGTGGCGATTTTTACTGGGTAAACGAAATCAGGGGATTCAAACTTTTTGCCGTTGCCGATTGTACAGGCCATGGGGTTCCCGGAGGGATTATGAGTATGCTGGGAATGGCATTCCTTAACGATATTCTGAATAAGGAGTACATCACAAAATCAAGCGCAGTCCTTGAAGAAATGAGGGATAGAATCATCCATTCACTGAGACAATACAAAAACGATATAATAGTGGAAGGGTGTTCTGAAAGTTACGACGGTATGGATATGGCCATGTGTGCGCTTAACACTAAAACAATGGAACTCCAGTATTCCGGGGCTTATCTGCCTATTTATATCTTTAAAAACAATGGCAACGGCTCGCCCAACCCCATTGTGGTTAGAGAAGACAGAATGCCTGTCTCTCAGCATATTAAAACCGATCCCTTCTTCAACCATTCCATTACCGTTGAACCGGGCGATATGATTTACCTGTTCTCCGATGGGTACTCCGATCAATTCAGCCACGATGGAAACAAGTTCAACATATCGCGTTTCAGGAACCTGTTGTCGTCAATATACCATTTGGAAGGCGAAAAACAGCACGAGATTCTTGCCAACACCTTTGAGGAGTGGAAAGGAGACCATTTTCAGGTTGACGACGTACTGGTAATGGGAATCCGCATTTAGACTTAATCTGATAAATATTTCTACGTTGCAAGCATTATAACTTTAGTCAGGTTTTATAATGCCAAAATTCATGGATTGGCATTTTTATCCTACTTTTACTTCTGCAAAAAACACAGATCATTGTTCCACGCTGAATGATAACCATAAGAAATAGAGATGCCTGTTCTACTACGTAATGCCACATATGTCGATTGGGAATCCCTGGAGTTTTTCCATACAAACATCGTTGTTGATGAGGGAATCAATAAGTCCATCCACCTGGTGGACGATTTGAAAACATTAAGCAGTATCGCTGATTACCAACAAATTGATTGCCATGGGAAATTGGTTACCAAAGCATTTGCCGTTGGACACCACCACGCTTATTCGGCCATGGCCAGAGGAATGCCTGCCCCCCGGAAACAGCCCGAAAATTTCTACGAAATTTTAAAGTATGTATGGTGGACGCTGGATAAGTGCCTCGATAGGGATACTGTGGAGTTGAGCGCCCTGGTCACTGCCATAAGTTGCGCCAAAGCTGGTTCTACTTTTATCATCGACCACCATGCATCGCCCTCATTCATTCATTGGTCGCTGGAGGTAATGGCAAAGGCTTTCGAAAGGGTTGGACTTAGCCACCTGCTGTGCTACGAGATAACCGATCGCGATGGCATGGACAAAGCCCGTCAGGGCTTAACGGCTACCGAGGAATATCTGAAAACCCATCAGGGATTGGTTGGCCTTCACGCCTCATTCACCGTTGGTGATGAAACGTTGAAACAGGCCACGGATTTAATGCAACGTTTCAATTCCGGTATCCATGTGCATGTAGCCGAGGATATGCACGATCAAAACCATTGCCAGTCAACGTATAAAAAGCGTGTTATACATAGATTTTCTGAAGCGGGTATTACCAATTCTGCTAAAACCATACTGGTACACTGCCTTCACCTTGATGATGAAGAACGTAGAATACTTCACAGCTCCCCCTGCAGGATTGTTCAGAATACCGAAAGCAATCTGAATAACAATGTGGGCTTTTTCAGCGGGAAAAGCCTAGGAAACAACATAATGTTAGGAACCGATGGTATGCACAGCGATATGCTGCAAAGTGCCAAAGCGGCTTACTTTGTTGGGCAGCGATTTGATCCAATCAGCCCGGCTACGGCCTACAGGCGTTTCAGAAATGTCCATCATTACCTTGCCGACAACGGCTTTCGAGGCGATGGTGCCAATAACCTGGTAGTGCTTAACTACAACCCACCCACTGAAATCAATCGGGATAACTTTTACGGACATTTCATCTTTGGCATAAATGCAAGCCATGTTCAACATGTTATTTCCAATGGCAAGGCTATTGTCTTAGACCAAAAAATGACTACCGTGGACGAAGATGAAATCATGTCACAATCGCGTGAACAGGCTAAACGCCTGTGGAATTTGATGAAAAGATTATAGGCCATTGTGTGTTTTATACTCCATTGTAAGTAAAGGAATTATAGATAATAAAAATTGCCATTTGTATGAATATATCTGTTCTTGAGTGGATTGGCTACACCGCATCGGTCATCATAGCCATTTCCATGGCCATGAGTTCAATTGTTAAATTCAGGATAATCAACCTGGTGGGAGCCAGCCTTTTTGCAACCTACGGTTTTATTATCGGGGCATTTCCCGTTGGTATCCTTAACTCCCTTATAGTATGTGTCGATGTTTACTACATCTACGACATCTTCTCAAAGAAAGAAGTTTTCGAGATACTGGAAGTTCGAAACGACAATCGGTATTTAATCCGTTTCATCTCGTTCCATCACAGGGATATCCAAAAATTTTTTCCCGGTTTTGACTATAAGCCCGAACTGAATACCGTTAGTTTCCTTATTCTGCGGAATATGGCTGTAGCCGGTGTTTTCCTTGCCCATCGAGTTGATGGCAATATCCTTAAAGTGGGATTGGATTATGTAATACCCGAATACCGTGATTTTAAGAATGGAAAATTTGTTTACAACTACCTGAGTCATAAATTTATAGAATGTGGTTTCACCATGGCGCTTGCCCATAAAAGCAGCGAGAAGCACGATAACTATCTGAGAAAACTTGGATTTACCGAGAATGAAAACGGGATGCTCCAAAAGAATTTAATCGTTTAACTCTTTTTCTACTTAATAACGACGCTTCCAATGGACTTGCTCATTAAAAATGCAACGGTGGTTACATCAACTCACGCACATAAAGCCGATATTCTCATCGGTAACGGGATAATTATTTCCATTGAGAAAAATATTGATGCCACCCCCCGCAGGATAATAGATGCAAGCAACAGGTTCATTTTTCCCGGAGGTATCGATCCCCATGTACATTTTCATTTACCCTCACCGGCCGGCTTTTCGGCCGACGATTTTTATACCGGTTCAAAAGCTGCAATTTTTGGTGGTACCACAACTTTCATTGATTTTGTTACGCCAGAACGGGGGCAATCGCTGGTTGAAGCTTTAAACCATAGAATTGACGAGTCTAAAAATTCGCTGATTGACCATACATTCCATGTAAGCCCTGTGGAGTGGAATGCAACCACGGAACAGGAGATAAATGATTGCGTTAATCTGGGATTCACCTCTTTCAAAGTTTACATGGCATACAAATCTTCCATCGGGCTTAACGATGACGCCCTGAAAAAGGTGCTGAACGCAGTGGCCAAAGCGGGTGGAATGGCTACAGTACATGCTGAAATGGGAGACGAAATTGAGTTTCTACGCAACCAATTGTACAACTATGGTTGTACAACTCCGTTGTATCATGCCCTTTCACGTCCGCCGAAAACGGAAAGCGATGCCGTTGAGCAAATAATTGCAATGTCCGAAACGGCTAAATGCCCAATTTACATAGTACACGTATCAACAGCTAAATCGTTGGAACATATTCAAAAGGCTCAGAAAAGGGGGCAAAGGGTATATGCCGAAACATGTCCACAGTATCTACTTTTGAACGATACCGCATACAATGGCACATTCGAAGCAACAGCTAAATACGTGCTTAGCCCACCTTTGCGCAAGCAAAACGATAATGATGCGCTTTGGAGAGCCATAGACCACGGAATTGTACAAACCGTCGGCACCGATCACTGCCCTTTTACCCAAAGGCAAAAAGAATATGGACAGGATGATTTCAGAAAAATTCCCGGCGGCGCAGGTGGAGTAGAACATCGGCTGGAATTACTGTACACCTACGGTGTTATAGCGCAACGAATTACCCCTTCCCAATTGGTTGATCTTACCTCAACCCAACCGGCCAAACTATTTGGACTATACCCTCAAAAAGGGGAGATTGCTGTAGGCTCCGATGCCGATTTGGTTATTTGGAATCCCGACATAAAGGGCAAAATACTTGCAGCACATCACCACTCCAATGCAGACATCAATATTTATGAGGGTTTTAAAACCGTTGGAATTCCTGAAACTGTGTTAGTCAACGGTGAGATAGCACTGGAAAATGGCAGGTTAATCACAAATAGACAAGGACAACTATTAAAACGGTATAGGTAACCTCTAATCGTCAAAGACCAGCTGTTGGAGGCCCTGCATAATAATGCTCATTTCCACAGCCTGTCGATTGGTAAATTCGGACACATTCTCTTTTTTAAAATTTACATTTTTGATTTTGAGAGAATCGCCATACAATTCAGCCTCCACATCTTCGTTGCTAAAAATATAATTCTCACCTATTCTGCTCAATTTGCTTAGCTGTCCGGATTTCTTACAGAGAATTTGAGGCTCGTTTTCGCCATTGATCATAAAATACCCGTCATTAACTGCATCGAATGAAGATTGAGTAAGAAAAACTCTTGGTTTATCCCTATAGGGATCACCACTACTTGGGCAGAAAGTGGTGCAATTGCCACATTCGTTGCAGAAATTGCCAATATTCAGAATCTGGTACGTTTGGGCTATTGCAAAGACCCCCTCTTTCTCAACAGTTACTTTGTTATTACCCCGTGCCACAGCATTCTGAATTGTGTAACTCGCAGGATTAACCAAATAGGTGTAGTTTGCCATATTGGGGCAAACCGTGGTGCATACACTGCAAAACTCATCGCACAGAAGGCAACGGTTGGCCTCCTCGATAACATCATCCTCTGATAAAGTGGATACTACAAGGTTAAAATTTTTCCGTGCCGATGGTGATAGCTCAGGTAATTTAACAGCCTGCACTTTCCTGACCCGTTTCCCGTAATGCCAGTTATAGTTCATGGGTTTCCGAACATTCTCAGGTACAGTGTTATAGTTTACCCCTTCTCTATCAATAATTATTTGAGCCACCTTGCGGCCATCACCAATGGCATTGATGGCGGTGGATGCGCCACGCAAGGCATCCCCACCAATGAAAACGTTGGGCATTTGAGTTTCATAATCCCCTGCACTGCTCTTTAATTCCTCATTATTGCCAATGTCAAATGCAAATTCCTGCCCAATGGCGGGAATAACGACATCCACCTCCAATTCGAACTCAGTATTCGGAATTTTTTCGGGCCTTTCCCTGCCGTCAACATCCTTTGCCCCCAGCCTCATGCGGGAGCACGTAATGGAAACCACCCTATTATTATGAGTATTAATTCTCTCTGGAGCGGTTAACTCCATAACCTCGATGCCCTCATCCTGCGCAGCACGTATTTCTTCAATATCGGCAGGCATTTGTTTTATAGTACGTCTATATACAATGTAAACCTTGCCCATGTTTCCCACCATACGGTAGGCAGTGCGGGCTGCATCCATGGCGGTATTGCCGCCACCAATAATGGCAATGCGGTTGCCATATTCTTCAACCCTACCCCTCTTCACTTCTTCCAAAAAAACTAACGGGTCAACTACTCCTCTGGCTCTGCTCCCGTCAATGTTAAGTTTGGCCGATCTTTGAGCACCTACAGCAATGTAAACATAGTCACTCTGCTTCTTAATAAGTTGAAAGTTTGACTCATTCACCTCATACTGATGATACACTTTAACGCCCAATTCTTCCAACCTTTTTACATCATTTTGTAATGCCCTGTCGGTCAGCCGGAAAACCGGGATAACGCTTGATGCCATCCCCCCGGAACGGAGCTTGGCCTCGTATATGCTCACCGAAAAGCCGGCAATGGCCAGGAAGTAAGCGCACGATAGTCCCGATGGTCCGGCACCAATAATGGCAACCTCCTTGCGATTTTCCATCTGCTGTGGTTTGGGGATTTTCGACACTTCGTTCAGTATGGCAGTTTCAGCAACATAACGTTTAATCTCCCTGATCATCACGGGCTGATCGTAGTTAATCCGGGTGCATTTTGTTTGGCATAAGTGGTCGCAAATCAAACCCATTGTGTAAGGAAACGGATTGGTTTGCAATATTATATCACCGGCCTTACTTAAATTGCCCTGCGAGGTGTAGTATATATATCCGGGAATATCCTGGCTGGTTGGGCAAGTATCCACACAGGGGGCATGAATACAGTCGAAGAAACCTAAGGGGCGAGAAGTCTTTATGCTGGGCTCATGGATATGGTTCTTTCGATACCGTTTGTTGTCCAGCACCTTATCGGCATACCTGTTCAGATTGATTAAAGCGCATTTTTGTACATCATCCGTTCTTTCCTTACTCCTTTTAATAATAAAATCATCAATATTTCGGGCAGCGCAATCATCAAATCTTTGCCTTAATTCCTCCACATACTGACCAAAAAGACCATATCCCCCGGGTTTCAAAATATCGGAGCAAACGGTAATAGGGCTAAATCCACACGAAACCAGATCTGAAATATTGCAAGCATCGGCACCGCCGCAAAAAGAGATATTCAGAGTGCCCTCGAAATCGTTCTGCAATTTTGCGGCAAGATTCACTGATATGGGATGCAACGCCCTGCCACTCATGTACATCATGGTTTCGTTGGGGGGGAATACCTGCTTGTGGTTTTCACATTCCAAGGTATTGGTCAACTTTATCCCAAACCTCAAATTACACTCATTGGCAGTTTGACTCAACCTTTTAATGATCTCTACAGCATCATCATATTTCAAATCATGGTCAAAGGCACTCTCAGGAACCCGCGTTGCGAAACCTGATCGGTTAAGTATTTCCCAAAGCCTATCTCTGCCTATCAACGTTGGATTTAACTTAATTACCGTATTAAGGCTTTTCTCTTTCATCAGGTAATGCCCAATCTTTTCAATCTCATCCGGTGGGCATCCGTGCATGGTGGAAAGAGTGACATTGTCCGATATTTGTGGGTTTATACTTAGATTAAAGGCCTGAGGGTAAATATCTTTGATGCTATCAAGCCTTTGAGCTATTTCGGCAGAGGCATCGTTCATCTTGTTAAAAAACCACTGCATATTATCCCTGAGTATTCCTTCCATGTTGTACCCAACGCTCATATTGAAAACCACTCCCAAATCAGGCGTATCGCCCATATGCATCAAATCTTTCAGAATATGAATCAAAATCCAAGCATCCAGATACTGATTGAACGACTCATGTATTTTCAACTCCTGCGACCACTCGCAGTTATACCCTTCGTCCTGCATATCAATACAGGGTTTCGATATATGCAGTTCATCTAAGGTTTGAACGGTTTTAAGTTCGATAAAACTGGATCCCATCAACCAAGCCGCAACTATATTCTGTGCCAATTGTGTATGGGGTCCGGCCGCTACGCCGATGGGCGTTTGTAGCCTTTGTCCAAACCTATTCATTTGCAATGGTGCCCCCAGCCGGGGAGAGAAGAAAAATTTCTTTGGAATTCCGAAGACATGATCAAACTCCTCGTACTGCTTGAGGATTAGTTTAAGCAAATGCCTTAGGGTTAACGGATAAAATTTGCCTGAATCCATATTAAATGAGTTTGCCGAGGTGCTAATATATGGAAATAAGCTCTAAGATGGATGATTTATAAAAAGGTTTTTATAGCAATGCCTCAAATACACTTATCGGCTGGAAAAATCTCTCACGCTAGGATGTCGGGCAATACTCCTGTTCGGTTTTATTACTGAAGTTCAGTTGCGAGTCCGGTGCGCACTTCAGCGATTCTGTTGATAACGTTGCGGCACCCTAACGTCTCCTTCTGTCTGCATCGGCCATGCGCACGATGCGAGGTTGAAAAATGGCCAAAACCTCAACCAGATCTTTTTGAAGGTCCATAACCATCTCTATATCCTTATATGCCATGGGTATCTCATCAATATCGCCGCCAAGGAGTTCAACTCTGTGCTTTTTCAGCACATCCTCCAAATCGTTCCAGGTAAAAAGCCTCAATGCTTGTGCCCGCGACATACTGCGCCCTGCTCCATGCGATGCTGAATTCAACGACTCTGGATTGCCCTTTCCCCTTACAATAAATCCCGGGTGTGTCATCGATCCAGGGATTATTCCTATATCGCCTTTCCCTGCGGGCGTAGCCCCTTTCCTATGAATTACGGCCATCTTGCCATTGGGCAATTTCTCTTTCCATGCAAAATTATGGTGGTTTTCAATGGTACTCATCGGTGATACACCCATCCCACGGGCTATCTTCGCATGTATCTCCCTGTGATTTGCCGCAGCGTATTCTCCTGCCAAATTCATGGCAATCCAATACTCCTGACCTTCCTCAGAATTCAATTCAAGCCATGCCAAATGCCTTGCCTCCTTCGGCAAAGCAATCCTGCTCATGGCTATCTTGGAATAATGGCTTGCCACCTCGTTCCCAAATCCCCTTGAACCGGAATGGGAAAGCAAGGCAAGGTAATCGCCAACGGGAAGATTTATGTCAGGAGCATCAACCAAAACCTTTAATTCTCCCCACTCCACAAAGTGGTTGCCCGCTCCCGAAGTTCCCAACTGGCTGAAAGCCAGATCACGATTTGCTTTGATAAACCGTGTTGAGCTCCACTCCTTCCTATCGAAAAGAGAGGGATCCACGTGCTCCTTATTCTTGGCTCCCACGCCGAAGATGGTGTGTCTGACAAGCAACTCGCTGAGGTTGTTCCTTTTGTTGTCAATTTGAGCCGAAGGCAAACTGTAAACTGACATGCACATCCTGCAGGCAATGTCAACGCCAACGGCGTATGGAATAACCACATTCTCTTGGGTTGCCAGTACTCCGCCAATGGGTAACCCGTAGCCCTCATGAGCATCGGGCATTAATGCTCCGGATATGGAAATGGGCAGACTCATAGCCCTGTCCATTTGCCCAATGGCCCCAGCCTCTATTTTATCTTTGCCGAATACCGTATAGGGCAATGGCTGTTGATTCAAAGAGACCTGTTTCGTATCCCCAATGCTCAACGGTTCGGGCAGTAAGGTTGTGGATACCGATTTTACCAATTCGCTTAATTCCAACAAAGGACTACCTTTCCACTGATTCGATTGAGGATTATCGAGCATTTCACGCAATGCTTGCAACAAATCTATTTTACTTAAAAGCCTTTTCTTAAGCAGCCTGTTGGCTTCGCGGCTAATTAGCAAAAGCGCTTCGGGATTCGAAAATCCTAACGTTCGTAACTCTTTATTGGATAATTTCGCCTTTTTCACTGCTTAATTAAATATTATATCGCAATGTATGACAATATAAAGGTTTTTAAAATAATTAACGTTTAGAAATCAGAAATAGTTAAGATAATGCTCTTCTGTTCGAATATTAAGATGAGCAATTGGAGGAAATAAAACAGGTTTTTATCAAATAGTTGCATAGTTTTCATCCGTAAATAATTATTAAGTTAAACAATATCAGCATATTGAAAAACAGATAAGGAGTTAAAATTTCATCCGCGAACTCGAGGTTCATGTGTTTGTGCTTATCTGTTGATGTCAGTT
>Ga0116161_1003968_pt1 | contig 12802 bp, 11 predicted proteins | sample AD_JPNAS3_MetaG_FD_89877 | JGI IMG/M metagenome (GOLD analysis project Ga0116161, IMG submission 89877) | Active sludge microbial communities of municipal wastewater-treating anaerobic digesters from Japan - AD_JPNAS3_MetaG | ecosystem: Engineered > Bioreactor > Anaerobic > Digestate | place... | reverse complement strand
CTTTACAAAAATCAGCATAATAAACATCATCAACATTTTTGTGATGCATAAAGAAATCATAGTGAGATGTCAACACTTATTGAGACAGACACTTTTATATTCAATAGGCGTCCTGTAATTCAGCGATGAATGATATCTTTTATTGTTATACCACCAAACATAACTGAATACTTCTTATTCTAATTCCTTTATATTTTTAAATACTTTTCCTCCTAATGCTTCGATTTTGGCTTTACGTCTTTGCCTATTGGTATACGGCCGCTATCGTCCTCGTACTATTTCTTGCTTTTGCCCTTATTGGGCTTACGATTTTTGAAAGATATCCTTTCTACCATGACTTACTAGCAGAACGCAGTAAAGGCGAAGAAAAAAGAAGCCTTACCATTGCCTTTCTCGTCTTTATTATGGCAATAAATATATTTTGGAGGATATACGGTGAAGCCTATAAATATATTATCCTTGCCGGCGTTTTAGGGTGGGGCATCGGTGATGCGCTTGCGGCTTTAGATGGAAAACAAAAAATTAGTATTGTTATTGAAACATAAATGCTTTCTACCAAAAAGACAATTCAGGGCATTTTTGCAATGTTTTTAGGTTCAACCATCGTCATTTTCCCTGTCCTTTTCCTTGTTGGCAGCAAAGATTGGATATATAGTTTGATTACTGCTCTTGTCGCCGGAATTATCGGCACTTTTGTCGAGTTATACACAAAAGACGGGTGGGATACACTTACTTTGCCATCAGCGTTAATGGTTATTCTTTATGTCGCAAGTATTATAGTTCAATAGTCAACCATAACATTTAAACACAGAGGAAATATGTACAAAAACAGGGCAAAATTAACCTCTTTTTCATTTAAAGGTTATTATTTCTTAATATAATAATAGACAAAGATGCGGAACATGATATAATATGTTATCTATGAATAACATAATTAGCGAGCATATCACAGTAGAAAAACCAACACTTGTAAAGTTTTGGCAGAAGTATAAAGCAAAGATTTTTTCAGCATCAGTAACGACGCTTATTGTCGTTTTACTTTTTTTATTTAGCGGTAATGCTTATGTCGAATTTGCTATATCGAAGCGGCTAGAAGCCTTATTACTTCTTTCACTATTAGGCATTTCCGGCATTTTATTCTTGTTAAACATTAGTTTTGTCAAGGTTAAAAACTATGTTTTAAGCCTTAAGAGCAATCTAAAAAACAAAAAGATAATTCTGACGCTTGTTTTTAGTGCGGTCTTTATTGGGTTAGCAGCGGCTACTTTAATTATTAACATTGTGTCGAATCGTGGCAATTTTACCGGTATTTTGCGAATGATTTCGGTATACGCAACGATTGTGATGCTGGTCGTTACTTATAAGAAAGAGCGCATAATCGATACATTTCTATTATCGGTGCGCATTTTAATTATTGCTTCCTTAGCCGTATTTATTCTTTCGCTTTTTTTACCATCACACTATGTTACCGAAATTTATGTTACGAAGGCTAATACGCTCGTCTATAACTATTTCCACCTAAGTTTTATTTTGCGCAGTTGGGGTTACATTAGCGCAGGTATTCCGCGGTTTAGTTCCATATTCTGGGAACCTAGTATCGCCGCTGGTATATTGTCAATTGCCTTATTTGTGCGTATCTTTTACAAGAAGCATAGTATGTTTGATACTTTTTTATATGTGATAGCCGTTGTATTTACATTATCGACCGGCGGTATTTTTCTTTTTGGCCTTCTCTTTATTTATTACATTATGACGGTATTAGATAAGCGGGAGAAGATTGTTTTTGGCTCAATTATTTTAGTAGGATCAATTTTTGCCTTTATCTTTAGGGAATCAATCTTTTCGGCTTTAGCGACATTATCTCCGCAGTTATTTGGGAAGTTATCAACGCAGAGTACACCGTTTTTAACGCGCTTAAATTCATTACCAACCTTTATTAAAATTTTTGGTGAAAAGCCTATCTTTGGTCACGGACCTTTTGGCGCGATTACTCGTTACTATGAAGTTATTGCCGGTTCGTCCCTTGATGCTGCAACTTCAACCTTTGGCTTCTTAATTGCGGCCTTTGGTTCTATGGGTGTCTTTCTCGTCGCGCTTATTATTACCGCGCCATTATTTTTACAGGAGAAATGGACTAACCGTATTTTCGCTTCGCTCTTTTTCATCGTTTTACTTAACTTACAAAACGTCCCCTTCCTCGCTCTCTTTATGCTTTTCCCGGTCATCTTTATTCTTGAAGGTGTCTTTAATAAAAAGACTTCGTTAACCGAGAATAATCCCGTTAATGAAAGAGTGTACGCTTATTTCTTTATGTCGAAGACGGAAGGTTCAGCGGTCGTTAAAAATATTAATGGTGCTTTAATTATCAAAGGCTTATCAATGATCGTAGGTATTATTGCTATCCCAGTATATCGAACGTTTTTTATTAGTGAAGAATATTATGGCCTTTGGATGGCGATTATCTCTATTCTTACGTGGATCTTATTCTTTGACTTTGGTTTTGGGATTGGCCTACGGGCTAAGTTAGGACCACTCTTAGATGCGGGCGAAGAAAAAGATGCGCAAGAAAAAATATCATCAACCTATGTTGGCTCAATCTTTATTGCCTTAGGATTATTAGTCGTCTTTGCGGTTTTAATATGGTCACTTGATTTAAATGGCATCTTAAATACACCGACAAGTCTTGTTTCTGAAATGCAATTAAAAATATCGATGTCTATTTTAGCGGCCGGCTTTTGTATTGAGTTTGTCCTTAAAAATGTTTTGTTTGTGCTCTACTCAATGCGTAAAAGTGCGATTGCATCGTTTGTCACGTTCCTAAGCATGCTAAGTCTTTTACTTTTCTTTATCATTTTCAAAGACTTTAATATCACTAATCGCTTACTCGTTTCGTCAATTGTCTATGTCGTTTGTATTAATGTCCCCCTTATTGTGGCTTCATTTGTCTTATACGCCCGGAAAAAAGCCTTATTACCAACGTTTAAAGGATTTAGCCTAGCGTCAATGAAAAGTGTCATGTCGATTGGTCTCGTCTTTTTCCTTATTCAAATTGGTTTCTTGTTTATTACCCAAACTGATGGTCTTTTAATTACAAGCATGTTCTCTACTAACGCGAACGCGCAATATACTTATTATTCGCGAATATTCGTTTTCTTTGTTGGCCTTATGGGCGCGGTCGTTCAACAACCGATTTGGTCCGCGATTTCGGCGGCTCGGGAACAAGGCGACACGAAAATGATAAATAAATATATTAAAGTGACATTTGGCATTGCCTTATTCCTTTTTGTTATTTGTCTATTCATTGGCGTGGGCCTGCCCTTTATCTTTGAGTTATGGCTTGGTGATCATGCCCCGACGGTTAATAGTTTCTTTGTTATTGTATTTTTGCTTTACTCCTTTATTTTCTTATTCTCAAATGCGCTTATTATTGTTGCTAACGGGCTAACAATATTAAAGAGCCAAGCAGTCATCACGTTAATTGTCGCGGCTCTTAAAATACCTGTTTTAATTGGTTTAATGTATTTATTGCCCCAGCTTGAATGGAGCGTGGTCGTCCTTGTTACGACGCTTTGCTATGTTCCTTATCTTATTTTCCTCCCCATATATATTCATAAAATGATTAAGAAGGTGCGTCATGAAGAAAAAATCGCTTAAATACATTTTGTTTATGCTTAGTGCCCTAATCGCGCCTGCGCTTTTATCGGTCGGTGTTGCCCTTGCTGACGTTAATTTTAATTATTTTGTGATGAGCAATGCGGCAAAGTATATTAAAGAAGGCGAAGAAAAGATGCTTGTTCGCCTTGATAATAAAGACGAAATTAATGAAGATTGGCGCAGTTTTGCCACAACATACAACCGCCGCCATCAAACGTATTCATCGATCTTTAGACATTATAGCGATGTTGTTGTTTCAACTGCTGGTAGTGAGCGAAATGTTCATCTTGCTGATATTAATTTGCGGAGCTCAAATGTGGTTGATACTATTGAAGGCATCAAAATTATTGATATGGGTCATAGTTTCCAAGACTTACTTACCGCTGATCATTCACTCGTTATTTCAACATTGTACGCCACGACCTTAATGAATGAAAAAGGCGTAAGTGAAATGAAAGATCTCCTTAATGTTGAAGTTAACGTAACCCGTGATAATTTAACGATTGTTCATAAAGTGCGGGCGATATACGATGTGAATGTTAAAGATGAATACGCTAATAATAAGTATTATGAAACATTTGGTGATTTATTCTTTGTTATTCGGGAGAATACTCCACTTTTTGATAATCCTGAGTATTACTTAACCCTTGGTCGCGATCAAGACCATAACATTACCATTTATGATGACTTACAATATTTAAAAACTAAGTGGGCGGCTAATGTCGCTAAAACATCAATTGATAGCGAGGCGCAAACCCTCATTAATAAGTATGATGAGCTTATTAAAGATGCTTCATTTAATTTACTTAGGGCTTCCTTTATTATTGTGGGCGCACTAGTGACCATCTTTAATATTGTCGTAATTACTTTAAAAGTAAAACAAGGGAAAAAAGACTGGGCGTTAAAGAAATTTGATGGTTGGACCATTGCCCTATTAATCGTTATGGGGGCCCCGCTTTTACTAATGCTCGTGACAAGTAACATACCCTTATTTGGATTAATACTTAATCGTCTTACCCCGTTAGGTATCGCGCTTTACGTACTTTCAGCCTTAAGTGTTTACTTAGCCTACAAAGCACTATGTACGTAGCAAGAAGCGGAAGTGAGCAAGGAAAAGGAGAACTAAGATATGAAAAAAACATGTGTAATTGTATCGACAATGTATTGTCCAACCGGATCGGCAAGCGGGTTACGTATTTCTTCAGTGGTGGATGTTTTAATCACTCTAGGATATGATTGCCATGTTATTGGTTTATCTGACTATGACGTCTTTAAGACCCACGAAGTAAAACCCGGTTACACCGTGCATTCAATTTACAATATTAAACGGAAAAATAATGCTTTTGAAAAATTAAAGGTGTTTTTGTATCCCAAAAAACGCTTTAAAACCATTATTGAAAAGATTAAACAGGAACGGAAGATTGACCTTTTAATTATATATCAACAATTACCGCTGCAATCATCACGTTATATTTTAAATGTGGCGAAGAAAGAAAAAATAAAACTATTATACGATTTTGTCGAGTGGCAAGTTTTAGGCCAACAAAATTTAGTTTCCTATTTTACTTTCTATCGTCCTAATCAAAAATATATTAAAAAGTATTCAAAGTACGGCTTAAATATTGCCATCTCCACCTTCTTAAATGAGTACTTTCTATCACAAAACATTGATTCACTGTATGTTCCGTTTTTCTTTGATGTTAAAAGTAAAGTCTATGTCGAAGATAATAAACCATTTAAACCTAATCAAGACAAGATATATCTTGGCTACTTTGGTAAACCTTTTGGGGGGCGCGACACAATTATTAATGCGATTAAAGGCATCTTGTTATTGCCAAAGGAAAAACAAGCAAAATTTGAATTCATTATGGCGGGTCCAAATGATAACGATTTAATTAAACTAGGATTAACGCCAGCTGAACTTGAAGCCGCGCAACCATTTCTTAAAGTCTTAGGCCGCATTCCCCATGAGCAATTAGTTGATATATATAAATATATAGACTATACTATTTTGCTCAAGCCTGCCGAAAAAAGATTTTCCAAGGCTGGGTTTCCGACCAAGGTTTCGGAAAGCTTATCGTATGCGGTGCCGTCTATTTGTAACTTAACCGGTGACTTAGAATTATTCTTAGAGCACGAAAAAAACGCGGTTGTCCTTGCTTCTGATTCCCCCGAAGACTTTGCTAAAGGGATGGAAGAAGTATTAGCGATAGATGAAAAGCAGTATTTAGTGATGCGTAAAGAGGCTCGCGTCAGTGCGGAAACAAAACTAGACATCAGTGTCTATAGTGAAAAAATAAAAGAATTACTCACAAAGAAATCCCCAACGGAAGAGTAAGGAGGAGAAAATGAAAAAAATAGTAGTGATTGGTCTTGGCTATGTTGGCCTTGCAAATGCGGTCTTACTTTCATTAAACGATGAAGTTGTTGCCGTGGAAATTAATGAACAAAGAATTGACTTAGTAAATAAGCGTATTGCTCCGATTCAAGATGCGGAAATCGAACATTATTTTGCAAACCATAAGTTAAATTTAGTGGCGACAAGTGATCTTGCCTGGGCGCTAAAAGATGCCGAGTTTGTCGTTATTGCCACCCCAACTGACTATGACACGAACAAAAACTTCTTTGATACATCTTCAGTGGATAGTTCGATTGAAAAAATACATAAGATTAATAAGAACGTGATCGTTATTATTAAATCTACAATTCCTGTTGGTTACTCTGAAAACATTCAGAAGAAATATAGTGATATGGAAATCATTTTCTCGCCTGAATTTTTACGGGAAGGTAAAGCCTTATACGATAACTTATATCCTTCACGAATTGTAATTGGCAGTCACTCACCACAGGCGCATGCTTTTGCTGAACTTTTAAAAAAGAACACGCTTAAAGAAGATGTGCAAGTATTATTTACCGGACCAACCGAAGCCGAAGCGATTAAACTATTCTCTAATACTTACTTAGCGCTCCGTGTCGCATTCTTTAATGAACTAGATACGTATGCAGAAATAAAAGGTATCGATACGAAGCAAGTAATTTTAGGTGTCGGCCTTGATCCCCGCATTGGCAGTCATTACAATAACCCTTCATTTGGCTATGGCGGCTACTGCTTACCAAAAGACACGAAACAATTATTAGCGAATTATAAAGGCGTTCCCCAAAACATTATCGGCGCGATTGTCGACGCAAACCGGACACGCAAAGATCATGTCGCGGATATGATTGTCGCTAAAAATCCTAAAGTAGTTGGTGTCTATCGCTTAGTAATGAAAAATAATTCTGATAACTTCCGTTCATCCTCCATTCAAGGAGTTATGAAACGGATTAGTGAAAAAGGTATTAAGGTTGTTGTCTATGAACCAGCGCTTGCGGCCAAAGATTTCTTTGGCTCCGAAGTTATTCGTGACTTTGATGAATTTGTGAAGATGAGTGACTTAATTGTCGCTAACCGTCATTATAAAGAACTTGCCGAAGTAAGCGATAAAGTATATACCCGCGACATCTTTAATCGCGATTAATAAGGAAAGATAAAGACATGGCAAAAAACAATATTGGTGTTATTGGCTTCTATAAAAAAGGTGAACAATTTAATAGTGGCCAAATTGTCAAAACCGTCAGTGTTGTTGATGCCTTAAAAGAATTACCGGACACGAAAGTTTATGTGATGAATACATATAAATGGAAGTATCGCGGTATTTTCCTTTTCGTTAAAATATTTTTCTCCTTTTTTAAATGTAAAAATATTATTTTAATTACTGCCCAAAAAGGCATCCGTGTTTTCACCCCATTATTATCATTTTTCAATAAAATATTTAGATGGCGTATCCATTACATCGTCATCGGGGGATGGATTGGCAAAAAAGTCGCCAAACAAAAAGCACTAAAGCGGATTGGTAAATTTTACCAAGTATATGTTGAAACGACGAAGATTCAAGAAGAACTTGCAAGTCTTGGTATTACGAACACAACAATTCTTAATAACTTTAAAGACTTACCGTTTGCGAGTCCGGAAGACTTAAAGAAAGAACACGCTGTGCCTTATAATATTTGTTATTTCTCGCGGGTCGAACCGGAAAAAGGTGTTGAAGATATTATTAATGTTCTTGCAAATATTAATAAAGACAAACTTTTATATAAATTAACAATATATGGCGTTATTCGCCCTAATTACAAGGAAGACTTTTTAGCGTTTGTCGAAAAGCATAAGGACTATGTTGAATACGCAGGTGTTATTAAATATGATCAAAGCGTTAACACTATTAAAGATTACTTCCTACAAATCTTCCCCACACAATATCCAACCGAAGGCATTCCGGGCTCAATTATTGATAGCTATTACGCTGGGGTTCCGGTGGTAGCCGCGCGGTGGAATAGTTTTCATGAAATTATTAATGAAGGGGAAACCGGACTTGGCTACTCCTTAGGTAATCTCGAGGAATTAGAAAAGACACTTTTAAAAGTAATAGCAGAACCAAATATTATTACTAACATGAAGGGGAATTGTCAGCAAAAAGCCCATGAATATTCAAAAGAACACTTTTTAGCAACGTTTCCTCAACATTTTTTATGAGGCAATAAGGATATGAAACTACGAAATTTTACTTTTAGAAATATTCGCAAATGGTTTAGGATGGTAACCGGCCGTAGTATTTTACACGTCAATCAAGGACCCGGTAAACATTATTCACTAACCGAGGTAAAAGGTTACTATAATGACTTAACCGAGAAAATCACGAAAGATAAAAGAGCCGCAGAAAATTACATTCCTAAACAAAAAAACGCTAAAAATGATGAATTCGCCTTTAGCATTGAAATCTTTCAATATGGCCTTGCTGCCTACGATTTATTCTTAGAAACAAACGAAGAAATATATAAAGAGAAGTTTCTTTTAATGGTGGAGTGGGCGATGAATAATCAAAAAGATAATGGGGGATGGAATACCTTTGTCGAGCGTCACCCCGAACACCCTTATTCAGCCATGGCTCAAGGCGAAGGCATATCGCTTTTAGTAAGAGCCTACGTTCTCACCCAAGATGACTTGTATCTAGCGGCAGCCGAAAAAGCCTTTAACTTTATGAAATTACCAGTTGAAAAAGGGGGTACAACGTTATACACCGATGACTTAGTGTTACTTCAAGAATATACACACTTACCAACTGTGCTTAATGGTTGGATATTCGCCTTATTTGGCGTATTTGATTACTATTTAATGACAAAGGATGAAGATGTAAATAAATTCTTTGATTATAATGTGCGTTCAATTGCAAGCGCCCTTCCCCAATTTGATAATGGTTATTGGTCAAAATATGATATTGATCAAAAGATTGCAAGTCCTTTTTATCATCAAGTTCATATTGCGCAATTACGAGTATTAAGCGAACTAACTAATAATAAAACCTTTACTGAGTTTGCCGATAAATGGGAAGGTTATGCTTCAAAACGGAAAAATCGTCGTAAAGCTTTTTGGCGCAAAGCCCGGCAGAAGTTAAGTGAGTAATACCATTATGAAAATGAAGATATATAAAACTTTAAGAGGTAAAAGACTATGAATACCACCACGCCCCCTTTAGTGTCAATTATTACTCCGCTTTACAATTGTGAAGATATTATAAGAGAAACAATTGGTTCCGTTTTAGCGCAAACTTATCCGCACTGGGAACTTATTATTGTTGATGATGTTTCGACCGATAACTCTAGAGAAGTCGTTAAAGAATACGTAGCGAAAGATAAACGTATTAAACTTATTGAACTAAGTGAAAATGGTGGAGCTGCGATTGCCCGTAATAAAGGTATTGAAGTTGCCGAAGGGCGCTTTATTGCTTTTTTAGATAGCGATGACTTGTGGAAAGAAACGAAGTTAGAAAAACAAGTTAACTTCATGTTAGAAAATGATTATGCTTTTACATGCACTGATTACGAACAACTAGTCGATGACACAAAGAAAATAAAACTGATTATTAAAGCAAGAGTGAAAGCTGATTACCGCATTGTTATTAGATATAACCCAATCGGAAACTCAACGGTCATGTATGATACTTTAAAAATGGGAAAAGTACATATTCCTGAAGTGCGTAAGCGTAATGATTATGCTTTATGGCTAAAGATATTAAGAATGGAAAAATATGTATATGGTATTAACGAAGTCTTAGCAACCTACCGCATTCGAAAAAAATCATTATCCCGCAATAAAGTGAAACTAATAAAACACCAATGGTATGTATATCGTAAACTTGAAAAAATAAATTTCTTTAAATCTTTATATATCTTGTGGTTTGTTATTATTACTAAAATATTTAGAATTAAATAGCCAATTGCGCTTAAATAATAGAATCTTTGCACCAGTCAAGCAAAAGTAGACACGATTTTTAAATAATTAGTCACTGATTTGAATTTAGTAGGTATTTAACTTTATATTGGATGGGTGTTAAATAATTTAAGGCACACGCTGGTCTCTCATAATTGAAGTAATGGATGTAATCATTAATTGCTTTTTCAATATTATCTGCTTCATTTATTTTGAAATCCAGGAATAATTCTTCTTTCAACCATCCATTGATTGCTTCCATCGCCCCGTTGTCAGTTGGAGTTCCCGCTCGAGACATTGTTCGTTTTATATTATAATTAGGGAGAAGCTCGTTGTAGCTTTTTGAAGAGTATACGGACCCTTGATCAGAGTGTAGAATCATGTCGAGGTTTCGTTGCTCTTCTTTTTTATTGAGGACTTGTTTTAGGCCATCGTGATAGGTATTTGGGTCTCCGCGTTTATCACTAAGACTATGGCCTATCAGTTCATTATTGTATAAATCCATGTAAAGGGTTAGTTCATGATATTTCCCCTTTATATACATCGCTGTCATGTCACTTACAATGACTTCCAGAGGCCTATTTATATTCATATTACTAAGAATGAGGTTTGGGTATGTTTTCCCTTCATTTCCTGGTCGTTTATATCGATTATGCCTGGCTTTTGACTTAATTCCCGCTATTTTACAGCATTTATGCGCATATTGATCACTCATGAAGATTCCCAAATCTAATCGGATTTTGTGATTGAGCCACCGATATCCATGGCTTTGATGCCTACTATGGTACTTACGGAATAATTGAATATCCCGCGCTCGCTGAAGTACTTTTTCGCTCGGACGATTTACTCGTTCTTGCCATATATAGAATCCACTGCGAGAAACATTCATTGCCCGACATAACTTCTTAACTTCATATTTGTAGGATAGTTCGGCGACAATTTGATATTCTAGTCGGGTATAGTATCGTATTCCTTCTTTCCCCCACCCCCTTTCACCACGTAACCTTTTTTTTAATCGGGCAATCTCAATATCTTTTTTCATTAGTTCAAGTTTTAATTGGGCCTCATTCATCGTTTCATAGTTTGTTTCTTCATGCAGCTTTACTAACCCTTGTTTTTGAGCATATAACCGTTTCCAGTTATAAATTGATGCCACTGCCACGCCATACTTTTTGGCCAGGTTCGCGACACTATCAACTTTGTCATAGGCTTGTTTGCCAATGTTCACTATTTCTTCTTTGTTGTACATGTTTCCTCCGGTACATCCATCTTATCAAAACTGGGTGCACCCAGTTTTTTATACCGTGTCTACATTTAGCTTACCGTTCAGTTTGGTGGTATAACAATAAAAGATATCATTCATCGCTGAATTACAGGACGCCTATTGAATATAAAAGTGTCTGTCTCAATAAGTGTTGACATCTCACAGTTTAAAAGTATAATCTCCGTTACCATGGTGACCAATTTTACTTACATCGCGAGTTTTATTATACGCATCATCTAATCTACCATGCGGAAGGTTAAGATAAACAAGCAAACTATCTTTTTGAATTTTCACATCACAAAAGTTTTTATTTAAGGTTTTGAACGCTATGTAGATTTTAAGTGGTTTAATTTCAACATCATCAAGTTCAAGTAAACGATCTCGCACCTCATCATATAACTCGACGACTCGGGCCGGTATGTTTTGTTTATGATCGTCCTCGGTATAGACTTTAATATCCGCGGGGACAACAGGACCATTCCCGACTTTTGGAGTTGTGTTCTTACTTTTTGTAAGTACTTCACTAATCACGTAGAGGTCGCCTTCAAAGCGTTTGACTTCAAATAAGAGGAACGGCATATCTTTAAAGCTCGTCGCGGCACGTTGGAACTCCGTAAACTGAGTGGAAACAAAATAAACCCGGACGAGGTCCCATTCAAAGTCCTCAATTTGTTTGTTCGCTTCAAACACTTTATTAAAAAGGAGGACAATATCCGAGCGGCGGTCTAAGAGCGTGCTGAGGTAGGCTAAACCTTGATCGACGAGACTTTCATTTTTTCCGCGTTTATATTCAATGATCGTAAAGGTGTTATTTTCCCGGTCATAGGCGAGCGTGTCAAAGCGGAAATTATTAATAGGGTATTCGGTTGCTAAAAACTCAAACTGAAAGATCTCTTTTAGGTTCTCTTCAATAAAGTTTTGAAGCTCTCGTTCGAGCTTAAAGTTCAGCATATCTAATTGTTTTATTTTGTCTTTCTTTCTAAAAACGATCATCGTGCGCCCTCATTTCTCTAAATGTATATATTCTTACTTCGCAAGTGAACTAACACTTTAATAATAGCAAATATGGGGGAGAAAAACCCGATTTTTGGTATTTCCACCTATCAACTGCCAATAATGCAACCCCCCCTTCAAATCGTGTATTCTTGCAACCCCCCCTGTAAATTTAAAAATGGCTAAATTGCTGATTTCTAAAGTTTGATTGTAATATTTCAATTTTTAACGCCAAAGGGGCCAAAAAAAGCCAGAATTTACGCTTATTTAAAGAAAAAATGCCTTGATAATTGTATCAAAGCACTATAACCCTTCTGGTACAACCGATGGGGCTTAAACTTTAAATGCAACCCCTCTCCTTGTAATCGTTCAATCGTGCAACCCCACCCCCTAATCGTTCAACTAGTAGGTTTTCAATATTGTGTATTTTCCCTTATTTTTTGCCCTGAAAACCATTAACTATCATCGAAAATCATAGAAATCAGTATTAAATGGCCTATTTTTTACGTTTTAAGCACAAAAAAAGCCTTGATAATTGTATCAAAGCTTCACTAGGCAGATGGCACCATCTATGTAGAGAAAATACG
>Ga0116161_1003952_pt1 | contig 12834 bp, 10 predicted proteins | sample AD_JPNAS3_MetaG_FD_89877 | JGI IMG/M metagenome (GOLD analysis project Ga0116161, IMG submission 89877) | Active sludge microbial communities of municipal wastewater-treating anaerobic digesters from Japan - AD_JPNAS3_MetaG | ecosystem: Engineered > Bioreactor > Anaerobic > Digestate | place... | reverse complement strand
CCTTCCCGGGAGCTCGCGGCCCGGAACATCAATGTCAACGTCATCCGCGGCCGGATCGAGGAGTGCGGCCGGCTCATCCATGCCGCCCCGCGCGTTTTGTCCTCCGGGGGCATCGCCTTCGAGTTTCTGGCGGCCATGAAGGACGGGAACGCCCCGCCGGCGGCCTGGCGGGAAGACGGCGTCGCCTGCCGTCGCTATGTGCCGGAGGCGCCGCCGGAGACGGAGACCGCCGCGCCGTCAGCGCCGTCCGTAACCGCCGCCCCCGCGGGGTCCCCGCCGGCCGCCGGCGAGGAAAAGGCCGCGGCCGCCGCAACCCCGGCCGGACTGGCCCCCTCCCATATCGTCCGGGTCGATCTGTCCCGCCTCGACGAACTCATGCGCCTGGTCGGCGAGATGGTCATCAGCCGGGCCCGGCTGGAGGAAGGGCTCCGGCGGCTGGAGGGGGAAGCGGCGGCGGCGCGGCTCCACCCCCTCCAGGAAACCAATCTGGCCATGGAACGGCAGCTCCGCGATCTGCGGGAGGCGGTGATGCGGATCCGCCTCGTTCCCGTGGGGGAGATCTTCAACCGCATGCAGTTCGTCGTCCGGGACGCCGCCCGGGAGAACCGGAAAGAGGTCCGCCTCCAACTCTTGGGACAGGAAACGGAGATCGACAAGCTGATCGTGGAACGGATGATGGACCCCCTGCTGCACCTGGTGCGCAACGCCGTCAGCCACGGCCTGGAGGACCCGGAGGAACGCCGGGCGCGGGGCAAGGACCCCGCCGGCACCCTGACCCTCCGGGCCGGCACCGCCGGTGATCTGGTGGTCATGGAGGTGGAGGACGACGGCCGGGGCCTGGATTTGGAGGGGATAGCCGCCCAGGCCCGCCGGCAGCAGCTCCTGAAGGAGGGGGAAAGCATCGACGAGAAGAACGTCCTGGAGATCCTCTGCGCCCCCGGCTTTTCCACCCGCGCCGCCGCGGATCTCACCAGCGGCCGGGGGGTGGGGCTGGCGGTGGTCCGGGACGCGGTGACGGAACTGGGAGGCAGCCTGGATATCGTCAGCCGGCCCGGACTGGGGACCCGGTTCGTCATCCGCCTGCCCCTGACCCTGGCGATCGCCGACGCCCTGATCGTCGCCGCGGGCGATCAGATCTATGCCGTCCCCCAGGCCCTCGTCCAGGAGGTGATCGAAATCAGCCCGGACCGCGTCTCCGTCATGGAAAACAACGAACTGCTCCCCTACCGGGGCGGCGTCCTGCCGCTGGTGCACCTGCGGCGTCTGTTCCGCCTGACCGGCGGGGAGAGCCGTCAGCTTCACGGCCTGGTGATCGGCGTCGGCCTGTCCGCCGTGGCGGTGGCCGTGGACCGGATCGTGGGCCGGCGGGAGATCGTCGTCCGGGCCATCAGCGACCCCCTCCTCCAGGTTCCCGGCGTTTCCGGCGCCACGGAACTGGGAGACGGGCGGGTGGTCCTGATCCTCGACGCCGCAGGGTTGCGGTCGGGCAAGAGATAACCGGGGCGCTGTCCCCTTCAACGAGGAGGATTGGTTATGGAAAATTCGGAACATTACATCCTGTTCACCCTGGCCGGGACCACCTATGCCGTCCGGAGCGGCGAGGTCCAGCAGATGGACATGGTGGAACAGATCACGCCGGTGCCCAACGCCCCGCCGTCGGTGGAGGGGGTGGTATTTCTCCGGGGACAGGTCATCCCGGCCATCAACCTGCGGGTCCGTTTCGGTTTCCCCAAGGCGCCCTACGACCTGCAGACCCGCCTCATCGTCGTCCGCCGGGAGAGCCGTGTCGTGGGCCTCATCGTGGATACGGCCCGGGATTTCGTCATGATTCCCGCGGCGACGATTCAGCCGCCCCCGGAGGGCATCGCCGCCTTGAGCGGCCGGTACCTCGCCGGCATCGCCACCGTGGGGGAACGTCTGGTGTTGATCCTCGACATTGCCGAGGTCATCAACCCCGCCGACATCATGACTACCGCGCCGGAAAGCGCCCAGATTCAGGAGGAAAGAGAAGATGAAAAACGACGCTAAAAATGATAGAAGAAAGGAAAAGGCACGGGCCGGGACCGGCAGCGGGGAGAGGATGGAAGGCGCCGCGAGCCGCCGGATCCGCGGGGAGGCCGAGGAGATCGTCCGCAACGCCCACGAGGTGAACCGCATCGCCGAGAAGGTGCTTCAGGGCGGGGAAGAGCAGCTCCGCTCCCTGGACGGCCTGATTTCCGGGACGAACCAGATCACCGCCTCCATCAGGGAGACGGCGGGGCAGGCGGAGGCCGTGGCCGTCTCTACGGAAGAACTCGTCTCCGGGATCAACGAGATGGCCGCCTCGGTGGAGCAGGTGACCGGCGGCACGGCGAGCATGGCCGCCTCCATCGGGGAGACGGCGGCGGCCATGGAGGAAATGGGCGGTTCGATTCAAAGCGTCTCGGCCACGTCCCAGGAGATGGCCACCGCCGCCAACCAGGTGACCGCCTCCATCAACGAGATGGCCGCCTCCATCAAGGGGGTCCACGCCGACACGGATCAGTTGACGACGGCGGTCAACGAGACGGCCGGGTCCATCGAGGAGATCTCCCGCTCCATCCAGGGGGTGCGGGAAAGCGCCGACCAGCTCTCCGCGGCGGCGGAAGAGACCTCCTCCTCGATCAACGAGATGGCCGCCTCCATCGAGGAGGTCTCGGCGATCACGGAGAACCTGGCGGGGAATATCGAGGAGGTCTCCACCTCCATCGAGGAAATGGGCCGGTCCATCCAGGGCGTCGCCGCCAGTGCGGAAAAGATCACCGAGGCCGCCGCCGGCGCCGCCACCGGCGCCACCCAGCTCGAACGCTCGCTCCGTTCCGTGGCCGGGATCGTCAAACAGGCCGATGAAACGACGCGCCGGGTCGCCCGGGATGCCGACGAAGGGGGCGTGACGGTGGAGAAATCCATCCAGTCCCTCAACCGCGTCCGGGAATCCATGTCCCAGTCGGCGACGGTCATCAAGGAGATGGGCAAAAGGACCAATGAAATCGGCAGCATTGTGGACACCATCAATCTCATCGCCGAGCGGACCAATCTCCTGTCCCTGAACGCCTCCATCGAGGCGGCCCGGGCCGGGGACGCCGGCCGGGGCTTTGCCGTGGTGGCGGAGGAGATCCGCAATCTCGCCGACCGGTCCGCCAAGGCCACGGCGGACATCGCCGCCATCATCAAGGCCCTGCAGGAGGTGGCCCAGGATGCCGTCGCCGCGGTGAACGACGGCATGCGCATCGCCGAGGACAGCGGCCGCCTCTCCGAGGGCGCCCTGACGGGGCTGAAAAAGATCCTCCAGGGCATCGACGACGCCACCCGGCTCGTCTCCCAGGTGGCGGTCGCCACGGAGGAGCAGCTCACGGCGGGACAGAACGTCGTGGGCACCGTGAACATCACCGCGGCCCAGGCCCGGGAGGTGGCGGCGGCGACGCAGGAACAGGCCAAGACGGTGCAGGAAGTAATCGGCAACGTCGCCAAGATGCGCCGGGTCTCCCAGCAGGTTTCCCAGGCCATGGGCGAGCAGGGCAAGGCGAGCCGGGACATCATCAAGGCGGCCCAGGCGAGCGCCGCCCAGGCCGTCCAGGTGCAGAAGTCCATGATGGAACAGGCGGCGGGGGCGAAGCAGATCGCCGCGGCGTCGGACAGCATCCGCCGCATCACCGCCGGCACCGCCCGGGCGGTGGCGGAGCAGTCCACGGCGGCGGAACAGGTCGCCAAGGCGGCGGAGAGCCTGAACCAGATGATCATGAACGTCACCAAGGCCGTGCGGGAGCAGTCCACCGGGGCGTCCCAGATCGTCATCGCCGTGGAAAACATCCGGAAGCAGTCCGATCAGACGGCCAAGGCGATGGTGGAGCAGTCCCGGGCCGGCAAGGAGATGGCGGCGAACGCCCAGAACGTCTCCAAACAGATCGCCCTGATCACCCGGGCGAACCGGGAGCATTCCCAGGTGGCCGCCAACATCATGTCCGGATTGACGGAGGTGCGGAAAGTAACCGACGAAAACATCCGCGGCGTTGCGGAAACCCGCAAGGCCACGGCCAATCTCCTGGCGCGGGCGGAAGAACTCAACACCATTGTGGACCGTCCGGCCGATTAAGGAAAGACGATGAGCACAGGACAAGAGTTGGGGATTCTGACGACGGACCGGGAGCTGGTGGTCCGGTCCTGGGACGGCTGGCTGGCGGCGGTGACGGGCATCCCGGCCGCCGCCGCCCAGGGACGAAGCCTCACGGAGCTCTTCCCCGAGCTGGAGGCAAGGGGGATGGCCGCCCGCCTCCGGCGGGTCATCGCCGAGGGCGTCGTGGAGGTTTTGGCCCCGGCCTTTCACCACTACCTCCTTCCCTGTCCGCCCCGGACGCCGTCGCCGCATTTCGACCGGATGCAGCAGCGGGCCACCCTCGCCCCCCTGCGGAAGGACGAGGAGATCGTCGGGGTCCTGGTGACCATCGAGGACGTCACGGAGCGGCGGAACCGGGAGCGGGAACTGGCGGCGGAGCTGAAATTACCGGAGGAAGAGCGCCGTCTCCGGGCGGTGAAGGGCCTGGCGGACAGCGACGAGTCGCAAAGGCTGGTGGAGGTCCTGGGCGACGAGAGCTGGCGGGTCCGCCGCGCCGCCGTGGACGCCCTGGCCCGCCGCACCACCCGGGACACGGTGAAGGACCTGATCCGCTCCCTCCAGAAGGAGCACAACAACCTGAGCGTCCTCAACAGCGCCCTCCAGATCCTCGCCCTTTCCGATCTGGACGCCCTGACCCCCCTGACGGATTTCCTCGGGGATCCCGATGTGGAACTGCGGATCTACGCCGCCCTCCTGCTGGGGGAACGGCACGACGACCGGGCGGTGCCCGCCCTGCTGGCGAGCCTGGCGGACCCCGATCCCAACGTCCGCTATCACGTCATCGAGGCCCTGGGGAAGCTCCGGGCCGCCGGCGCCGTGGACGCCCTCCTGGCCGTGGCGGAGACGAAGGACTTCTTCCTGGCCTTTCCGGCCCTGGACGCCCTGTCCCGGATCGGCGACGCCCGGGCGGCGGAGCGGATCGTCCCCCTGCTGGAGGATCCCCTGCTGTGTTCCCCCGCGGCGGCGGCCCTGGGAAACATCGGCGAGCGGGACGTCATCCCTCCCCTGGCGGCCCTTCTGAACAAGCCGGGCGCCCCGGTCGCCGTCATCGCCCAGGCCCTGACCGTGATCCATGAGCGCTACGAGTACCGCTACCGGGAAGGGTCCCACATCGCCGACGCCGCCCGGCGGGTCATCGGCGCCGCCGGGGCGCAGCAGCTCATCGACGCCGTGCAGGAGGCGCCGCCGGAGGAAATCCGGTCCCTGGCCGTGGTCCTGGGCTGGCTGGAAGGGCCGGCGGTGGAACAGGCCATGACGCGTCTCCTGGGCAACCCCGCCGTCCGGGGAGAGGTGGTGGAGGCCCTCGCCCGTTATGGAAAACGGGTGGCCGAGCTCGTGGTGGAGCAGCTCGACCGGGAGGACCTCGACACCCGGAAGGCGGCGATCATCGCCCTGGGGCGGATCGGCGATGCCCGGGCGGTGCCGGCCCTGACCAGGATCCTGACCGACGACGACGAGCTGGTGGTCTTCGCCGCCGGGGCCCTGGCCAAGATCGGCGACCGCCAGGCCTTCGACGCCCTCATCGGGCTTTTGGGCCACCCCAACGCCACGGTGCGCCAGGCGGCGGTGGGGGCCCTGAATTCCATCGGCCACCCCGAGATGGGGGAGAGGATGGCCACCCTCCTGGCCGATCCCGATCCCCTGATCCGGGAAGCGGCGGTGCGCATCGCCGGGTATTTCGGCTACGACAACTGCCGTGAGCTCCTCATCGCCCGGACCGCCGACGCCGACGAGAACGTCCGCCGCACCGCCGTGGAGCACCTGCCCTATCTCGACGATCCCCGGGTGCCGGATATTTTGCACCGCCTCGTCCGGGACGCCTCCCCGCGGATTCGCGCCGCCGCCGTCCGGGCGCTGACCCAACTGGACGATCCCGAAACCCGGCCCGCCCTGTTGTCGGCCCTGGACGACCCCGACCCCTGGGTGCGTTACTTCGCCGCCGGGGCGGTGGGCCGGCCGGGGAACGACGCGGCGCTCCCCGCCCTGTCCCGGCTGCTCCGGGGAGATCCGGCGGGGCATGTGCGCATCGCCGCCGCCAAGGCCCTGGGGGAGATCGACGGGGCGGAGACGGTGACGCTGCTTTCCTCCTTCATCGACAGCCCGGAAAGGGATCTGGCCCTGGCGGCCCTGGCGGCCCTGGGCCGCAGCGATCATCCCGACGCCCGGGCCCGGCTCCTCAAGACCCTCCGTCATCCCGATCCCGCCCGGCGGGAGGTGGCCGTCCGCAGCCTCGGAAGGCACTGCGACGTCACCGTGGCCGACACCCTTCAGTGGACGGCCGCCGCGGACGGGGAGGAGGAGGTCGGCCGGGCCGCCGTGGAGGTCCTCGGCAAGGCGGCGACGCCGGAGGCGGTCACCGCCCTCCTGGGCCTCCTCCGGGAACCGGCGCGGCGGGAGGCGGCCATTGCGGCCCTGGCGGGCATGGGGGACGAACAGCTCGCCTGGATGGCCGACGCCTTTTCCCGGTCGGGCCCGGAAACCAGGCCGGCCATCATCGAGGTGCTCGTACGGATGAAGCGGCCGGGGGCGACGGCGCTGATCGTCTCGGCCCTCGACGACGGCGAGGCGAAGGTGCGCATGGCGGCGGTCCAGGCGCTGGCCCGGCTGGGGAGCCGCCGGGCGGAACGGCGTCTCTCCCTGATGGCCTCCGCGGATCCCGATCCCGATGTCCGCCGGGCGGCCCGGCAGGCGCTCGGCAACATATAGAGGTCTTTGCCTGAGCGCGGAAAAACTCTGCGCCGGCGGCACCGCCTTTTTTCAAAGATCTCATATACCCTTTCGCTCCCGGACTCTTGTTTATAGACATCATTGATGGTAATATGCCGTTCTACTCGGAAGCGCTGAAACTGAACAAGAACACCTTCGCGATCCTCCGCGACCTGATCCAGGAGCGCACCGGGCTGTTCTTTGAGGAAAGCAAGACGGACATCCTGGCGGACAAGCTCTCGCCCCTGGTGATCGAACGGGGTTTCGGGAACTTCCTCGATTACTACTACCTGCTCAAATACGACGAGAGCGCCGGGGAGGAGTGGGGGCGGGTCGTCAACGCCCTCACCGTCCAGGAAACCTTCTTCTGGCGGGAAACGGATCAGATCCGGTGTCTGGCCGAGATCCTGGTCCCCCAATGGTTCGCCGGGCACCCGGGGGAAACCCTGCGGATCTGGAGCGCCGCCTGCGCCACGGGGGAGGAGCCCCTCTCCATCGCCATGGCCCTGGACCGGGAGGGACATTTCGGGCGGGGGTCCATCGAGATCGTCGCCACCGACATCAGCCCCGCCGCCGTCGCCCGGGCCCGGGAAGGGCTCTACCGGGAGCGGTCCTTCCGGAATCTGCCCGGGGAGCTGCGGGAGCGGTACTTCACCCCGGAAGGCGACCGCTGGCGGGTTGCCGGGGAGCTCCACCGCCGCGTCACGTGGGGGGTGCTCAATCTTCTCGATGAGGCGGCGGTGGCGTCCGCCGCCCGGGTGCCGGTGATCTTCTGCCGGAACGTGTTCATCTATTTCACCGCCCCGACGATCCGCCGGGTGGTCGGGATGTTTTATGAACGGATGCCGGCGCCGGGTTATCTGTTCGTCGCCGCCGCGGAGTCCCTCCTGAAGGTCTCCACGGCCTTCGCCCTGCAGGAGCTCGGCGGCGCCTTCGTGTATACAAAAATGTAGGGAGGTGCAATGGAAAAGATCATCCGTGTACTCGTGGTGGACGATTCGGCTTATGTCCGGAAGGTGGTGACCCAGATGCTCTCCCGGAGCCCCTTCCTCGAGGTCGTCGGGGTGGCCCGGGACGGGGAAGAGGCCCTGGAAAAGGTGGCGGAGCTCGCTCCCGACGTCGTCACCCTGGATCTCATCATGCCCAACAGGGACGGGGTGTCGTTCCTCAAGGAGCAGATGGCCCGGAAGCCCGTGCCCGTGGTGATCGTGAGCATCGCCAGCGAGAGCGGGGAGATGGCCCTCCAGGCCCTGGACGCCGGCGCCGTCGATTTCATCCAGAAACCCACCGCCCTGGCCACGGAGCGCATCCTGGAGATCGCCGACACACTCGTGGACAAGGTGAAGACGGCCGCCCGGGTGCCCCTGCACCGCCTGCGGCCGGCGCCGGTGAGGGAGGAGCGGCCGCCCGCCCCCGTCCCGGTCCGGGAAGGACCCCGGCGGGTGGAGATCGTCGTCATCGGTGTCTCCACCGGCGGTCCCCAGGCCCTCAAATATCTCATCCCCCTCCTGCCCCGGGATTTTCCCGTCCCCGTGGCCATCGTGATGCACATGCCCGTGGGCTATACGGAGATGTATGCCCGCAAGCTCGACGAACTGGCGGCCCTGGAGGTGCACGAGGCCCGGGAGGGGTTGGCGGTACGCCCCGGCACGGTCATCCTGGCCCAGGCGGGAAAACACCTCCTCCTGCAACGGGAACCGGACGGCCGGGTCGTCGCGCATCTCGACAACCGTCCCTTCGACACACCCCACCGCCCCGCCGTGGACGTCCTGTTCCGCTCCGCCGCCGAGACCTACCGCAAGGGGGTCCTGGGGATCGTCATGACGGGCATGGGGAGCGACGGCCTGGAGGGGGCGGCGTGGATCAAGTCCCAGGGCGGGATGATCTTCACCGAGGCGGAGGAGACCTGTGTGGTTTACGGCATGCCCCGTTCCGTGGACGAGGCGAATCTCAGCGACCGCTCCGTGCCGCTTTTCGAGCTGGCCAAGGCGATCGGGGATGTGGTATAATAATAGTGGAGGGAGTTGCTTATGGCGCGGATTCTGATCATTGACGATTCGGCCCTCTCCCGGCGGATGATGCGGGCCATCCTCGAACCCGCCGGCCACGAGGTCCTGGAGGCCACGGACGGCATTACCGGTCTGGAGCGCTATTTCCTCGACAAGCCCGAACTGGTCATGCTCGATCTCACCATGACGGGCATGCACGGGCTGGAGGTCCTGGAAAAGCTCCGGGAGATGGATCCCGCCGCCCGCGTCATCGTCGCCACGGCGGACATCCAGAGTTCCACCCGGACGATGGTGGCCGCCGCCGGGGCGACAGGCATGATCAACAAGCCCCTGGCAGCGGAAACCGTCCTGCAGGCCGTGACGGAAGCGCTGCGAGGGTGAAGGGGGGAAAAGGAAAATGATCCTGACGGACGAGCAGAAAGACGCGTTGACGGAACTGATCAACATCGCCTTTTCCCGGACGGCGGCGGCCCTGTCCGATCTCACCGGGCACCGGGTCATCCTCAATGTCCCCCAGGTGGCCGTGCATCCCATCACGGACCTGCAGGGGGTCCTGGCGGAGTTTGTCGGCGGGGAAATCGCCTCGGTGCACCAGATCTTCACCGGCCCCGTCTCCGGCGACGCCATCCTCATGCTGAACTATGAAGGCGCCAACATCCTCGTCGATCTCCTGACCGGGGAGGGGGCGGGTTCCGGACGCCTGGACGTATCCGGGCAGGAGGTCCTCATGGAGACGGGCAACATCCTCCTCAACGCCTGCCTGGGCGTCTTCGGCAACCTCCTCAAGGTCCATGTCTCCTTCTCCGTGCCCCGGCTCCATCTCGAAGAGCTGAACGCCATGCTCGATTCCCTGGTCATCGGCAAGGAGGAGCTGCGCTACGCCCTGGTCGTCTATACGACCTTCCAGCTCCGCGACAGCTCCGTGACGGGCTATCTGGTCATCGTCCTGGGCGTGGCCTCCCTGGACCGCCTCCTCCACGCCGTGGAGGAATGGGCGCAGTTGAAAACCTGAAGAAAAGGACCCCTGCCATGCTCCTTACGGCCGAGCAGCGCGACGCCCTGACGGAATTGATCAACATCGCCTTTTCCCGGACGGCGGCGGCGCTTTCCGAGATCACCTCCCGGCGGGTCCTCATCTCCGCCCCCCAGCTCGGCGTCCATCCCCTCGGGGAGCTCCAGGACGCCCTGGCGGTCCTGATCCCCGGGGAAGTGGCCACGGTGCATCAGATCTTCACCGGGAACATCGCCGGAGACGCCCTGCTCGTCCTCAATTACGAAGGGGCGACGCAACTCGTGGACCTGCTCGCCGACGAGCTTTCCCCCGCGGGGCGGCTCGATCCGTCCGGGCGGGAGGTCCTCATGGAGGTGGGCAATATCCTCCTCAACGCCTGCCTGGGCATGTTCGGCAACGTGCTTGAGGTGCAGGTCTCGTTCTCCGTGCCCCGGCTCCGCCTCGAAGACCTCCGGGGCATGCTGACAGACATGCTCATCGGCGGCGACGACATCCGTGTCGCCCTTGTCGTCTATACGACCTTCCGTCTGAAGGACAGCGACATCGGCGGCTTCCTCGTTCTGATCCTGGGGGTGAGCTCCCTGGAGCGCCTCCTGGCGGCGGTTGGGGAATGGGCGGCGCGGACGGGCGACGAATAACGGCTGAGGATACGACGGGATGGATACCGGTACCGGCATGACATACGGTCCGCAGGACTTTCCGGAATTAAAACGGCTCCGCCGGCCGGTCGGGGCGATTGAAGACTGGCTGGAGCAGGATGCCGCCTTCGGCGTGCTCCTCACCGACGGGCGGCTGGTGATCCGCTATTGCAACCAGTGGCTGCGCCGGCGCAAGCGCCCCGCCGGGGCGATCTCGCCGGTACGCCCCTCCTTGCCGCCTTCCCCGAATTACGGGAACGCCGCCTGGAACACTATTACCGGCAGGCCCTGAACGGGCAGCTCCAGATCCTCTCCCAGCGGTTTCACCATTATCTCCTCGCCCTGCCCGCCGATCCTCCCGAAGGCCCCGGGGCCCTGATGTTTCAGACCGCCCGGATCTATCCGGTCCGGGAAGACGACGCGATCGCCGGGACCCTCACGGTGCTCGAGGACGTCACGGAGCGGGTCCGGACCGAAACGGTCCTGAGACGCAAGACGGCGGTCAGCCAGTCCATGGCGGACCTTTCCCAGGCCCTGATTTCCACCGCCACCCTGGAGGACATCTCCCACCTGGTGCTGCGGATGGCCCAGGAGCTCACGGAGAGCACGAGCGGGTTCACGGGCTATATCGATGGGTCCACCGGCCGTCTCGTCTCACCCACCCTTTCCCGGACCTCCTGGGACATCTGCCGGATCAAGGAAAAGACGGTCGTTTTCGAGCGGTTTACCGGCCTGTGGGGCTGGGTGCTCAACAACCGCCGGCCCCTGCTGGCCAATGACGCCGCCGCCGATCCCCGGTCGACCGGGCTGCCCGCCGGACATCCGCCGGTCCGGAATTTTCTCTCCGCGCCGGCCCTCTTCGAAGACCGGCTGGTGGGACAGGTGGCCGTGGCCAACAGCCCCCGGGATTACACCGACGAGGATCTCCACCTGGTGCGCCGCCTGGCGGATCTGTACGCCCTGGCCATCTCCCGCCGGCTGATGGAAAACCGTCTCCACGAGCTGTCCATCACCGACGAGCTGACGGGCCTGTACAACCGGCGGGGGTTCATGACCCTGGCGGAACAGCAGGTGCGCATCGCCGGGCGGACCCGGAAGGGGCTCTTGATCGTCTTTATCGATCTCGACGGTTTGAAGTGGATCAACGACGTCCTGGGACACCCGGAGGGAGACCGGGCGCTGCGGGATACGGCGGACCTCCTCCGCGGCACCTTCCGGGAATCGGACATCATCGCCCGCGTGGGGGGCGACGAGTTCGCCGTCCTGGCCCTGGAGGCCGCACCGGCGGAGGGGGAGATCCTGGAAAGACATCTCCGGGAAGGGGTCGCCGGGCGCAACGCCGCCGCGGACCGGCCTTACCGGCTGTCCCTGAGCGTCGGCACGGCCTGCTACGATCCCGGGCAGCCGGCGGCGCTGGACGCCCTCCTGGGACAGGCGGACCTGCGCATGTATCGGGAGAAGGAAAAGAAGCGGCGGGACGCCGCGGCCATTATCCGGTGAGGGAAGGGGAACATGAAAATACTCGTCGTGGATGATTCGGTTTATGCCCGCCACCGTCTCGGGGCGGTGCTGAAGGCGGCGAACCATGAGATCGTCGAGGCCCGGGACGGAGCGGAGGCCCTGCGCCTGGCGGAGGAGCAGCGCTTCGACGCGGCGACGGTGGACCTCCTCATGCCGGGCCTGGACGGCATCGAGGTGATCCGCCGGTTGCGGGAAGGCCGGCCGGGACTCCGCATCGTCGCCGTCACCGCCGATGTCCAGCAGGAGACCCGGGCCGCGGTGCAGCAGGCCGGCGCCGATCATTTCGTCTCCAAAACCGCCCCGGAAGACACCCTTCTGGCCGCGCTCGCCGCGGGTCCCCCGGGGCGCGCCGGCATTCGGCTCACCCCGGCCCAGCAGGACGCCTTCACCGAGGTCATGAACATCGCCATGGGGCAGGCCGCCAACGCCCTGAGCGTCCTGCTTGCCCGCCGGGTCCTGTTGCGGGTCCCGGAGGTCGAGCTCATGACGGATGGGGAACTGACGGCCTTTTGCCGGGAGGAGGTGGTCCAGGCCGGGATGACGATCCGGCAGCGCTTTTCCGGCCCGCTGAACGGTGCCGCCGCCATGGTTTTTTCCGCGGGCCATGCCGCCTTCCTGGTGCGGACCCTGGCGGGCATCCAGCAGGAGTTGAGCCGGCTCTCCTCGGCGGAGCAGTCCGTCCTGACGGAGATGGGCAACATCGTCCTCAACGCCGCCATCGCCGTCCTGGGCGACCATGCCCGGGGCCGCCTGCGGGTGAGCCTGCCGGACGTTTCCCTGAACCTGAAGGGGGAGGACGCCGCCCGGGAAATCCTG
>Ga0116161_1003944_pt1 | contig 12865 bp, 10 predicted proteins | sample AD_JPNAS3_MetaG_FD_89877 | JGI IMG/M metagenome (GOLD analysis project Ga0116161, IMG submission 89877) | Active sludge microbial communities of municipal wastewater-treating anaerobic digesters from Japan - AD_JPNAS3_MetaG | ecosystem: Engineered > Bioreactor > Anaerobic > Digestate | place... | reverse complement strand
GAACTTTTTCAAGGCACCCATCTATCTAAAATAGAAGAACTATTTTTGGGCTACTGTCGAAGATGTGCGTGGCGGCAGTTCACGATCACGCCGCAGTTGTCCTACGTCTTTCCCCTGTGCGACGATGCGAAGTACGACATGAGAACCCGGAGCATGCAGATCGATACGGCTTTCGCCGATCGCCAGAGTTCCTATCTTGTCGGCGGTGTGGTGGCCATGGTCAGCTTCTGAGGCCGGAGCAATTTTCAATTCGCCATCTTTTTAAGCAACACCTCGAGTTTTCGGATCTCTTCGCCGTAGCCGGACCAGTTTCCCTGACGCTGCATTTCCGTCGCCCGCTGGTATGTTTTCATGGCCTCCGCAGCCAGTTCTTTCAGAGACGGGCTTCCGGCGGACGCCGGGGATGAGGAGGCGGTGCCGCCGGGAGACGCCGCGGGAACCGTCCCTGCCTTGCGGGCGCCGAAGAGGCGCTGGAGAGACAGCTCCAGATTCTCCTCCATGACCACTTCGTTTTCATAGGCGACGATGACCCGGCGCAACTCAGGCAGACCCACGGTGTCCGCAGCAGCCAGATAGAGGGGCTGCACGTAGAGGAGGGAGCGCTCCACGGGAATGACCAGGAGACTCCCGCGGATGACCCGGGAACCGCGCTGATTCCAAAGGGTAAGCTGCTGAGAGATATAGGAGTCCTGATTGATTCGCGCATCGACCTGTTTGGGGCCGAAAACGAGGCGGTCCCGGGGGAAGGTATAGACGACAAGCTTGCCGTAGTGAGGGGCATCACAACGCGCCGCCAGCCAGGCGGCGAGGTTGTCGCGTTTGGCCGGAGTATAGGGCAGCAGCAGGATGTATTCTTCCTGCTTTTCGCTGGGGAGCTTCATGATGGTGTAGTAGGGCTCCATCATCTTTTCTTCGAAGACGGGGATCTCCCAGAGGTTCTCCTTGTTGTAGAAGATCTTCGGGTCCGTCATATGGTAGGCGGCATAAACCGATGCCTGCAGTTGGAGGAGCCATTGGGGGTAGCGGATGTGGCGTTTCAAATCGGCCGGCAAGGCGGCCATGTCTTTGAAGAGGGAAGGAAAAATCCGCATGTAAACCTGGACGATCTTGTCCGTCGGGTCGCTTACGTAATAATTCACCGTGCCGTTGTAGGCGTCCAGGGTGGCCTTCACGGCGTTGCGGACATAGTTGATCCTCCGGATCGCAGGTTTGGAGTAGGGCAGTCGGGATGATGTCGTATAGGCGTCCACCATCCAGACCAACCGTCCTTCATCGGTGATCACCAGATAAGGGTCTTTGTCGAAGACGAGGAAAGGGGCTATTTTTTGGAATCTTTCCCTGACATTCCTGAAGAACAGGATTTTACTGTCCCCGGTGATGTCGGAGGAAAACAGAATCTTTTCCGTCTGATATTTCAATGAGAAAAGCAGCCGCCGGGAGAGCGAACCCGTCTCCACTCCGCCGGTGCCGCCGTAGGAGGTGTAGATGTTGCCTCCTTCCGGGGTGGGGTAGCTGAACTCGGGGATCTTTGTCTTGACGATGACATAATCGTTGGACATTTCCCCGTAATAGATTTCCGGCCGTTTTACCTTCAAGTCCGTAGTGCCGGCCGGCGGGATGTCCTTGATGAAGAATTCCGGCAGTCCCTCCCGGCTGATCCGGCTTACGGGGCCCAGGGTGAGGCCGTTGCCGTGGGTGAAGATGAGACGCTCGTTGATCCAGTTCTTGCTGGGCAGATCGGCATAGGAGAGTTCCCGGGGGGAAAGCATGACCTGGAGATACTGGCCGTTGACCTGGTAGCGGTCGTTGTCCACATCCTGGAAACGGTAGTAGGTGCGGATCTGCTGCAACTGGCTGTAGGTCCTCAGCAGCGGGGCGTGATCCCAGAGACGGATGTTCCGGATCGTCGCATCGTTCTTGTCGATGTCCCGGCCGGTGAGATTGTAGGCGACATCGAAGGGGATCTCCTGGATACGGTCCAGATCGTAACCAAACCGGGTCATGCGGATGTTGTTTTCGATATAGGGGGTCTCCATGATCATCTCGTTGGGGGCGACCTTGAATTTCTGGAGGACGGCGGGATAGACGAGGATGCCGAGCAGATAGACGGCGAAGAGGGTGCCCAGAGATATCAGGGTGAGGTTCCTCTGGCTTCTGAACATGCCGGTGATCATGGCCGCCCCGGCCAGGGGCGCCAGGAAGCCGAGCAGGCGGTAGGCCGTCAGCTTGGCGTGGACGTCGGTGTAGGAGGCCCCGAAAATGACACCGTGCTCCGCATAGAGCATCTTCAGGCTTTCGAGATAGAAACCCGGCCCCATATTTATGATGAGGAGGCCGACAAGGATTCCCAGATGTCTCTTTACCCGGGGATCGATCATTATCTGCCGCTGGTTGAGGAGAATGCCGCCGCCGAGAAAATAGACGATTCCCGCCAGGATGGCGGACAGGACGATGGTAAAATCGACGAACTGTTTCAGGGACTCGAAGAAGGGATACTTAAAAAGGTAAAAACCGATGTCCTTTCCGAAGACAGGGTCACTCTGACCTGCCGGGACGGCGTTGGCGAACATCAGGACCTCGGACCACAGGGAAGCGCCCCACTTCCCCATCATGAAGGCGACGACCACCAGGATGAAGAAAGTGACCACCCGCTGCAGGGTCCGCAGCGGGGCCAGATTGATGGTGATGGGGGTACCGGTGATGTTGTAGCGGTCGGGGCGGGTGAATTCGAGTCGCCGGGCGAGAATCAGATTGGCCAGGGCGACCACGAAAAAGAGGGTGCCAAAGCATAACCCCGAGCCCGCCTGGGTGAGCAGGGTGGTGGAGAAAACCGCCGTATATCCGGTTTCATTGAAGAAGAGCCAGTCGATGTAGAGGTTCAGAAGGGAAGAAAACAGGGGCGCAACGACGAGGATGATAAGGAGAATGGAGATGAAGATGATGTTCGCCTTTTTCATTGCGATTCCCTTTCTGTTCCTGCGCGCCGCTATGATCGGGGGCTGCCGTACTTCCTGATCCCGGCCGGGGGTCACTTTGTCCCGGCCGGGGCGTGACCGGCGTGATCGCGGGGGGAAACCGGTGCGAGCGGCGCAGCGGCCCGTTTCCACTTCTTATTCGGGATGCGTGCGCCTTGCCTCGGTAACGTCTTGCTTCGTCACCGTTATGATGACTTTTCAGGAGTTCATCCTGCCCGGTGCCGATGAGAGCTCCGGAAAGATGACCGCCCGGCGTGGGGGCGGCAAATCCGGTGTAGATTCCGTCTTGCCTGCGGGTAAGGGCCGCCGGACGATCCCGCTACAGGTTTGAACAATTGTTTCTTACCCGTGATTTTGACACGCCGGCCTTGACCAGGCAAAAGGTTATATATTATACACAACAACATCAATAAATGCGCATGTTGAAGGTTATTTATAATTGGCGACGTCATATTCATGCGCAAATAATTCCGCCGCTGTGTATATAATTATAACGTTTCCATTTTGAAGCAATATCCGGGCGTTTGCTGAAGGAGGCTATCACAGAAAGGAGGGATTGTAAAGGGAGAGCATGACCGGGGCTACTGGTGCCCTCGAGACAGCCGGTGAATCCCGCCGATCCGTAAACGCCGGTCTGCTGTCAGGGCGGAAAGGGTGACATCACAAACCGATTGAAGATCTTTAAATATACTGCAGAGAAAGGAGAAGAGGAGATGCCGATCAATGTACCGACTCGAGAATATGGTGAATACAGGATCCGTTTGATGAAGGCCGAGGAAGCGCCGGCCGTGGTCGATCTCTATCGGGCCGTTTACGGTGATCATTTCCCGATCCGGGAGATGTATGACCCGGAGTTCATCGTCAAACAGCAGGAAGCAGGCCTCATGTACCGGGTGGTGGCGGTGGACGCCGATGATAAGATCCTGGCCCATCATGCCATGTACCGCCTGGCGGAAACCTACCGTGGTTTGTACGAAGCGGGACAGGGCATGGTCTATCCGGAGCACCGCGGCAAGGGCTTCAGCAATGTGCTGCAGGAATATATCGGCACGACCCTGGCCACGGCGGTCGGGGTGGAGGAGTTTTGGGGCGAGTCGGTAACCAATCACGTGATGATGCAGAAATCGGCCCTCTACGTGGGGGTGAAAGAGTCGGGAATCGAACTCGAGGTCATGCCCGCCGAATCCTATACGGCGGAAAAATCGGCGCCGGGCCGGGTGGGTGCCGTGGTGTGCTTTATCGCGGTCAAGGAAAAGCCGCACAGGGTCTTTTTGCCCGCCCCTTACGCGGAGCTGCTCCAGCGGATCTATGCCAACGGGAAGCGGGACCGGGAGTTTGCCGCAGGTGACCAGGCGCTGCCGGAAGATGGGCGGAGCCGCTATGTCGATACCTACATCTCCTCTGCCGGGGTGCTTAGGGTTTCTCTCTTTGAGGCGGGGCCCGACCTGGCGGCGGTGATGGCCGGCCTGTTGGAAAAATACACCGCCGCCGGGGCGATGGTGCTGCAGGTGTTTTTACCCCTCGACAAGCCCTGGAGCGGCGCGGCGACCGAGGTCTTGAACCGTCATGGGTTCTTCTTCTCCGCCCTCGTCCCCCGTTGGTTCGACGCCGATGGTCTGCTGCTGCAAAAAATCGTCCATCCCACGAACTACGGGGAGATGAAGATTTATTCGGATTTTGCCCGGCAGATGCTGGAGTTCATCATCGCCGACCGCGTTCGCGTCGAGACGTGAGGATTCCCGGGGGATGTCCGGGGGGATTCGGTCCGGGTGCTGGGCAGGGGTGATAAGACAATAGCAAAAGCAGGTCTCCCCGTCGGGGGAGACCTGCGGCTGTATTTGGATCCGGTCTCGATTTGATTACGGATTGTTGTTCAGAACAAACTGTGCCCGGCGGTTTTTGGCCCAGGCCTGTTCGTTGTGACCCGGATCCAGAGGGCGCTCCTCTCCGTAGCTGATGGTTTTGATACGGTCCGCGGCGACACCCAGCTCCACCAGATATTTCTTGGTTTCCGTGGCCCGCCGCTCGCCGAGGGCGAGGTTGTATTCGGTCGTGCCGCGCTCGTCACAGTGGCCTTCCACTATGATTTTGACGTCTTTGTTCTTCATGAGCCAGTCGGCGTGTCCCTTGAGGATCTTGCGGTCCTCCGGACGGAGGGACGATTTGTCGAAATCGAAATGGATGTTATCCAGAGCGAAGGCCGCCGCCACCGCCGCCGGCGCTGCCGCTTTCGCTGCCGCGGCCTGCGCGCGTTCCTGCAGGGGTGCCGCCGCCGGTGCCATCGCTTTCACGGGGGCGGGGGCGAGGAACACCCTCTGGACAAACGCTTTCATGGCTTCGGGATCGGTCAGGTCTTCGGCAAGTACCGCCTCACCGCAACCCGCGGCCTTGACGATGTTGCCGGCCAGAAGGTTCCCCTTGGCGTCGTTGTCGACATGAATTGTATAGACGCATACCCGGTCGCCGTAGTCGGCTTTAATTTTATCGAGGGCGGCCATGACGGCTTTGGGCTGGAGGTCATCCACATTCTCGATATGCTCGAAGTCACTGACAACGATAACCGCCGATTTACCCGCGAGTCCCTTGAGATCCTCATCGCCTGCGGCGGTCAGGGCCTTTCCCATGGGGGTCTGACCGCTTCCCCACTCCACGGTATCGATCTGAGCGATATATTTGTCTTTATTCAGCGGTTCCATCCCGTAAAGCCGCTTGGTCTTGTCGGCCCAGAAGGTCCGGAGACCGGCGGTGAGAGGGATCTCCGGAATGGTCTTCACCATTCTTTCGGTCACATCCTGGGCGATGTCATGGCGTGCCACCCCTTTGTAAGGATCGTTCATGGAAGACGAGTGATCCAGAAGGACGACAAAGTTGTTTGCTTTCTGCACCAGTTTCCCCGACTGCAGGTCCGCGTTGAGGTCCAATGGCGTATAAGCCTTTTTCGATGCACAGCCGGTGAAGGCCAGACATAGCACCGCCAGAAATAACAATCCATAAGCAGCCCTTTTCATCATCCTTTTCCTCCTTAAAGTATCGTTAATTTGTTTTTCAGAATTCCCTCTGCCAGATATATTACACAAACTTGTCCCGGTCTGCAATTGTTTAATTAAGTTTTTTTGATGACGAAAAATAAATCATTATATCAACAGCTTGCGATAGTGCCTCCCCGGCGGTTCGTCCTTTTTGACTTTGGGCGGTTGCTCATGTAAAGAAAAAAGCCGGGTATGACTTTCGTCGAAGCGGCAGACCCGGGAATAATACACGGGGGGAGGAGAGGGGAATGAAGCGGAAAAAAGAACCGGCATGGGCGGAGAGGATCGGGATAGCGGCGGTGGTCATATTCTTCTTGTCGGCCCCTTGTTTCCCCGCCGCCGGGGAGGAGATTCAAATTGAAGTCCGGGGGCCCGACAGCGGGATAGTGATGCTCGTCGGCGACATCAACGAGATCAGGGCCAAACGGGACTATGACATAGTGGCGACCATCCCGTCGAATCCGACGACGGGTTATCGGTGGCAATTGACGAGCCCTCCGGACGGCGGCCGGCTTCGTCTCACCGGCCAGGAATATGTGCCGGGCCCGCCGGGGCTGGTGGGTGCCGGGGGGCAGGAGGTATGGACTTTCCGGACGGTGGGCCTGGGGGAGACGACTATCTCGCTCGGCTACCTCCGGCCGTGGGAAAAGGACAAACCTCCCGTAAGATCCATCCGCATCAAAGTGCTGATTTTCCCCTGAAATGTTCATGACGGCGTGTCGTCACCCGACCCTCATGCCCGCAGGCCGGCACAGCGATACAACGGATGTTCCAGTATAATGGGAACGTATTTATCCTCTTATGAAAAATCAGGCTGGAACATCCGATACAAGATAACAACCGGGTTCTGACCGGCATTTTTATCGGCTTGTAACGGCGTTTTCCGGCGTAAGGCGGGAATTGATCATGAATTCATCAGGGGATGACCTCGGGTTGAGGGGCGGCAGACATTCCCTCAGCGGCCGGCGAGGGCGGCAAGCATTTCGCTCCCGTATCTTTGGGCCTTGTTTTGAGAAAGGCCGGCAATGGTGACCAGGGCATCGGTGGTGGGGGGGGCGGTTTGGGCGATCTTCAGCAGTTCCTGATCGGAGCAGATCATGAAGATCGCCCGGTTGGATTCTTTGGCCTTTTGGAAGCGCCATCGGTAGAGGCGTTTTACCCTTTCCTTCGCTGCCGGCGACAGATCCTGGTAACCGGGGATGTGCCGGTGTCCCTGATTGTTCATGCTCTTCTCATGCCAGCAGACGGCGGCGATCTCCGCGAATGCCGCGGTGGCGGCGGCAAGCAAACCCGCCTGCTCCAGTTCTTCCCGCAGCTTTTCGTACAGACCGATGAGAAAAAAGGTGTCCTGCACGGCATATTGAAGTTGCTCTTCCGTGAGGGGCCGGTTCTCCCATCGGGAACGCTGCAGTTTTTTTTGTTTCTCGAAGTCGGCGTGGAAGTAATGACGGATCAGGGCGGCCAGGGAAAGCTCTTTACGGCCCAGCAGGGCGGCGGCGCGATGGGTGTCGAATACGTTCCGGAAGGAGAAGCCGTAATCGCGCTTGAGGATCCGGATATCGTTGTCGCCGGCATGGATTACCTTTACCTGGGCGGGATTGAAGAAAATGCCGCCCAGAAAGGAGAAATCAAGATTGCTTATGGGATCGAAGACATAGCTCCGTTCTCCGGAATTGACCTGCAGGAGGCACAGCCTTTCGCGGAAATACCGGAAGGAGTCGTATTCCGTATCCATGCCGATTACGGACGCCCGGCCGATATCCTGCGCCGCTTCATCGCGCTTGGCGGGAGAATCCACCCATGTCCACTTGCCTGCCTTCATCCTGCCTCCAGGGTAAATACGGGCGCATCATAGGCAACAATCAACGCGCCGTCAAGAACAACCAGGACTTCGATTTTGTTGCTGTCCGGCGACACGCCCGGGAAAATTCCGCGGGAGAGAAAATATTTGTGGATATTTTTTCCGACTTGTATTAAAAACCGCCACTTATAAAGACGTATAGAAGAGGTGCGAAAAGGGTTTATGAGATTCGACATCGCCCGGGCAGGTAACGGCCTGACCTATGAAATCAGAAACATCGTTATCGTCGCCAATAAACTCAAGGAATACGGCGTCGAAGTACATTGGGAAAATATCGGGGATCCCGTCCAGAAAGGGGAGCATATCCCGGACTGGATGAAGGAGATCCTCGTCGAGGTCATCAAGGAAGACCAGTCTTTTGCCTATTCGCCCACCAAAGGCGTGGACGCCACACGGGATTTTCTCGTCGAGCAGGTGAACAAGCGGGGCAAGAAGCAGATCGGCCGGGAAGACATCATCTTTTTCAACGGCCTGGGGGACGCCATCGCCAGATCGTACAGCGCCATCCGGGTGGACGCCCGGGTCATCGTGCCGGAACCGACCTATTCCACCCATTTCCTGGCCGAGGTCCTGCATGCCTCCTTCCCCCCCAATACCTACCGGATGAATCCTTACAGCAGCTGGTATCCAGATATCCGGGAGTTGGAGCAGAAGGTGAAGAGCCACAACTCCATCGTGGGCATCCTCGTCATCAATCCCGACAATCCAACCGGTTTCGTCTATCCCGCGGAGACCCTGCGGCAGGTCGTTAAAATAGCCAAGGAATACGATCTGTTCCTCATTTTTGACGAGACATACATAAATATCGTCTATAACAACAAAAAGACCCTGCACCTCTCCGACGTCATCGGCGATGTGCCGGGGATGAGCATGAAGGGGATATCCAAGGAGTTTCCCTGGCCCGGGGCCCGCTGCGGCTGGCTCGAGGTTTACAACGCCGACAAGGATGAAACCTTCGCCCGTTATATCAACACGATCCTCACCCAGAAGATGTCGGAGGTGTGTTCCACGAGCCTGCCCCAGATTTCCATTCCCAGGATCATGAGCCACCCGCAGTACCAGAATTATCTGAACGAGCGCATTCGGCATTACGAGCGGCTCTCCAATATCGCCTACAACATCCTCAAGGATGTCCATTGCCTGATGGTCAATCGTACCAACGGGGCCTTTTATATGACCGCGGTCTTCAACGAGGCCTTTCTGAACAACCGGCAGACCCTGCCCATCACCCAGCCCGAGATCAGAGATTTCGTGGAGGGGCTGGTAGCCGACAATATCGAACTCGACAAGCGTTTTGTCTATTATCTCCTCGGGGCGACGGGGATCTGCGTTGTGCCTCTTACCTCGTTCTTTACGAATCTCCAGGGGTTCCGCATGACCCTCCTGGAAAAGGACGAGGCCAAGTTCGAGCAAATCGTGAAGACCATCGCCGCCAAGGTCGAGGAGTACATCGAATCGTCCCGCTGAAGTGAGGCGGCGACGGCGTTTATTATTGAAGGGGGGGCTCGGCCCCCCCTTTCGTTTTCCCGGCGACGCCGGATAAAGACAAGGGGTTGTTTTTGTTGCGTTATATATTTTGATGTGGGTAAGCGCCCGATTGTTTTCATGCTTCGTTGCGCCCCGGACGGGAATGGGGGTAAGTCTGAAAACACCCCCTGCGGCTTCCTTAGCGACATTTTCATCGTTCGCGGGTGCCGCGCCGACATGAAACCCCCATGACGGCGTGCCGTCACAAAGCAGGATGAAAATTGTGGACGCGCTCCGCAGTGTCCGCAGCGGCACCGTTAATGATAAACATTTGTAGATCAATAACATATGAGCGCATTTGCGAGTGAAAATTTGTTTCGGCCTGACGTGCGGGGCGTTCCCGGCGGCGAATGTCGTTGCAATTAAAACCGGGATGGCATAAGGACAGGCTCGGCAGGGGCCTGTTGTTTAACTATCAAGCGGGGAGGTTGAGGATATGAAGATTAAATTCATGGGGGCGGCGCGGACGGTGACCGGATCGTGTTTCATCATCGAGACGGGGTCCCGTCGCTTCGCCGTCGATTGCGGCATGCACCAGGGCAACAAGGAGATCGAAAAACGGAACGGGAGCACCGCCGGTTACGATCCGGCGGGACTGGAGTTCATCCTTGTCACCCATGCCCATATCGATCACGCCGGTCTCCTGCCCCGGATTGTCAAAGACGGTTTCCGGGGACCTATCTACGCCACGCCGCCTACCCTCGACCTGTTGAAGATCCTCCTGCTGGACAGCGCCCATATCCAGGAGATGGAGGCCCAGTGGAAAACACGCAAGTGTCTGCGTCATGGGGATAGTAAGGTCGAACCCCTCTATACCCGGCGGGACGCCGAAGAAACGACGCGGCAATTCCGGGAGGTGTTTTATGACCGGGTCGTCACCCTCGGGGACGGCTTGACGGTTACTTTCCGGGATGCCGGTCACATTCTCGGGGCCGCAATCCTGGAGTTGGCCGTCACGGAAGACGGCCGGACGTCGCGGCTGGTGTTTTCCGGCGATGTGGGCCGTCCGGCACAACTGATCGTCAAGGACCCCACGGTCGTTACCGCGGCGGATTATCTCTTCATGGAATCGACCTATGGCAACCGGGATCACAAGAACGAAAACGAAAGCGTCGCCGAACTGGCGGAGGCCATCGCGTTCAGCTATCGGCAAGGGGAGAAGGTGATCATCCCCTCGTTTGCGGTGGAGCGGACCCAGGAGCTGCTCTACTGCCTCCATCTCCTCGACAGGTCCGGCCGGCTGCCCAAAGACATGCCGGTCTATGTGGACAGCCCCCTCGCCGTCCAGGCCACGGATATTTTTCATAAATATACCGAGTACTATGACGATGAATCCAAAGCGCTCCTCGGGAAAGGGGAAGACCCGTTGAGCTTCCCCCAGCTCCGTTTCACCCGTTCCACCGAGGAGTCGATGCAGATCAACAACACCTCGGGCGCCGCCGTCGTTATCTCCGCCAGCGGCATGGCCCATGCCGGACGGATCCGCCATCACCTCCGTCACAATCTCTGGCGTCCCGGCGCCAGTGTGGTCTTCGTCGGCTTCCAGGCCCAGGGGACCACCGGGCGTCACATCGTCGACGGGGCGAAGCGGGTCCGGATCTTCAACGATGATGTGGCCGTGCAGGCCCGGGTGTTCACGATCAACGGCTTTTCGGCCCACGCCGGCCAGAGCCAGCTCCTCTCCTGGCTGGCAGGCTTTCGAAATCCGGACCTCCGGGTGTTCCTCGTCCACGGGGAGTATGCCGCCCAGGAGACCCTGGCGGAGATGATCACGAAGCGTTTTGGATATCAAACGGCGATCCCCGATTATCTTGAAGAGGTGACCTTGCTGCCGGGACGGGAGATCGCACGGGTTGCCTATCCCGAACAGGCCGCCCCCGCGATCGATTGGGATTATCTGCTCGAAGACATGGAAAAGCGACTGGAACAGCTACGGGCGCGCCGGACACGGCTGGAAGGCAAGGGTTGGGTGGAGCAGACGGAGGTGCGGGAGCGGCTCCTGGAGTTGAACCGGCGGCTGACCAGCCTTATCTCGGAGCTCTGAGGAGGAAACCGCCGCTATTTCAGCCGATAATGAAAAGAAGCCACGATATGGAGCCGGGACAGGCTCAACTCTTCCGGCAGGCGGTCATAAGGGGCGGCGGCACGAATGACCGCCAGGGAATGCTCGTCCAGGACCGACGATCCGGAAGAAGCGAGGATGTCCTGGCCGGAGAGGACCCCGCGGTCGTCGAGGGAGAATCTCACCGTGGTTACCCCTTCCTCGTTTCTTTCCCGCGCCTGTTCGGGGTATGACCACCGGCTTTCGATACGTCGCCGGACCTTGAGCAGGTAGGATCGGTAACGGCGATCCGGGCTTCCCAGATTGACGGTGTCCTCCGCTGTTGCCGCAGTCGCGGCTCCTGCCGGTCCGGCCGGTCTTGGCGAGGCCGGTGTCGCCTCCCGGTCCGGTTCCGGGGGAGGAGATTCGGTGAGCTTGACGTTTATCAGGCTTTCCGGATGGGGCGGGGGCGCGCTGCGACGGCCCATGACGGGGATGGCAAGCACCACGGCGTGGAAGACAAAGGAACAAATCAGGGCGATGATTAAGGCCCTGTTCATGGCGATGTTTCCCGTTGACCTGAAGACTTTCATGGGCCGATCATAAGCACAAGAGAACAAAAAAGTCAAAAAATATAGTAAATTAGCGTGATGATATTCCATATGGCCCGCAATGGTAAACCGTCGGGGCGGGGGGAAACACCGGTATCCCCGGCGACCGATGCCGCTTTCATGGACCTGGCCCTGGCGGAGGCGGCCAGGGCGGCGGCGGCCGGAGAGGTCCCGGTCGGGGCGGTGATCGTCCGGGACGAACAGGTCATCGCCCGGGCCTACAACCGCCCCATCGGCCTGAACGATCCCACCGCCCATGCCGAGATCCTCGCCCTCCGCACGGCGGCAAGGGCCGTGAACAACTATCGCCTCCCGGAGACAACTCTCTATACGACGCTCGAGCCTTGTCTGATGTGCGCCGGCGCCCTGATCCACGCCCGGGTGAAGCGTTTGGTTTTCGGGGCCCGGGATCCCAAGGGGGGGGCCATTGTTTCCGTTGCCCGGATTTGCGAAGACTATCCATGGAATCATATCCTCGAATATACCGGGGGGGTCCGCGAGGAGCGCTGTGCCGAAATTTTGAGTGGATTTTTTGCGCAAAAGAGGTTATGATCCCGCCACTTTTCGGCAGAAGCACAAAGACCGCGGAGAGATACCGAAGTGGTCGTAACGGGATCGACTCGAAATCGATTTGGGGGCCAAAAGCTCCCACGGGGGTTCGAATCCCCCTCTCTCCGCCAATTCATTCAGTTTTTTGCAAAGATCACCCGGGAGAGATGCCTGAGAGGCCGAAAGGGCACGACTGGAAATCGTGTGTACGCTCAAAAAAGTGTACCGGGGGTTCGAATCCCCCTCTCTCCGCCAGACGCAAAGCGGGATGG
>Ga0116161_1003928_pt1 | contig 12912 bp, 9 predicted proteins | sample AD_JPNAS3_MetaG_FD_89877 | JGI IMG/M metagenome (GOLD analysis project Ga0116161, IMG submission 89877) | Active sludge microbial communities of municipal wastewater-treating anaerobic digesters from Japan - AD_JPNAS3_MetaG | ecosystem: Engineered > Bioreactor > Anaerobic > Digestate | place... | reverse complement strand
CATTTTTATTAATCAATATATTTCTAGCGATACTGCTTCGTTTTTTTGTCCAAGATACCGTTAATTCGTTGACATGGAAAATTAGCGCGTGGCTCATGTTGATTGCCCTATTTTTCATTGCTTTTGTAATTTGGCGCGTGATAGTTGACATTAAAACTATTATGAGTGATATGCGCTCCGTTTTAAATCGCCTTTATGAAGATGTTAAAAAATCTCTTGAATAAAAAAGGTATTTCCGCAAAGCAAGATAAATTAACCCAATCTCTAGAGGGCATTGGTGATATTTTGGTGTTTGAGGCAAAAAGACAGAAAAACAAAATAGTTTTAGAAGGATTACAAAAAATAAGCGATTCAGTAAAACAGATTTTTGAAATACAACAAAGTAATCCGGATAGATTTGAGCAATTGGTAGTAAGTCAGGATTTTTTTGAACTCTATAAAAAAGATGAAAAAGAGGCAAAATTCCGTTTTGCTTTTGACCCCGAAAAATATTTAATTAGTTTCTCAACAGCCGTAAATCAGATTGTGCGAATATATGAAGCGGCGATGGATTCGCAAAATGAAGAGATAAGCCGATTTGCGATTTATCATATCAACAGGATACTTGCGACTTTGTCGTCTCAGCAAAACAACTGACTATTTATTGAACAAATTTTGCGTAAGTTAGCAGAGATAACCAGAACTGCAATTCAGCGCAACGACAGCTCTGCTTATGCCGCGGCAATCCATTGGTATACCGATATTGTTTTCAATAGATTAGGGAAGAAGGGCGATTTTCAACTTTCCTATCTTGATCTATTTGATAAATACTTTTTTTCAGCCGTTCGATATATCATAGCCAAACAACAAACTGCTATATTCCAATCACTCATATCCTCTCTGGTTGACGGCATTCACGTCCCTGATTACTACCGAGGCGAAGTTTGGAATTATGGACATACAATTCTGAACAAAGATTTGCAGAAATATAACAAACTTGACGCTGAACACGGTCTAGAAAAACGAATTAGAGAGTTGGTAGATTCGGAAAATGATCTTAATACACAAGAAAAATTAGAAGCGTGGTTGAAAAAGTTTAATGAACTAAAATCAATCGTCGAGCCGAATTTAGATGGGGAACAAAAGAAATCTGCACAAGAGATTGAGGAGAAAATAAGAGATTTTGCAACCTCACAATTTAAGTATCGAAATCTTTTAGAGATAGTTTTTGTAATAGGTGCTTATTGTTTATTCAAACAAAGATATGACTACATTAAATATCTTTGGGAATACAAACAGCCGCCTGATTCTGATGCTTCTTGGATTGGTCATGATATAACTCCCAGAACATTAGACGAGGTTATTAAATTCTATTTCCGCAAAGGGCTTTTCGAGAAAAAGCTTGATTTTTGGGAAGGACATCACGGAAGCGAAAAATACTATAAGCAGTATTTTCTGTTGCTACTTGCTCGTATTTTGCAAAGTGTCCCAATAGACGCGGAAGGTAAATATTTGCAGATAGAAAATTATAAACTGCCCGACTTGCATGTTTATAGGTTGAGCGATCTTGAACATTCAATAGATGGGTTCATTTCGTTGGCGACCGACCTCAAACAAACTGGAAATATGCTTGTAGAAATTGGTTTTGATACGAGAAAGTTAGATGAAATTTTTGACGCAAAACTTATAACTTTCTTGAATAAGTTAAAAGAGGAAGCAGTAAAACAAATCTCTGCAAAACATAAAGCAGGAAACATTAGTCAAAAAAGGATAGGAGAATTTAAGAAAGAGGTGTTAAAGACATTCTATGAAAGTGCGCACCTGCGAGATATTTTCTCCAAATATTTTAAAACCTACGAGGATAAAACAAAGGAAAAAATCGCTGGTAAAAAAGAACGTGTTGGAGTCAATATCGTTGACGACAAAGCCTCTTTCTTTGACGAGTGGCACGTTCATTATGTGGGGTGGGGTGAGAATTATGGACGCGATCTTGCCTTGGGCGAAGACACATATTTGCTCGATGACATTGCAAAAAATTGCAAGGAAATTAAAAAGATTGATTTTGATACAATTTTAGCGAAATTCGAAAATCCTAACGATATAGTAATCTTTGCAACTAACGTTGCATTCAGGCAGTTTTTTGAGGACTCAAAGAATTTCAAACCGAAATGGTACAGAGATATTAAACAGCTGGATATAAAGGGATTCGGTGGTTGGTATGATTTCAATGGACAATCTATTCCTGTTTTCAAAACTTATCACCGAAAGATAGACAAGCAGATTTTAATTTTAAATAAATCAAAAATCGGGCAATTCGTCCAGTTATCACCACTTAACGAAAAAGAGGAATCTATTGAAGACATTTTTTATATGGATATTCAGGCGTTTTCCGAAAACTCTAATTTGATGGAAGAATTTATCAAAAAACCGCCAGAATGGTTACAGAAAATCGGCGATGAACAGAAACAGCGGGAACATTTACAGGAACGCGTTCGTATTCAAATTTTTGAGAGATTCGAGTATAATAAACCAGAGGATTTTGAAGGGTACAAATTATTACTGAAAGAAGACTAACCCCACCCACCGCCCAATTTGAAGCCCCGCCGCCGTCCGAAAAAATCGCTGGGAGTTTCCAGCAGGCGGGCAAAAAGGAAGGGGGTCTGGGGGAAGGAATTTTTGCCCGCCTGCTTTCCGCGCCGAAGGCGCGGCAGGGGTGAGAAGCGGCTCGTCCTTGCTCAAGCAAGGAAGCAAAGCCCGCAAAAATTGTTTCCTTAATTGAAAAAGAATTTTGCGCGCCCATTAAAAGAAAAAGAAATTTTTGCGGGCTTTGTCCGCCGTCAGGCGGCGAGCCGCTAGGGCGGGTTTCTGCCCGTCAGGGCAGAAATTCTTGCTCAAAATGGGTTCACACTTCATTCAGTAATTGCGACAAATTTATTTCATATATAATTTATAAAAAATATTACTTAAAAAAAGTTTTTTTAATTAAATAAAGTTCTAAAAAAAGTAATAAATTTTTTATTTAAAAATAAAAAATCCAGCTCTTTTAGAGAGCTGGATAATTTTTAGATGTTTTAGATTAGATATCCAAATTATCTACTGCGCTAGTATCAACTTCGTCATTTCTGACCACAGCTGGTCTAGCTGGACCGCGTCCACCTTCTGGTTCATTGATTTTCAAGTTAACGCGAGCGTTATTCTTGGCACCAACGATTTTTAACAAAGTGCGAATAGCACGAGCTGTTTGACCTTGACGGCCAATAACATATCCCATATCACTTGGATTGATATCCAAAGTAAGTAGGACTCCACGTTCATCTACTGTACGTGTAACCTTGACGTCGTTTGGGTTATTTACAACCGCTTTTACGACGACCTCTAGGAAAGCTTGATCTTGCTCCATATTCCTGTTCATCTATAAATTAATTATATTTTAATGGATTGTCCATCAAAATAGTAAAAAAATTATAACATACTCTTCTTAATTAGTCAATCAAATTAATGTGAATAAAAAATCCAGTCTTTTTAAAGACTGGAAATTTTATTTTATTATTCTGTTTTTTCTTCAGCTGAATTTTCAATTGGAGTTTCAACTTCAGCTTCAGCATTTGTCTTAACTTCTTCTTCCTCTTTCATCTTCTTTTCTTCAGCAACTTTCTTTTTTTCTTCTGCTACTTTTACTTTTTCAGCAATTTTTGCTCGACGCTTATTACTGAGATAAACAGATTTTCTCTTTTTACCTTCTACAATACCAGCTTCCAAAAGAAGATTGTGTACAGTATCAGATAATTGAGCGCCTTTTTGAAGCCAATACTTTATTCTCTCAGTTTTAAATTCTTTTATTTTGGGATTAACAGTTGGATTGTAATGACCCAAAATTTCCAAGCTTCCAGCTTGAGTATCTTTATGTTTTTCAGAAACAATTAAACGATAGGTTGGTTGTTTCTTTTTTCCTAATCTTTGCAAACGAATAATAAGCATAATTAAATTATCTTAATTTATTAATAACCACTACGAGAGCATTGTGACGGGTTATTTATTAAGTGCGCTTATTATAATTAAAAAACATTATTTTGTCAAGAACACTTAAAAAATCAAAAACCCTTCATAAAAACACTCCCATCTTTGAAGTGTTTTTATTTTTAAATTTATTATTTTATTTTTCTTATCTTTTATTTCACTCTTACAAAAAATCTACTCCCCTTTTGCACAATATCCCCAGACTTTATTACAAAATTATATTCACCATTTGGTACTTTTTTTTCATTCACTTTCACTCCACCTTGATCAATCATCTGACGAACTTCAGATTTACTCTTACAAATCTTAGATTCTGTTAAAATAGTTATAAGATCATAAACACTAGGTTTTACTTCTGGCATTTCCTCAGGAACTTGTTTTTTAGCAAAAGTATTAATAAAATTTTCCTGAGCAGATTTAGCTTCAGTTTCATTATGATACATTTTTACAATTTCAAAAGCTAAACGCATTTTTAAATCACGAGGATTAGCGCCATTTTCCAATTCTTTTGCTAATTTTTTAATTTCTTCCATAGACACATTTGTAACTAATTCAAAATATTTTATAATCAATTCATCTGCAACTGACATTGTTTTACCATACATTTCATTTGCTTTGTCTTCCAAAGCAATAAAATTATCATAAGTTTTACTCATTTTCTTCACTCCGTCTGTGCCAACCAAAAGAGGAACAGTTATCACATCTTGTTCTTTCTGATTATAACGCTTTTGTATTTTTCTACCCATTAATAAATTAAATTTTTGATCAGTTCCACCTAATTCTACATCTGCTTCCAAAGCAACAGAATCATAACCTTGAAGTAAAGGATACATTATTTCTTGCATCTGAATATCTGAACCTTCCTTTATTCTTTTTTGAAAATCATCTCTTTCTAAAATTCTAGCTACTGTTATTTTTGAAGTTAATTCCATTAATAAACCTGTAAAATTATTTTGACCATACCATTCTCCATTATGTCTTATTTCAACTTTTGACATATCCAATACTTTAGCAGCTTGATCAATATAAGTTTTTTCATTCTCTTTTATTTGTTCCATTGATAAAATCGGTCTAGTTTCATTACGACCAGACGGATCTCCAATCGTAGCAGTATAATCACCAATAAGTAAAATTACCTGATGTCCTAAATCCTGAAATTGTTTTAATTTACGAAGTGGCACGGCATGACCAATGTGCAATTGTGAACCAGTTGGATCAATTCCTAATTTAATTCTAAGTTGCTTTCCGGATTCTAATTTTTTTTTCAAACTCTCTTTTTCAATTACTTCATCTACTCCTCTAGTTAATATTTCCTCAATTTTTTGTTGATCAGTATTTATTTTCATAAAATTATTTTAAACTATTTAATTGTGATTTTAATTTAATTAATTTTTCTTGAGCTTCAACTAATTTCTTTTTTTCAATCATAACCACTTTTTCAGGCGCATTATTTACAAATTCATTATTATTTAATTTTTTCTCTAAACCAATAACATAAGGCTCAACATTAGCAATTTCTTTTTGTAATCTAACTTTTTCAGCTTCAATATCTATTGCACCAAATAAATCTACAAAAACTTCTACTCCACTCTCTACAAAACCAATAGCAGTTTTTGTTTTTTCAGCTTTTTTTGAAATATTCAATTCTTCCACTCTAGCTAAACCTTTTATTATTTCAGCATTAGCTTTTAGTAAATTAACTTTATCTCCAGCGCTAATACTAACATTTAATTTTTTAGCTGGTTCAATTTTATTTTCAGCGCGCAGTGAACGAATGCCAGTAATAATATTTTTTATTATATAAAAATCTTCTAACACTTCTGAATGAACCGAAATATTTTGTTTTTGAGGAAACTTTTCTATCATCAACATTTTTTCTTCACTATAAATTTCTGTCCAAATTTGTTCTGTTACAAATGGCATAAATGGATGCCATAATTTTAAAATTGTATTTAAAATATAATTCAAAATTTCACTTTTATTTCCTTCAATTTTCGCAATCTCCAAATACCAATCTGCTAATTCAGTCCAAGTAAAATCACGCAAAATTTCACCAGCTTGAGAAAATTGAAAACTTTCTATTAACCTACAAACTACATCAATGGTTGAATTTAATTTCAACAATATATACTGGTCAGCTAAAGTTTTAGTTTCTGGTACTTTATCATTCTGTATTTTAAAATTTGAAATCTGCAATGACATAAATCTACTCATATTCCAAAGTTTATTAGAAAAATTTCTAAACCCAGCAATCTTTTCTTCTGATAATTTACAATCATTACCAGGAGAATTACCCAAAAGCAATGATAAACGCACTGCATCAGTGCCATATTTTTTACAAACATCTAATGGATCAATTACATTTCCCAAAGATTTACTCATTTTCCGTCCTTGTTCATCACGCACCAATCCATGTAAATAAACTTTTTCAAAAGGAATAACGCCTAAAACATAAGTTGTCATCAATATCATTCTCGCTACCCAAAAAAATAAAATATCATAACCAGTTTCCATTACTGAAGTGGGATGATAATTTTTGAGATCAGAAGCATTTAAATCAGGATAACCAAGAGTAGAAAAAGTCCAAAGACCAGAAGAAAACCAAGTATCCAAAGTATCTGGATCTTGCTCAACTTCACCGCCACAATGCGGACATTTAAAAATTTTTTCTACACTCACTATTGGTTCTTTGCAATTAGAAATTGATAATTGATTATTAGAAAATCCTTGTTTACAATAATAAACAGGAATTTGATGCCCATACCAAAGTTGACGACTAATACACCAATCACGCAAATTATCTATCCAATGAAAATAAATTTTATTGAATCTTTCTGGAATAATTTCAATTTGTTTTGACTTTACTACTTCTTGCATCAATTTTTTCAAAGTTACTGTTTGACCTTTTTTAATATTTTTTAATTTACAATCGCCAATTTTAAATTTTTTATTAACCTCAATAAACCACTGGCGTGAAGGAATTGGTTCAATTGGGGTTCCACAACGATAACAAATAGAAAGATTATTATTTATTTCTTCTTCTTTTTCCAAAAGATTATTATCTTGTAAATTTTCTATTACTTTTTTTCTAGCTTCCTTAACAGTCAATCCCTCATAATTAGCGCCAACTGCTGAAGTCATTTTTCCAGCTTCATCAATAATTTTTATAATTGGTAAATCATTTTTTTGTGCCATTTCATAATCTGTTAAACTATGTGCTGGTGTAACACCTAAAGCTCCAGTTCCAAATTCCCTTTCAACATTTTCATCAGCAATTATTTTTATTTTTAAATCCGGACCACTAGCAAAATTTTTAATTGCAAATTCTTGTCCAATATATTTTTTATATCTTTTATCTTTTGGATTAACTGCAATAGCCGTATCACCTAGTTTGGTTTCTGGACGAGTCGTAGAAATAGTAATTGGAAAATCAGCAGAATATTTAAAAGTATAAAACTTGGCTCTTTGTTCTTTGTATTCCACTTCATCATCAGCAATTGTTGACTGACAATGTGGACACCAATTGACAATCCGATATCCACGATAAATTAAACCATCATCATACATTTTTTTAAATACAGTTCTAACTGCTAAATTTCTCTCTTCATCAAGAGTAAACGCTTCTCGACTCCAATCTAAACTAGAACCCATTTTTTTACATTGATTTACAATTGTATCATGAGAAGCTTGTGCAAATTTATTTACTGCTTCTAAAAATTTTTCCTTTCCTAATTCTTTTTTTGGTTCTTTAATACCTTTTTCCATTAATAATTTTTCTACTTTGGTTTGAGTAGCAATCGCTGCATGATCAGTTCCCGGCAACCAAAGAGTTTTATCACCTTTCATCCGATGATAACGAACCATCAGATCTTGGATAACTAACATCATCGCATGTCCAATATGCAAAGTTCCAGTTACATTTGGCGGTGGCAATACTATAGAAAAATGTTTAGCATTTTCCTTACAAACTCCTTTTTCAACACAAACATCAGGATTAAAAAATCCACTAGCTTCCCAACATTTATAAATTTTATCTTCATAAAGTTGTGGTTCGTATGTTTTTGACAACTTTTTCATATAAACTTAGGCTAAATCTTAGCTAACTAACTAGCTTATTTTACCTCAAACTTAGAGATAAATCAAGAAAAATTAAACTTTATCTAATACAAACTAAAGGTTATTTAATAAATAAACCACACCCTAATTGACAAATTTTAATATTATTGATAAAATGCTTTATTAAGTTATTTTTATAATTAGTTCTTTTTCTTGTTTTGTTTATTTACCAAAAATTAATAAAACCAGAATTTGAAAATATGTTAAATGAAAATGAACAAATTAAACAATTGATTGAAAACAAAAAAAATATTTTGATTGTTTTTGGTGAACCAACTAATGGAGATGCGATTGGTAGTGCAGTGGCGTTAGCTTTATTTTTAGAAAAAATGGGTAAAAGAATTGATATTGTTTCTGATGATTTTAACTTACCTAATAATTTTAAATTTTTAAATAAAGCTAAAGAAATAAAATCTGGTTTTGATTTTCTTCAAAAATTTGTCATTAGTGTGGACATTAATAAAACAGGCTTACAAGAATTAAGTTATGATGTTAAAGACAATAAACTCCGTATTTTTATTACTCCTAAACAAAGTTTTCTCAATCGAGAAAATATTCGTACTGCCCAATCTGATTTTAAATATGATTTAATTTTTGTAGTTGATACTCCAGATTTAGAATCATTAGGAAATATTTATGATAATAATACTGAATTATTTTATCAAAAACCAATTATTAATATTGATCATAAATCCAGTAATGAAAATTTTGGTCAAATTAATTTAATTGATATTACTCATACTTCTACAGCCGAAAGTATTTATCATTTAATTAAAGAAATAGGTCCTGAACAGATCAATCAAGAAATAGCTACTAGTTTATTAACTGGAATTATTAGTAAAACTAGAAGTTTCAAAAGTCAAAATATAAAACCACAAACTTTAAATACTGCCAGCGAACTCATCAATCTTGGAGCTGAACGAGAGCGTATTGTGCAAAATCTTTATCGTACCAAAACTATTGCTACTTTAAAACTTTGGGGAAGTGTTTTATCTCATCTACAAAATGATAACAATCTTAATCTAGCTTGGTCAGTAATTACTCGTGATGATTTTATCCGTTCTAATTCTACTCCTGAAGATTTATCAAATATTATTGAAGAACTTTTATCCAATTCTCCACAAATAAAACTTTTAGTTTTATTATATGAAAAAAATGAACAAATCCATGTTATTCTAGATACTAATAAAGAATATAATGCTTTGGAATTACTCCGACCATTCGGTCAAGTAAATGGTGATAAGCAACAAGCTAGAATTATTTTAGAAAATACTAATTTGAAACAAGCAGAAGAAAAAATAATTGAATTTATTAAAAAAACTGTGTCTTAAACACAGTTTTAATTTTTTTAAAAAAAATTTAAAAAACACAAATTACAACAAATTGGTTATTATTAATTAAATTTAAATTCTATTTTATAAATAGTTTAAAACAAAACACCTCTAAAATTAGAAGTGTTTTTTATTTTATTGTTTTTAAAATTTCTTATTTATATCAATGGTCGACCATTCATTTCTGGAGGTTGTTCAATTTTCATAACTTTCAATATTGTAGGAGCAATATCTGCCAAAATTCCCACAGGTGACATTAAACTTAAATCTCCTTCTGGTGGATCTCCAGCTAAACCAGCTTGTCCTCGATATTGATTCCCCACAATAAAAAAAGGGACCGGATTAGTGCTGTGCTCTTTGTCAATTTCACCAGTTTGTAAATTAGTTACTTCCTCAGCATTCCCATGATCAGCAGTAATAAACATCACTCCATCATGAGCTAATACATGATCAGAAATTTTACCAACACATTCATCAACTACTTCACAAGCTTCAATAGTAGCTTTGAGATCTCCACTATGACCAACCATATCAGGATTAGCAAAATTCACAACAATAAAATCATATTGACCAGATTCAATTGCTTTGATAACTTCTTTAGTAATTTCTCGCGCACTCATCTCTGGAGCATCTTTATAATTAGCAATTTTTTTAGAAGGAATAATTTTTCTATCTTCACCAGGAAAAGGTTCTTCAATTGTGCCATTCAAAAAGAAAGTAACATGAGCAAATTTTTGTGTTTCAGCAATATGAATTTGTTTCAATCCTGCTTTACTAATTACCTCAGCCAAAGAATTGTGTACTACCTGAGGAGGATAAGCTACTGCAACTGGCAAATCTTTTTCATATTCAGTCATAGTTACAAATTCTAATCCTTTTTTATAAGTTCTTTCAAATTTAGAAAAACCTGGCAAAATAATAGCTTTAGTTAATTGACGAGCGCGATCAGCTCGAAAATTAAAAAAGATTATTGCATCATCATCTTCAACTGTTACTACTGGATGATTCTCTTTACCAATAACTATAGGAACAAATTCTTCATCAAAAACTTCTTTAGCATAAGATTCTTCAATAGCTTTAAAAGGATCTTTATAATATTGTTCAGCCTTACCTTCAACAATCGCACGATAAGCCAAAGCTGTCCTTTCCCATTGATTATCTCGATCCATAGCATAAAATCTTCCTGAAATACTTGCTATTTTACCGCATTTAACTTCTTTTATCTTTTTTTGTAATTCTTCCATAGCATCAATACCAGAATTATAAATAGCATCACGACCATCCAAAATTACATGAATAAAAACATTTTTTACTTTTTGTTTACGAGCCATATCTAATAAAGCATGGAGATGTTCTTGACTAGAATGCACGCGTCCGGGTCCAATCAAACCAATCAAATGAAGATTTTTACCATTTTCTTTTACTTTATCCATAGCTTTTAATAAAGCTTTGTTAGTAAAAAAACTTCCCTCAAAAATTTCTTTATTAATTCTAGGTAAACTTTGAAAATAAACTCTACCAGCGCCAATATTTAAATGACCGACTTCAGAATTTCCCATTTCTCCTGACATTAAACCAACCTCATTACCAGAAGCAAAAAGAGTCATGACAGGATATTCACTTAGAAATTTTTGAAAGTTTGGTAAATTGGCTTTAGTGATCGCATTACCATCATTATCTGGAGCCACTCCCCAACCATCAAGAATTGTTAATACAGTTATTTTTTTACTCATAAAATTAATATAATGCTCTTCCTGTCATCTCAGTCGGTTTTTCAATATTTAACATTTTTAATAAAGTAGGAGTTACATCTGCTAAAATACCATTTTTTAATTTTATATTTTTTAATTTTTTACTAATCAAAATAAATGGTACTAAATTCAAAGTATGTTCTGTCATTACTTCTCCAGTTTTTTCATTAATCATAATATCAGCATTGCCATGATCAGCAGTAATAATTACTTGACCATCACGAGCTAAAACTTCATCAACTATTTTTTTAACACATTCATCTACTGCATAAACCGCTTTTTTGGCAGCTTCTAAATTTCCAGTATGACCCACCATATCAGTATTAGCAAAATTAACACAATAAAAATCTAATTTATTTTCTTTCAAACAATTTAAAATTTCTTCCGTTACTAAATAAGCAGACATTTCTGGTTTTTCATCATAAGTTTTTACCAAAGGTGAATCTATTTTTATTCTAATTTCTCCATTAACTGGATCAGCATAACCACCATTTATAAAATAAGTTACATGAGCATATTTTTCTGACTCTGCAATATACACTTGTTTTTTATTTTTCAAAACCATAGGTAAAGTATTAGTGATCACATAAGATGGAAAAGCTGTTAAAATGCCGGGCAAATCTGGACCAAAATCACTCATAGCTACAAAACGAATATTTTGAGGAAGTTTCTTGCGCACAAAAGCACCTGGATTAATTTTTTCAAAATCTGGTTGAACAAATACTTTGGTTATTTGACGAGCCCGATCACTTCGAGCATTAAAAAAATAAATAACATCATTATCTTTAATTGTTGCCACTGGTTTGCCTTTTTCTAAAATTACTGTTGGACAAATATATTCATCAGTCTCACCACGATTATAAGATTGTATCAAAGCTTCTTCAGCTGAATTAGCAGTACAACCTTTGCCCAAAACCATAGCTTCATAAGCTTGTTTTGTTCTATTCCAAAGTTTATTTCGATCCATAGCATAAAATCTTCCCATAATTGTAGCAATTTTTTCTCCATTATTCATATATTTACGAAGCTCTTGTAAAAAATCCACAGCTCCTTGTGGAGAAGAATCTCTCCCATCAGTAAAAAGATGTAAATAAACTTCTTTTTGTCCTTCTTGACGAAAATATTCTAGTAAAGCATAAAGATGATCTGGATAAGAATGAGCGCTATTACCATTAGTTAAAAGTCCCATAACATGTACAGCTTTTTTATATTTCTTAGCGTGAAATAAAGCTTCTTTAAAAGCTGTATTTTTGAAAAAAGTTCCATTTTCAATAGCTTCAGAAATAATAGATAGATCTTGTTTAATAATTCTACCAGCGCCAATATTTAAATGTCCAGCTTCAGAATTACCTTGTTGATCAGGAAAAAGACCTACAAATTCTCCATAGGTTTTTAGACGAGAATTAGGATATTTTTTCAAATAATTATAAATATTTGGCGCTGTCTCTGGATTAATAGCGCTAATTTTTTTGTTCTTAGGAATAGCAAAGCCATCTAAAATTATCAAAACAGTTGGACAACAAACTTGTTTTTTAATTTTTTTCATAATAAAAATTTTATATTACACATTATAACTTATATTTTCTTTTTTTTCAATTCACAATTATTTATAAAATACGAACCAAACTAATTGATTTAAATAAGTTCATTTTTATCAATTTAATTTATTAAATCTACACACTAAAATATTATTTATTAAAACAAGAACACTTCTAAAT
>Ga0116161_1003927_pt1 | contig 12914 bp, 9 predicted proteins | sample AD_JPNAS3_MetaG_FD_89877 | JGI IMG/M metagenome (GOLD analysis project Ga0116161, IMG submission 89877) | Active sludge microbial communities of municipal wastewater-treating anaerobic digesters from Japan - AD_JPNAS3_MetaG | ecosystem: Engineered > Bioreactor > Anaerobic > Digestate | place... | reverse complement strand
CCGATAACAAACAGTATTTACGCATAGCATGTAAAGACGGGTTTATTTATGTAGAGGAATTACAAGTGAGTGGCAAAAAACGCATGGGCATCAAGGAATTTTTACTGGGAAATAAACTTATGCATTTAACACAATGTTTTTAAGCGCTTTTTTTAATAGATTAAAACTTTTTTATGAAAAGAATGCCAACTTAATATGGTTAGCAGCAATTACCTTGATAGGAACAATCACTCGTTTATATGGTATACTTGATTTGCCATTTACCGATGATGAACTCAGCGTTGAAGCACGTTTACATTATACTACTTTTTCGCAATTAATACAAGAAGGTGTTCTTTGTGAAGGACATCCCGCCGGAGTACAGGTTTTTATTTGGTATTGGTCAAAAGTTGTGGGTTATTCGGAATTGGCATTGCGTTTACCTTTTTTAATACTTGGAATACTATGCATCCCTTTAGCATACAAAGTCGCAACCAAATGGTTTAACGACAATGTGGGTTTGTTTGTAGCTGCTTACTTTGCAACAAGTCAATATATTATTTTTCATAGTGTTGTTATTCGACCCTATATACCCGGACTTTTCTTTTCTTTATGTATGTTATGGTATTGGTCGAAATTGATTTTCGATTCCGATATCCGTTGGAAGAATATTATTTTTACGGGTTTATTCGGTGCATTGTGCGCTTATACACATCAATTTTCAATGTTTTTTGCGTTTCTGCTAGGTCTTGCCGGTTTAATTATTATTGATAAAAAATATTTTTGGAAATATTTAATCGCTTGTTTATTTGCTGTTATTTTATATATTCCTCACATTCCGATATTAATCAAACAAATACAAATGGGAGGTGTTGGTGGTCCCGACGGATGGTTGGGAAAACCAACTACCGAATTTTTTATATTATACCCTAAATATGTTTTTCACTTTTCTCGCTATGGATATATAATAGTAGCTTTTATTATAGGATTTTATGCAATTAAAAACATTAAGTTTTTGAAATTGCTTTGGAAAAAACAGCTCCTTGCCTTGCTGTTGTTCCTTATCCCTTTGCTAACAGCTTATTTTTATTCCATTTATGTTAATCCTGTCTTACAATTTAATATTCTTATCTTTTCTTTTCCTTTTTTATTATTATTCTTATTTTCAATGATCGATGCCAAGCCCGGCATCTTTAAAAAGATATTACTATTGTTGATGATGGCTGCCATGCTATACAGCTTAATCTATCAACGTAAACATTACGAATTAATGAAAAAACAATGGTTTGAATTATCGGCCAAACAAGCTATAGCATGTAAAAAAACTTATGGCGAACAAAATGTCAGCATAATGTTGCGTATGGAAAAACCATTCCTAAATTATTACGAACGAAAATATAATGAAAACATTAAAAATCTTGTTTACGTTGAAACACCTTTTACGAATAAAACATTTCATGCCTTGGTTGAACAACAACAAAGTGATTATGTGCTTGCCGGAAATTTATCGGACTTGCAACTTTTGATGATAAAAGAAAAATATCCCTATCTATTATATTGTGAAAAATGTTTTACAACGGAAATTCTCTTGTTTTCGAAACATCCTTCTCCGCAACAAATTAACTACACACCCATTTACAATTTCAATCTTTCTTTTGATAGCATTGGCGATATTACAAAAGAAGAATATGTTATTATAGATGAATTCCCTTTTTTAAAAATCAACGATTCTCGTTTTACATTACTAACAGTGGCTGTTGAATATATGAATGAAGATACGAATGCCAACCTTAGCCTTATCATGGAAACCTATTTCAAAAAACAATTGGTGGATTGGCGTCCCATCGAAACCAAAAATATTAACCACAATATAAATGCAAAACAATTTCTATATATTCCTTTACGCTATGAATTGCTATTCAAAAACAGCCGAAAGATGAAGGATGTGTCTGTGAAAATCTACCTGTGGAATTCCGAGAAAACAAAGGCGATAAAGCTTCTAAACGCTTCTATTACTGCATATAAAGACAATGAATTTATCTACGGTTTAGTGGAATGTTTGCAATAAAATAATTATGAATCATATGTTAATTTTTTATACTTTTGCACCACTATAAAAAAAGGGGCATTAGCTCATTTGGCTAGAGCGTTTGACTGGCAGTCAAAAGGTGACGAGTTCGATTCTCGTATGCTCCACTTCCTTACTTAAGATAATATCTCTTTTATATTTTATAAAAGTAATAATTCATGGATACGGAAATAATCGTCGATTCTCAAAACACAAAAGATTTATTGTTGGTTTCCAATCAATATTGCACTTTTATAGAAAAAATTCATTTGTTTGAACAAAGCGATGCCTTGGACTATTTATTAAAAATAATTCCTTTACTCTATATTAAAGGCACATTAATACCGCGTTTTGAAGTGGATGACGATGCAGCCTACGAACGCTTTGTTACTGAAGAATCATATGAAATCATTTACCTGCAAATAAAAGATAAATTTGAAAAAATCAACTATTTCGAAGCTTATGATATGTTGAATCTTCAAAACCTGACCTTCGATTTGGCAGAATTAATAACCGATATTTATCAAGACATTAAAGATTTTATCTTACTTTATCAAAAAAACACTTTTTCGGCTCAAGAAAACGCTCTGCTGGCTTGCCGGAGAAATTTTTACGAACGCTGGGGAAAACACATTACTTTTCTTATGCCCTATCTCCATCAAATCTTATATCCAAATCAAACAGGAATGGCTCAGGATTTGTTTGATTGATTCAAAGCAACAAATAATTTTTCAAATAAAAAACCATCTCGCGATGTTGCTAAAACTACCGCGCGATGTGATTAGAACCTTATTTTAGAATAGAGAAAAACCCCGTCACTATGAGAGAAAATAACTTCTCTTTTAATGATTATTGACGCTAAAAACTACTTCATCATTTCAATGCTTCGATTAATGAAATCGGAAAGGGCTTCTCCTTTAAGCATTTGTTGAGAGAGCATGGCTAAATCGACCAATTGCTTTGAAAGATTTTTTGCTTTCGTTTCGTCGGTTTCGTTTACAATGGCATTCACCAAGGGATGGTTAGTGTTTATGTTGATATTGGCTTTTTCCATTTCCATACCGTAAAATCCTGTTTCGCCGGTCATTTTTTGCATATCGTTCCAACGGCGCAAAAACTCGGGTTTAGTTATATAAACCGGCAATTCATCGTCTTGCATGTTTTCCAGCATCACAGAGAAAACATCTTTGTTTACCGTTTGCTCAAAGGTTTCTTTGAGTTTCTTTTGTTGTTCTTCACTTAATTTAGATGGCAGTGCTTCTTCTTTTTGAATCAGTTTATCCATCACATCGGCATCAATGCGTGTAAAACTTACCTTTTCAAGTTTTTGTTCTAAAAAGTTAACAAAGTGCATGTCAAGTATACCGTCAAGATTTAGCACATCATATCCTTTTTCCTTGGCCAATTTTAAAGGAGTGAATTGTCCTTCCTTATCGGTAGTGTATAGATGTACAAGGGTGTTGTTCTTGTCTTTCTGTAATATTTCAATGTGTTTTTCGTATTCGTCGATAGTAAAATATTTGTTGTCGGTGTTTTTTAACAACATAAATTTCTTTGCTCTATCGTAGAATTTTTCATCCGACAAAATACCGTATTGCATAAAGGCTTTGATGTCGTCCCATTTCTTTTCAAAGTCTTCGCGGTTGGTATTAAACATTTCTTCTAATTTATCAGCCACTTTTTTAGAAATATGAGCCGATATTTTTTTTACGTTACTATCGCTTTGCAAATAACTTCTGCTCACATTAAGCGGAATGTCGGGCGAATCGATAACACCGTGCAGCAGCATCAGGAATTCCGGCACTACGCCTTCAAGGTTATCTGTTATATATACCTGATTGCAATACAATTGGATTTTATTCTTTTGAATATCTATGCGTTGCTTGGCTTTGGGAAAATATAAAATCCCTGTTAAGTTAAAAGGATAATCAACATTGATATGTATGTTGAATAAAGATTGTTCGAAAGAATAGGGATAGAGTTCACGGTAAAACTTTTCGTAATCCTCGTTTTTCAAATCCGAGGGCGACAATTTCCACAGCGGTTTGGTATTGTTGATGATGCGAGGCACTTCAATTTCTTTTTCTTTTTCTTCTCCTTCGGGTTTTTCCCATTTTTTTTCATTCCCGAAGCGAATAGGAACGGGCAAAAACTTGGCATATTTTTTCAGAAGATTTAAAATACGAGTTTCTTCCAAAAATTCTTTTGCGTCTTCGGAAATATGAAGTATGATATCGGTGCCGCGACTTTCTTTTTTATCTTCTTTTAAAGTAAATTCCGTACTTCCACTGCAAGTCCAACGAACAGCTTTTGTTTCCGGTTGATAGGACTTACTTAGAATTTCCACTTTATCGGCTACCATAAAAGCGGAGTAAAATCCCAAACCGAAATGTCCGATAAGTGAATTAACATCAACCCCTTTGTATTTTTCTAAAAACTCATTCGCTCCTGAAAAGGCTATATTATTAATGTAGCGTTCCACTTCATCCGCCGTCATTCCGATACCTTTATCGGAAATAATCAATTGCTTCTTTTTTGTATCTAATTTAATTTCAATGGTAAGGTCGCCCAGTTCTACTTGGGTTTTTCCGGCTGCTGCCAAGGCTTGCAATTTACTGGTCGCATCTACGGCATTAGAAACCAATTCTCTTAAAAATATTTCGTTATCAGAATATAAAAACTTTTTTATAACAGGAAAAATATTTTCCGACTCTACACTTATGTTTCCTTTTTGCATTTTTCTAATATTTATTTAATTTGACCTAAAACTACATCCAAAACATGTGCCAAGTTAATTTTACTGACAATCTGTCATTGTTCTGCTGTTTATATTCTCCTTTTATTACGCTCATATTCAATGGTATAAAATCCGCTGCGGCGCCTCCCCTCGAAACAAGCTTGTGTTAAAAAAATACAGGCTTGGTTTGCTCACGAAACAAGCTTGTTTCGCGCTCCAAACAGTCTTGTTTGGAACACCAAACAAGGCACTATTTTACGCAAGCTAGTTTGTTTCAGGGGGGATATCTGCAGCGGATTTTTGAACCCCTTCTAAACATCTTCAATTGACCAATTTCACACTTAAGCAATTTATATGGGAAAAGAATGATTGTAAACAAAAAATCGTATACTTTTGCAAAGAACGAAATAAAAAGCAGGAGATAAAATGCAAAAGAATAAAAATTGCAATGTGGTATTATTAGGGACAGGAAATGTGGTCTGGCATCTTGGACACGCTATGTTAAAAAGTCAAATAAGTCTGATTCAAGTGTATGGACGCAACAAAACACAGCTTACGGCATTGGCAAATGAATGGCATGTTCCTTTCACCGACAATTTGAATTGTTTATCGCCGGAGGCGGATATATATTTATTTGCTTTAAAAGACGGTGCCTATCAAGAAATATGTTCTGTTTTCCCTTTTCGCAATGCTTGCATGGCTCACACTTCCGGTAATGTCGACAATTCCGTATTTCAATCATTAACGCGTCACGGCGGTGTAATATACCCTTTTCAAACATTTACAAAAGGATTTCCTTTGGCTTTTCATGAAGTTCCATTATGTATTGACACCAATGATCCTGAATGTGAAGGAAAGCTCTTATTCCTTGCCGGTAAATTATCGAGAATATTTTGCAAAATAAGCAGCATTCAGCGCAAACAATTGCATTTGTCGGGAGTTTTTGCCTGTAATTTCACCAATGCTTTGTATACGCTTGCCCAAAAAATTGCCGAAGAAAAAGAATTGGATTTTAATCTTCTTCGTCCTTTAATTGCCGAAACAGCACGTAAGGTACAAACACATTTTCCCGAAGAAATGCAAACCGGTCCGGCTATCCGCAACGACATTGAAATAATTAAAAATCACATCGAATTGTTAAAAGATCCACAAATTAAAGAATTATACCACATCCTGACGGAATGCATAATTAAAAATGCAAAAAACAAATCATAAAGGGATGATTTTTTAATAAAAATCCCAACAATATTAAGCTTTCGGATTCGTTATTTTTACGGTATTGAAAATTAACATATGTAAATATCTATTAAGATATTATTTACAAAAACATTGCAACATATTAAATACATGAAACACTTCATATTTGTTTTATCGGTTTTGTTTTTTTTGCCGGCATTACATGGCCAATATCAAATTGAATATTGGGAAAATCAAAACAAACGCAGTGAAGGTAACTTGGTTAACGGAAAAGAAGACAGTGTTTGGACTTATTATTATTCCAACGGTAAGAAACAAATGGAAGGTCTTTATCAAAATGGCAAACGCATAGGCAATTGGAAATCTTGGTATTCAACCGGGCAATTATGGTCCGATTATTATCCCGAAACAGGAACATTTACATCGTGGTATCCTGATGGAAAATTGGAAAGTAAAGGTTTCTTTAAAAATTATCTTAAAACCGGAGAATGGATTTTTTATTATAACAACGGCAAAATAAGTAAAAAATGTACCTATGTAAACGATTCATTGGAAGGGTTATGTGAAGAGTTTCATGAAAACGGTGTAAAATCTTTTGAAGGAATTTATCTAAACAACAACTTACATAATGTAGGTAAATGGTGGTATGATAACGGAAAAATGGAAATGCGGGGAAAACTCCGTGAAGGATTGCAAGACAGTATTTGGCATTATTACTATGAAAACGGACAACTGGGAAGCAAAGGTAATTTTATTGACGGACTACAAGACGGTGTTTGGATATATTATTATGAAACAGGCGAAAAATGGAAAGCCGGAGCCTTTAAAGAAGGAAAACGAACAGGCATTTGGACAGCCTGGTATGAAAATGGGGAAAAACAACGGGAAGGTAGTTTCCTGGATGATAAAGAAAACGGGAAATGGACACAATGGTATGAAAGTGGCAAAAAAATGGATGAAGGAAATTTCTGCTTAGGTGAAATGTGTAACACATGGGAAGGATGGTATCCATCCGGTATTCAGAAATATCACATTCAATATCAACATAATGTTAAGCATGGGAAATATATTTATTATTGGGAAAACGGGAAATTAAGAAGCAAAGGAAGCTATAAAAACGATATAAGAAACGGAAAGTGGATTGAATATTCACAATTAGGGAATAAACTGGAAGTAGGTAAGTTAAAAGAAGGTAAAAAAGAAGGCATGTGGTCCTTTTATGGAAAAAGAGGAGAACTGGTAAGAAAACAAAATTTTAAAAATCATCTTCCCAGCGGGAAATGGATTGAATACTATCCTAACGGATTAAAACAAAGAGAAGGATCATATGATAATCTTGTGAAAACAGGCATTTGGACCTTTTATGACGAAAAAGGTAAAATTACCTATCAGGTGTTATATAAAGGAGGAATAATTTCAAAAGTATTAGTGGATGTTAAACCTGAGAATAAAAAGTCATCTGAAATTAACTCAAAACTACGATAATGCCCATAATTCAAAACTTTGTAATACAATTTCCACGTGATCAAATGAAGCGTTCCTCTTCTTTGATTGAATGCAAGGTTAATATCATTACATTAGGCTGTTCGAAAAACACCGTCGACTCCGAACAATTGGCATTGCAATTAAAAGCCAACGATTACAAAGTTGCTTTTGATTCAAAAAAACATCTTCCTATAACATTAATTAATACCTGTGGATTTATACACGATGCCAAAGAACAATCCATAGAAGTAATTTTATCTTGTATAGAAGCTAAATTAGAGGGAAAAATAAAAGTATTAATTGTTTTCGGTTGTTTATCAGAACGCTATTATTCCGAATTAAAAAAAGAAATGCCCGAAGTGGATGCTTTTTTCGGAGTTAATCAAATTTCCGATATTCTTAATTATTTGCAAGTTAAAATTAATCCCGAATTATTATCCAATCGTTTGCTAAGCACCCCTCAACATTACGCCTATCTGAAAATTTCAGAAGGATGTAATCATCGGTGTTCTTTTTGTATTATTCCTAAGATCAGAGGGAAATACACTTCCAAGCCCATAGAACTAATTAAAAAAGAAGCCAAACTATTAGTAGAAACAGGAGTAAAAGAAATAATTTTAATAGCACAAGACCTCACTTATTACGGATATGATTTATATAAAAAACGATGTTTACCTAAACTTGTTGATGAATTAAGTAAAATTGTTGGGTTAAAATGGATACGTTTACACTACACTTATCCCAATCATTTCCCGATAGAACTTTTAGATATAATGCAAGCAAACGATAAAATATGCAATTACTTGGATATTCCTATACAACACATCAACAACACCATATTAACGTCAATGCAAAGACATATCAGCAGCGATGAAATTAAAAAACTCATCGATACCATAAGAAATAAAATTCCGGATATAGCTTTGCGTACGTCTTTAATTGTCGGTTATCCGGGTGAAACTAAAAAGCGATTCAATGAATTAGTCGATTTTGTTGAAAAAACAGAATTTGATCGTTTGGGAATATTTACCTATTCACATGAAGAAGACACAAAAGCTTATGCCTTAAAAGATAATATCTCGAAAAAGGAAAAACAAAGAAGAAAGGAAGAGTTGATGTTGATACAACAAAATATTTCTTTGAAAAAAAACAAACAACTCATTGGAAAAACGCTTAATGTAGTTATTGATACGAGTGATAAAAACCATTATATCGGACGCACCCAATACGATTCTCCAGAAGTAGACAACACGGTGTTGATTTCAAAAAAACAGTCAACACTTTCAAGCGGGAATTATTATCCTGTACTAATTGAAAAAGCCGATTATTATGATTTGTATGGAAATGTTAATCAAGAAGAAAAATAAAATATATATTAAAAGAAAACTATTTAAATGAAAAAAATAATATGGGGACTGATGTTCGTTTTTTTCATCCTTCAGTCAGGATGTAAAAAAGATATGACTATACCTGTTTATTTTCAAATAGATTCCGTAGATTTCACAGCCGATTATACCCTTTATGGTACAGCTTCACATAAAATTACAGATGTATGGGTTACGGTTAACGGTCAGGGAATAGGAGTATATGAATTACCTGCTAAATTTCCCGTATTAGCATCAGGAAATACAAAAGTACAATTTACCCCTGGAATCATGATGAACGGACTCTCTTCCAAACGACCTGCTTATCCTTTATACAATACTTACATTACAAATGTTAATTTAGAAAAGAAACAAACCTATACATTTAAACCTTCTTTTACTTATGAAAAGTATGTTAAAATTGCATTAATAGAAGATTTTGAGGAAGCAGGAATAAAATTTACGCATAGCGAAAACAGTCCTCCCATAACAAAAACAGGAGAAGATGCATTGTTATTTCATTATCCCGGCGAACCGAATAATTATTCCGGCATTGTTAACATCAACGATTCAAGTGCTAATTTTTTTGAAATTAACTCATTAGAATCATTTCAATTAAAATATTCAAGCATTCAATATTGTTTTTTGGAACTAAATTATAAGTATAATGTTTCTAATAAAAACGATTCCACTAATCTTGAAGTTGGCATGTATATGAATCTTACTACAGGAGCAAAAGAACAATATCCATTAATTCGAATAAAACATAGCGAAACGTGGAAAAAAATATATATCAATTTAACGGAAATCATTTACAGTAAAGGATTATATTTAGAATCATTTACTTTATACTTCAAAGGCACCACACAAGCCGGTGCTTCGGCAACTTACTTGTTTGATAATATAAAATTAATGTATGTCTCCCTATAAAACGATAGAAATGAACAGAAAGAAGCAAGTCGTTATATATGTCTTTTTCGACGTATTGGCGGCTATGATTACATGGTTTTGTTTTTTCTCATTCCGAAAATTTAATGAGCCTTATTATCATTCCGTTGAAGAAGTGTTTTCCGCCATTTTTTTCGACCCGAAATTTTATTTAGGAATCACACTCATTCCTTTTTGTTGGATATTACTTTATATGTTTACAGGCATTTATCGTTCTGTTTATCGTAAATCACGCATCAAGGAATTGGATTTGTTATTAAAAAATACTTTTTTTGGTTCTATCCTATTGTTTTTTGCCATAATATTAGATGATCATATTGTTGATTACAGAGATTATATTAAATTGTTTTTACTCTTATTCGGATTACATTTTATAACTACCGGATTCTTTCGTTTCATTATAATAACCATTACCAACAATGCAATTCACGACGGTAGATTACAGTTTAATGCCATTCTTGTTGGATGTGGGCCTGTGGCTTTGGGATTATATCATAGCTTGCAAAAACAAAAACAACATTCAGGAACAAAATTTATAGGATTTGTTACCACAAATGGAGAAATTTCCGAAGAATTAGAAAAACATCTTCCATGTTTAGGAATGTATACTGATTTACCCGACCTAATAAAAAAAGAAAAAGTTGAAGAGCTTATAATTGCAATTGGTAACGGACAAAGAATATTTTTAGAAAAGATTTTTTCTCTTATTAACGAAAGAATATTAATTAAAATTCTTCCAAAAACAGAAGATTACATACTGGGAACTATTAAAAATACAGCTATATTTAATGAACCGCTTATTCAAATTAATTTGGATTTTAAACTACCTTTATGGCAAAGAATTTGTAAACGAGGCATGGACATTGTTTTATCATTAATATTTATACTATTATTTTCTCCCCTTTATTTCATATTATGTATAGGTGTAAAACGATCTTCCTCCGGACCTATTTTATTCAAACAAGAAAGAATAGGATATAAAGGGAAGCCTTTTAATATTATTAAATTCCGTTCGATGTATATTGATTCTGAAAAAGACGGGCCACAATTATCCAGTAAACATGATGAAAGAATAACTCCCTTCGGACGTTTTATACGACGAACGCATTTGGATGAACTCCCACAATTTTTTAACGTATTAAGAGGAGAAATGACTTTAATAGGTCCACGACCCGAACGTCAATATTACATTGATAAAATTGTGCAAATTGCTCCGCATTATCGCTTATTGTTATTAACAAAACCCGGACTTACCTCTTGGGGTCAAGTAACTTACGGATACGCTGAAAATGTAGATCAAATGGTGGAACGTTTACGTTACGATATGTTATATATTGAAAATATGTCATTACTTATTGATATTAAAATATTATTTTATACTGTATTAGCTGTATTGCGATTTAAAGGAAAATAAATTATTTTGAGATAAAAATTTATGATAAAAATGTGTATTTTTGCAAAAATTATAAAACAATTATGATGAAATTTATTGTATCCAGTCAACTATTATCCAAGAATTTACAAAATGTTACAGGTATTATAACCACTAGTAAAAACATGCCTATTATTGAAAATGTGTTGTTTACAATCGAAGGATTTAAATTAACACTAACAGCAACCGATTTAGAAACTACGGTTACTTCGGAAATCGAACTTTCCGAATCGGAAGGAGACGGTAGCATTGTGATACCTGCAAAACTAATAGTTGAAACTATAAAAACAATGGCTGATATTCCTGTGATTTTTAACATCTCCGAGAATTACAGTGTTGAAATTGTTGCAGGTGATGCTGTTTATAATTTGATTGGATGGGATGCAGATCAATTTCCTCAAAAAATTGAAATGGGAAATATAAACACATTCAATATTTCGTCCGAGCATTTGATTAATGCTATAAGTAGTACAGCATTTGCCACCGGCAATGCAGAAATGCGCCCTGTTATGGCAGGTGTTTTTTGTCAACTTATGCCCGATGATATTACTTTTGTTGCAACCGACGCTCATCGTTTGGTAAGATATAAAAACAACACGGTTAAACCCGGGATTGAAGCACCTTTGATTATTCCCAAAAAACCATTGTTACTTCTAAAAAATATTATCCCGCCAAACCAAGAAGATATAAGTATAGCATTTGATGATTTACGTGTTTCTTTCAAGGTGGCATCCATGTCGATAACTTCAAAATTGATTGAAGGAAAATATCCTAACTACGAAGCGGTTATTCCTAATAATAATACAAATGTTTTGCAAATTGACCGACTTGAACTCTTACAAAAAATGAGAAATATTTCTCTTTATGCCAATCAATCTACCCACCAAGTTCGTTTGAAAATTGAAGCAGCAAAATTAACTTTAACAGCCGAAGATATTGATTATTCAACCAAAGCTACGGTGAATATACCTTGTGTGTTTGAATGTGAAGAAGAAGTTTTTGAAATCGGATTCAGCTCAAAATTCTTACAAGAAATGTTGAGCAATTTAACTACACAAGAAGTTATTTTTAAATTTTCACATCCTACGGCTGCCGGTTTGATTTTTGAAATTAAAGAAGAACAAACGGAAGAAGACCTTCTTATGTTAATTATGCCGGTTATGTTAAATAATTAATTTAATCATAGCTTCTTAACAATATATTCATTTATAATAAAATCGGGATTCAAAAACAATCATTGAATCCCGATTTTAATTTATGTAAATAATTTTATTTATTACATTCTTCTTTTTTCGCTTTGCATCCTTCATGTTTCATACCACAATCTCGTTTATGATGACGATGACATTGTGTGAATTCGTCGATTAATGCTTTTTTTGCATCTATATCTAACTTATCGAAATTTGCCCATTTTGCTTTAAACTCTTCTTTTTTTGCTTTCATTTCAGCTTCTTTTGCTTCTTGTTCGGCAATTTTCTTGTCAATACATTCTTTCTTTTTAGCAATTAATTCGGCTTTTTTTTCAGGAGTTTGATCATCCCAGTTTTTCCATGCTTCACACATTGCTTTTTGCTCTTCGGTCATTTCTTTACATGGTTTGTGTTGACCGTCTTTTTTGTGTTGGCATTCATGTTTGGGTTGATTTTCATCTACCGGAGTGGTTTCTTGTTGATTGTTACATGCTACAAAGATAAAACATACTGT
>Ga0116161_1003925_pt1 | contig 12918 bp, 6 predicted proteins | sample AD_JPNAS3_MetaG_FD_89877 | JGI IMG/M metagenome (GOLD analysis project Ga0116161, IMG submission 89877) | Active sludge microbial communities of municipal wastewater-treating anaerobic digesters from Japan - AD_JPNAS3_MetaG | ecosystem: Engineered > Bioreactor > Anaerobic > Digestate | place... | reverse complement strand
TGCTCTTGTCGGACTCGCTGACCATCGATGTGCTGCTTGACCGCATTGCGCATATCGCCGAACAACTCAAAGGGCATACACGGAAACTCGTGTTCAGTTTCGCCGACATCGAGAGCTACAAAAAAGTCCGCGACAACCTCGCCAAACAACCCGCACAGTACAGAGAGTTTACGCCCGGCCTCATGCGCGACTTCGGCAAGCGTCTCAGCGATATGAACAAACAGTGGGGATTTGAAATCGCCACTTGTGCCGAAGCAGTAGACTTGGACCCATACGGCATCAAGCACAACCGGTGCATCGATGACGATCTTATGGTCGAGCTGTTTTCACACGACGCCGCGCTAATGGATTTTCTCGGTTATAAGCCAGACCTCTTTGCGGGTTCAGACCGGCCGTATCTCAAGGACAAAGGACAGCGCAAAGAGTGCGGCTGCATCGTCAGCAAAGACATCGGCATGTATAACACCTGCCGTCATCTCTGCGCGTACTGTTACGCAACGTGGATGCGCTGAAGATGCGCTGCTGATACGCAACGCATTTTCAGTGCATTAGTTCATTAGTTCATTAGTGTATTAGTCACTGCTGTCCAAAACAGTGTTCATTGTACGGGCTGATCTGTTGATTTACTAGCGTTTTCAGGTTGTTAGACGGGTTGTTGGGTTTGAGGTTTCGGAAAATGCTGTCCAAGGTTTCACAGTGCGAGAGTCAACTGTATGGTGTCGGGCTCCCGGATTGGGACCCCGAAGGGGTCGTCGAGCCATTCCCACAAGTCGCGGTAGGTCAGCAGGTTAAAGCGCAGCATGGCCGCCAGGTTGGAGAGGCTCCACTGCCACGACGACTTCATCTGCATGAACTTCAGGAGCAGGATCGCGATCAGTGCTGTCCAAATCTGCGTCTTGACCGCGTTCTCGCTGGTGCCCACGAAGGTCTTGATCTTGAGGTTCCGCTTGATCGCCTTGAAAAACAACTCGATCTGCCAGCGGTAGCGGTAGACCCGCCCGATGGTGGCCGCGGCGAGCGTGCGCTGGTTGGTGAGCAGGACGATCTCCCGTTCGTTCTGCGCGTCCCAGATGCGGATGCGGCGCAGGACGCATCCGCAGCCCTCGGCCGCGCGCCCCGTCAGGCGGATCCACTCCTCGCCGCGGAACGCGCCGCCGCCGCCGGGGAGGCTGTGGACCACCTCGTGCCGGGCGTCGGCCTTCATGCGTGTGACGAAGAAGACGCCCTCGGCGTCCCATCGCCCGAACATCCCGTAGTCGGTGTAGGCCCGGTCCATCACCACGATGGTGCCCGGATCGAACGAGAGGCCCTGCGCCACGCGCACGTCGTGCGTCCGGCCCTCCGTCACCAGCGCCCAGCAGGGCAGGCAGCCCCGGTCCTGAAGCTGCAGGTGCAGCTTGATCGCGCCCTTGGCCCGGCGGTACCTCGCCCAGTCGAAGACCTCCTGGCAAAGGTCGATCACCGTGGAGTCGATCACGCGCAGCGGGTTCTTGAACCGGAAGGGACGCCGCCGCTCGGCCGCCAAAACCCGGCACCTCTCGAGCAACTGCTCGAAAACGCCCCGGTAGAGTTGCCACGGCCTGTGCGAGTTCGCATAGGCCAGCGTCGAGCGCTTCGGCGCTTCCTTCAGCCCCAGATGCACCATTTTGCCCAGCGCCGTGCTCAGCCCGCCGCAGATCTCCCGCAGCGAGTTCGCCGAACCCATCTGGCAGAACAGCATCGCCACGAACTGGTCCCGGCAGCGGAAACCCTTCGCCCCGCGCTCCGCGTCCAGTTCCCTCACCGCACGGTCGAACCCGTACCGGTCAATCATCGAAAGCACTTGCGCAAAGCAGCTCGCCACGCGTATCATAATCTCGCCTCCGTTGTCGTGTCCGCGGCATCAGCCGCGGGGATTAGTTTTTTGATACATCCATCGTACACGTTCAGCGGAGGCTTATCACTTCAAAACGCTGTTTTGGACAAGAGTGTGTATTAGTGTATTAGTGCATTAGTGCATTAGCCTAAAAAGAGCAGTTGAACCTTCAACTCTCTTTGGTTTCAGGGTTTCATCCAAATCGGGGTCGGGGTCGGGATCGCTATCGGAATCGGTATCGGGATCGGAATCGCTATCGGAATCGGAATCGGGAACGTCGACCCGCGACCCGCGACATTCGACCCGCGACGATCGACAGGGACGCCCGCGTTTCCGACACCGCAGGTCGCTCGTCGCGGGTCGCGAGTCGACATAAGGTCTGACGGGAGAAGCGGGCGTCCCGCATACGCACCGGTCTCCAAAACTCAGTCGATTGCGCTTGCGACGAAGTGGGGCGACGAAGCGTCGGGACTAAGGGTTCAAAAAGAGCGTCGGGCTCCCCCCGGCGTTTTTCTCCCTTTTCTGTGAATCGGACTGGATTTTACCCTGTCGATGGAGTATTCTTTCCGACAAATGCCATGATTCAGGTGTGGAGGCCGGATATGGAAAAGGCAGGACGCGACGGAGCGAGGGCACGGTCGTGGAGCGTGTGGCTGGTCACGGTTGGGATCGGCTTGGCGGCAGGGTGCGCCTTGTTGGATTCGGGGCCGAGTGTGCCGGGTGGCGCGCCGGCGCAGACCGTGGATTTCGGCACACCCGAGGGGGTGCAGGTTTCGTCGGACGGGTTGCGCGAGGCGGTGGTGACGTGGGCGCCGCCGACGGTCAAGGCGTACCGGTACCGGATCGAGCGTTCGCCTGCAGCCGACGGTCCGTTCGTCATGGTTGCCGAGGTGCCTCCCAAAGCGTTATCGTATGCGGACGGGGCTGATCCATCCTCGCGGCTAGAGGATGCCACGGCCTATCATTACCGCGTGATTGCAGTGTTGGAGCGAAACGGTCCGGTCAGCCCGCCTTCGGCTGTGGTGCGGAGTGTCACCGCGCCGCCGCCGGTCCCGCCGGAAGCGATTCGGGCCGAGGCGACCGGTTCCCGCGCCGTGACGGTGACGTGGCAGGCTTCGGGTTCGATCGGGGTGACCGGATACCGCGTGGAGCGCGCGCCGGTTGATGAGCCCACGGCGTTCGCGCCGGTGTCAGGCGAGGTCAGTACGCTCACGTTCACGGATGGCGGCAAGCCCAGTTCGACGCTCAAGGACAGTAGCGAATATCTGTACCGTGTTCTTACCGTCAACCGGGCCGGATCATCGAGCGCGCCGTCCGCCACCGCGCGTGTGAAGACCCTGCCGCGACCCGCGCAGGTCAAAGGGCTTAAGGCTGTGTCGCGCGAGGTGCGCTGTGTGCCGTTGAAGTGGACGCCGAGTCCCGAAGCCGATGTGACGCACTACACCGTGTTCCGGGCGCGTTCGTCTGAGGGTCCCTTCGAACAGATCGGCACCGCGCAGGGACGCGCCGGGGCGGAATACACCGATGGCGGGGCCAATCCCGGTAATCTCGAGGATGAGGGCACCTACTTCTATTTCGTTCGGGCGGTGAACGTGGTGACTGCGGAGAGTATCGATTCCGATACGGTGCGGGCTGTGACCCGCGAGGTGCCGCCCGAGGTCAAGCAGGTCGCCGCCGTATCGGCGCGGCCGCGCGAGGTGCCGGTCGAGTGGGAGGCCTCGCCCGATACCGCTGTGGTCGGGTATGAGGTGTGGCGCACCCTCGCCGGGGCCGACGACTGGACTCAGGTGGGTCGCGTGAACAGTCGCGAGACGACCCGTTTTCTTGATCGGGGCGGCGAACAGGATGCCACGCGCCTGGGTAAGCTGCAAGACGGGACCGAATACCAATACCGGGTGGTGGCCTTCAACACGGCCACGGTCCGCTCGTCCGCCTCCGTGCCCGCGCCCGCCAAGACCAAGGTGATCCCGGTGCCGCCCTCCGGACTCGTGGCAACCACCAATCTGCCGCATGCGATCCGGTTGACTTGGAGTCCGAATCCCGAGCCGGATGTTGACGGCTACCGTCTCGAAGCTTCCAAAAAACCGGATGGAGGATTCAGGCGATGGGTGGAGTTCAGGCTGAACGAGAAGACGGATCTGAGCGCGGAGGAGAAAGAGCTGGATCCCTCGCAAGTCCGCTACTACCGTGTGATGGCACTGGACCGTGAGGGCTTGGAAAGCCTGTGGAGCGAGCCGATCGAGGGCCGGGCCAAACCGTTGCCGGATCCGCCGTTCGACTTGCAGGCGGAGACCGAAGGTGCCTTGCGGCGCATCACTTGGCAGCCCCCGCCGCAGCCGGACGTGGTCCGGTACGTTGTTTGGGAAAAATGGTTTTTGGGTTGGAAGCGGCTGGCCGACACCGATAAGCCGGAGTTTACGCTCACGCTGCCGCCGGATCAGAAACCGCCCACATTGGCTGTGTCGGCGGTGGATCAGGATGGGCTCGAAAGCCGCCGCAGTGAAGCGGTGAATCCGTAATTTCAGTAACCGGGAGTGCCATGGATACACCTTTCTCTTACCTCGAATCAGCGGCGGTGACGGATGTCGGCCGGCGACGCAAGAACAATGAAGATGCGCTGGTGGAACTCCCCGCCTGCGGAGTGTTTTGTGTGGCGGACGGCATGGGCGGCGCGAAGGGCGGGGAGATCGCCAGCCAGGCTACGGTGGAGGCCCTGCAGACGGTGTTCGAGCATTCGACGGACGCGCCTTTCGCCGTGACCGCCGCGGCCGCGGCCCGGCTGGCGGCGCGCGCTTTGAATCAGGCAAGCGCGTGGATCCGGGAGAACGCCGAGGAGCGCGGGTTGACCGGTTGCGGCAGTACCGCCGTGATGCTGCTCTTCGACCGGATCAACCCCGCGTGTGCCCGTGTGTTGCATGCGGGTGACAGCCGCGCCTACCGCCTGCGGGGCGGACGGCTCGAACAGTTGAGCCAAGACCATTCCGTGGCCGCTGCCGCCGGACTGAAGGATGAGAAAGATCTGCCCGCCATGTTCCGCGGGGTCATCACGCGCGCGGTCGGGTTGGAGAAGTCGGTGCGGCTCGAGGAGACGCTGGTCGAGGTGCATGGCGCTGACCTCTATCTGCTCTGCTCGGACGGACTTTCTAAAATGGTGAGCGATCGTCATATCCAAAAGTTGCTGCGCAAGCACGCTACGGAGCCGATCGGGACTTTGGCGCAACGCCTAATCGACGAGGCCCTGCATGCCGGCGGCGAGGACAACATCTCGGTGATCCTCGTGCGCGTGGCCGACAAACTGCCGCCGGCGACGGTCACGGAGTTGTCTCCGGAAACGCTCGCATTAGAAGCTCTCGACCTCGATGGTGTGCCTGCCGCCGCAGATTCTGAAGATTCCGAGCCGCTCACGCGCGACACCCGGGAGACCGCCGACACCGCAGGCTGCGAATGCGCCAAAACGCCCAGAGACATCGACACCGATCAAGCGATACAAACCCCGCCCACGCCCTTTTCCGGCACCGGCATTACGCCGGAGGAGAATGTGGAAAAGGAGGAGGTTGCGCCGAAGCCGCGCCGTCGTCTGCTGTTGCGTATTTTGGTTGTCTGTCTCATGGCGGGTCTCGCGGCCGCGGTGTGGATACTCTTCCGGACATTCCGACCTTAATCATGATGAAGGAGCGACCCGTACCTCATGGATGAGACCCTCAAAGAGCGGATTGGCGATTATGAATTGCTGGAGCTGATTGGAGACGGCGCCCAGGGCCGGGTCTACAAGGCCCGGCATATGGCCGGTCCGGAAGGCGAACCGCAAGAGTTGGTTGCGCTCAAGGTCGTGCGTATCACCGGCGAGGACGAGAAGCTGCGGCTCAGGTTTCAGGAGCAGGCCGAGATTCTGCGTCGGCTCAACCATGCCCATATCGTGGCTTACCGCGATTGCTTCACCTGGCATGCCGGCGAGTGGGACGAGGCCCAGTGTCTGGTTATGGAATTGCTCGAAGGCGAGACGCTGGCGGAACTGCTCAAGCATGCCTCTTCCGGACTGCCTTGGCCGCAGGTGGAACAGATCTTCGAGCAATGCCTCGCCGGACTGATCCACGCGCGCGAGTGCGGCATCACCCACCGCGACATCAAGCCTTCCAACATTTTCCTCACCAAGGGCGGTCAAGCCAAGATCATCGACTTCGATATCGCGCGGCGCGATGATTCCGGACAGATGTCCACCGCCGGTTGGAAGGGCACGTTTGATTACATGGCGCCGGATTTCATCTCGATCGACGGGTTCCGTGGTGACGAGACCTCCGATGTGTTCAGTCTGGGCATCTGCTTCTATCAGGCGCTCACCGGTTCTCTGCCGTATGGGAAGCTGGGTGAGGCCGCGCATATCGGATATCTCAACCGGTGGCGCGATCAGGCCGCCCCCGTGCCGTCGTTCCGGCCCGGCGTGTTCCGTGTGCTGGCCCATGCCAAAACGGTTGTTTCCAAAGCCATCGCCGCCCGTCGCGAACAACGTTACGCCACTTTCGCGGCCTTCCTCGAAGAGTTCCGCATGATCCGCTACCGTCGGATCCGAAACAAGAATAAGGATGAGTATGAACTCCTCGCGGTCCTTGGCCGCGGCGGGTTCGGTGAGGTCTTCAAAGCGCGCCGCGTCAGCGACGGGTTGGTGGTGGCCGTCAAGTTCCTCTTTTCGGAGAAGCAGTCCGACCGCTTCCTCAAAGAGGCGAAGATCCTGCAGCAGTATCCGCATCCCAATCTGGTCCAATATGTCGATTTCATTGTCATCAAGGGAGTCACCGGCGAGAAGCAGTTCTTTCTGGTCATGGAGTTTCTGGAGGGTATGCCGGGATGGACCCTGCGGGTGCGACTTAAAAACGAGGGCAAGCTGGAAGTGGAGGAGGCGGTCACGCTCTTCAACTGTTACCTCTCGGCCCTGCAGTTCCTCCACGGCAGCGCGCGCCCCATCATCCACCGTGATATCAAGCCTGGGAACCTCTATGCGCCGGTCGGGCAACCGGAGAAGGGCAAGGTCTTTGACCTCGGCGTGGCGCGGGATGTCTCGGGTACGGTCACGGTCGGTGGCGTGCCGGGCACTTTGGATTATATGGCCCCGGAGTTCGCGGATGCGGGCGGGGATCGCGGTTCGCCTCAGTCCGACCTCTATGCGCTCGGTCTCTGCCTCTATGAGGTGCTGGCGGGCAAGCCGGTGTTCGAACGTCTGCCGGGTGACCTCAACTCCGCCTGGGTCGCATTTCAGGACCGGCTGCGCAAACCGCCGGAGATTGCTTTCGACGCCGAGGTGTTCGTGCGCTACCCGCGGTTCAAAGGGGTGATCCTTCGCGCGCTGGCCCTGAAACCCGACGACCGGTTCCCCAGTGCCGATGCGATGCGCAAGGCTCTGCAGGAGGCGTTACTCTCTGGGAGCGCGCCGCAGGCGGATGAGGGGTTTGACGCGGACGAAGGGCTTACCATGGCCACCTTCGTCGGGGCGCGGCCTGCCGAACCGGAGCCGGGTGCCACAACCGGAACCCGTGCCGTGTCGTCCGAGGTGCTTCAGGAAGCGCTGGATGAGCAGGCGCGGCAGGCGGACCGACGGCCGCGCGAGCGCGCGGGTCGGAGAGGCCCCGGCTACCTGATCGCCGCGATCGCCGGAACGGCGGTTACCATGACCCTTCTTTTCGGTCTCGTCGTTTATTGGCTGGGGCGGGAGAAGCCTAAAGCCGGTCAGACCGCGCGTGTGGAGAAACCGGCTACGCCGACCGCATCAGCCCCAGCAGAAACGAAGCCCGCGCCGACCCCGGAGGTTGCCGCCGCGAAACCCGCTGCCGTCGCGCAGCCGGCCAAGCCTTCGGAACCGGCCCGGCAGCCCGAAGCGAAGCCCTCGCCGGCCCCGGAGGTTGCCGCCGCGAAACCCGCTGCCGTCGCGCAACCCGCCAAGCCTTCGGAACCGGCCCGGCAGCCCGAAGCGAAGCCCGCGCTGGCCCCGGAGGTTGCCGCCGCGAAACCCGCTGCCGTCGCGCAGCCGGCCGAGCCTTCGGAGCCTGCCCGGCAGCCCGAAGCGAAGCCCGCGCCGGTCGAGAAACCCGTTACAGCTCAGGCCGCACCTTCTGCCCGGCCTGCCGAGCCTGCCGCTCCGGTCGCCCAAAAATCCGATCCGGCCGCGCTTCGCGCCAAAGAAGCGGCTGAGGCGGCTACGCGGGTGGAAGGTGCGGCGGCGCGTCTCCGGAAAGAGGGCCTCGCAGCCTGCGCGAGCGTGTTGGATACGCTCGCCGCAGTTCCGATTCCGCTGCGTGCGGAGGAGACTCTCAAAACCAAGTGGGTTGCCGTGCGGGACGCTAGCGCCGAATTGTTGGAGCGGGAGATCCTGCGGAAAGATCCGCTCGCGCAACGCGCACAGCGGCTGAAGACCGCCGGGGAGATCGTTCAGGGCCGGGCCATTGAGGCCGTGATGGAGGCCTCGCGCGTGGCGGAACTGAGCAAAAGCCTGCAACAGCAGCAGGGCGTGTGTGTGCTCCGGCTGGTCAATCAGGGCACGCAGACGGTACAGGTCTCGGCGCGCGAGGGGTTGGAACAGACGTCGCTGGCCGGTGGCGAGGTCAAGGATTGGCAGATCCCGGTGTCGGGAGAGACCCTCACGATGTCGATCACGGTGGATGAGGGCAACCGGTTCCGTTCGCGTATGGAGACCGTCCGGCTGCCGCGCGGCGGCGGGGTCGAGCGCGCCATCGGCAGCGCGGTCGCGCAGACGGCGGCACCCACGCCCAAACCCGAGGCCGCGCCTGCCGCCAAGCCCGAGCCCGTCACTCCTTCCCCGCCCGCCACTCAACCGGTAGCCGCGCCGTCCCCCGTTGTTGCGGCTGAGAAAACCGCGCCCGCCGCGCCTTCTCCCGCTGCCGTGGCCGAGAAAACTCCGCAGACCGCGCCAGCGGCTCCTGCGCCTGCGGCCGCCAAAGCGTTCTTCCAGCTTTCGGTGTCGCCCAAGATCGGGGTCCTGATGGTGGACGGCAAGGTGGTGGATGCCGGTCTGGTCGAAATCGAGCCTGGCGTGAACCACAAGGTCGAGGCGGTGTGTCAGGGCTACAAGCGGATCGAGCAGTATTACAAGGCCAAGCCCGGTGAAACGCGCAAGATCGACATCCTGCTGGAGAAAGAGGTCAAGCGGTCGTTCTTCGGGTTCTGATAAGAAAAAAGTTGTTTCTCATGGAAGACACAAAAGGCATGAAGGAGAATGGGGCGTCATGAAAAACACGTTGTGTCCTTTGTGCCGTTATGTGAGGTGAAATTTGGTTGTGGGGTACCGCCCGTGTTGGAAGTGCGTAGGCTCTGCGTCGCGGGCTTGCCAGAGATCACCCCGTTATGTTATCACTAACCGTTTAAAGGCCAGTAGCTCAGTAGGACAGAGCACTAGATTCCTAATCTGGGGGTCGCCGGTTCGACTCCGGCCTGGCCTACCATTTTGCTGTCTTGTTTGAATCCGTCGGAATGACGTGTGGAGCCGCAGTTTATGCCGGAAAAGACTTTGCCGCTGTCGCCTGCCGAAATGGAACGCCTGACGCAACGTTATCCTACCCCCTTTCATCTGTACGATGAGCGCGGTATCCGCGAAAACGCGCGCCGCCTTCAGGCGGCGTTCGCCTGGAACCCCGGATTCCGGGAGTACTTTGCGGTCAAGGCCTGTCCCAACCCGTTCCTGATGGCGATCTTGAGCGAGGAGGGGTTCGGCATGGATTGCAGCTCATTGCCGGAATTGCTGCTTTCCGAACGCGTCGGGGTTACGGGCGAGAAGATCATGTTCACGTCGAACAACACGCCTGCCGAAGAGTTCGTCAAGGCGCGGGAACTCGGGGCTATCATCAACCTCGACGATCTGGCGCACATCCCTTTTCTGGAGGCGAGCGCGGGCGTTCCGGAGCGCATCTGCTTGCGGTACAACCCCGGTCCGCTCAAAGGCGGCAATGCGATCATCGGCCGTCCCGAGCAGGCCAAATACGGGTTCACGCGCGAACAGCTTTTTGAGGGGTACCGGCAACTGAAGGCCAAGGGCGTGAGGCATTTCGGGTTGCACACGATGGTGGCGTCGAACGAGCTTAACCCCCAGTATTTCATCGATACCGCAGAGATCCTCTTTGACTTGGTGTGCGAGCTGTCTCGCGAGATCGATGTCCCGTTCGAATTCGTGAACATCGGCGGCGGCATCGGCATCCCGTACCGGCCCGAACAGGAGGCCGTGAGTCTGGAAACCGTGGGTGAGGGAATCCGGCGCGCGTATGCCTCGCGCCTGCTGGCCAAAGGCCATCCTGAACTCAATCTCTATATGGAGTGCGGCCGGATGATCACCGGACCGTACGGGTATCTGGTCACGCGTGTGCGCCACATCAAGCGGACCTACAAAACCTATGCCGGCCTTGATGCCTGTATGGCGAACCTGATGCGGCCTGCGCTCTACGGCGCGTACCATCACATCTCCGTGCCCGCCAAAGCGGGTGCCCCGTGCGACACGGTGTACGACGTGACCGGGTCGCTGTGCGAAAACAACGATAAGTTCGCGATCGACCGTCCCCTGCCGGTTTTGGAGCCGGGGGATCTTGTCGTGATCCATGACGCGGGCGCGCACGGGCATGCCATGGGTTTTCAATACAACGGGAAGCTGCGTTCGGCCGAGGTGCTGTTGCGCGAGGATGGCGGCACGCTTCTGATCCGGCGCGCGGAAACGCCTGAGGACTACTTCGCCACGCTGGATTTCGAGGCTCTCAAGGGATTTCGGGCCTGAGCCGGATGGGGAATCGGCACGGGCCGGCAATAAAGCGGACACGGGGCCGTTTTTTACGACCAGACGTTGTCCGTTGTACACGACAACCGTAATCAAGGAGTCATGTTATGAATCAACTCTGTTTCGCCGCATGTGTGGCGCTGATGCTGGGTCTGTCGGTTCGGGCCGAGGAGAAGCCCGCCGCCAAACAGGAGGGGTTCCCCAAACGGGCGAATTCCAGGGCGGGCTTGATCCAGAAGTTCGATAAGGACGGGGACGGCAAGTTGAACGAGGAGGAGCGGGCTGCGATGCGCGAGGAGATGCGCAAGAACCGCGAGAAGGCGTTCGATAAGAACGGCGACGGCAAACTCGATGACACCGAAAGGGCCGCCATGCAAGAGGCCCGCAAGGCGCGCGAGAAGGCGTTCGACAAAGACGGGGACGGTAAGCTGAGCATAGAGGAGCGCAAGGCGATGCGCGAGGAACTCATGAAGAACCGCCGGGGTGGTGGCCCCGGAAAAGGCAGGCCCGACAAGGGTAAGAAAAAGGGTCCGCCGCCCGCCGCGCCCGCCGCGCCCGGCGCGTAAACGCGTAAGCTCAGAGAGGAACATGAGCCCGGTTTGCGAAGGTTTAGCCTCCGCAGCCGGGTTTTTCTGTAACGGGCCGTCTCTTTCTTCCCCGCCGCGTTTTCGGCATCATTCCGTGAGCCAGCGCCAGTCGTGGACGGTCCAGCGGCCGGTAAAGGCGTCGCGGATCACGGTGACGGCGGCGCGCTGGTCCGCGAGCACCACCGGGCGCGACGGCGTGGAGGCGGGCGAGAGCGTCTGCGCCGCGATCACGATCACAAAGATGTTCTGGCGGAAGGAGACCAGGTCCGGCAGGTGGCGCACGGCGTCCTCGATCCAGTCGTGGGCCGGGGCGTCGTTAAACGGCGGCGTGAAGGACGTGCGCAGAAGCTCGTTCGTCGAGATCGCGGGCAACATGTCCGCGAACGAGCGCCAGCCGATGCCGGTGGGCGGCGTGTTGGCGAGCGCGTCGCGAAAGGCGTCGGACCAGTCGGACAGGTCGGACACGTCGGACAGGTCGGATAGAAAACTCTTTCCCCCTTCGGTAGTGTTGGTCCAGCCGAGCTTGCCGAAGCTGAAGAGTGTCTGGATCACGGGTTCATGGTGCGTGTTGGCCTGCACGAGTCCGCGCCAAGGCGGTCGGTTGGTGGGATGGATCGTGAACACGTCGAGCAACCCGGCGCCGGAACGGGAGACGAAGGCGATGGTGTCGTGACGCGGGAGTTTATCGTTCAGGTCGGGGGAAGCCGTGGCGTTGCCCAGCAGGAAGGTGTGGGTCAGGCGCAGGCGGTCGGGTGAGGTGTACACATGGCCGAGGTCCGCAATGGAGTGGAGCGGCGTGTTCAGCTGGATGAAGGGGTACTCCGTGACCTCAGTGCTGCGGTTGGTGGTGCCGAGTTCGTCTTTCCAGGCCGACAGGGAATGCACGGGTCGCCAAAAGGCGGCATAGGCGTTGTGCCGCGGGTCCGCGATGGAAAGATTCGTTACCGCCGACCAGCCCTGTACACTCTCCCCGCCTCGGGTGAGCAGGGCCTCATCCACAATCGCGTCACCCGACATGGCAGTCGAGCGGTTGGTGTTGATGGTCACCGTCGGTTGCAACCAAAGCCGGTTCCCGTTTTTGCCCAGAGCGATATAGTTCGTGATGACCTCGCGCTGGCCAGAGACCGACTGGTCAGCCTCGATGATGGTGATTTCCGGGAAGGCGACAGTCTTTTTCGGATATACGGTCCAGTAGCGGCCGAACCCGTCGGTACGGAAACCCGTCACATCGACACGGCCGCTTTCGTCTGACTCATAAGGCTGTGGGGTTCCGGTGCCGTCGGTCAGCGGGAAGCGGTCCTTTTCGGTCATGTTGCCGAGCGTGGGTTCGCGTCGCGACGGTGTGAGCGTGCGGAGAACGAGCGGGTTCAAATTCAGATAGCTGAACAATGCCCCCCACGCTTCGTCGTTAAACTCATCGGGTCGCAAGAGCAGGAAGGAGTAAAGTCCGTTAAGTGTTTCCGTGGGCAGCAGGGAGAGGAGAACGGCGAGAGATGTGCTCAACGTTTCCGGCATAGGGAGCGGCGCGACCGGGAGGATCTCGGTTACCAGCATGAGAGACGTGGCTGGCGTGAAGACCCATTCGGAGGCGTCCCACGGCGCGAGATCAAGCATCAGGGCGGTATGGGTGGACACAACCCCGGAAACGCTGTTGCTGAGGACAAGCGCAATGCCGTCAGGCTGGGGGGTGAACGAGAGCAGGTGATTGGTGA
>Ga0116161_1003918_pt1 | contig 12932 bp, 12 predicted proteins | sample AD_JPNAS3_MetaG_FD_89877 | JGI IMG/M metagenome (GOLD analysis project Ga0116161, IMG submission 89877) | Active sludge microbial communities of municipal wastewater-treating anaerobic digesters from Japan - AD_JPNAS3_MetaG | ecosystem: Engineered > Bioreactor > Anaerobic > Digestate | place... | reverse complement strand
ACGCGGGCCGGTCGGTGCGCGTCTCCAGCCAGAAGTCCGCGGCCCCCGACTCCGAAGAGTAGGGCGGGGTGTTGTAGACGAACCCCGCGTAGGCCCCGGCGAACCCTTCGCTGTTGGTGGCGGTCTGCGTCTGCCACGTCTGCGCGTCCCAGCCCAGCCACGCCAGCCACTGCTCGGGGGTGACCGTCGGCGCGACCCGGCAGGCGGCGTCCAGCCCCGCATCGCGCTTCTCGAGGTCCGACCAGCCGTCGCCCATGGTCGAGAACGCGCGCGGGTCGGAGCCGAACGCGAACTCCTCCAGGTCGGTCAGCCCGTCGCCGTCCCGGTCCAGCCCGGAGTCCGCGGCCGCCGGATCGCCGTACGTCCTCCGCTCCCAGGCGTCGGGGATGCCGTCCCCGTCGGAGTCCGCCGCGGGCAGCCCCGCGTCCTGATACCACTGGGGGAGGCCGGCCCGCCCCGGCGGGGCCGCGCCGAGGAGGGCGGTTATCGCGCAGCAGATCGGAAGGATGGTTTTCTTCATGCAGGCCTCGTTCACGTTACCTCAAGAGCAGCACCGAGCCCCACACGAGCCCGTAGGCGAGCCCGGCGTCGATCGCGGCCTGACGCTGCGCCGGCGAGGCGGGGTGCCGCGGGGCAAGGCCCCAGCGGATCGAGAGATAGTTGGCCACGCCCGCGCGGACATCCGCGTCCGGCGGCGTGTCGAACCCCACGATCTCCGCGATCTCCCCCCGCCAGCCGCGGTCCCAGACGGGGCGTCCGGCCGTTCCGCCGAAAAATATTTCCGGGAGGCTGGCCGGGCTCCCGAAGTCGACGGCGACAACCTGCCACCGCTGCGGGACGAACTGCCGGGTCAGCGCCAGCTCCGCCGCGTTCGGCTCCGTCTGGCGGCTGCCGTCGGAAACGAGCCGCAGGCGCGCCGGTTCCGGCGCGTCCGCGAGCGTGGCGAGGTCGGCGGCATCCCCGCGCGTCACGAGCATGAGGGTCTGGACCGTGACCTCCGCGGCGTTGGGGAAGCAGACGGGGGAAACGGGGTTCGTCACGTTGCCCGCGAACGAGAGCGCGTTGAGCTTGGGCGTGGCGGGCACGGCGGCGGGCAGGCTCCAGCCCGGCTCGCCGCCGAACGCGGCCGCGACCCCGGGGTCGGAGGCGGGCGTGGCCTGGAGCACGATGCGGGAGGGTCCGGACCGGACGCCGCGCGGCCCGTCGGGCGGCGGGGGCGGGGAAGGGGGCGGCGGGGGCGGCGGAGCGGCGCTGCCGCCTGCCTGCCGCGCGTTCCCCGGCAACGACGCGGCGGGGGCGTTGCTACTCGCGTTGCCCGGCTTCTGGGCAGTCACCGTGCAATACGCGCACAAAACGATTGCGGCGGCTTTCGCGGAAAGCGGCATGGCCCTCCAGTCCCGCCACGCGTTGCGGAACCATCTGCGCTCCAAGCCGAGCGCGACGATCCAGAGCGTCCAAAGGACGCAGACCGCGATGAGGCAGGAGAGGTATGCTTGCGAGATCATCGCTTATCCTCGGATACGGTCGGCGTAATCGCCGGTGCGGGTGTCGATGCGGATGATGTCCCCCTCATTGATGAACAGCGGCACGGGCAGAACATAGCCGCCCTCGACAGTGGCAGGTTTGGTGACCTTGCCCGCCGCGGTGTTGCCCTTGGCGCCGACGTCGCATTGGATCACCTTACGCTCGATCAGGTTCGGCAGTTCAACTTCGATGACTTCGTTGTTGAAGAACAGCGCCTCCACCGGCATATCGTCCATCAGGAAGAATTTGTTCCTCCCGAGCACTTCCTCGGAGATGAGCACCTCCTCAAAATCTTCGTTCAGAAACACATAGCGTCCGGCGTTCTCATACGAGAAGCGGAGGGGTTTCTGGAGCAGTTCGGGTTTCTCGAACTTGTCGTTGGAGCGGAAACTGCGGCTCATGGACGAGCCGGTCAGCATGTTCCGGAGTTTGCAGTTGTAGATCGCCTGCCCTTTGCCGGGCTTGCTGAACTCGAAATCGGTGATCAGATACGGCTGGCCCTCGATTTGGATTTTCAGGCCTTTGCGGAGGTCGGAAACGTCAAGCATAAGAGTCCCTTCGTTGAGTACAGGGAATACCTTACACATTGGGCGTCGGCCCGTCAAGATGGCACCCTGTCCGTTGAGGCCGAAACTTGCAAAACCGCTATTTCACGTCGGTGGCGGACGGGCCGCGCCAGTTCCGCAAAGCGTGTTCCGCAGGGACGAAAATGTTCCCCGTCAATAGAGCGGCGCAGGCAGGGCCGACTTTTTTCAGATACATGGCCTCGCTGCGTTGGCGCAGGCTGTCAAGCGCGGCGGACAGGGCCTGCCGTTGAGCTTCGTCCGGCTCTGGCGCCAGCAGGAAAAGCTGCAGCCGCGCACGGAAGACAAGGTTGTCCGCCGCCAGTATCCAGTCCCGCAACATCTCCTTGTCGCTGCCCGCCTGCGCCTCCAGTTTGCGCAACGCGCTGGCGGCATCCTGATACCCGGCCAGCAGAGCCGCCGCTTTTTCGCTTTCGCGCGCACGGTCTTTCTCTTTCGGTGACAGCTTCAACGCCTCCTTCATGACCGCGTCAGGCGCCGCCACGTGATTGACCTGGTTGTGGCCGACTTTTGCGGTCATGCTGAAAAGTACGGGTGTTGACAAAAGGCGCGCGGCGCGGAAAAACTCCTTGCTGTCGATCCCCAGCCAATCCCGTGCGAAAGCTTCCTCATATTGCGCGTCGTCCAAGCCGTCATACGCCGCCAGTGCGACCACCGGCATCTGCAGCTCCAGCGGGAAGAGGTGCCAGCTCCAGCTTGTCAGCATCACGCCCTCCAAGGGGATCTCCGCGAACGCCCGCCGCCATTCGCGGTAGTTCTTGAGATGGTGGTCGTGTCTGGGGGCGAAGACCGAGTCGCCCCAAGAGCGCGAGGCAGCGCACCCCCACACGGCGAAACCCGATTTCCGCAATTCGGCCGCCTCGGCGAACACATTGACCCGCTTCTTTTCCGGGCCGACCTGTCGGAAGGCCCGCTCGGCAGACTCATACCACCAGTCGGCGAGAATGGTGCGCCGATCAAGCATGGTTTTCAGTTCCGGGTGGTTGTGGACCATGTCTGCCCACATCACAGGCGTGATCCGGCGTTCAAAGAGCGCCTGCTTTACGGGCGAGAGATGCTTCACGATGAGGCCCGCGACCCCCAGTTTCTCCACGCTCTTGCGGCACAGGTCACACTCCTTGCCGATTTTGTGCGCCTCGTCGGCACCGATGTGAAAATAGCGGGGGTTCCCGAACAGGTCTGCGATTTCCCTTGCCCAGTCTGTCAGGAAACGTCCTGTCTCCGGACGTGAAAGGCAGTACAGCTCGAGGAACCCCGGCTTTTCCGACAGATGCTGATATTTCGGATGACGCAGGACATAGGCGTTATGCGAAAGCGTCTGCAGCAGCGGCATGTTTTCAAGCCCCGACTCGCGGGCGAAGGCCAGAATCGCCGCCAGTTCCGCTTTTGACATGGCGTCAGGCGCGGCGATCTCGGGGCAGGTGTCGAAGCGCACAGCGTCTTCCATCTCCCAAAGGATCGTATTGAACCCGCATTTTTTGAGTTGCGGGATCAGACGCCTCAAATAATCCGGGCGGTATTTTGCGAAAGCCAGATCAAGATGGAAGACTTGCGGCTTTGCCCTCCCGTTTTTTTCCAGAGCCGATGGGGTATCGGCCGCATGGGCGCAAAACGTCATGGTGATGCAGGCAAGGCCTGCCACAGCTAAAGCCGCAGCGCTTAAAAACATCCTTCTTTTCATTTTTACCCCTCGCGCGCGCGACCGGCCAGCGCAACACCTAAAGTTTTGAAAGCGGCCACGCGTTGAAGTACACTTCCTTCATGTGAAAAAGCAGGAAGGAGACAAAAGTGTCTTACGAACGCGTGACCGAGGGAGAGCGTAACCCGATTCACGCTTTGAGGCAAGCCGGAAAAGGCAACATGTCGGCGGCAGGTCGTGGTGGGGCACTGAGGCGCCTCCTTGAGGCGTCCGCAGCATGAAACGAAACCTCACCGCCCAGGGGAACAGGAGCGCGTCTTGATCACGCTCGGAGCGGTTTTCTGTTCCGGGTCTGCCGCACTTGTGATATAAAACAGGCGCATCGCAGGAACTCCGAGGCGGGAGGGGGGGAGACGACCTTCCTGAAGCGGGCGTTCTTACCGGTTGCGTAGGGTGGAGCGGATACGGGGAATATGATCGCGTTAGCCAGGAAAATCAAAGCGAGACTGGGTCGGTTGTGGTGGTACACGGCGATTCTGTTTCTGGTTTTGAGGGCGTGTGATTTATGCAACGCTTTCATCGGCTTATGGCTGGTTCCCCGGTATGTGCCTCAGGATGAGTTGGGGGCGGTTCTGCCGCTGACGCAGGTGGGAGGCGTGTTGGGTTTGCCGCTGGCGATTCTGCTGGTGCCGTTCACGAAGTTCCTGAACACCTATGCGACACGCGGGGAATACGGAAAGGTGAAGCGGCTGTTGCGGGATGTGTTCGTCCTGTCGTTGCTGCTGTTTGTCGGGACGTTGTGTTTTGCCCGGTTCATCCTGCCCCTCGTGTTTGAGCGCATGCGTGTCGGGGCGGGATCCCTGGGCCTGCTGATTGTGGCTTCCGGGGTTCTCAGCGTGCTGTCGCCCTTATTCATAAATGCGCTTCAGGCGCTGCAGCAGTTCCGGATGGTGGCGGTCATCAACCTGATCGCGGCTCCGATTCGCTTGCTGGCCATGTGGATCGCCATGCCGTTCCGCGCCCTTTCGGGGTACTTTGTCGGGCAGTCGGCGCCCTCGCTGTTTCTGATCGGGGCCTCGCTGTTCGGTCTGCGGAGGCACTTGGGCAGGGAGGTGCGTTCCGAACCGTACTGGCAGAAAGACTGGCACTCGATACTCCGGTACACCCTCCCGGTTGCGATGATGACAGTCGCGAATGCCGTGCAGACCGCGGTGGAGTCTTTTGTGATCCGCCACCGGTTGTCCGAACTGGATTCTGCGGGGTATTACGTCATTTCCCGTTTTGCGGAGATCGGGGCGTATGTCGGGCTGACGTTCATGTTTGTCCTGTTCCCGCTGGCTGCCGAACGCCATGAGCGGGGGAAACGCTCCGACCGCTATCTTTGGCATGCGATCGGGGGTACGCTTGTGTCCGGGTTGATTCTGACGGGACTGTTCGCCCTGTTCGGGGAATGGTTGCTGCGGCTGAATCCGGTTTGGAGCGATTATGCGGGTTACGACCACGCGATGGTGGTGTTGACGCTGGTCGTTGTGGCGCGTACCGCCGCCAGTTGTTTCACGAGCCATGAGATGGCGTGCGGCCGGTTCGGTTTTGTCTGCGGGTTCTCGCTGATCGCGGGCATCGAGTGCGCGGTGTTATACGGGTTGACCGGAGTCTCCTTTTTTTACGGGATTCTGCCCACGTCATGGGTGGATGGATTGGCTTCACTCCAGGCCGGCCGTTTGGAGTTTATCCTGAATGTCATGCTGGCGAGTGCCGTGGCTCTGTGTGCCTACGTCGGCCTGCATGAATTTAGGCGGCGCAGACAAACGACGGGGTGAGCGGTTTCATCAGGTCTCGTACCTGCCGGTTTCGGAGGCCAGTAGCGAATGGTACTCTTTGAGGAGTTGTTCCGCTGTCTGTTCGATCGCGTGATGTTCCTGCACGAATGCGCGCGCCGCGTCCGCGATTTGGCTGGCGCGCACGCGATCCGCCAGTAGCGCGAGCGCCGCATCCGCCATGCCCTCCTCATCCCCGTCCCGGACCAGCACACCGGTGACCTGCTGCCGGATCAGGGTGGCCGGCCCTCCGGATTCGGCGGCGACGACCGGGACGCCGCTGGCCATGGCCTCACAGATCACGCGGCCGAAGGGTTCGCGCAACGCGGGATGAACCAGAACGTCAAACGCTGGCAGAATCGTTTCAGCCTGATCGAGGTCTGTGACCCAGTGAAAACATTCGGAAAGACGCTCTTTCTCAACCTCCGCATTCAATTGAGTGCGCCAGCGGGTATTTTCCCCGAACAGATCCCGACCCACCGAAACGAAATGCGCGTCCGGTTGTCGCGCGCGGATACGCGCGGCCGTCCGGATGAACGCGTCATGGCGTTTCCAGGGGGCGAGATGCGCGATCATGCCGACTATCGGCGCATCCGGCGGAAGTCCGAAACGGCTGCGGGCCTCGACCCGGCAGGTCTGGCCGAAACGCTGGAGATCGATCCCGTTGCGCACCACGCGGATACGGCCAAGGTGCTTTTGAGGCAGGATCTCAACAAGGTATTCGTCCACCGCCTCGGACACGGCAAAAAGGCGCGCGGCTTTTTTTGCCGCGTCCCGCGCCAGGGCGACCGGCATCTTCAGGTCGCGGACATGCCAGATGAGCGGGGTCTTTGCGTGATGGCCGCGGACCGCGAGAAAGGCCTGCAAACTGTTGCAATGGATGATGTCGGGTTTGACGACTTTGAGTATCTGGGAAACCGTTGCGGGCGCGCGCAGCAGTTTGGCTGCTGTGGTGAACAGCGCGAAGCCCCGACGGTGCGCCCGCAGGGGCGAGACCGGGAACACGGTGATGCCCGCAGTGGTCAGACGGTCAAACAACGGCCCTTGCGGGACGGCGGCAACAGGCTCAACGCCCAAACGGGAGAGCGAAACACAGGCGTCATAGAGGCTGTGTTGGGCACCGCCCCATTCTGACACCAAGTCAAGCATCAGAACCTTTACAGACATAAGAAAATATCTTATCAGATTCAGACAGGGAATCAAGCCGCGCGATCTTTTTTCCGTTTCGCCTTTGGGTAAGGACGCATGGATGGCGTGGGCGGGAGGCAAAAAAAGCGTGCGGCCCGATTATTCGGGCCGCACGCCGCAAGCGCGGGTTTCGCTTACAGCGGAATTTCTTTGTAAATCGTCTCGATTTTGGCCGCGGCTTTGAGGCCTTCGATGTATTTTTCCACTGCTGCGCGTGATTTCTGCTGTTTCAGATGGTTCTGGATCTGTTCGGACGTGGGAACTTCTTGCAGCTCTTGCGGGCTTTCCGTCTTGATCAGAATGTGGGATGCGGTCACCGAAGCCGGTTTGGCGGGTGTGTCGCCTTTGGCCTCCGTGGCCGGCGATTTGGCTGTCACCTTGATCAGGTGGTACCCGAACGAGGTCTCCACGATATCCCCGACTTTGTTGATTTCCTGCGCGAATGCGGCATCTTCAAACGGCTTGACCATCTGTCCTGCGGTGAAGGGACCCAAATCGCCGCCCTGCTCCTTACTCGGGCACTCGGAATGGGCTTTGGCGAGTTCCGCAAAGTCCGCACCGTTGTCCAACTGTTTTTTGAGTTCCTGAATTTTGGCTTTGCGTTCGGCATTGATGGCGATGAGGTTTTTGTTGGTCGCCGCGATTTCGGCATTTCTCGCTTCGATCTCCGCGAGGGTTTTCTTCACCTCTTCCTCGTCGATGACGATACTGTCCAGAACGGTTTTCCTCAGCAGCTTGTCGATGACAAGTCCGTCCTCGAATTCGGCGCGGGCAACCTTTTCCCCCAGCGGGGAGTCTTTGAAATACTGTTCCGTCGTTTTATTCTGGGGTTTGAGCGCCTCGGCGATCTTGTCGATCTGCGCTTTACGATCTTCCTCTGTCACCGTGACCGTTTGCTTTTTGGCCTCATCCAGCAGCAGGGTTTTCATGATGAACCCGTAGACGACGCGTTGCTCGAAATGTTTGCGCGCATCCTCCAGTTGGGCCTCGGGGATGTTCTGCGCCTTCAGGAGGGCAGAGACGGTCTGGTCCATGTCTTTGCGCAGATAGCGGGTCGCATTGACTGAAGCGACCACCTCGTTTGGATCCGTGGAGGTTTCAGGCGTTTGCGCGGCGGCCGCAACTGCCGCGTCCATGTTCGCGGCCGGTTGTCCGGTCGCCTCTTTTTTGCATCCGCCGGTCAAGAACAGTGTGGTGGTCAGCGCGGTGCAGAGTAGTATAGGTGAGCACTTCATCATGAACCGATCTCCCGTAATGCGGCGCATGTACCGCATATGTGTTGTGTGTCGATCATCTCGAACGTGACACGCCGGACAACCGAAGGCACATCGAGGTGAAACGGGATAAAGATACCAAGAAATCGGCATAAGCCAAGGAGAAGATTTTCAGGGGGAGGGGAGGGGGGGGGCACGGTCGGCCGATGCTTCATGTTGTCGGCGGGTGGGGTCCCGAGTCGGCTGAAGCGATGGAAGAGGGCGGGGACCCCCCGGTGCAGCGTGATGACGGCATCGTCCGGATGGTGCTGGGCGAGGTGCGGGCAGACAAAGCGTCCGGAGGGGAGGGAGAATCGCATCCAGCGCCGCTCGGGGGGGTGGCAGAGGGGGCAGGTCGTGAAGTCCGGCAACAGTCCCAACAGACGGAGCAGGTGCGTCTCGTACCAAACGATCAGCTCGCGCGGGACACATCGCGCCGTCGTGAGGTGGTCAAGTGCGCAAGTCAGCAGTTCGAACAGCGCCGTGGTCTCCTGATGGCCGACTGCCGTTTGGGCGGTCAGATCGGCAAGGTACGCCGCGGCCGTCGCATGGCGCCAATTCTGGCGTAACGCGCTTCGCAGGGTGACGGGCGAACATTCGCGGATGGCATGCACGCCCCCGCGGTCTCTGCGATAGAAAAGCAGGTCGCAGGTGTAAAAGAGGTCATACTGTCCCAGAAAGGCGCTCTTGGGGCGGCAGGCCCCTTTCACGGCGGTCACGATCTTGCCGTGACCCGGTGTCAGCCAGGTCACCATCTGCGAGGTTTGGGACCAAGGGCGGATTTGCAGGGCAAGGGCTGGTGTCCGGATAATCATACGTGTCGGATATGGGGGGAGTATCGCCTCTTTTGGCGCGGTAGACAAGCCGTAACCCGCAGGGTGGGGCACCCGTCGGGTTTTCCCGGTAAAAGAAGAATTGACGGCGAGCGGTTGACAAGGGGGGAGGCAACCTGTTAAGGTGCGGCCAACTTGGGCGAGACGACCGGGCTCCGCGATACGGAAACCGGTTCGCCCGATTCGTTCGGGAGGTACATCATGTCCAAAAATCACGATGCGAAAAAAGAAGCGAAAAAGAAACCGACCAAGACGCTGAAAGAGAAGCGTCTGGAGAAAAAAGCCAAGAAAACGGCACAGTGACCTTTTCGCGCGCTCCGGTTTTGTCTGGAGCGCATTTCCCCCCCCTTGTTTTCTGGCATGGGGGGTGCTTCTTAATCCGGCATGATGATGCGTTTCCGCCCGATTTTTCTCTCTCTGCTCTGCGTGTCTGTTTTTTCCGGAGTGCGCGCCGATCCTGCCGTCGTCCCGATCGGGATGGCGGAGGGAGCGGCCGGTGCGGTTGTCCCGTTGCCGCAGGGCTTGCCCGTGGCTTTTCCCGGTGAAGTGAATGTGCCGTTGGCGTCGACGGTTCTTGAACCCTGGCTGAAGGCCGATGCACTGCACCTGGCCGTGGCTTGGCCCGAAGGGAAACCGGAGCGGGTCGGGGCGTTGGTTTGGCTCAAAGACCGTGACGCGTTCTGGCACCAGTATCTCATCCCGCAAAGCGGGGAGGGGAAGGAGACCAACCTGTGGGTCATTCCGTTCCGGCCCGGGGCCGCGGGATGGCAGACGCCGGGGCACACGCTGGCTTGGCACCATCGTGTCCGGATGAGTCCGCAGAGCGTGGGGGTCCGCCTTTTCGGAGACTCGGTCTTTACCGGCAAGTGCGTTCTGGTGTCGGCATTCCTCACGCCGCAGCCGTCCGCGTCGCCGCCGGAGATTGTGAAGGTGCGGCCGCTGACCCGTTCCGCGCGCGCCTATGCCCTGTACGAAGCGCGGTTTGATCTGCCCGACCGCTATGACAACCCCTTCGATCCCGGCCAGATTGACGCGGGTGCGGTCGTGATCACACCCGCGGGCCAGACGAATGCGATCCATGCCTTCTACTATCAGCCGCATTACCGGCTGGAGGACGAACTCGGCCAGCCGGTTGAGCCGGACGGCCAGCCCGAATGGCGCATCCGGTACTGTCCGCGCGAAGCGGGTGAATACCGGGTCTCTCTGATCGCGCGCGATGCGCACGGTGAGGTGACGCTCACGAACGCCCTCCGGTTCCATGCCGCTCCGGCTGATCCGGAAGCGATGCGCTTTATCCGGGTCTCGCAAAAAGACCCGCGCTTTTTCGAGTTGGATGACGGACGGCTCTTTTATCCGATCGGCCACAACGTGCGCTCGGCAACGGATTCGCGGATGGATGATAAGTTCCCCTGGGTGTTCCGGCAGGATGAGGGCCCGACCGCCTATCGACGTTATTTCAGCCGCATGCAGGCGAACGGCGAGAACATCGCCGAAGTCTGGATGAGCGCGTGGTCGCTGGGATTGGAGTGGACCGAAGGCGTGAGCGGGTATCACGGGGCGAACGATTACCACATGGGCAACGCATGGGAACTGGACCGTGTGATCGATCTCGCCCACGAGCACAACCTGTACATCAACCTGGTGCTGAATTACCACGGGCGTATCAGCACATGGTGCGATCCGGAATGGCATCTGCATCCTTACAACAAGGCGACTCCCGGAGGTTGGCTCACCCGGCCGCTCGAATTTTTCAGCGACGAACGGGCGCTGGAGATGCAGCGTCGTTTCTGTCGCTACACGCAGGCGCGCTGGGGGTGGGCGCCCGCGATTTTCGGGTACGAATTGTGCAGTGAAATCAACCTCACGGGGCACGAAACCCATCATAAAACGCATTTCGACCCGGCGGTCGTCGCCTGGTGCCGTGCCCTCGGCGGATATCTCAAGCGCATCGATGTCTATGGCCATCTGGTTTCCGCGCATGTGTCCAACGATTACACGTTTCTCAACCCTGCCATCTCTAATCTGACGGAGATGGATTTCAATCCCCTGGACGCCTATCATCACGGGCAGCCCGAGCGCATCATCCCGCTGGTGGCGGCGACCGCTGACGCCGGCGCGGCGTACAACAAGCCGATCCTCATCACCGAGTTCGGCGGGTCGCCTATGGCCGCGGGACGCGAGCACCTTCTGATTGAACAGCATGCCGCGCTGTGGGCCGGCGCCTGTGTGCCGATGTCCGGTGTGCCGATGTTCTGGTGGTGGCAGGTGATCGATGAGAACGATCTGTACGGACGGTATGCGGCGATCCAAACCTTCATGACCGGTATCGATCCCCGCAATGCCCTTGCCAAGCAGGTGAAGCCGGCACTGGGGGTGTCGGAAAACGGGGACCCTCTTCTTCTCAAACGCTATGGCGCGTTGGGCACCGCCGCTCCCGAAACGCTCCGCTGCTATGTGCACCCGGTGCGGTTCGCGCGCGGCGACGCCAAGTTGCCGGTTGCCGCGCACCTGACCGTTACGGTTTCCGGCATGACGCCGGGAATCTTTCGCGTGGAAGTCTGCGAGACCTCCACCGGCAATCCGGTGCGGCGCTTTGATGTCCGGACTGCGGACGGTACGCTGACGGTTCCGCTGCCGCCCTTCTCGCCGGACTGCGCGTTTAAGGCGCATCTGCTGACGCCGCTGGCGGCCAAACCCGCGGCCGCTCCCTGAGACGGGACGATACGCCTCGGGAAGGCATCCCGTCCCGAAGCCCGAAACGGTTTCGGCAGACAGGAGACAAGAGACGCGAGACAGGAGTCGGGAGTAGGGAAAAGCGGTGGGTCAGGCCTTGGGGCCTTCGACCTTTTCCGGTTCCTCTTTCTTGATGTCGTCGACGATTTCCCTGACCTTCTCGTTGGCCAGTTTCTCGCCCTCTTCCTTGCCCTTCTTGAACTCGCCCAGGCTGCGGCCCAGCGAGCGCGCGAGGTCAGGAAGTTTTTTCCCGCCGAACAGCACCAGAATGATCGCCAACACGACGAGCAGTTCGGTCGGCCCGACATTCATCCCCAGAAAACCTACGGGTTGTGTCATATGCTCCTCCTTGTTTGAAAACCTCTTAACCTTTGTAGTGTTTCGCCATCGCGCGGCGGGCTTCCCTGTCCGCATCACGCCGTCTGACGGTTTCGCGCTTGTCCTCCTGCGCTTTGCCGCGGCAAATCCCCAGTTCGACCTTGACCAGCCCTTTCGGCGTGAGGTACATCCGCAAGGGAATAAGCGAAAGTCCTTTTTGTTCGGTCACAGCCTGAAGTTTGCGGATCTCCCGTTTGTGCAACAACAATCTCCGGGTACGCAAGGCGTCATGGTTGAAACGGTTGCCGAACGCATAGGGAGGGATACGTAGCTGATTGAGATAAACCTGCCCGTTCTTTACTTGGGCATATGCGCCAATCAGTCCCGCCTCGCCGTTGCGCACGACTTTGACTTCCGTGCCAACCAATTCGATCCCGGCCTCAATTTTTTCAAGAACAAAGTAGTCGTGGTGTGCCCTGCGGTTGACAGCCAGATTGCCGCCTTTCCGCTTTTTCTCGCCGGTACTCATGCTGACCTGCGCCGCCGTTCCGCGGAAGGGTTACTCCGACCAACGCGAATGCGCGAACTCTGCACGGGCGATGGCGCTGAAATCGACCTCCGAGATCAACAGGCCTTCCGCGATCTCCCGCAGGGCGATGTCGCACTTGTCCTCGTCCGCGGAAAGCGGCTTGACGTAGGGCCGCTCGCCCATATTGAGCTGGCGCACGCGCTTGGACACCAGATTCACAAGGACCGGAACGCTGGGAATCCGGACCCTCGCTTTTTCAATCAGTTCAACGTTCACAAAATGCCTCCAAGGATTAAGCCGGTAGTATAGAGGCTCCTGACGTGATGGTCAATCCGCAGTTTGCTTGAATGCGCCGGGCCGCTTTGATACGCTTCTGCCCCGCAAATCGCGACAGGATAAAGGAACGTACGGATGAAACCATGGATGTTGCAGGGTGCCGAGGCCTTTTCCCCTTTCCGTCTGGAGGCGCTGGCCGGGCGGATCCGCGCAGATCTCGGCAGTTCGCAGGCAATGT
>Ga0116161_1003915_pt1 | contig 12940 bp, 10 predicted proteins | sample AD_JPNAS3_MetaG_FD_89877 | JGI IMG/M metagenome (GOLD analysis project Ga0116161, IMG submission 89877) | Active sludge microbial communities of municipal wastewater-treating anaerobic digesters from Japan - AD_JPNAS3_MetaG | ecosystem: Engineered > Bioreactor > Anaerobic > Digestate | place... | reverse complement strand
GGTCTTTTGCGCGGCACGATGCCGCGGCTACAGTGCTGCTGCCAGCCCTTCATGACCCCGGTGGGCCGCGTGCGCGCGATCTTGCGCGCCGGTCTTTTGCGCGGCACGATGCCGCGGCTACAGCGCTGCTGCCAGCCCTTCATGACCCCGGTGGGCCGCGTGCGCGCGATCTTGCGCGCCGGTCTTTTGCGCGGCACGATGCCGCGGCTACAGCGCTGCGGCTATCCCTTCATGACGCCGATGGGCCGCGTGCGCGCGATCTTGCGCGCCAGCCCCGCCTGATGCACCACCTCTACCACCCGGTCCACGTCCTTGTAGGCGTTGGGGGCTTCCTCGGCCAGGTCGCCGAGGCTCTCGGTGCGCACGACGATGCCCTGGCGCTCGAGCTCTTGGCGCAATGCCTGGCCGCTGACGCCGCGCTTGGCCGCGTGCCTGCTCTTGACGCGCCCGGCGCCGTGGCAGGTGGAGCCGAAGGTCTGCTCCATGGCTGCTTGGGTGCCGGCGAGGACGTAGGAGCCTGAGCCCATGCTGCCGGGGATGAGCACTGGCTGGCCGAGGTCGCGGTAGCTCTCGGGCACCTCGGGCCGGCCGGGGCCGAAGGCGCGCGTGGCGCCCTTGCGGTGCACGCAGAGCCTGAGCCGCTCGCCGTCGACGGTGTGCTCCTCGATCTTGGCGATGTTGTGCGCCACGTCGTAGAGCAGGGTGAGGTGCCAATCGCGCACCTGGCCGGCGAGCACGCGCTCGAAGGCGAGCCGCGCCAGGTGGGTCATCATCTGGCGGTTGGCCCAGGCAAAGTTGGCGGCGCAGGCCATGGCGGCAAAGTAGCGCCGGCCTTCGGGGGAATCGGCGGGGGCGCAGGCCAGCTCGCGGTCGGGCAGTTCGATGCCGTAGCGGCGGCCGGCGGTCTGCAGTTCCTTCACATAATCGGTGCACACCTGGTGGCCCAGCGCGCGCGAGCCGGAGTGAATCCAGACGACGACACCGCCCTCGCTGAGGCCGAGGCGCGCCGCCGCCGCCGGGTCGAAGACACGCTCGACCACGTCGAGCTCGAGAAAGTGGTTGCCCGAGCCGAGCGTACCCATCTGTTCGCGCGCACGGGTCTTGGCACGCTCACTGACCGCGCCGGCGTCGGCGCCGGGCATCGTGCCGCGTTCTTCGGTGTGCTCCAGGTCTTCGCGTGTGCCGTAGCCCTGGGCCACAGCCCACGCAGCGCCGTGTTCGAGGGCCTGTGCCATCTCTTTGGCACCCAGCGCCGTGGCGTGGCCCTTGCCGAGGCCGGAGGGCACGTCGTGGAAGAGGGCCGACATGAGCCGCTCGAGGTGGGGGCGGATTTCCTCCTCGCGCAGCCGTGTGGTCAGCAGGCGCACGCCGCAGTTGATGTCGTAGCCCACGCCGCCCGGCGAGATGGCGCCCGAAGGCAGGCGCGTGGCCACGACGCCACCGATGGGGAAGCCGTAGCCCTGGTGAATGTCGGGCATGGCCAGGGCATAGCCGGCGACGCCGGGCAGCGTGGCCGTGTTCACGAGCTGCTCGGCCGAGCGGTCCTCAAAGGCGGCCTCGAGCAGCGCCTCATCGGCGTAGAGGCGCGCGGGCACGCGCATGTCGCCACGCACACCGCGGGGCGCTTCCCAGAGGTAAGGGGCCAGGCGGTGGAAGTCGCTTCGTGTGACCATGTGGCCTCCTGATGCGTAATGCGTAAAACGTGAAACGTGAAACGTAAAACGTAATGCGTGACCGTTGTTGCGTATTGCGTGTTGCGCTTGCTGACTGAGGGAACGGAATACGCAATACGCAATACGCAACACGTCTTACGCATCACGCATCACGCCTACACATCGAACACGACCACGGTCCGGTAGCCACGCTCGTCGTGCCTGATGGCCAGGTTGTGATAGGTCGCGGCCTTGAAGGCGATCTTGGGCGTGTAGGCGGTGGTGGCGCGGGCGTGCGCGACCAACTCGCCCAGGGCCGGCAGCGCGACCTCGAAATCGACATAAACCTCGGCGTGTTCGTCGGCCAGTGACAGCAGCTCGTTGAGCCAGTCGACGAGCAGGGCCTCCCAGTCGGGCGCGCTGAGCTGCACCTCGCGGCTGGCCGAGATGGGCGCTTGCGACGGCACGTTGGCGGCCAGGCTGAAGAGGCCGCGCGCGGCTTGCGCAAAGAGGCCGGCCAGGTCGGGCGCCCACACTTCGAGCGCCACGTCGGCGGTGTGGGGCACCTCACGATATCCGCTGTCCATCGTGTTCCCGCGCCTCCTCAGCCTCGGCGGCAAAGATGCTGCGGGCACGCTCCACGTCGTGGCTGATCTGCTCGATCAGCTTGCAGACATCGTCGAAGCGCTGCTCGGGCCGCAGGCGGCTGATGAACTCGATCACCAGGTCACGGCCGTAGAGGTTGCCCGCATAGTCGAGGATGTGCACCTCGATGGCGTGCTGGCCGGTGTTGAAGCTGGGCCGCTCGCCAACGTTGGCGACCGCGGGCAGGCGGTGCTTGCCGACGATGGCATAGACGGCATAGACGCCATCGGGCGGCAGCGCCCGCTCGGGCCGCACGGCCAGGTTGGCGGTCGGGAAGCCCAGGCAGCGCCCACGCCGGGCGCCGCTGACGACCTCGCCGGCCAGGCTGTAGGGCCGGCCCAGGAGGCGCCGCGCTTCGCCGACCTGCCCCGTTGCCAGCAATTCTCGGACCCAGGTGCTGGAGATGGGGCGGCCATCGGCGAGGATCGGCTCGAGCACCTTGACCTCAAAGCCCAAGTGCTGGCCCATGGCCTGCAGGGCGGGCACATCGCCCTCGCGGCCCCGGCCGAGGGCAAAGTCGGGCCCCACCCAGAGCTCGGCCATGCGCAGGCGCTCGCACAGCGTGCGCACAAAGTCGGGGGCCGGCGTGTGTGCCATGTCGCGGCTGAAGGAGAGGAGCACCAGCAGGTCAAGGCCGAGCTCGGCCAGCACGACGGCTTTTTCGCCGGGCGTCGTCAGCACCTTGGGGCTGAGCCATGGGCGCAGCACGGCGCGTGGGTGCGGGTGGAAGGTGACTACGGCGCTGAGGCGGCCGGCCTCACGGGCGTGGGCGATGAGCTGCTGGATGACACGTTGATGGCCGATGTGCAGCCCGTCGAACGAGCCGATGGTGACTATGGTGGGGCGCTCGACCCTGGCGTCGGCCAGGTCATCGATCAGACGCATAGCTCACTCTCACTCCTGAGCGATGAACACCTTGTGTGGACGCCAGACGCCGGCCCCGGCGTCGCCCTGCACCAGGGCCACGAACTCGCCATCCGGCCCGTAGGCGCGGCGCAACTCCCTGGCCACAGCCGTCCCAACACGGACCGGCTGGCCGTTGAGGATGCGCTTGACATCGTCAGCGGGCAGGAGCAGCGCCGGGTAGCGCAGCAGCGCCTCGTCGAGTGGGTGCAAGAGCTGCTGCCAAAGGTCCTCGGCCACCAGGGCCTCGAACTCGACCAGCGATGTGGCGTCTTCGACGCTAAAGCTGCCCACTGCCCGTCGCTGCAGCGCCGCCAGGTGCGCGGCAGAGCCTGCGGCCTGGCCCAGGTCATGGGCCAGCGAGCGGATGTAGGTGCCACGGCCGCAGGAGACCTCCAGCTCGAGCTCGGGAGGCTGCCAGTCGCGCAGGCTGATGTCATAGACGTCGACGGGGCGCGGCGCCTGCTCGACCTCCTCGCCGCGCCGCGCGCGCCGGTAGGCAGGTTCGCCCTCCACCTTGAGCGCCGAGTAGGGCGGCGGTGCCTGCAGGATGCGCCCGGTGAAGCGGGGCAGCAGGGCCTCGATGGCCTCCAGGCTGGGGATAGCCTCGGTGCGGGCCGTGACCTGGCCTTCGGCATCATAGGTGTCGGTAGCGGTGCCGAAGCGGATGCGCGCCAGGTAGCGCTTGGGCTCGCCCATCAGGTACTCGCTGACTCGCGTGGCCTGGCCCACGCACACCAGCAAGACGCCGGTGGCCAGCGGGTCGAGGGTGCCCGCATGGCCCACGCGCTTCTGGCGCGTCAGCCGGCGCACGCGCGCCACCACGTCGTGCGAGGTGCAGCCTTGGGGCTTGTCGATGTTCAGTATGCCCGAGGCGGCGGCGGTGCGCCGCGGCGGGCAGGCGCAGCGGCTGCAACCATGGCTCGTCGCACAGTGCCCATGAGCGTGGCGCTCACCACCACAGACAGAGACGGGGTTCTTCACCGCAGAGGACGCAGAGGGCACGGAGGGCAAAGAACCCTTTGTGCTCTCTGTGTTCTCGGTGGTGAACAGGGGCCCATTCTCGTCAGGCATCGCTATCGCTTCCTCCCAACGCTCGGAGCTCGGGCTGCGCTGCTGCGAGCATCTGGGCGAGGTGCGCCAGCACGGTATCGCGGACGGCTTCGAGCGGCCCGGGCAGGGTGCAGCCGGCAGCCTGGCGGTGGCCGCCGCCGCCGAGCGCGAGGGCGACGCCTGAGACGTCGACACCGGGTACCGACCGCAGGCCGACCTCTACGCGCCCGTCGGGCTTTTCGGTGAACAGCACTGCGATCTGGGCCTGGCGCACGCCGGCGACCAAGCTCACCAGCCCCGAAGCGTCGCCGCCCGACACGCCGCACTCGCGCAACAGCTTGCGGGTGACCTCCACCGAGACGATGCCATCCTGCAGCCGGGCGGCGCTGAGCGCGCGGCCCCAGAGGGTGACCACGCCCATGGGGATGTCGTGCTCGAGGTGCCCGTTGATTTCGGCCAGTGGGGCGCCGGCCTCGATCAGGGCCACGGCCGTGCGCAGCGCCTCGGCCGTCGTGTTCGACGTGCGGAACGAGCGGGTGTCGGTGATCAGGCCGGTGAGCAGGCACGTCGCCGACCAGGGGCTCACCGGCCAATCCAGGCGCCGCAACAGGTCGTAGACAATCTGTGACGTCGAGACGGCCGTGGGCTCGATGAGCTGCTCGCTGCCGAAGCGGACGTTGGTGACGTGATGGTCGATGTTCACGACGGGCAGGGCGGCGAACAGCTCTTGGTCGTACAGGCTGCCCAGGCGCAGCAGGTCCGAGCTGTCGAGCGAGACGATCACGTCCTCGTCGCCCTTGCGCCGGCTGACGATCTCATCGTGGCCGGGCAGGAACTGCAGGCTTTCGGGCACCGGGTCGGCGCAGGCCAGGGTGGGCCACCTGCCCAGCTCCTTCATGGCCCAGCCCAGGCCCAACAGCGAGCCGATGGCGTCGCCGTCGGGCGCGATGTGGGCGATCAGCAGGGGCCGCTGGGCCTGCCGCAACAGGGTTTCCAGACTCATCCTTCCTCGGGTTCTTCAGGGAGTCCCTCGCGCTCCTCGGCGATCTGCTCCAACAGGGCGTCGATGCGTGCGCCCTGTTGCCATGATCGGTCAAGGTGAAAGCGCAGGTCGGGCATGAAGCGCAGGTCCAGGCGTGGCGCCAGCTCGCGCTTGAGATAGCCTGCCGCAGCGTTGAGGCCGGTCACCGCTTCCTTGACCGCCTGCTCTTCGTCCAGCTTGCTGACATAGATGTCGGCGTACCGCAGGTCGGGTGAGACGTGGACCTCGGTCACCGTCACGCCTTCCACCCGCGGGTCGCGCATTTTTCTCGCGATGAGGTCGCTGATCTCTTCCTGGATGAGATCAGCGACCTTGCGCTGGCGTCGTGAAGCCATCGTCTAGCTCACCCGCTCCTTCCTGTAGAATTCGAGGACGTCGCCGACCTCGAAAGCGTCAAAGCCTTCGACGCCGACGCCACACTCGTGGCCGGGGGCCACTTCGCGCACGTCTTCAGTGAAGCGGCGCAGTGAAGCGACCCTGCCCTCGTGGAGCGGCTGGCCGGCCCGCAGCACGCGCACGCGGGCGTTGCGCGCCGCCGTGCCATCGGTCACCATGCTGCCGGCGATGGTGCCGATCTTGGGGATGCGGAAGGTGGCGCGCACCTCGGCATGGCCGATGGTCACATCCCGGTACACGGGCTCCAGCAGGCCCTTGAGGGCCTTTTCGATGTCTTCCGTCAGGCGATAGATAATGTCGTAGGTGCGGATGTCGACGCCGTTGGCCTCGGCGAGGCGTGCTGCTGCCGGGTCGACCTGCACGCTAAAGCCGATGACGATCGCGTTCGATGCGATGGCCAGCGAGACGTCTGACTCGCTGATGTTCCCCGTCCCCTTCAGCAAGAGCCGCACCTTGAGGTTCTCGTCGCCCAGCCGCGTCAGCGAGTTCTCGATGGGCTCGATGGAGCCCTGCACGTCGACCTTGAGGATCAGGTTCAGGGCCTTGATCTGCCCCTCGGCGGCGCGCGCATAGATCTCTTCCAGGGTCATTGGCCGGGCCGGTGCCTGCTCGGCGCTCGTGCGGTGTGCTTGGGCGTACTCGGCGGCTGCCGCGCGGGCGACCTTCTCATCGTCGGCCACTTCAAAGGTGCTGCCGGCCTCGGGCACATCGGGCAGGCCGAGGACGACGACCGGGGTCGACGGCGGGGCGACGTCGAGGCGCTCGCCCTTGTAGTCGAACATGGCCCGCACGCGCCCGGCGATGCCGCCGATGACCAGGGCGTCGCCGGTGCGCAGGGTGCCGTCCTGCACCAGGAGCGTGGCGAGCGGTCCGCGCGCCCTGTCGAGGCGGCTCTCGATCACTGCGCCCCTGGCCGGTCGGTCGGGGTTGGCGCGCAGGTCGGCCATCTCGGCCACCAGCAGCACCATTTCGAGCAGGTTCTCGATGCCGGTTCTCTGCTTGGCCGACACGGGCACGCAGATCACGTTGCCGCCATAGTCCTCGACCACCAGGTCGGCCTCGGCCAACTGCTGCTTGACCAGGTCGGGGTTGGCGTTCTCCCTATCGATCTTGTTCAGGGCGACGATGATTGGCACCTGTGCCGCGCGCGCGTGGTCGATGGCCTCGAGAGTCTGCGGCATGACGCCGTCGTCGGCAGCCACCACGAGTACGGCCAGGTCGGTCACCTTGGCGCCGCGGGCGCGCATGGCGGTAAAGGCCTCGTGGCCGGGCGTGTCGAGGAAGGTGATCAGCTTGCCTTGCTTCTCGACCTGGTAGGCGCCGATGTGCTGCGTGATGCCGCCCACCTCGCCGAGCGCCACTGCGGTCTGGCGGATGGCGTCGAGGAGCGACGTTTTGCCGTGGTCGACGTGGCCCAACACGGTGACGACCGGCGGCCTCAGCGGCAGCCGGGCATACTCCTCCTCGCTGTAGCCGCCCTTGTGCGTTTCTGCGACAACGGGCTCAGGCAGTTCGGGCTCTGGGGCCTGCTCAGCCTCTACCGTGAAGCCCATCTCTTCGGCGATGATGGCCGCGGTGTCGAAATCGATCTGCTGGTTGATGTTGGCCATCACACCGTTCTTCATCAGCTCTTTGATGACATCGATCGGCGTGCGGCGCATCAGCGTCGCCAGCTCGCGGATGGTGATCGCCTCGGGCAGCACCAGATGAGTGCTGGGCGGCTCGGGTGTGGCGGCCGGTGCGGCGACAGCCTGCGCTGGGGCAGCGGGACTTGCTTGCTGTTGCCTGGGCGGCCTTGGGCCACCTGCAGGCCGCGGCTGGCCACCTCCGCGCTGTGGGGGGCGGCCTGCGCCGCCCTGTGGCCGGCCTCTGCCGCCAGCGCCTGCTGCCGGGCGGGGCCCTTGCCCAGCCGGCGGGCGCTGGGCGCCGTTGCGGGGCCGATCGGAGCGAGCGCCGGGCTGGGGGCGCGCCTGGCCCGCCGCCGGCCGCTCGGCACGGTTGCCCTGCTGTGGGCGAGCTTGGCCCTGGGCCGGCCTGGCCGGCCGGGCGCCCGCCGGCGGGCGTGCCTGGCCCTGTGCCGGCCGCTCGGCACGGTTGCTCTGTTGCGGGCGGGGCTGGCCCTGGGCGGGCCTGCGCTGCTCGGCGTTCTCTGGGGTGCCGCTCTGGCCGGCCGCGGGGCGCTGCCCGGTTGTCGCGGTTGCGTGCTCGCCGGTGGGCCGGCTGCCGCTGTGCCGCCGGCCACGGCGACGCGGCCTGCTATCATTGTGTGCAGGCTGCTCGGTGTGTTCACTGTTCTCCGCCCGGCTGGTCACTTTGTTCTCATCAGATTCGGCCATAGGAGCCCCCTTCCTTATCTAGCTCTGACGTGCGCAACGCCCGCCGGGCGCGCACAAGCGGCCAGAGCCCGCAATGGACATCTCTCGCGTAAAGAATTGGAGGTGTGCGCAGACGATTCTCATCGGCACGGGGTGAACCCGAGAGGGGGCTCGCTTTGAGGCGGTGGGGCCACCAGAGGCCACCCCACCGGGCACTGGGAAGAGGAGCGCCGGGCCGGCAGCCGCCACCACAGGAGATGGGACGGGGCAGCCGGACCATCAGTGCTCAGGATGCATACACACTCCTACATCCCACGACTCCTCGCAGGCACAGCCCGCGCCGGGTTATTCAGTTCTTGGGAGAGAGCTCGCCCGTACACCGCTCGATCCTTTGCCTTGCACGCAAGGCAGCATCCGCTCCTTCCTCAGCTTCACAGCGCCTGTCTGATTGCTGGGAACCTTGCGAGGGTCTCGAAACCCTCGCAAGGTTCCCAGCCCAGCCCTCCACAGGTCATTCTTCCTGTGAAGGGCTGGGCTGGTCTTCGGGGAGGCGCTCGGCATAGGCGCGCAGCGCCTCCCTCTCCTGCTCACTGACTGGCGCTCGGAGGGCATGCTCCAGGCGCCCCCCGCGCAACGCGAGGGTCCAGCAGCGCCGGCAGCGGCACAGATAGGCGCCGCGCCCCGCCGCTTTGCCCCGCTCGTCGATCAGCAACGCCCCTTCGGGGGGCCTGACGACGCGCACCATCTCCCGCTTGGGGCGTACCTCACGACAGGCAATGCAGGTTCGCAACGGCACGTGCTTGTGGTGCATGGTCCTCTCTTGCCGAGCATGGGCGGATTGGTACGAGTGGTTCGCCGCGTTGATTCTGATGGGCGCCGGCGCCCACAAGGGGCTACGTCGTCCATACGAATACTTGACCGATGTTCTAGGCTGCGCCCATCAGAATCAACGCGGCGAACCACCAGGGCGTGTTTGCAGACCCGTGGTCTAGCCCCTTGTCAGCGTCGTGAGCGGCGAGACTGGCGCCGTGATGCGGCAAGACGGGCTCAAGGCCCCAAACTGAATCCACGATGGGACCTACATACTCCCACGCCTGGAGCCTGTGGGTCTCAAGCTGGATTCAGTCTGGGCTACGCGGGTCTGCAAACACGCCCCACAGCCATACACGGCTGGCTATTCGTCCAGATCATGGTAGTCGAAGATCGAGTGACGCTCGCGGCTGGGCTTGCGCTTGCGGCGCGCCACCACCGTATCGAGGTTCTCGTCATATTCGAGCACGCGCCGGCGCTGCTTGGCCTTCTTCTTGGCCGCCTTCTTCTGGCCGACGCCGGGCTCGCCGTCTTCTTCCTCGATCTCATCGACCCATTCAGCGGCTGGCTCGGCTTCCACGACAGGCGCCGCGGCCTCGGGCGCTGCCGCCGCTGGGGCTGTCGCTTCAGGCTCAGCGGCCGCCTCGGGCGCGCTCTCCGGCTCAACTGCAGGCTCTGCCGGCGCTTCGGCGGCGGGTGCGGCCTGCAGCGGCTCGGCCAGGGCCTCTGCTTCGGGCGCCTCGGCCACGACCGCCGCCGCGGGCGCCTGGGCTGCCGCCGCCACGGGCTCTGCTGCCGCGGGCTCTGCCTCGGCCTGTTCCTCGGCCGCCAGGGCCGCCTCAGCCTCGGCCAGGAGCGCCTGGGCCGCTGCTGCCTTGGCGGCGCGTTCGGCCGCCCGCGCCGCTGCCGCTGCCTCTTCTTCAGCCCGCTTGGTTGCCTCTTCGGCGGCTGCGGTCTCGCTCTTGATGTCGATGCGCCAGCCGGTCAGCTTGGCGGCCAGGCGAGCGTTTTGTCCTTCTTTGCCGATGGCCAGGGAGAGCTGCCGGTCGGGCACGACCACGATGGCCGTCTTCTCCTCATGGTTGAGGCGGACATAGCTGGCCTTGGCCGGGCTCAGGCTGTTGGCGATAAAGGTGGCAATGTCGGCCGACCATTCGACGACGTCGATCTTTTCGCCGTTCAGCTCGTTGACCACGTTCTGGATGCGTTGGCCGCGCATGCCCACGCACGACCCGACCGGATCCACGCCTGCCTGGGTCACCGCCACGGCCACCTTGGAGCGCTGCCCTGCCTCGCGGGCGATGGCCTTGATCTCCACGGTGCCGTTGGTCAGCTCGGGCACTTCCAGCTCGAGCAGGCGCTTCAGGAAGTTGCGGTGTGCGCGCGACACAGTGATTTCGGGGCCGCGGCTGCCCTTCTCGACCTTGACCACGTAGGCCCGCAGGCGGGCGCGCAGCGCAAAGGTCTCGCCCGGAATCTGCTCACTGTGCGGCAGCAAGCCTTCCGCACGGCCGAGGCTGAGGGTGATATTGCCGGTGCGGCTATCGATGTTGCGCACCGTGCCGTTCACCATCTCGTCTTCGCGCTCGGCGAATTCGGCGGTCAAGGCGTCGCGCTCGGCCTCGCGGATGCGCTGCAGGATGACCTGTTTGGCCGTTTGCGCGGCAATGCGGCCAAAGTCGTGCGGCGTGGTCTCAATCTGCATCGTGCCGCCCACCTCGGCCATGGCATCCAGTTTGCGCGCGTCGGCCAGCGCAACCTGCGTGCGCGGGTCCTCGACCTGCTCGACGATCTCTTTCTCTGCGAATACTCGAGCCCGGCCCGTGCGCGGGTCGAGCGTCACCGAGATGCTCTGGGTTGCCCCGAAATCTCGCTTGTAGGCAGACACCAGCGCAGTCTCGATCGCCTCGAGGATGACACTCTCTGGAAGCTTGCGATCTGCACAAATCTGGCTCAAAGCGATGGCAAAATCACTCTTCATTCCGAACCACGATCCTCCAGGTAAATCCTACCTCACCCCAACCCCCACTACGAAGAAAAGTGGGGCGACACCCACTTTTCGGAGGAGGATAAGCTGCTTATAGTATACCACTGTCCAAACAATCACGCAAGTGTGCTGTGAATCTCTTTGCTGTCATTGCGAGCACAGCGAAGCAATGACAGCCCGCCATGCGCTTGTCACAACCTCCGGTTGCGGCTATAATGGCACGTTGGATATAGTGGATTACATTGCACACGCACTGAGGAGGGTGTGGCAACATGGCCAAGAAGTGGGTCTATCTCTTCTCTGAAGGCAACAAGGACATGCGTGATCTGCTCGGCGGCAAGGGCGCGGGCCTCGCCGAGATGGAGAACGCTGGCCTGCCGGTCCCCCCTGGGTTCACGATCACGACGGAGGCGTGCAACGCCTACTATGCCAGCGGCAAGCGCTTCCCCGACGGCATGTGGGACGAGACGCTCGCTGCGCTGAAAGAGGTCGAGCGCCGGACGGGGAAGCAGTTTGGCGACCCCGGCAACCCGCTCCTCGTGTCGGTGCGCTCGGGCGCCAAGATGAGCATGCCCGGCATGATGGATACGGTGCTCAACCTGGGCCTGAACGACCAGACGGTCGCGGGCCTGGCCAAGCTGACGAACAACGAGCGCTTTGCGTACGATGCCTACCGCCGCTTTATCGCCATGTTCGGGCGCATCGTCATGGACATCGAAGGCCCCAAGTTCGACCAGATCCTCGACGCCTACAAGGAGCGCACCGTCGGCAAGCAAGATACCGACCTCACCGCCGACATGCTCAAGCAGGTCGTCGCCGATTTCAAGGCGCTCTACGAGCGTGAGATTGGCCAGCCCTTCCCTGAGGACCCATATGAGCAGCTTCGCCTGGCCATCGGCGCCGTGTTCGGCTCGTGGATGGGCAAGCGCGCCGTCGATTATCGCAACTACTACAAGATCCCTCACGACCTGGGCACGGCGGTCAATATTGTGACCATGGTCTTTGGCAATATGGGTGGCGACTCGGGCACCGGCGTGGCCTTTACGCGCGACCCCAATACCGGCGAGAAGACGCTCTATGGCGAATACCTGGCGAACGCCCAGGGTGAGGACGTGGTCGCCGGCATCCGCACGCCCGAGCCCATCGCGCAGCTGGCGCAAGAGATGCCCGAGATCTACCGGCAGTTCGTCGAGATCACGCAGCGGCTGGAGAAGCACTACCGCGAGATGCAGGACCTCGAGTTCACCGTCGAGCGCGGCAAGCTGTGGATGCTGCAGACCCGCACCGGCAAGCGTACCGCCAAAGCTGCAGTCAAGATCGCGGTCGACATGGTGGCCGAGGAGCTGATCTCGAAGCAAGAGGCCGTGCTGCGCGTCGAGACGGGGCAGGTGTACCAGTTGCTCCTGCCGCGCTTTGACGAGAAGGACAAGGAGCGGGCGGTCCGCGAAGGGCAGCTCCTGGGCACGGGCCTCAACGCCTCGCCGGGCGCGGCCAGCGGCGCCGCCGTCTTTGACGCTGACACTGCCCAGGCGCTCGGCCAGGAGGGCAAGGCCGTGATCCTGGTGCGGCCCGAGACCTCGCCCGACGACGTGCACGGCATGCTCGAGGCCAAGGGCATTCTCACGCAGCATGGCGGCGCCACGTCGCATGCGGCGGTGGTGGCCCGTGGCCTGGGGAAGCCCTGCGTCGCTGGCGCCGAGCAGCTGCGCATCGACGGCCGCCAGTTCACAGCCGGTGCCGTGGTCATCCGCGAGGGCGACATGATCTCCATCGACGGCGCCACCGGCGAGATCTTTCGGGGCCCCATCAAGACGGTGGCGCCCGAGCTGGGCCGCGAGGTGGAGCTGCAGCAGCTCCTGGCCTGGGCCGACGAGTTCCGCCGGCTGCAATGCTGGGCCAACGCCGACTATCCGCGCGATGCCAAGGTGGCCCGCGAGCTGGGCGCCCAGGGCATTGGCCTCACCCGCACCGAGCACATGTTCTTCGAAGAGGATCGCCTGCCCATCGTGCAGCGCATGATCCTCGCCGAGACGGATGCGGCGCGTCAGGCGGCCCTCGACGAGCTGCTTCCCATCCAGCGCGGCGACTTTGAGGGCCTCTTCCGGGTGATGGACGGCCTGCCGGTCATCATCCGCCT
>Ga0116161_1003911_pt1 | contig 12953 bp, 10 predicted proteins | sample AD_JPNAS3_MetaG_FD_89877 | JGI IMG/M metagenome (GOLD analysis project Ga0116161, IMG submission 89877) | Active sludge microbial communities of municipal wastewater-treating anaerobic digesters from Japan - AD_JPNAS3_MetaG | ecosystem: Engineered > Bioreactor > Anaerobic > Digestate | place... | reverse complement strand
TTGAGGGTTCTCATGCCCTCCTTCTTCAAATGTAAACAAAAAACCGATGCCTATGATTAACACCGGTTACATCTTTCAGATGGCGGAGAAGGAGGGATTCGAACCCTCGCGCCAGTTTCCCGACCTACGCCCTTAGCAGGGGCGCCTCTTCGACCAAACTTGAGTACTTCTCCTTGGACTACTTAATAAAAATTTTTATTAATTTACATGGAGGAGAGAGAGGGATTCGAACCCTCGGACGCTTTCACGCCTCTGGTTTTCAAGACCAGCTCCATAAACCGCTCGAACATCTCTCCCCGAGTGACAATATACATTATAACAATATTGCTTTTTGGTGTCAATAAACAAATATTGTGATATGTGATATAGTACTAAGTTACTCAATTGACAAAGTAAATGCAACTTGCCGAATGAAAGGTAGTTGCATTAAATATTGCAAAGCGATGAATTCCCTTAATCTTTAATGTTTGTTAACTTTTCTCTATATTCCGTTTCAGCACCTCAAGGAATTTCCAGCAGTCATCCGGATAAATCCTGCCCATATTGGCAACCTGGAACATACCCATTGCCTCATACTTCCCCTTTCCTGCATAGACGACATGCCCGTCGTCTTCCATGGCTGCCATGAATTCCTTTAGCTTAACATTTGCCGGCAGGAATACCGAAGTAACGGTGTTGGACATCTGTCCTTCTGGAATCAGGAACTTGAGTCCCATATCCCGCAATCCATCACGTAAGATCTTTGCACATTTCTGATAACGGGCAATTCTGTTTTCCAGACCTTCGACCTCGAGTATATGCTCGAGGGCCTTGTTTAAAGCCCAGAACAATGTGACATTAGGAGTATTCGGGGTCTGATGGCTCTTCTTGGCAATTTCGTAATGCTTTCCAAGATTCAGATAAACATTTTTGCCCTGATCGGCAGAAATAAGCCTGAGCAATGATTCTCTGGCACAAACATAGGCGCTCCCCGGAAAACCCCCGACACATTTCCCTGCAACGCCGGTGCATATATCAATATTATTATTGACAACATCTATGAATTCTCCGCCGGCAGCACTCACACAGTCAACAAAGAATATTTTGTCATATTCCCTGGCCAGCCTTCCTATCTCTCCGACAGGATTTATCATACCTGTGCTGGTTTCATGAAATACCATGGCAATTACTGAAATATCAGGATTCTCCCTAAGGGCTTCTTCCGCTTTATCGGCAGTAATCATTTCAGCCCAATCATAATTCGGTTTAACTTTCGGAATACGGTATTTGTCGATGATTTCTTCCAGCCTTTCTCCAAATACCCCATTGGATAAAAGTAATACTTTGTCCTTATCCTGAAACATTGAAGACAAGCATGTTTCATTGGCAGATGTACCTGAACCTGAAATAATCAGCGAATAGTAATTCTCGTCAGCTTGAAACAACTTCAGTATTTTTTGTTGGGTGTCCTGAAACATTGCTTCAAATTCATAGCCGCGATGGCATATATCATAGTGCAGCAATGAATAACGAACACAATCCTCCACCATAACAGGACCAGGGCTAAACAACATTGGTAATCGCATTTGTAATTCCTCCTGTTAATATTAATAGAAATTTGCCCAGTTTAATGAGCGGTTTACTGCCCTTTTCCAATTTGACAGCAATTTATCGCTTTTCTCCGAATCCATTTGAGGATAAAAACAATGCTTCGATAGATGCCTGCTCTGAATCTGATCAGTATCATCCCAAACACCTGCAGACAAGCCGGCAAACAATGCAGCACCCATGGCAGTTGCTTCAATATTAGATGGCTTCTCAACCGGAATTCCCAAAATATCTGCCTGAAACTGCATAAGAAAATTACTGCGGCTGATTCCTCCATCCACCTTAAGGATTCCAGGCTTATATTCGCAGCTATCCACCATAACGTCCAATACCATCTTTACCTGATAAGCAATTGATTCCAGAGCAGCACGAATAATATGCTCTTTTGAAGTTTTCGCAGTAATACCGACGATTGTTCCCCTTGCACTGGAATCCCAAATGGGAGCAGCCAATCCGGAAAAAGCAGGTACGAAGCAGACACCATCTGTATCAGGAACACCCTCAGCAAGACTGTCAGCTTCGCTGTAATCGGAAATCAGTTCAAGGTTGTCACGGAGCCATTGAAGAACTGTGCCAGCTACATATATACCTCCCTCCAGTACATAGCATACTTTGTCCTTAATCTGCCATCCGACTGAAGTTAGAATACCCTGCTCATTTATTAACGGCTTTTCTCCAATGTTCATAAGCAAGAAACATCCTGTGCCGTAGGTGCATTTCATCATCCCTTCCGAAATACAACTCTGACCAAACAGAGCCCCCTGCTGATCAACAACAGATCCGGTAATAGGTATATTCAAACCAAAGAATACAAAGGGATCGGTATTGCCAAAATAACCGCTGGTAGGCAGGATTGAAGGCAAAATATCCCGGGTAAGTCCAAAAGTCGATAACAACTCGTCATCCCAATCCAAGGTATGGATATTGTATAACATTGTACGGGATGCTGTTGAAGGATCTGTATAGAAACTCTTGCCGCCGGTCAGTTTCCAGATTATCCAGCTGTCCAGTGTGCCTGCCAGTATTTCTCCTCTCTCCATAGCCTGACGTACCCCTTCCACATTGTCGATAATCCATTTGATCTTGGAAGCAGAAAAGTATGCATCAAGCGTTAACCCGGTTTTCCGGTGAACGGACTCGGTTAAGGACGGTATGGCTTTTAAATTCTCAATCTCTTTAGTGGTGCGGCGGCACTGCCATACAATTGCATTGTATACCGGTTTTCCGGTAATTCTATTCCAGGCAACAACCGTTTCTCCTTGATTTGAAAGGCCGATTCCTCTAATCTCTATTGAAGTAATATTCAGTTTTGCAGCTTCTTCCAAAACATTGCCGGATACTTTAAGGCAGTTGTTAAAAATCTCTTCCGGGTTATGCTCAACCCATCCGGCTTGCGGATAAATTTGCTCATGCTCCATGTAGCTCATGCAGACTGTATCCAGGTTCTCATCGAATAAAATGGCACGGGTACCGGTTGTTCCTTGGTCAATTGACAATATATACTTCATAGCCTCTCTCCATCTCGTAAATAATCACTTCAGCATATCTTAACCTTTATATGTACATAAAAAGGCCCGGATGCAGAATAAATCTGCAGCCAGGCCTTATTGCCCGTAATGTGTACCCTATTGTACACATATAACAAAACTCTTTAGATAACATATACATTTGCTACTGCTATAATATCATAGCTCTTTATGAGATACAAGACATACTAAGTAAGTTGACTTTTATCTTATAAGTGATTTACTGATAATCTCCGTGCACTCATCTAAAGGCATTGGATAAATATCACAATCATGCAGAACTTGCGTAACATCATAGGAATTCTTCGCATATTCCTCTGCCTTGGTCGGATCCAGGCCATATTCCCCAATATCAATATTGCCTGCACCTGTTTCTCTAAGAAGATCCTCCAAGAAATCAATAAATTCAGATGCTTCAGCTCTTCTCCCTACTGCTGCAGCCATTTGAGCCAATTTGTCAGGAATAAAACGTGCATAATATTTAAAGCATTCTACGCATACCAAGCTCAACGCGGCACCATGAGGAAGGCTTGGGTGCATTGCGCTTAAGGAATGGCCAATTGCATGTTCGGAAGTACATCCTGCTGTTGATTCCACCATACCTGCATAAATATTTGCGAGACACATTCCCTCTCTTGCTTCCATATTGTTGCCGTCCTCTACAGCTGCAATAAGGTGCTTTGCAACCAAACTTATACTCTGCAATGCGTACATATCGCTGAATGGAGTCGCACAGTTACAAATATAACCTTCTGCGGAGTGGAATAATACGTCCATACCTTGGAAAGCAGTTAATGATTTAGGCACGCTTGTCTGCAAGCATGGATCAACAACAGTAATTGCAGGAAATACTTGATCGCTGCTAAGGTCAATCTTTTCGAAAGTCTCTTCTTTGGTTATGACAGCAAAGGGGTTGACTTCGGAACCGGTTCCTGATGTTGTAGAGATCACAATGATTGGCAATGCCCCCTTACTTACAGGTTTAAGTTTCCCAGTGATTCCACCCATGTAGTCCCAGACGTTCCCTCCGTTTCTAATTACTACAGCTGTTGCCTTTGCTGTATCAATGCAAGAGCCTCCGCCCAAGCCAACAGTAAAATCTACTCCTTCCCTGATTCCAAGTTCTACTGCTGCCATTACTCCTTTGCTTGTAGGATTCGGTTGAACCTGATCAAAAACCACACTATCAACATGGTTCTTTTTGAAAAGTTCAATAACACGATCCAAGTATCCTAATTTCTTCATAGAGCCGCCGCCGGTGATGCAAATCAAAGCTTTTTTACCCGGCAACTTGATGGTTCCTAGCTCATCCAGTTTCCCTTGACCGAATAAAATTTTTGTAGGTATATGATAGTTAAATTCCATCGCTGCTCCCCCCTCAATTGTTTGCTATTAAGAACATTTTCAAGAACATTGCAGCCTGTACACAAAAATTCTAATTGTAACTGCTATTTAACAATATGACTTCTGTAATATCTTGATAATATCATCAATGGATAATTCATAGCGATCAAATCCAAAACCGATGCCCTTAGAAATCCTTGCAATCTCCGGAATATCCCCCTTGGGGATGCCAAATCCGCTCATAGGCAAATGGCGCATTTCTGTCTCATTCAGCAAGCCAATAAGTGCATCAAGAAAGCACTTCCCTGTTCCGTCCTGCTTTGAAGACTCATCCATAGCCTTGCCGAGCGTATCGAACATCCCTGGTAAAAACCCAACAACCTTCTTATAATACTCCTCTGCTAAAACTATAAGGCTGGCGCCATGAGCCAAGTTCGGATACAAACCACTCATGCACTGACCAATGATATGTGGGGAAGTTGTTGCAGATAGGGATTGCGCAAAACCGCAAAGCACGTTGGCAGCATAGCTCATCTGTATTCTGGCTTCAAGATTTCCGCCGTCCTTGGCAACGACCGGAAGCCATTTGCTTACAATACTTACTGCTTCCAGGCAATAGAGGTTCGTCAACTCTACCGCACAGTTTGCAATGTAGCATTCAATAGCATGAAACAGGGCATCAAAACCCTGATATAGTGTGAGTGTCCGGGGAAGCGTAAGCATTAATTCGGGATCAATGATTGATACTTTGGGAAATACTGCTTCTGTACCGAAATCCAGTTTCTCATTAGTTCGCTCGTTCGTTATCACGCACCATGGATCACATTCAGTTCCCGTTCCGGCAGTTGTTGTAATTGTCACAACAGGAAACGCACCTTCTACGGCCTTGCCTCCGCCTGTACCGGCTGATGCATATTCCCAGAGATCCCCCGGATTCTTCATCATAATCGCCGCCGCCTTAGCAGTATCAATACTGCTGCCACCGCCGAGACCAATAAAAAAATCACAACCTTTATCTTTAGCCTCAACCGAGGCTTCCATAACACCTTTGCGCGTAGGATTAGGCGTTACCCTGTCAAAAATAAAATATTCTATATCTATCTTATCGAGCAAAGCAGTCACTCGATCCAGAATGCCCAGCTTTCGCATAAGCTGATCTTCAGTTATGCAAATCAAAGCTTTTTTACCGGGTAACTTAATATTAGTCAGTTCATTAAGTTTCCCCGGCCCAAACACTACCCTTGTTGGTATATAGCTTTCAAATGAAAACATAATATCACCCTTTCAATTTAAATTCCATTCTTATGCAAGCTCCCCAAGATATATTCGATCTCAGTCTAAAAGCAATTTATTTATACCAGAGCCAGGCTTAACCAAGGTATGTAAGTTATAACAAGAATCATAATTAATATCCACAATGTTAATAACAGCATGGGCTTCATCACTTCGCTTACTTTGGTTTTAAAAATTGAACACGATGCAAACAATGCAACTCCAACAGGCGGTGTTGCCATTGCCATGCTGCAGTTATAGCTTATCATAACCCCAAAATGTATGGGATCCATACCAATTCCAACAGCAACTTTAAAAAATATTGGCACCAAAATGATCATGGCAGGCAAAGTATCCATTAGTACACCAATAACGAAAAAGATCAAATTCATTATCAATAGTATTGCGAATGGACTCATTCCGATTCCTAAAAGATGGCTTGAAATAGTAGTTGGTATTTTGACAATTACCATAAAATAGCTTATTAACCCTGCGGTAGCAACCATCAGCAAAGGACCGGCTGCTACTTTTGTCGATTCTAACAAGCATCGGTAGAATTCCTTCATGTTAAATTTGCTTCTTATAAGGTACACAATAGCAGCATAGGAAACAGCTATTGCAGCCGCTTCGGTCGGTGTAAATTTGCCCGAATATATTCCGCCCAAAATGATTACGGGCAGCATTAAAGGTACAATTGCGACTGTAGTTATTCTTAGGCTTTCTTTTATCGATGGCGGCGGCAAAGCCTTATAGCCCGCACGTAGGGCATGTACATGACTGATCGCCATGAGTCCGGCGCCTGTTAATAGACCCGGTATGATGCTGCCGATAAACAGGCTCCACACAGATACACCGGTCAATGAACCCACGACAATAAGGTTGATACTTGGCGGAATAACTGCACCTAAGCACCCTGCAGTAGCAACTAGGCCGTACAAAACCTGCGGTCATACCCTTCTTTCAACATAGAAGAAGAAAGCATGCTGCCTACCGCAACCGCATCCGCTGTTGCAGAGCCGGTAATCGCGCCAAACAATATTGCTGTCCCTGTAGCCATATGCAAAAGGCCTCCTTTGAACCGGCCGAGAAAAATTCGTGAAAAATTAACAAGCCCCTCTGACATCTTAGATTCGGTCATGATCGTTCCGGCAAGTATGAAAAGAGGTATGGCCGTGAGCGGAAAGGAATCGACACTGGATGTCATGATTTGCGCAAATGTTGGCGGCATTACGTTTTGGGTAATAATAAGACCAACACAGCCTACCAGGCCTAGCACAAATGACACGGGAACATTAATCAAAAAAAGTACTACAAATAACATTACAATAAATATTGATAACGCCAAAGACATTAGCCTCACCTCTCCCCCGTTTTTTTGCGACTATTTCTTACGATCTCAATGAAATGGTATATACTTGTAATAAGCATTATTGCCGATGATACCGGAATAAGCATGTACTTCCAGGATACAGATAACCCAGAAAGGGGAAGCCTAGAACTCCATCCGCTCTGTACTGCTGCTATACCCGATATAAATAAAGCGACTAAAAACAATATCGTTGATAATTCACGAATCAAATCAACAACAATAAGCCCTTTTCCCTTGAACATATTGTAAAGGCTGTCAAATCCCATATGTCCTTCTTCCATATGGACAACAGCGGAACCAACATAAATAGATAATAAAAAAGCCAGTGAAATGAGTTCAAGGCTATAACCAAAAGGACGCGCGAAAACATAGCGGCTTAGAACTTGCAGCATAGTGAATATCCATATTAAAAAAATACTGGCTGCCGCTACCATATCCAAAATATGTTTTGCTATAGATTTCATGGATACCTCCGTTCTGTTTATTTGGCAGGAAGTCGAAAGTTTATAATCACTTTTCTTCCTGCCAAATAAACAATATACATTTAGGAATGGAATCAGTTAAGACAACAATTTATTTGCCCAATTCAATAATTCTGTCGTAAATATTCCGCCCCAGTTTATCAGCATATTTCTCATTTACTGATGCTACAGCGTCAATAAACGCTTGTTTATTGACAGTATTAATCAGCATGCCTTTTTTTATCAAATTGGCTGTAGCGGCATCACCTTGCTCCTTAGCTACTTGTCGATTGTAGATTAATGCTTCTCCGGCACAGTCTCTGATGATTTTCTGCAAATCCGCAGGCAGGCTGTCCATAAAACTCTTGCTGGTTATCATTGGCATAAGTTCATAGGTGTGTTCATCCAGCGAATAGTACTTGCACGGTTCAAAGAGGTTGGAAATCAAAACGTCTGTCGGAGCATGTTCGGCACCATCCGCCCCTTTTTGCATCAACGTTGTATACAGCTCGCTCCAGGCTATAGGCGTTGGTATTGCACCCAAAGCTGCAAACGCATCATTCGAAAGTGGGGAATTGGTCGTGCGCAGCTTCATTCCCTTTATATCAGAAGGTTCAACAATCGGCTTTTTTGAATTATAAAAGCTTCTCATGCCACCGCCTGTAAACGGTGCAAGAACCTCAAATCCACTGGATTCCAACGATCCGAAAATCTCTTTACCAACATCGCTGTCCAATACTTTTACCGCGTGTTCTTCGCTGTTGAACAGATAGAACATCGTAAAGAAATCTATTTTGGGCTCCCAAGAGCTCAGAACTGAAACCTGGGGTACTGAAAATGCAATCGCCCCGTTTCTAACTGCTTCTGCTTCTTCACGCTGATCGCCATATAGTGAGCCAGCGGTGAACACATCGATAGTTATCTGACCATTTGATTTTTCCTTAACAAGCTCTACAAACTTCTTAAGGGCAATTGTACTTGGATAGTCATCACTGTCACCACATGATGCTTTCAGTTGATATTTCTGGGTCGGTTCTGAAGTCGGTTCTGAAGTCGGTTCTGAAGACTGTTTTGTTGGGGCAGCGCAACCAACCATTGTTGCGCTGATCAATAATAAAACCAAGAGCATTACCATTGTCTTTTTTGAATTCATTACAAAACCCTCCTTATTTTTTATTATTCAGCTGTAAATATGAGTTTAATCCTCATGCAGTCATGTTTTAACAGTTTGATTGTGTAATAAGTATTTCAATATTTAGAGAATAACCCCGTTCTTTTTAAGCTCCTTTTGCAAAGCCGGCACATCGAGCTGTGCAAATACTTTTTTTGTTTTTACCGATTGTGCTGCAGCTGTACCAGCCGCTTCTCCCGTCACCATGCAGCATGGTATAAGCCTCAAATACTCCTGAGCATAATGGTCAGATGAAATGAAACGGCCAGCCGTGATAAGATTGTCGACATTTTGAGGAATAAGTGACCCATAAGGTATTTCAAAGGAAATATCATTTTCAGTATCCAAGCCAGCGAGTCCAATAACATCTGAAAACTCTTTCCCCCCTCGTATTGTTTCCTTTGTAACCTTATCTTTGCCGCACAATATACGGCTCAGCCGGACACCTAATTGAGGCGCGACTTTTACAAGCTGTGCATTCTTAAAACCAGGAAGATTTTCCCGGTAATAATCTACAGCTGAAACGATTTTTTCACGCATCTCTATTTCAGCATTTGACAGCTCATCAACATCTAATTCGTTAATCTGCCCCAGCCAGTTGTTAAACCACACAACAGAATCAACCATCGTACGCATGAAATACAGAGAAGCGTGCGGCGTTTTCATTATCTTTTTAAACTCATCAGGGTTTTCCCGCTGGTTATTCAGCGCGTTTTCGATATCCACATTGCCTACCCAAAAAACAAGACCGGCACCCCTTTTATCTTCCACAAAGGGAGAACCTGACCAGCTCATAACATCCCCATCCCCGCTGGCATCCACAATTACCTTAGCCATAATGGCCATGCGACCTGATTTACTCTCAAATATTACACCTTTGATTGTGTTTCCATCCATAACCACATTGGATGCCCATGCATGGAGGAGTATTTTGACTCCTGCTTCTTTCAGCATTGTGTTAAATTCATATTTCGCATATTCAGGATGAATATTGACATTCAAGCGGACTGCTTTGTCATTCCAGCCTACCGATGCCCAGCTGCGCCAATATTCAATTTTTTCAGGATCCGAACTGTTCACTTCATCCATAGAAGGCATATAACCCCGTCCAGGCGTTTCCGATTTACATAGGCGTTGAGCAAATTCATATGCTATTCCACCGACAATTTGTCGTCCGGCCCCATTACAATATGGCTCTATAACCGATACCATACCCCCTGTGGCTAAACCGCCTAACCATCCATATCGTTCAACTAAAATAACCGACAGCCCACTTCGCGCTGCTGCCAACGCTGCTGCAAATCCGGCAACCCCTCCCCCAACGACCAAAACATCAGTTGTGTCATAAACGGCAATCTCTCGCCTTTCCTCAACAATTGTATTCATAGTACACCTTCTTTCTAAATGATTTAGTAACCTATTATCATACTTTCGGGTAAGTTTTTAAGTCTGATGAAAGGTTATGTATTACAATTAATTTTTGCCAATAAAATTTATACTCTAAAAGGGAGACAGATTTAAATACCAATCTTAGCAGTTAATTGGATATAGCCCCCATATTGACTAGAATCTGTTTCAATTCAGATTCCTCATCACTGCTTAACGGCAGCCTTGGACCGCGCATATATCCACCCGCCAAGCCTAACATATTGGACATTGATTTTACAGCCTGAACTAACTTTCCGGAATTCTCCAAATATCTAAGCATAGGCAATAATTTGTCATATACTTCGCGTCCGCCGCTAAAGTCCTTAGCAGCATAAGTTTTCTCGAATAATTCGATACAAAGTTTCGGAGTAACATTAGATGAAACTGAAATCCAACCTTGTGCTCCAAGAACAAAATTTTCATATGCCAGATCCTCCCAACCGCACAATAGTTTTACCTCAGAAGATGCATATGCCTTGACATCTCTTGCCCTTTGAACGGATCCGGTCGAATCTTTAAGGTATTGTACATTTTTCAATTCATCAAATATCTTAATTAATGTCTTTTCGGTAACATCAACCCCTGTAGTCCATGGATTATTATACAGGATTATAGGTATATTGATAGCATCGTTGATATCTTTATAATATCCATAAACTTGTTCCATGTCAGGTTTGCAGTATGGAGGCGGTGAAATCATCACGCCGGCTGCTCCTATCGATTCAGCATGCTTAGAGAATGCTATTGCTCTCTTCTGTGTTTCGCAAGTAGTACCAACTACCACAGGCACTCTCCCTTTAGCTGCCTTCATGACAAATTCTGCAACTTTATACCTTTCTTCATCCGTTAAACTCGCATACTCACCAGTACTTCCTAATGTCAAAAGTCCATGTACTCCTTGGCTTATCAACCATTCAATGTTTGATTCAAATCCCTTGTAATCAACTTCATCATTTTTGTCAAAGGGAGTAATCAGTACTGTAATTATGCCTTGTAAATCCTTCATTTTTCTCCTCCTAATTCTTAAAATTTTTTATATGTATTTTAATAAAAACTATGTATAAAATATAAAAGGCCTGGATACAGAATAAATCTGCAGCCAGGCCCTATTGCCCGTGAAGTGTACCCTATTGTACACAAAATATCTGATTCTAAGTATAATGTTATTTTATTGTTATAATAACATATTCTTTTACGATAAGCAAGCGATACCGTATTTTTTCTTATTACTGTTACTGTTACTCGTTAGCCTTATTACTGCAGTTTCCGTTTTATATATATTTAAATTATCTGAAAATAAGCCCGTTAATATCGTAATGATCTCTCTGTTTTTTTTATATGTAATATGTAGTTGTAAAAGATAAATGAATAAAGTTATAATTAATATTATACAGTAATAATTTTTTTATTTCAACGGACGGGAGGCATATCATGAGAACAGTAGTTATTGCTGATGATGAACCAATTACAAGGATGGATATCAGACAAATGCTAGAGGAAAATAAATTTTCAGTAGTTGGTGAGGCATCTGACGGATTTGATGCAATAGAACTGTGCCGCCAGCACAATCCTGATATTGTGCTAATGGACATAAAAATGCCAATTTTTGATGGTCTTGAAGCTGCAAAAAATATACTTGAAAATGATCTTGCGGAATGTGTAGTAATGCTTACTGCCTATTCGGATCAGGAGCTGATTGAACGTGCAGGACAAGCCGGTGTAACAGGATATCTGGTCAAGCCGGTAGATCAAAAAAGATTGCTTCCTACCATCGAAATTGCAGTAGCTCAGGGAAAAAGAATAAGGCAAGCAAAATCAGAAGCTGAGATAGCAAAAAAACGTCTTAATGATAGCCGTATAATTGATCGCGCGAAAGCTATTATTGCTGGTGAAATGGGTATAACTGAAGCCCAGGCATATCGGGAATTACAGAGCATATCGATGACTAAGCGCTGCACAATGGCCTCTCTCGCAGAAAAAATTGTGAAAGGAAAATCACAGGGAACAGAGATTCAAAATGTAAAAACTCTGCTTATGGAACGCTATGGAATATCAGAAGCTGCAGCCTATAAGCGTCTTGCAGCACAAGCCAAACAAGAAAACCTCTCGGTACAAGAAATAGCAAGACTGATTCTCTCTGAGTATAAAAGATAAAGTAATCGAAAGGATTAATTAATGAAGGAAAAAATGACAATGACTCTGCGGCAGCTATGCCTACAAAAGACAACACTAACTTCTGATGACATTTCCCAGCTTGAAAGGATAAGCCAACAGCTTCAAATTATGGCGGACCTGACAATGGGAGATGTATTCATAGATTGCATGGAAACTGATAATAAAACCGTTTTGGTTCTTGCACAAAAAAGTCCACAATGGGGGCTGTCATCCTATGGTACAAATACTGTCGGCATGAATGTTCAAAGGAAAAATGAACCTGCCGTTTATCACGCATTTGAGTCTGGGGTACCGGTAAGGGATCTCAAAGCTATCACTCCGGAAAGCAAGGCAGTAAGACAGAATGTAATTCCAGTCCGGAATAAAAATGGAAAAACTATTGCAGTTGTAATCTGTGAGCTTGATATAAGCAAAAGTTTGCGGCAGGAAAAGAAATTCGATGAATTAATGCATGGACAGGATAATATATCAGGTCTGTTAAACGGCCGCAATCCCCAGGGCGGAACAAATCAGACAACACGGGAAATCAACCATATGGTCAAGAATAATATGCAGATGGTAGCAAGCCTGCTGGGTCTGCAGTCAAGAAAGTCTTCAAACTCTGAAGTTAAAGAAGCCTT
>Ga0116161_1003909_pt1 | contig 12965 bp, 21 predicted proteins | sample AD_JPNAS3_MetaG_FD_89877 | JGI IMG/M metagenome (GOLD analysis project Ga0116161, IMG submission 89877) | Active sludge microbial communities of municipal wastewater-treating anaerobic digesters from Japan - AD_JPNAS3_MetaG | ecosystem: Engineered > Bioreactor > Anaerobic > Digestate | place... | reverse complement strand
CTGTAACAAAGCCCTGCCGGGACTCATATTTTTCTAAATATATTTTTAAAAGTATGTCAATTCATCCACATGCTCAAGTATCGTGGTTTTCTTGACATTTTTCTATAAATATTATCCATTTTTAAACCTCATTGCAAATATCATTAAACATTAATAATGAAAAAACAACTTTTTTATAAGGCGAATCAAGACCATTCTCTTTCAGCCATAAAACATTTATATCTAGTGCTTTAAAACTATGAAAAATTTCAGTAAGAATATGTGGAGATTTTCCTTTTATAATATATAAGAGATCTATACCATTTGGATAATAAAAAAATTTTATATAATTAATATTTCGTTCATAAAAAACTTTTTCTACTTTTTCTGGATAAAAATTATCGAATGTTTTAATTATATCTTCGGCTTCTTGACGCATTTTTTTATTCATTGATGATATATCTCCAATTATATTTCTTCAACTATTTTATTAAAATAATAAATACTTTTGTAATTTTTATATATTTTGATTTTTGTCAGAATCCAGCTATTATTTATACTGCAAAAACTTGGCGGTGTAGTGTAATATTTTGAAATCCAGGTTTTCTCTGCTACAAAAATTAGACAATTTAGTTCTTTGAGAATAATTCTAATATAAAAAGAGTTATTGTTGTTCAAATACTCTTCAATATTATTGTAAAACTTTTTTATATTTCTTTCTTTTGTAATATTATCTCTCATAAGATATATTTAATAAATTCAAAAGATTTAAAAACTGGATTTTTGTAATTATTTTATTTTTCAGTGCTAAAAATAAAATTTCTTTTGTAAAATCGTTTTTTTGATAATCATTTATGAGAAACTCAAGTGAATCAAAAATAAGTTCTAACGCATCATCAATATCTTGAGATTGTTGAGAGAAAAGATCGCTGTCTTTAAAAATTTCTCCGTGAGCAAAAGCGTTATTTAACATTGTTGCTAACCCAGTTACCCCTTCTTTTCTAACAATAGCCCGGATAAATTCTTCACCTAATATAATATTAAAAAAATGTAACTAAAAAAAATTATTGAGAAAATAAGAAGCATTATAAAAAGCCAAAGGTCTGGATGTTTTGAGAAGAACTTGTTCATCACTTACCATCTCTCTCTCACTGATTAGGCAACACAGCGTCATGATGGCAATTTATAAAAAAAGACTAGATATCATATAATCTCAACTTCTTATTGGTTTGTTTGCGTGAGTTACAAAATCTTTGTTATAATGACTTAACGATTTTGCCTTGACCGCTTTTAGTATTTTTGTCAAGTTGGTTATAATAATATCTAGTCTAAAAATATTATACCATTTATATTCATAGAGCAAACTAAAAAGTTGTCTTTCAATGATATTCTATAAACCTTATTCTCTAGACGAAGTTGTTTTTAGGATGCAGAATAAATTAAATTCTCTTTAATAAAAATTATAGTCCGTCTTTGGTTTTTGCTCTGGCTGAGGCTCATTTTCTTCAAAAATTGGTCTTTCACTTTCAAAAACTGGTTTTCGTTTTTGTTTAAGGCCATGAGAAATACCTGGGACAACTGGTATAGGTGATAATTTTGTTAGCGGGGTGAAATGGGTTTTATCTAACCTTGTTTTTTCAAGTAGTTTTGACTTTCTTAATAGCTCATAAATTTCTTGAAGAGAGCTTGTATTAATAATATCTTCTAAAAGCTGTGGTGAAGGCTCCTTAATCCCTAATGCATTAAGATATTGCCTGACTGTTTTTTTGCTCTTTCTCTTGGCAAGGTTTTCTAAGTGTTCTAATCCTTTATAACTAAATGTTTTAAATGGGTTTTTAAAAATCCACCATTTAGCTTTTGGTAGTTCGCCGGCAATTTCTCTACCTAAAGTATGTAAAAAATTAGATTTTTTAATCATATTTAATGAATTTTCTAGTAAAATTTTAGCTTCTTTTGTTTTACCTGCTCGATCCATTTTTTCTGAAGCTATAATCATATCACAGGCTAACTTAATAGTAGATTTTTTATCCATAATAAAACACCTCATATATAAATTATAAAGATATATAAAAAAACCTTCAAAATAATGAAAAATAAAATATGGGATTTATTAACTCAAATAAAACATGAAGATCCAAGCAATATTGAAAAATTTATAAGTTTTTTTAATCTCAGGTCAATTTCTTCATCGGTCATTGATCTTTTTTCTTTTAATAATTTTCTAAAATTTAAATTTACCACATAAATTACATCTGAACACCATTGGCCCCATTCTGTTTCAAAAAGAATGGGACTCTCAACAACATTAATTTTATTATCAATATGTGAGTTTTTAATTGTTTTTTCAGTTAATGGGTGTGAATAGTCTGTCAAGATTTTGAGTTTATCATCATCTATAAAAACATCTCTTAGTTTTTCATAGTTAATATTATTATCTTTAATATATTCATTGCCAAAATTTTTGCAGATAAAATTCTTTCCATCGTCTGTATTAATAACTTCTTTTGCAATAGAATTAGCATTATGAATAACAAAATTGCTATTTTGACTCAGAATAGATGCTACGGTTGATTTTCCACAACCAATTAGTCCGGTTAAACCAATGAACATTATATGTTCCTTTTCTATAGGTCATTCTATTAATGAATGACGCTGCAACTTGCCTCCATGATGCTATTCTTCTAAAAAACTTCAACGTATATGTTTTCCCCAACAATATTAAAATCTCCAATTGTTTTAAATATAATTTTTCCCATAGAAATTAACATCCTAGGTCATTCGCATACATTAAATCTATATTAATTGCATCATTAAAACTAATAGAAGAATTCTCATTTAAAATTATATCCTCTATATAAATACCTCTATCTTTTAAAGATTGTAAAAATTCCATTGATTTAAATTTATTTTCTCTAATATTATTATATTCTCGCATCAATTTTAACATCCCCTCTTCAGGGATATCTGTAATTAAAATGTGATGCTTATTAGGTTCAAAATTAACAAACTCTTCACAATAATAAATAAAAGGCTTAAATTGCTTATCTAATCCCATCATATCTTTATATGTATATTGCAATTTATCAATAAAAGATTCTAAAGTCTCTGGATGGAGAACAATACTATCTTTATATACTAGCCTTCCATGAATTAAATAATTCCATGCAAACTTGATGCGTTTAAAAATATCTCGCATAGGAATAGGATAGCGACCTGGAATACTAGATATATATAGTTCTTTATAATCCGGGTCTTCAAAATAAGTAAATAATATTTTGTGGCAGTCAAAATCTCCACAATCACAAGATACAATAAACTCAAAAAAATTTTTATACTTCTCTTTTGTCTTTATCCAAATCGGCATTTAGTTTCCCCTATCATTTATACATCCTTAAACTTTTGTGAAACGGGGCTATTTTAGCAAATAGCCCCGTTTCATTCACTCTTAGAAAATTTAGATCCCGACTCTGTTTAGGTTAACGGAAGTCCTAATTCCTTGTTGTTTTGCCCATGCAGCATAGGCAGCAAAAATTTTCTTTCTTTCTTTACTCTTCATTTCTTTTGTTGCTCGATCTAGGGAAACTAGATGGCCCACAACTTTATCATAAGGATCTGATGGGATTCTACGGCTTTTTGCAACCGCAAAATCTTTCATCTCCTTAGCAGGTTGGCCAATCGAGCCAGTCTTAATTTCACAAATAGTTTCATCTTCATGTCGATGAAACCGAATTGCCATCTCTTCTTTTTTTGAAATTTTTACTCTAAACATAGTTTATTTCTCCTTTTTTTTATTTTTTGGTTAGACTTCTTTCAGAATATCTTCATTTGAGACTACATCAACCTGACTTGATTTCAATTCCTACTGTAGAACCTCCGAATGTAATTGCTATAATATCTTTGGCGTAAACAGTACGCCAATTTCCATAACCATCGTTCCTTAGCTTCCCACAAACCCACATTGCAACCCTCCCATTAAGGATGTTTTCTACTTGTTTCTTTCCTCCAGAAGTCCCTTTTACATACCCCTTGGGTTTCTTAATAGTCATCACATCAATATCCCCAGCCTTTTTGCCATCAGGAGATTTTGAATCAGTCTTTCTAACCCATCTGATTGAAAAAATCTGTCCTGTGTCAAAAAGAACATCCAAAAGTCCTGCCACTTGTTGTTCGTTGCTAAAAAGCAACGAGCCACAATCTTGAGACTTAAAAGCATTCACAATCTTACCTTTTAGTTCAGACGATTTATATCCGGCAATCTTTAGTCTTTGGTACTTATCTACAGCATCGGCAAGATTCATTTTTCGGCCTCCATTTTGTTTTTTGTACTATATATGGTATATCTGTTCTCCACGACCTATGCAACCTGCCGTCATGATGGCTAATATTCATTAATTGCATTAATAAATAAATATGTATCTTGCATTAATTCTGTGCCTACCATTCTAAAAATCATATTTGAATTACTTTTATGCTCAATTTCGAAAAAGTCTTTTCTCCAACGCCCATCTTTAGAAATGGATTGAATATAAAGAAAATATGGGTCTACTAATAATAAAATATTATATTTTCTATCTCTTCTTTTCTTAAAAGCTAATAGATTATTATTAATAATAATTTTATCTATTTTTTTTAAATTTTCATCAAAACCCTCGTCGTCTCTCATTAATTTTTGGATTTCAAAAATTATATTCATTTTTGTTTTAAAAATCTAACTCCGCATAATATTTTACAACCCTTGCACTTTCTAAATTCACAGCAATATCCATCTGGATTTATTTTTAAAACTGGCTCTTGATATTTTCTATATTTATGAAAAGGGACTTCTATGATTTGATTTGGAGATACTAATTTTAAAATATCCTTAACAAGTTTTTGTTGTTTTCTTTCTTCTTTTTTTGAAGATAACCAATCTGGATTTGTTGTAATCCAAACAACTGTTGGAATCCCATACCCCTGATATCTTTCAATTTGCTTTAATCTATTTTGAAGATCATCTTCTCCAAACCACATCGAAACAGTATGGCCAATGACAATATTATCATACGCAGATAATTTTCTCAGCTTTTCAGCACTAACAAAAAAATAGTCAGAGTTAATGCCGACAAAACTTTTATCTGGATTATTTTTAATCCAGGGCTCTATAATGTCTAAAGATAAAGCAAGAGATGAATCTGAAGTTTCAGAACCAAATCGCCAAATTTTCAACGTATTTAATTTATAGTTTGGACTCTCTCCTTCTGGAAGGTTAATGTGAAAAAAATCATTCTCCATTCCATTAGAAATAACATTAAAACTATCTTTTTTGTTTTTTAAAGCATAATACGTTTTATTAGCATAACAAGCATTATAACAATCCTGTTCGCACTTTTCAAAACCAGTTGCACATCTAAAACAGCCGTTTGCAACACAGTTAATCATTCCCACGACGCCCTTGGTTTTTGCATTTCCTTGAGTTGACAAAAATCTTCTATCTGAAAAATATCTAACCTTTGATGCTGCAACCACCTGATTCCCTCTAAGAATAGCAACTTGACTTTTATTAATCCATTGAGTCTTCAGTTGCATTAGCTATCTCCTTTATCAATCAATACTGAATCTTCTGGGATCTCTGCCGTAAAAATTGAATAATCGTTTCCAAAACATTGAAAAATAATATCATCACCGTCTATATTCTTTTGTCTTGCAATTTTCTTAGCTGCAAAAGAAACAATAGTCTCTTCTGTTTCTTTTTCGCTAAGAAATAAAATTACAGATTCAATTGCATCGCTTTCATTTTTATAACTAATAACTGAAAAATACTTTGGTTTCATCATAAAACTATCCCTTTCTTATTTTTCTAAAAATATTCTTTTTAAAATTTCATGTTTTTTTATTACTAATACTTTTGCGGGTATAGTTTCAACCTCATTTAAAAAATTTTCAAAAACATAGAAAGATTCAAATTCATCGCAAACAAGAATTGTTTTGTCTAATACAACAAATAAATAATTGTTTTTTATCAAAAAATATGTAATTTTATCAAAATTATCTACATATAGATGAAGTTCAAAAAAATTGATATATTTTTCAAATTTTTCACTTTTCATTTATTATCCTTTGATCCATAATTATATTACTATTTAAATATATATAACGATCCCGTATTATAAGAGTTTTGCCGGTACAACAATCACCAAAAATAACATAAATCTTATCATTATAAGTTTCTTTATAAATAATAGATTTTCTGGTTATTTTAGTTATTTTATACAAATAGTTATTTTTACTTAAAAAACTTAATATATTATTAAAATTATCATAGAAGTTTGAGTCTTTTAGCTGCGTCACGAAATCAAATGCTCTCTCCATTATCATCCTCTATAAAAGAATAGAATAATCCATAATTATATATTTCAGATTGGAGTTAATGTAGTTTTCTCCATATAAAACTAAACTTATCTAATGATCCAGAGTGAGAAAAAATGGTTTGTTCGTTAAAACATTTAAAGGCAAAACCATAGTCTCTCTTATAAACAATTCTAAATTGCTCTGGATTCAAATAGACTTATTTTTGATATTATATCTATGGTCCATTGATAATTAGATATAAGGTTCTGAAGGTGAAAACTCCTCCAGATCAAATCTAATGGGTGATTTTGGTCAGGGACCAAAATCTGCTAAAAGGGCTGTTTATCAACCAGCAAGCAGATTGTTCCAGAGAATTAAATTAATTCTCTGGAAAAATCTGTGTGTGTCGCTTCAGCACACAGAATTAGATTTTCTCCTTTTTTTTAGAAATAGAAATTTTTCCATTTTAATATTCCCCATACTATATAACACAAAAAGAACAATGTAGGTCATACCTAACAAAATATAAGATAAAAACCCTCCAAATACTAAAGAAACAACCCAGAAAAGGTTTTTATCTCTAATGCTCTTTAAAACACTCCAATTCTCATAAATTTCATAGTAGTCTATAATAATGCCTTTTCTCTCACTATAGACCACATTAACAACAAAAAAGAAAAGATGATATAATGGGAAAACTAACAACATTAACGCTCTTAAAACACTAAACTCAATTATCTTATCACAAAACAAATAAGAAGGAACAATTATACAAATTAGATATGTGATAGCAATCCACACAAAATAGCAATTTTCTAAGAATTTGTTTTTAGTTTTCAATTTAGTCCCCTTTGTAGTTTTTCAAGATAAATTAAAAATCTATCTTTGCATTCAACCTTAAGCGATTCTGGAGCAAAAACTTTTCTTTTTACTAAGTCAAATTTGATCATCAGATGTTAATTTAATTAACTTTTATAAAACTTCTATCATTTAAATCTCCTTTTCCCTTATAAGGATGTACTACAATACTGCCTATATATAAAGGGTGCAAATTTTGCACCATTTTATATCAAATTTTTGAAAAACCAGCAAATTTCTTCGATTGTCATTAATCTCCTATGCCCTATATCCATTATCTGAAGTCAACGCAACCCGACGCCATGATGGAGTTTTTTACTCTTTTAATATTTTTACAAACATCTTAAAATTATTACTCTATATATAAAAATTAGAAATTTTAAGGCATATAAAAAAATCTCTTAAATATACCTCTTCATTAATCACAAAAAACTTTCTTCTACATAATTTATATCTTTTATAAAAGTTATATTATTTTCAATAAAAAACTCTTCAATTTTATCACAGAATTCTAATATTTTATATGTTCCAACTTCAACAGCAAGATTATATAATATTTTCAAAATTTCTTCAGTTTTCATAAAGGATTTTCACTCCGCTTTTCTTAATAATACCTTAACAATAGGAGAACAACAAACAATGAAAAGAAAAGCCATAAATGATCTTAAAAATATTGAAAACAAACTATTTTATCTGAAAAATGATATTAAAAAATCTCCTCCTCCGGACAACTACCAACTTCTTGAAATATTCTTCGACCTATCCAAAGATATTGAAAAAACAATCAAAAATTTAGAAAAATCTCCAGTAAAATAAAGGTTTTTATCTATTAATAGAATAATCTATTATTTGATAAATCTATAAAAGGAGGTATTTAAAATGTCTGAGACAAAACAGGTTGTTATCAACAAAGATCTTCATAAGAAAGTCAAAGGTTTTTGTGTTGATAAAGACCAGCCAATAAAAGAATATGCTGAGGCTGCTTTAGAATTTGCTGTAGAAAACGAAATGACTATCGAAGAACTAAAAGATAAGCAATATCGTGATTCATTAGCAAGTACAGATATGGGCGGACCAATGCTTAGATATGGCGTTATTAACGATCAAAAAGAAGAAAAAACATCAGAGCCAGAAAGAGAAACAATGGTTAAAAAATCTGAAAATGAAGATGGATGGTAGTTTTTAAAATTTCAAATTAAAATCTAACCTCGCCTCGGTATTTTCAACCGGGGCTTTTTCTTGTGATAATGTTAAAGATAAATTCCCAGCATCATCCCATTGTTTATCATATTTTAAATTCAGAGAAGACTCTAATTTTTTATTCTGACTATTATTAATAAAATCCCCATTTTGATAAGATAATACTAAAATCCCGTTTTTATTTCTATCTCCTTCAGAGAGATTTAAATTCAACCAATAATTATCATCATAAAAACGAACATTTGTTTGAATATTTCTTTTGCTGAGTGAAACGTCCCAAACATCTCCTTTTCTTATTTTTTTATTATCTTTTGGCTCTTCTGGATTTTCAGTTCTTGCTATTTTAATAATAGTATCATCTATTTTAAATGATGTCCCTATTAAAAACATAGGTATTCTATTAGCGTTTCTTTGATATTTGATTAAAATATCATTATCTCCGGAATTATGTTTTGTCTCTAACCATATAGCGGTTTCTTGTAATTCATTTAATTTCGCAGGATCATAATTAGTTAGTGATGCAGAAACCTTAATATTTTCTTCTTGTCCGAATGTGGTTTCTATTGATCTTAGCAATGATTCTTGGTTTGGATTTAAATTAATTAAACTTGTTTTTAAACTAAAATTTTCATCTATATGGCTAAATGCAATATGTGTCTTTTCAGAAGAAGATTGGTTTTTAGTATCAGCTTCTAAATATTGAAGATATAATTTTGAATTTTCTGAAAACAAATATTCGCTTTTTAAGTTAGTTGTTCTATATTCTTTTAGATCTAACTCATTCATACCAAACATAACAGAAGAAGAAGTTTTCTTGTTTGGATTCCAAGAGACATCTATTATTCTTTTTTCTTTCTTTTGTTTTTCATCGTCTAGGACCATATAGTTTGCAGACAGATTTATGCCCAAAAAATCGACTTTCGGAGACGATGTAGTGTATGTAGTCAACCTTTCATTTTTCTTTGAAATTTTGGCTATTCTAGACGCCATTACAGGCCCATAATGAGTCGGAATAACAAAGTTTGACTGGATATTATCTTGTCCGAGTGTTGAAAACGCTAAAATATGTTCATTTTCAATAGTTTCTCCAAATAAAGATAATGGGACTTTGATTGTAGTATTAAATCTAGAGTCTGTTTTATTTGTTTTTTGATCTTGAATATAAGAGAAAACAAAACTTAATGGAATTTTAAATTCTACAAAATTATCAACTATTAAATTTTCAGTTTTAATATGGTTATTGTTTATTTGCTGATAAACTAAAGATGTTTTGTTAATTGGCATAGAAAAAGAATGTCTTTCTATTGAATTATTGTTAATATTTTGTTCAACAAAAGAATATTCTGCTTTATCATCTATAAATTTGAGGGGGATTATCATTTGTTTAGTAACAGAATCAACTTGAGTTTTCCCTGAAACTAAACTCAAATTTCTATCATATTTTAATATTCCGCCATTAATAAGAAAATTTATGGGGATCTCTATATTTTCAGACATATTTCTACTTGTTAATTTAGAATTAGTATAAACAGTCTTATCAGACATTCTATATGTTGTATTTCTTATAATTTTACCAAATGGAATCATAATTTCTTTAATATCAGTCCCAATAGTATTGTTTTTCTCAATTGATGTATTGAATCCGCTAACATATTTCAGTTCTTCTCCAAAATACATGGTTGAAAAACTATTTAGTTTTTGAATATCTGAAAGTTTGTTATTTTTATAAGTTTTATTGCTGTTTATATTAACTGAAGCAAAAGGTAGAGGCAAATTAACATTTGTTGTGTTTTTTCTCAAATTATTACTAACCGTATATCCATGTTCATATTTAACAGTTTCTCCAGATAAAAGTGCAGAAATTTTTATATTTTGTGTTTTCCCAATATTATTTTTTTCTTCTATTTCGCTCTGTTGGAATGCAAAAACAGCTCTATCAAAAGGAATATTGAAACCGTATTGTGTATTTTTAATTTCTTTTTTATCTTCAGTTATATTTTGGCTGAAATTAAAACTTAATGTGCCTAAATTTTGTCTCAGAGAAAGAGTTGTGTTTTTACTTGTATTTTCTTCTTTTGCAATTCTGTTTATATTCCATTCTTGAGGATTATATGTTTTTTTGATATTTCTTTTAAAGGTAAAATTTGTATTTTCATTATCATATAAAAAATTAAAATTATTTTCTTCCCATAGGTTTAGAGTTTGTTCTCTCAAGTTTTTTTGTTCAAATTCTTTTTGAGCAAAATTAAGAGATAATCCTTGAATAGGAGATATTTTAACCTCTTGAGAGCTTATTTGATTTATAGCTTTTCTAAATGGAGCATTGGATAAATCAATCATAGACTCTTCTGTTTTACTTTGGAAATTTAAAACAGGTTCTATGCTAATAGCAAAAGGTTTTACTACATCTCCTTGAGTAATAAAACTTTCAAAAGCAAAAACTGGTTGTATTAATAGTAATAGTAAAATTAAATATTTTATGTGAATATTATACCTCTATATCAACTATATTATTCTTTTTTTATTATTCCCCTTTAGAAATATTAAGCGTTTGATTATAAAAGACATAATCTTCAAATTTTTCATAGATTATTGGTCAGGAAACCCCAATGCTTAGCGTGGGGAGAAATGACCACCAATAAATTTATTTTTGATATTATATCTATGGTACATTGATAATTAGATATAAGGTTCTGAAGGTGAAAACTCCTCCAGATAAAATCTAATGAGTGATTTTGGTCAGGGACCAAAATCTGCTAAAAGGGCTGTTTATCAACCAGCAAGCAGATTGTTCCAGAGAATTAAATTAATTCTCTGGAACAATCTGTGTGTGTCGCTTCAGTACACAGAAGTTGAATTTAATTATATTTTAATAACAATAAATTTGAACTAAAAAACCTTTATAAAAAACATCTAAATTATATTTTGTTTTAAAAAACAAAATATTATTATTAATTAAAAATTTTTCCGCTTCTTTGCTGAAAAGATAATAGTCATGGGGTTCTTTTATTTTTATTTTTTCTAATTTTTCTTTAAGTTTTTCTATTGAAAGCATTATTTTTCTCTATAAGATTCTAATAAAAACTTAGCGGAAGAGTAAAATTTAAAATAATTTATAGCTACTGTTGATTCTAAATCATTTGTATAAACTGAAGCTCCAGAAATGCAAGAAGTAAAAAACTCATAAAAAAACAACCGGAAACAACAAATAAACTAATATTCTCTATATTAGCCTCATAAAGTATTATTTTCAATTAAAAAATCTTCTACTTTTTTAAGATCGTGCGTTTCTTTAAAAGTTTCAGATAGTTTATCTAGTTCTTGAATATTCATTGTTTTTTATTTAATTTAACTTTCCATAAATTAGAAAATATTTCTAAAGAATAATCAAATTTATTTTCAAAAATAATCTCGAAACTAGATTTATTTAAAATTTTTGCTTTGAAAAAACTATCAGAATGATTGATTTGAATAATTTTTTCATCTTTTGTTAATAATAAAGATCCCGAGCCAATGTCATTTATTTTAGTTGTAGGATCAAAATCTTCAATAAATTCTTCTTCTAAAGTTTGATTAAAAATATCCCAGTCTACATCATAACCAAATTTCTCATTAATTCTTAAAGCAATATCTGATTGAACAGCTATAAAATCTAAACATTTTTCTTTATAAACTATTGCTAATATTTTATCAAAAACATTTTTAAAAACAGATTCTTTTTCTAAAAAACTAACATTGTCTAAGTTCTAATAACTCAATAACACCTTTTTTAAATAGGTCTTTTGTCATTTTTAATCACCTTTCATTATAAACATTAAGTATTTGTTGGGCATTTTTATATCTTGCAAAAAGAACACTAATAGCAGCTGTCTTTGCTATTATATCAGAAACATATTTGTTTGTGTTACTAATATAAAATTCTATAAACATTCCATCTTTAAAAATAGAAACACTAACAAGCTTATGTTCTTTTATAAAAAATGGTATAAATAAAATTTCATTTTTAATTAAAAATTTAAATAATTCTTTAATATATTTAGGCGAATTCATATTTAAAAATTCTTTAATTTCTTCCAACATAAACAATCTCCTTTTAAATCAACTTTCGTTATATATATTAATCATTTGTTTTGGAATTTTATTTTTAAATATAATTTTATCTAATTCATAAATTTCAGAGTATCCGCCAATATTATTGTTTCCTTTACACCATTCTATAACTTTTCCTTTGAAAAAATAAAAACAAAAACTTTTTTACATAACATTACTAAGTTTATTCTTATTCATAGTTATTTTCCCATGTGTATTTTAACGAGACATCTAAAATTATTAATAAATACAAAATCATAATTAAAAATTATTTTTTTTATTTTTTTTATGTAAATATCCTTTATGGGAGATAGTATAACTTATTAATTCTTCATTAATAAAATTCCATTTATGATTAAAAATTTTTCTATTTTTTCTGGATCATCTTTATCTGACATACTCCCCGCGATAAATCAGCGGGGGTTCTGGGGCTGATTTTATTAAAATAAAATCTCCCCTTTAGGGATATCAGTGTTCCCTTCTATTATATCACTGTCTATAATAGATCGACT